>Ga0307987_1000541_pt1 | contig 22393 bp, 17 predicted proteins | sample EllFjometagen181_FD_203157 | JGI IMG/M metagenome (GOLD analysis project Ga0307987, IMG submission 203157) | Marine microbial communities from Ellis Fjord, Antarctic Ocean - #181 | ecosystem: Environmental > Aquatic > Marine > Unclassified | place: Southern Ocean | collected 2014-10-08 | reverse complement strand
AAGCCCTTGGGCTCGTCGTGAACATCCAGCGTGAGGATCACCGCCGCGCCGCCGCTCGGGCGCCCGGCTACCACGACGCAGACCAGATGGCCGACGCCCTGCGGGATCTGGCCCAAGACCATCCCGATAGCACTGAGCTGCTGGATCTCGGTCGCTCCGTGGATGGGCGTCCCTTGCTGGGGCTGCGCATCGGGGAAGGCGACTGGAGGGTCCGCGTCCTCGCCGCCCATCACGGCGACGAGCTGTCGTCCGCCGAACTTGCGCTGTCCCTGGCCGAGGGCTTGATCGCCGATCCGGTGGACGTCGAGGTGTGGGTGGTTCCCCACGTGAACCCCGACGGTGTTGCCGGTGGAACCCGCTACAACGCCCACGCGGTGGACCTGAACCGCAACTACGGCTTCAAGTGGAGCGACGACGAGTATCGTGCGGGCGACGCACCCTTCTCCGAGCCCGAGTCCCAGGCGATGCGAGTGTTGTCCAGCTATCGGGGCTTCGCCAGCGGCTTGAGCGTGCACGCTGGCGCGGCGCTCATCTGCTACGTCTGGAACTACACCACCCAGCCCAGTCCGGACGAAGGCCTGCTGATTTCGCAGTCCGAAGCCTACCTGCAGCGCTGTGACGTGGACGGCTTCTACCACATCAACGGGGGCGCCTGGTACATCACCTACGGCGACACCACGGACTGGTCCTACGGGCGCCAGGGCACCCTGGACTACACCCTCGAGGTGTCGGTGGACAAGACCCCACCCACCAGCGAACTCGAGGGCGTCATCGATGACCACATGGACGCGGTGATGCACTTCATCCAGCGCGAGCCCGCGCTGGTGGGCTCGGTGCGTGACGCCAGCGACGACCGTCCCGTGGAGGCCACCATCACCCCTGTCGGTGGCCAGGTCGGCACGGCGGGGCCCGATGGCCGCTTCGCTCGGTGGTACCCGACGGGTGAGCTGCAGCTCGAGGTCGGCGCCCCTGGCTACCGGAGCCAGACCGTGGAGCTCGAGCTCGAAGCCGGCGTGAGCCAGCAGCTCGACGTGGTCCTCGAGCGCGACGATCTCGTGCAGCTCCGCCCGGAACCGGCCCTCGTCACCTGGGGGGACAGCGCCAGGGAGCTGGTGTTACCGGGCATCGACGACGAGCAGGTCACGTTGTTCCGTGCGGGCTACCCCGACGTGACCCTCTCGGGAGCCGCCGAGAGCTTCACCGTGGTCCCCAGCGAACTCCAGCCGGGGCCTTGGGGTGTGCGCACCAGCCAAGGAAGCGCACCCCGCTCGTTGTTCGTCGGCGAGCGAGACGACCGTGTTCGGCTCACCGAGGTGGAGTGGCAGGACGATGCCATCCGCGTGGAGGGGCAGGGGTTCGAGGGGGGCACCCGCGCCTGGGCCGTGGTCGGTGACGCCCGGGGCCTGCTGGCGCTCGAGATCCTGAGTGCGACCGAAGACAGCCTGTTGCTGGACGCTCAGCCCATCGCATTGGAGCTGGGCGTGGTCGACCTGCTGGTGGTCTCCAGCGGAGCGCAGCTCACCGCCCTCGATCTCGCCGCGGGTTCCACCGTCGACACCGGGGCGCCTTCGGACACCCAAGCCCCCGAGACCGACAGCCCCCCCCCGGTGCAGGACAGCTCGCTGCCTGTGATTGGTGGAGCGAAGTGTGGTTGCGCGACTTCCACCAGCTCTCGCCTTGCTCCGGGCTTGTTCCTGGTTACCCTCGCCTGCGTCTGTGGGCTGAGACGTCGTGAGCGGAACCCGCGCCGCCGGCGCGTGTCCGTGGAACCCGGGCATAGTCCCGCTCGGTCTCGCGAGCCGGACGCCCCATGGGAGTTGTCATGAAGCGCACCCGTCGCACCTTGTCCCGCGTCTCCGCCACCCTGGCGCTCACCTTGCTCGCGTTGACGGCCTGCGAAGAGGAAAACTTCGGTGAGGCCAGCTTCTACGAGAACGTCTACGACGCCTATGCCGACTGTCGTGAGTCCGAGATCCGTTTCCTCAAGGGCAAGCACGGCATCAGCACCGCCTTCGCCGAGTGCGGCAGCAACAACTTCGGCAACTTCTCGTGGTCGCCCTCGGGTATCCACCTGTATTTCCAGGTCACCCATGCCGGTCACGTGCTCAATGGCGAAGAAAAGACCATCGCCACGGTGCCCACGCCGCTGCCGGTGTCCAACGGCGTCTGGATCGATGCCGATCGAATTTTGATGCTCCTGCCCCATGCCGAAGCAGGGATCCCCGGTCAGCGGGTTGGTGTCTACGATCATCGTAAGGCCACCCTCAAGGCGGTGGACACGGTGCTGGAGCAGCCCAGCACGTTGCAGCTGTCCGCCGATCCCCAGGTCGTCTACGTGACGGCCCTGGACGACGCCGGGCTTCGGCGGCTGTACAGCCTGGACATCACCACCGGCGCGGTGGAGCGAGCCTTCGAATGGCTCACCGAACCCGTGGAGAGCTTCGGCTTCGAGCCTGGCGTACCCGATGGCGGCATGGTGAGCTGGGCCGCTGGCGGCACCGCGCACATCGCCCGTCCTGATGGCTCCGAGCAGCAGGACTTCGAGGACGCACTGCGCGCCGTGATCCACCCGGCGGGTCGGTGGCTGGTGATCGAGCGCCTGGGCGCTCCGGTGTCCAACTTCGACCAGGCTGCCTGGGACGAGATGACCGACGAAGCCCGCGAGCGCGCGGTGCGTCGTCGGGACGCCTGGGTCGAGCGCCTGCCGGACTGGACCGACACCGAGTCCAGCCCACCCTCTATGGACCTGCTGGACCTCGACAACGGCAAGCGCTACCGCTTCAGCGAGTTCCAGGGCGACGCCTTCGAGTGGTATCGCGCCAAGGACTTCTGGATCTCCTTCCGGATGTGGGGCATCGAAGAGAAGGAACTCAACCGGAACGTCGCCCTGATGGACCTCACCGATCGTATGCGCATGCTGGACCGTGAGATCTTCCCCAAGGGCATCGAGCTGGTTCAGGCCATGCCAGTAGGCGGCGAAGCACCCATCGAAGTGCCCATCGACGCTCCCCCCGCTGCCACCCCCGAGTAAGCGGTCGTCGCGACCGCTCAGAGGTCCAAGCAGAGCGCCACGTCCCGGGCCACGTCTGGCGTGAAGGTCACGCCTTCGGCGCCGGGCTGTCCGCAGTGCTCGATCCCGTTGACGTGCACGCAGGGCGAGATGGTGCGGCCGTCGGGGGGGGAGGTCCCCGTGACGTCGAAGAGGCAGGAGGTCAGCCCGCGCACCGAGAACAGCCGGACCCGGAAGTTCTGGATGCGGATGTCGAAGCGCGCGGCGAGGTCGCTGCGGTAGCTGGCCAGCCCCATGGTGATGGGCGCCAGCCCAGCCAACCCAATGGTGGGGCCGGCGCGAGAGATCCCGGTGTGGACACCGTCTGGGGGCAGATCCAGCTGGATGGTGCCGATGAACTCTGCGCTGTCGTAGGCGATGGACAGCCTGGCGGGATCGCTGATGTGGCCAGCCAGAGAGCGTCCGAGCTTGGCGCGGGCGTCGTGGTCGCCGAAGAAGCCCTGGTGCAGCGGCGCAACACCCACGAACCCGACCTCCACGCCCAGCTGCGGTCCGCCCTCGGGCGGCGGGGGAGCGGGGGCTATGGGGGCCGGACGTGCCTGGGCTTCGGCCTGCTCCCGGCTCGGCTCGGCCGGGGGGGGAGGCTCGGTGGCTTGGCAAGCCACCAGCGCAAGCAACAGGAAGGCTACTTGGTGCGCTTTGGCATTAGACCGTGGCGACGCTTGACCTCCTTGAGGGCCTCAGCGAAGGCGATCTCGTAGTCGACCGTGCCTTCGTTGACGTTCTTGACCATGGTCTTGGCTTCATCCCGAAGCCCGCGCTCGTCGACATCGAGGCTGCGGATGATGTCGAGGATCTTGCGGAACAGCATCTCGTCGTCGGAGAAGACCTCCTGGACGAAGTTGCTGATCATGAAGTTCTCCACGAACTGCCGGGAGAGGTACTTCTTGACGCTCTCACCGGTGGGGTGACCCCAGTCTTCGGCGAGCTCGCTACGAACCTTGCTGTAGCGGTCGTAGGGGATGTTGAGGCGGGACATGGTGTCCTTGACAGCATCCCGGAGGTCCAGGTCCCGGCGGAGGAAGGTGTCCATGATGGCCACCAGATCCTCTTCGGCCTCTGGGCGTTCCTCGAGATCGACTTCGATGTCTCCGTCATTGCAGAGCGTGTCGATCACCGCGTTGGCAATCATGGGGATCCGCGTGCGATAGAGCCTCATTGAGACCTCCACTGCTGGGCGTTCGAGGCGGGGCTCAGCGTCACTACGACGTGGTCACGCAGTTCCCGTGCGGGCCACCGCTTAGCCCGGTGTGACCCATCAGGCGAGGACGATCAGCGGGATAACTGCGAGCCGCTGATCCTCACTTCGATGATGCAGTTGTTGGTGGTGAACTCGTCGTCGTCCACCTCGGCCTGAATCGTGGCCGAGATGCCGCGCTGGGTGTCGTCGTTGAAGATGACTCCCGCGCCTGTGACGGCGACGCTGGCAACATCGTAGGTCTGTGTGCCGTTGAACCAAAACGACCAGGACGAGTCCACGCCGCCCGTGAACACCATGCCGTCGCTGAACGTGAAGCTCAGGGACAGGGGGTCGTCACCGGAGACGCCCAGCGCGCCCGGCATCCAGTCGGTGACGTAGGGGGTCTGGTCGGTGCAGTCGTTCGAGGCGCTGACGCCGTCGACGAAAAACTGGTACTGGCCCGTGATGTCCGGCGCTTCGCGCTCCCACCAGCCGCTGTCGTTGGTGGGTTTTTCTTCGCAGCCGACGGCGGTGGCCAGCAGGAGCAGGGGCAGGAATATCCGAGCGGTCACGCGTGGGCTCACGTTCAGTCCTCATCGAGGTCGGTGAAGGCCTGCTGCAGCATGGTGATGTCCAGCAGCTTGCCTTCGAGGTGCTTGGGCACGGGGCGAGAGAGGTCGGAGCGGGGCACGAAGCGCTCGGAGACCTTGTCGCGCAGGAAGCGCAGGTAGGCCATGGGGATGTCGTCGCCGCAGGGGTACTCGTGCACGTCCAGCAGGTGGGCGCCGTAGCGATGCCCGAACAGGACGCTGTTCTTTTCGGTGATGAAGATGTGGTAGCCAGTGAACATGAAGGAGAAGTCGGGCATCGTGCGCTTTCGCGAGCCCCGCTCGACCTTCTTTGCGCCGTCGGCGCCCGGGGGGGGTGAGGATGGAGCGAGCTCGGCTTCGCTGTCATCGTCATCGTCATCGTCATCGTCATCGTCGAAGTCGAAGGGGTTTTCGTCGAAGTCCTCGGAGATCTCCCCGAGATCTTCGAGCGCAGCGGCATCGAAGTCGTCATCGTCGTCGTCGCTGGTGATCTCGAAGGCTTCCGGCACGGGCACGGGCACGGGCTCGAACGGGTCGTCGGGCGTCGGTTCCTCTTGCTTGCTCGGAGCGATGTCGCCCGCGTCTACGGCGACCTCTTCCATAAGTCCCGCGATGTCGATCTCGTCGTCGTCGCTGGAGAACAGCGACTCGAAGGCGTCGTCATCGTCACCGTCGGCCAGGGGATCACTGGGTAGTTCCTCGTCGTCGATGGTGGCGTCGAGGTCGATCATCGGAGCGGGAGCGGGCTCACCGGGAGATTCGATGTTGGGGTCGTCCACAGGTGCGGGTTCGTCGAGGTCGTCCAGCCCGGGATCCGTGTCCAGGGCGTCCATGTCCACGTCTTCGAAGTCCGACCCCCAGGGATCGTCATTGTCGGGCGCAGGTTCAGGCGCAGTGGGGCGATGCAGGTTCAGTTCGACGGGTTCGAGGTCTGGCTCTGGCTCTGGCTCTGGCTCTGGCTCTGGCTCGGGAGGGGCGCTGTCCATGCCTACGAACTGGAACGTCGCCCCGGGATCCGTGCCCATCGCTTGCGAATTGTCGGGCTCGTCATCGCCGATGATGGCCAGCAACGATGCGGGCATGTCGGGCATGCTGGGGGGCTGTGGGAGCAGCGTAGGGTTGGCGGCGTGGCTGCGGGACGGTCTGGACGGCAGGCTGGCTTCGTGAACCGCGGCTGAGTCTTCCTCGTCGTCGCTGGGGGCCGGGGGGAGGTAGCCCAGTGGAATGGGTTCGCTGGACACGCTGGGGGTGTCGATCTCGACGCCGGCGTCGGCCGGGGGCAGGAAGCCCAGCGGGGCTTTGTCGTCAACCTGCTCCCCGGCCTCGGAAGGGCCCGCGGGTTCGTCCGGGGGTGTGGTGTCCCATGCATCCAGGCTGGACTCACCGGACATGGAGATGGCGGCCGGGGCGGAGCTGGTGGCCGGGGTGAAGGGATCGTCGTCGTCGTCGTCGTCGTCGTCGTCGCCGATCTCGTCGAAGGAGAACAGGTCGTCGTCACCATCGGAATCCAAGCTTTCACTCGAGAACGCATCGTCGTCGAAGGCGAAGGGTGAGCTGTCGTCGGGGTCTTCCCCGAGCTCGAAGGCCGAGCTGTCGGCCACGCTGTCGAGGGGATGATCGTTGGACTCGAAGGCCGGCGGGTCCTCGAGCACGAGCACGGCTTCGTCGAAGTCTTCGACCTCGAGGTCTTCCAGCGCAAAGTTGTCGGTCTCTCCGACCTCTTCGACCATGACGGGAGGGGTGAAGGGCACATCCTCGATCTCGAACTCGTACTCTTCACCCTCGTCGTCGTCGTCGTCGTCGTCGAAGTCGAAGTCGGCCCCGCCGGTGGTCCCAGCCATGCTGGGTTCGCTGCTGAAGGGGTCCGAGGTCATGGACCCGCCCGCGAGGGGCACGCTGGCATGGGACGGGGCGGCGGGGGTGGAGGGCATCACCGGTGGCGTCATACCTGCGCCGACGGCGCTCGAGCCACGGCAGGAGCCGGGGGCCAGGCCCTGTTCATGGGTGTGGAACTCCTGGAACGAGTCGACCCCCATACGGATGATCTCGACCGGGGAAGCCTTGTCCGAGCCGTCCAAGCTCAGCAACAGGGTGACGGTGCGGTCGTTGCCTTCTCGAACCCCTGCGACGGGGTAGGCCACGAAGGGCTTGCGTACACCGGCCACGGGCTGGCCCGAGTCGGGGAGCAGGAAACGCCGGCCCTGGCGGCTGCTCTCGCCCTCGAGCTGTTCGACGAAGTCGGGGGTCGCGACGATGCCCTTGGAGAGCATGCCCGTGGAACCGAGGGCGACATGACGGACACCGAGGGGATCGCCCAGGACGCCGTGGGGGGAGTCGATGCCCGTGAGTCCGATGGCTTGCTCGATGCCCTTGCCCCGTAGCGCCTGGGTCAGGCCGTCGAAGCCACCGTGGACGGAGCCGAAGGACAGGCCTACGCCGATAGCAGGGCCCCTGGCGATGGAGGTGGGTTGCCGCAGGGAGCCGAACTCGAGCCCGAAGGGGGGGGTGAGGGTTTCGCCGATCTTCTCGGCTGCGGCCAGTGCGCTGGTAGCGCTGGGTAGGACCGCTACGAGGTGTGAACCCATGGAGTAGGCTGCGGCGCCTTGTTGCTCGAGCTCTGTGATGAGTGTCTCGAGCCGTGCCTCGAAGGCGATGGGCACCAGCGAGTCTTCGTAGGTGCGGGCTTCCTGGGCGGCCTTGCTCTGGACGTCGCCGAGGCGCGCGGCCACCACGTAGGCCTTGGTGTCGCCGAGGTCTCCTCGGGGCACCACCAGGCGAGAGCGAAAGCCCTTCTGCCAGCTGGGAACCTGGATGCTGTCGCTGCTCTGGACCAGCGCGAGCATGCCACCCAGCAGATCCCAGAGCTGGATGGCGCCGAGCAGTTCCCTGAGGCTGGCGGCGACCGCCTGTGCGAGCTCGGGGTCCAACAGCTGCTTGGCTTGTTTGCGCCCGATGCCTGCCTTTTCGAGCTGCTTGGCGCTGTAGAAGTCGGCCAGTCGCAGCATGAATGCACTGGCCACCATGGGGTCGTGGGCCAGCAACCATGGGCGCTGCTCGGCGCTGTCGGGGATCGCGGCGCGACAGATCACGCTGGCGGCAAACTGGCGGTCTTCGGCCTTGGCCTTTCCGTCTCTGAGTCGGGTCTCCATGGCGCCGAGGCCGGTCTCGCATACCTGCAAGATCTGGCCCATCAGGATGGCGTCGCCGGTGATGCCGAGGGCTCCGAGCAGGAATGACAGCTCGGGTGTCTGGTCGGTGGGCGCCAGCACCAGGCTGAGCTTGGAGCGCAGCATGCTCTGGTAGAAGCGCGTCGGGCGGAGTCGCGGATACGACTGGCCAGCCAAGCCCCAGGCTGCGCTGATGCGCGCGGACAGGGACCACGACACCGCAGCCAGGACCTCGCCGCGTCGCTGGGCGTCGAGCTCGGCCAGGCGCGGCAGGGCGCGCTCGATGGCGCTGGCGCCTGCACCCCGCGAAGCTCCAGAGGGTGGAGCACCGGCCAGGAGCCCCGACGCGATGCGTGCGATCTCCAGCATGGGGAGACCGGTGGCTTGGTCCGAGACGAGGGACGCCTCGAGCAGCAAGCGTGCGAGGGTGGCGCTGAGGGGATCGGACGCCCAGTCGCTGGCGCTGGCGCCAGCGAAGGACTCCCGGTCTTTGTCGTCGAGCCCGTCGGCCAGGGCCTTTGCGACCACATCCGCCACCGGAGCGGCCAGGCGGGATGTGCAGGCGACGGGGAATGCCCAGCGGCACCCCAACGACGCGCCTTCTTCACCGAGATCCCAAAGCGCAGGTGCATCGACGCAGAGATCGGGGGCGATATGTATCGCTTGGTCGGCCGAAACGACCAGGTGACACTTCTTTGTGACGGCGGCCAGCTGATCAGCGAAGTCCATCAGGCCTCGTTTCCTGTCTGGGTGGGAGGCGACATTCTATCAGAGAATGTGGGCGTGATGGGCGCCTGGTCTACGGCTGGGTCTGTTGGGGGAGAGCCAGTGTGGGCGCCGGTGGCACGAGCGTCGCGCAAGGCGGCAGGGCTGGCGGTGGCGCGGGAGGGTAGACATCGGGTCCGATGACGCTCACGAGCCAGTCGTGGACCGCAGGATCGTCGGACGGGGGGAGGTGCAGGAAGAGGGGGAGTCGCCGAGGAGGGTGGAAAGCGAGGGAGGGCATCAGGTAGGCGCGCTCGCCCTGATGCGCGACGCTGAAGCTCCAGCGCTGGCCCTGCTCGTCGTGGCGCTCGAAGGTCAGGCTACACAGGGCCTGCCGGGTACAGGTCAGGACTTGTTCGTCCGCGGGTTCGAGCACCACCATGGCGTGTGACACGGCGCCGCTCCCGACGATGTCCAGCTGAACGTCGAGGGAGCTGGCGTGCTCGCCCAGCCCCTCGAAGCACACCGCCAGGGGGGGGAGTGCGCCCTGCACCACCGGCTCTACGTGGGCCAGCTCGAGGTAGCCTTGGAGGGGTTGGTAGTCGTCGAGCTTGGCTTCCTTCGGGAATGCTACGGCGATCATTATGAGGCCGAGGGCGATCACGGGGCCTCCTGGATGCGGGTCAGCTTTGCATGCTGGTGCAGATCCATGAGGATGCCGCCCCGCGGTGTCTGTGTGGCGGGGTCGAAGAGCTTGGCCTCGAGCTCGAGCGCGAGGGTGAGCTCGCTGTCGACGATGGTGTGATCCTCGACGGCCATCAGCAACGTGCCGCTGGCCTGGCCGGACAGGCGATACCTGGCGAGCCAAGATTCGGTGCGTTCCAAGCCTCGCCCGCTGGCCGTCCCGGCGTAGCGTAGCTGCCAACAGGCCACCTGGCCGCAGGCCACCGGACCTTCGAGGCTCCAGTCCAGATCGAGGGCGATGGGAATCCCCATGCCGTCTTCGAGGGTGAAGGGAAGGCTGCTGCGCCTGCGGGTACTCTCGCCGGGCTCGAGTTCGGGTACGCTGGGGGACAGCGCCGGCCAAAGGGCGAGCATTTGGTCACCCCACAGGCCTTCGCCCACCAAGTGCTCCAGCTGGTCGATGGCCAGGATGTCGCGGTTTCCGAAGCTGCGCAGCTCTACCGCGAGGCCTGACAGATCCGAGGGGGCGGCTTGGCCGTCGCCCTGGGACAGGCTCACTTCGCCGAACCGGATCTGGGCGCCCTGGGAGCCGTCCCTGAAGCGGCGTGTTGGGGCCTGCTGGATGGTGCCGGACCACACAAGCTGGCCCGCTGGACCCGCGCTGGTGGTGGGCTCGGTTCCGTCGGGACCACGCAGGGCGCTGCTTGTGGTGGCCGTCAGGTCGAAGGTGTAGTGCAGCGAGTCTTCAGCCGCTGGCTGACCCGTTGCGCCCTGGTGGAGGCAGCCCGTGGCGAACCCCAGGAGCAGGACGGCGAGGTGGATGCTGGAACGAGCCAAGCTTGATCAGGGGAGGCTGACGATCAGCTACGGGCGAGCGCTTGAAGGCGCTCTTCGTCGAGCAGCACGACCCGCTTGTCCTCGGTGAGGATCAGCTCGTCCTTGCGGAGGTCCAGGATGGCGAAGCTGACGGTCTCGCGGGACGCGCCGATGAGGCTGGCCATCTCGCGATGGGTGAGCTTCAGGTTCAGGATCGTGCCGCGGGCGTCGCGCACGCCGAAACGATGCTGGAGGTCCAGGAAGAGGGACGCCAGCCGGGCGTGGGCGGTCTTGAACAGCAGGCTGTCGACGCGGCGCTCGAGGGCGCGGCGGCGATCGGCCACCAGGCGCGTGATCAGCATGGCCAGGTCCGGGTGCGTCTGCAGGGCGCGCAGGAAGGGCTCGGCGGGCACGCTGTAGACGGTGGACTCGTCCAGGGTCTCGCAGACGGTCTCGTGGTGGCGCCTGTTGTCGCCGAGCAGCACCAGCGCGGTCTCACCCATCAGTTCGTTCCGTTGGAACAGGTGGAGAGTGAGTTCGTGACCGGTCTCGGAGACACGGCTGGTCTTCAGGAGGCCAGAACGCACGAGGTAGACGTGCCTGACCGGATCTCCGGAGAGCCAGAGGTTCTCTCGTTTACGTAGATCGCGTTCCTCGGAGGCTCGCTCCAGGCGGTCGCGCTCCGCCAGCGGGAGACCCGAAGTATAGGGATTCTGCTTGAAGAACCAAGATTTATCGCGGGGCATCTGGGCCTTTCGCCACAACACAAACGGGTTGCGGTCTGCGCTCGGGGGGGCGAGCCTGCACTCAGGAGGAATATAGGCTCCTGACACAGAGGTCAACCGCATGGTTGTGGCAGTCATTCCCGCAGCTGGATCATCGAGCCGGATGAGGTTCCCAAAGGGGGCCCTAAGGGTCGGTGGGTCCAGCCTCCTGCAACTCAATTGCAACGCCTTGTTGCAGCATGTCACGAGTGTCGTGGTCGTGCTTGGATGGTCGTCGGTGTTGGTGGCGCGTGGGCTTCCGGAACAAGTGAAGCGCATCCATGCTCCGGATTGGTTGGGGGGGTCGCAGGCCGACAGTGTGCGCCTGGCCCTTCTGGGGCTTCCGCGCTGCTCGGTGCTGGTGCAGCCCGCGGACGTGCCCCCTCCATCCACGGCGCTGCTGGAGGCGCTGCTCGCATCGGGGGCCAGCGCGGTACCGTGCTTCGAGGGAGACCCCGGTCATCCCGTGGTGCTGGGGCCCGACGAGGTGGATCGGCTCAGGATCGAGAGCCCCGAGGAAGGCCTGAGGACGCTGCTGGTGGGTGCTCGACGGGTTCCTGTCCATGACCCGGGGGTCACCCGGAACCTCAACAACCCTCGGGAGCTCGCCCGGTGGTTGCGATGTCGCTCACCCCAGCGCTGTTGTTCGGGTGATGGACGCCCCCCGACCCGATAGCTGAGGCATTCACACAGGCCCCGAGGGATCCCATGGCCGAATTAACCAGCTGGTGTCGGGCCTGTCCCTCCCTCTGCGGCGTGCTCGCGACCACCGCGGACGGACGCCTCGACACGGTGCGTGGCGATGTCGAGCACCCTGTCTCCCAGGGCTTCGACTGCGCCTACGGACGCGACGCCCCCCGCCAGGTCAATCGTGAGGATCGATGCACCGACGTGCTTCGCGCTGATGGACTGGGGGGGCTGGTGCCCTCCAGCCGCTCGCTGGCCCTCGATGATCTCGGCTCCGCCGTCCAATCTGTGGTGCGTCGTGAGGGTTGGGGGTCGGTGGGCGTGCTGTTGGGTGCCGATGCCCAACACAGCCAGCGCACCCTACGGACCCTCGCAGCGCTGCGAGAACGGCTGGGGCCGGTGTCCATCTTCACGCCCCGAGCGCGGGAGACCTCGCCCCTCCGGAGTGCTTCGCGCCTCGTCCTGGGGCAGGCTCAGCCGCTGCGTGCGGATGTGGCGCGCACCCACCACCTGCTGCTGCTGGGGGGCAACCAGCTGGAACAGGGCTGGGCGCACGGCCACGCGGGCCGGGCGTTGCTGTCTCGTCTCGAGGGTCGCGGGCGTGCACGTCCAGGCCTGAGCGTCGCGGATCCGCGCAGCTCGGGCTTGGCGACGAAAGCCCACCACCACCTCTCCATCCTGCCAGGCACTGAGCTGTACCTGCTGCTGGGCATGGCGTCCGCCATGCTGCGGTCCAGCTGGTACGATGCGGCCCACGTGGGTCGGCGCACAGTGGGCCTCGAGGCGCTCTCTCGGGCCCTCGAGCCCTGGACGCCAGGCAGGACGGCAGAACTCTGTGGGTTGGGTGTCGCTGACATCAACGCCGAGGCTCTGCGCTTCTCTCGGGCCCCTACCGCGGCCATCCTGGCGTCTCCGCAAGCCCTGGGTACGCCGTGGAGCACGCTGACGGCCTGGGCAGCGCTGGTGCTGTCGGCCCTGACCAGCAACCTGCTCGAGCCCGGTGGTCTCTATGCGCATCCCGGTGCGCTCACGCCTGGCCCCTCGCTCCCGGAACAGAACGAGACCTCCCTGGCGGCGGCGCTGGGGCGGCGCGTCAGGATCCTCATCTGCGTGGACGCCGATCCCGTCAGCTCCCTTCCTGGCATCGAGGGGCGCCTGGGTGAGCTCGAACGCCTGGTGTGCATCGATCGTTTGCTGCTGCCCACATCTGGCAAGGCCCACTGGGTGCTGCCGGGCACCCACTTCCTCGAGGAACCCGAGCTGGGCTACGGCGACGCCACCGACCGCCACTGGCTTCAGTGGAGCTCGGGGTTGGCGGTGCCACCCCAGGCCTGCCGCACCCCCTCAGACTGGCTGGACAGTCTGCTTCAGGCTGGTTCTCCGGGCGGACCCGCGTCCACGCCGTGCGTGGATCACCTCCGTGTGGAGCGGGCGTCGCTGGCTGGCGTCCCACGCAGCTCGACCGGCGACACATCGAAGCTCGACGCTGCGGTGCAGGTGCAGCTCACCCGCACCGCCGACATGCCTCGGGGCTACGATGGGGGCGCTGTGGATCGCGCGGACTGGGCGGTCCACAACCCTGATGGTCGGCTGCACCTCGCGCCCATGCCGCTGATCGAGGCGCTGGCCCAGCACGTTCCTGTGGGCCACGACCCCCGGTGGCCGCTGCGGCTCATCAGCTCCGCCCGCAGGGACCCCGCCCGCGGCCCGGCCGAGCGTGCTGCCCACGTCGCCGATGCTGGTGTGGGACTGCATCCCGATCTGGGCTTCGAGCAGGGTGAGCTCGTGCGGATCCGATCATCCCATGGCGAGACCACAGCGCGGGTGGTGTTGGATCCGGGGCTCCAGCCCGCTGCGGTGGACCTCCCCATCGGCTTCTCCGCGCAGCCCATGGCCTTGGTGGACCCCACCCATCTGGATCGCTGGTCCGATGCGGCCTGGACCGACGGTCAGCCCTGCAGGGTCGAGCTGGTGGTGGATTCCTCGTCCGAAGGCGCACCGAAGCCGCGCGCGTAGAGCTGGGCGTAGGCTCCGCCCACCGCCAGCAGTTCGGTGTGGCTGCCGATCTCCACGATCCGGCCCGCGTCCATCACCGCGATGCGGTCGGCCTGGGTGATGGTGGACAGGCGATGCGCCACCACCAGCACGGTGCGCTCGCTCAGCAGCCGTGAGACTGCTTCTTGGACCAGGGACTCGGTGATGCTGTCGATGCTTGCGGTGGCTTCGTCCAGCACCACCACCGGAGCATCGCGCACGAGGGCCCTGGCGAAGCCCAGGAGCTGTCCTTGGCCGACGGACAGGCCTTGGCCGTGGGCGCCCAGGCGATGCTCATAGCCGCCCTCCAGGGCCACGATGACGCTGTGGGCATGGGCGAGCTTGGCGGCCCGCACTACGGGATGGTCCTCGGACGGGGCGGCGCCATCGGTTCGAACGGCACCGCCCTTGGCCGTCGCGCCATCACCGGGGTGGCGTTGAGCCGTGGCGCCATCGGCGCCATCGGTTCGAACGGCACCGCCCTCAGCAGCCAAAGGACTGCTGAGGGCAATGTTGAACGCCACGGTCTCCGGGAAGAGCTGCACCTCTTGCAGCACGGGCACCACGGTGTCGTGGAGGCTCGCGCGGTCCAGGGACGACAGCTCGATACCATCGAGGCGTATGGATCCTCGGTAGCCACCGTAGGCGCCGGTGATGAGGCGGGTGAGGGTGGTCTTGCCACAGCCGGTGGACCCCACCAGCGCCACAACCTCGCCGGGGGAGAGATCGAGATCCACTCCGCGAAGGATGTCGGGACCTTCGGGGCCGTAGGAGAAGTGGAGGTCTCGAACCTGGATCTTGCCTGTCAGTGGGTCGCTGCGTCCCTCGCCGCCTCGGGGCCTAGGGGCGGTCTCCATCATCTCCCAGATGCGCTCCATGGCCGCGCTGGCGCGCTGGATCACGGAGACCTTGGTCGAGATCTCCCGCAGGGGCTGGAATAGGCGATCGAGGTACTGCAGGAAGGCGACGAGCAGGCCGATGCTGACGTCCATGCCCAGGGAGCTGGCCGCGTACCACAGCAGCGCGGCGATGCAGATGGCGCTGGCGCCGTCCACGGTCGCGTACATCAGCGCGTCCCAGACGTTCGCGGTGACCGTGGCTTTGCGGTAGCGCTCGTTGCGCTGGGCGAAGCTGGACAGGCTGGGGGCCTCGGCCTGGAACAGCTGGATGACCTCGAGGCCGTCGATGCGCTCGGTCATGTAGGCGTTGGACACCGACAGGGCCGAGCGCACCTCGAGGTAGAGCTTGCGCAGGCGCCGTCGGCACAGCTCCACCACCAGCACCAGGGGCGGAGCCAGCAGGAGCAGCAGCAGCGTGAGCTTGGCGTCGAGCCACAGCATGGCGGCCAGGGCGCCCACCATGACCATGATGTCCATGCCGATGGTCACGACCCTGGAGGTCAGGGTCTCGCCCAAGGCTTCCACATCGCTGGTGATGCGCGTGAGCAGGCCGCCGGTGGCGTGGCGATCGTGGAAGCGCTGTGGGAGGTCCAGGATGTGCCGGAACAGCGCGGCGCGCAGCCGCAGGATGGTGCGCTGGCCGGCGTGGGCCAGCGCCAGGGTGCTGCAGACGTCGAGCAGTAGCCAGCCCACCACCGCGACGAGGTAGAGGCCCAGTACTCCGGTCAGGCCGTCGAGATCCCCCGCGATGATGTGGTCGTCAAGGGCCCGCTGGATCAGGGCTGGCTGGGCCAGGGAGAGCGCCGCCGCCAGGGGTGTCGCCGCGATGGCTGCGTAGTAGAGCGAGCGGTCCTGGCGAGCGAAGGGGAGCAGCTGCCGCAGCAGGCTCCAGCTGCTGCGCTGGGCCGAGGGGCGGAGAGCGCTGGAGGTGGGCGCGCTCATGGCTGGCCCCCCGCGTCTTCCTGCTGGACGCGCCAGGTGTCCTGGTAAGGGCCTGGGCGAGCGATGAGCTCGCTGTGGGTGCCCTCGTCCACCAGGCGTCCCTCGTGTAGGACCAGCACTTGGTCGCAGTGGGCCAACACGCCGAGGCGATGGGAGATGACCACCACCGTGGGCCGGCGGCCTTGCCCGCCCGATGCTCGCATCCGGATGGCTTGGATGAGACGCTGCTCGGTGTCGTGGTCCACGGCGCTGAGCACGTCGTCGAGCAGCAGCAGATCGAAGCTCCGAGCGAAGCCCCGGGCCAGGGCAACCCGCTGGCGCTGGCCGCCGCTGAGGGTCACGCCCCGCTCACCGACGACGGTGTCCAGGCCGTCGGGCAGGCGCTCGAGGTCCGGCCCCAGCGCGGCGGCGCGGGCCGCTTCGCCCACCTGTGTGCTGCTGGGTGCACCGGCCATGGAGATGTTCTCGGCGATGCTGCTGGTGAACAGGAAGGGCACCTGAGGCACCACCGTGGATCGGGCCCGCAGGGACGCGAGGGGTGCGTCCAGCAGATCGCAGCTTCGTCCTTCGCAGTCTTCGATGAGCACCTGACCGCGCTCGGGATCGTGCAGGCGCGCCAGCAGGCTGAGCAGGGTGGACTTGCCCGAGCCGGTGCGACCGAAGATGCCCACCATGTTGCCCGGAGGAATCCTGGCTCGAATATCGCTGAGGGCGGGCTGAGCGGAGCCCGGCCAGGTGTATCCCAGGCCCTCGATTCGAAATCCCAGGGGCCCTGTCGCGAGCTGAGGAACCGCATCGGTAGCGGCATCATGGGGAGGGACGAGATCGAGGATCTCGAAGATGCGTTCGAGGCTGGCGCGTCCTCGCTGCACGATGGCCACCAGCCAGCCCAGGGAGCGCAGGTAGGGGAGCAGGAAGAGCAAGAAGGCCGACAGGGCGACCAAGTCACCGATGCTCACCCTGCCTGCGTCCACCTGCTGGGCACCGAGCCATAGCAGCAGGTAGAGCGCAACGCCGGCGGAGAAGGCCAGCACCGGCTGCACCAGCGCGGCCAGGGTCGCCACCCGCAGCACCGTGCCCATGTAGGTGGTGTTGTGGGTGTCCAGGCGTCGTCCGAAGGCTTGCTCGGCGCCGAAGGCCTGCACGGTCGCGACCCCCTGGAGGCTGGACAACACATACTCCGACAGGGCGGAGAGCTGCCGCTGCATCACCCGCGTGAGCGGAAACAGGGTGCGAATGGCCCCACTGGCCAGCAGCGTGGCCAGCAGAACCGGGGCGAGGCAGGCCGCGGTCAGCATGGGGCTGAGATCCACCATGGCGCGACCTGCCAGCACCAGCGCCATGGCGATGTTGAACACCTGCAAGGTGCCGTAGCCCACCAGGGCTCGAACCAGCGTGATGTCGTTCGATGACCGGCTGACCAGGTCTCCCGTCCCGTGACCCCTAAGCTCGTCGCGACGCAGGCTCAAGACATGGGCCAGGATGTCGTTGCGCAGATCGTTCTCGATGTTGCGCCCGGGCGTGAAGATCAGGGCGCGAGACAGGGTGCGTACCGCGATGACCGATACGCCCATGAGCACGATGAGTAGTGCCGCATGCCGCACGGCGTCGTCGTCGCCTGCCTGCAGTGCGTCGGTGGCCCGCCCCAGGGCCAGGGGGATGTTGACCGCCAGCCAGTTCGTCAGACCCAGGCAGGCCATACCGCCCAGGTACCAGGCCCAGTAGCGCAGCGCGTAGCGCCGTAACAGGCGCAGGATGACACTCAGGGCTGCTCCGGCGGGGGAGGTGACCCGGCCTCGGTCTCCCATGGGTCGTCTTCGGCCACAGGCTTCATTTCCAGTTCGTCCGCCAGCTCGACGCCAGCGGTCGCTCCGGGGGATTCGTCCCAGCTCGGCTCGTCCACAAGCTCGTCAGGCTCGGGTTCGTCCCAGCCGGGGTCACCATCGTCCAGCTCGGTGGCCCAGTCTTCATCCATGGGCGCCTCCACCGGCTCGTCAGGCCAGGGATCGCGCTGGGGCGCAGGGGGCACAGGGGAGGGGACCGGGTGCACGGGAGGCCCTGGCGGAGGAGGCGCAGGGTGCTCCACGGGATCGTGGCTCACGGATGACTCCCGAGACGCTGGCCCGCGGTCAGCTCTGCTGGCCGTCGCGGATGGAGGACTGCTCGCGGAGGCGGTTGAGTGCCTCGCGCTCGATCTGGCGCACGCGCTCGCGGGAGAGTCCCATCTCCTTGCCGACTTCGGACAAGGTGCGGAACTCGCCGTCGTCCAGGCCGTAGCGCCGGATGAGCACGAAGCGCTGGCGCTCGGTGAGCACGTCCTGGAACGCCAGGTGCATGCGGTCGAGCTCCTGGGCCTGGATGGCATCGCCGTCGGGCTGGGTGGCGTGCTCGTCGGACAGGAAGCGCTCGAGGGGCCGCGGGCGCGGGCCGTCATCGACGGGCTGCTCCAGAGAGATGGTGTTGCCCTGGGACAGCAGCAGCTCGGCGCGTTCCTTGTCGATGCCGACTTCGTCGGCCAGATCCGAGGTGGAGTACTCCATCCCAGCGGCCTCGAAGCGCTTCATGGCCTTGCGCAGGTTGCGGGTCTGTTCGACGGCGCAACCGGGCAGGCGGACCGGACGTCCGGTGTGGTCGATGGCGCGGGTCATCTGCGCGCGCACCCACCAACGGGCGTAGGTGGAAAAGCGGATTCCCCGGTCGGGGTCGAAGCGCTTGGCGGCGCGGAGCAGGCCGATGTAGCCTTCCTGTACGAGGTCTTCCTCGTCCATGAAGGGCCCGGCCAGCTTGCGGGCTTCGCCGTGGGCGATGCGCCGGCCGCTCATGGCCAGGCGCCACCGGAGATCCTCGGCCGCCTTCCAAGCACCCACGGCCTTGCGGGCGTAGGGCTTGAGTTCGGGCTCTTCCTTGGCCGCGTCTTCGACGGCGCGGACCGCTTCTTCGAGGCGGTCCACGGCACCAGCGCGGGTGCGCTCGGCGCGCTCGGGGCGGCGGGAGAGGATGTCCTCGGCCTGGTCGATTCCGGCGATCGCCTCGCGCGCGGCCTGTTCGGCGTTGCGGATTTCACGGGCGATGGCTTTCTCTTCTTCGGCGGTGAGGCGCTCTGAGCGGCCCTCGCTTTGCCGGTTCGAATCCGACCCAGTGCTGAAGTGCAACATGTGGAGTTGCTCCTTGCGAAACTTTGAAGAGGCTCTGAGACGCCCTTTTTCTTCGGCTGGGCTGCGCGTTCCGAGAGGACTGGTTACGCGATTGTGGTCAGTCCTGTGGGTGTTCGAACGGCAACGCAGGTCAGAACAAAGCAGGGAAGATACACTGAACCCCAATAACCTTGGGGCTCTTCCTGATACGGCGCGGGATTAAACGCTACTTTCGCGCCTTTGTCAAGTCGCTTTCCATGCCCACAGCGACGCGCAGGCGCGAGAGTGTTGCCGCGGCTACGGCTTTCGCCCGTTTTCCGCCGTCGGCGAGAATGTCATCAATGGTCTCAGGGCGCGCGATGTAGTGCTGAAAGCGCTCCCTGGGCTCCGCGAAGTGCGCTTCCATGGCCTCGAAGAGCTCTTGCTTAGCGTGGCCATAGCCCATCCCACCGGCCCGGTAGCGGGCCGCCAGATCCTCGACCTGGGCGGGGGTGGCGAAGAGCTGGTACAGCTCGAACACGCTGCAGGTGTCGGGGTTCTTTGGCTCTTCGAGGGGCGTGCTGTCGGTCTTGATGCGCATGATGGCTTTGCGCAGCTTCTTGGTGGGCAGGAACAGGGGGATGGTGTTGTCGTAGGACTTGGACATCTTGCGGCCGTCTGTGCCCGGGATCGTGGCGACCTCGGTTCGAATGACCGGCTTGGGGATGCGGAGCACGTCGCCGAAGTAGTGGTTGAAGGCGATGGCCATGTCCCGGGCCATCTCCACGTGCTGCTTCTGATCCTTGCCCACGGGCACCACGTCGGAGTCGTAGGCTAGGATGTCGGCGGCCATCAGCACCGGGTAGAAGAAGGTGCCACCGTTGATGTCGGTGCCCTTGGACTCGGCGTCCTTGAACGCGTGAGCTCGCTTGAGCAGGCCAAGGGGGGTCACGCAGCTGAGGAACCAGGCCAGCTCACAGACCTCGGGCACGTCGGACTGCTTGAAGAGCACGGTCTTCTCGGGATCGAGCCCCAGCGCCAACCAGGCAGCGGTGACCTCGGTGGTGTAGCGCTGGATGAGCTCCTTGGAACGCAGGGTGGTCAGCGCGTGGTAGTCGGCGATGAAGTAGTAGGCCTGGTGACTGGTGGTCATCTCCAGGGCGGGCCGAATCATCCCCAGGTAGTTGCCCAGGTGCGGCATCCCCGTGGGCTTGATGCCCGTCAGGGAGCGCGGTGCGCGTGCGCTGGCGCCGGGGGTGTTGGGCTGGGGCATGAAAGCTCCTGAATGGGGGGCCGCAGGGGGGCGCTCTTAGTCTCTGAGGTCCTGGGGATCAAATTCGTCCCGAAGGCGCGGTCGCCGGGGGGCGTCGCCGTCCGTGCCGCCACTGTGGGGCTGGTACTTCGCGGCGGATTTTCGTAAGATGTGAAGTATGCACCACCCGTTGCTCGTTCCCGTCGCGATGGCGCGCGCCGAAGGTACTCACCTCGGCCTGTTCGGCCAGGGAAACCAGACGGGTTTTCTGCTGCTTGCGTTGATGTTGTTGTTTCTGCTGCTGTCGCGGGTGCACCGACGGAGTCACGCCAGCGCTGTTCGACCGCCACCACCGCGCCGCAACCCGGTCACCTACGAAGAGCTCGCGCGCACGGTCTACCAGATCGCAATGGACTGCGATCTCGAGGCTTATCGGGGGCTCTTCCTGGCCGGCGGCGAAGCCGCTGCCGTGTTCGGGGAGCAGGTGGGCGAGACCTACCTCAGCGGCCGAAGCCTCGAGGTGCTCGAAGAGAGCCTGGTCACCATCGGCGCCCACCTGGCCGACAACCCGCGCTTCCACGGGGTGCGCCTGGACGCCGACGATCACCTCATCATGCAGGTGCGCCGCGGGGACGATCAGCTGGTGGAGGTCGAGCTGGGTTCGGTGGTGCGGGTCGGCGCCGTGGTGCGGTTGGCCGAAGCGCCCTACCAAAAGAGACGAACCCCGGCCCGCTAACGCTCCCCGCTGACTTGGTGCATGAGGGGACGGAGCATCTCTCGTCCGCCGTGGGTGCGGAGCAAGGGTGGGCGCTGCAGGGCGCCCGGGGCGCACAGGCGCTCGAAGCCCACATCCAACAGCATGGTGTGCGCGTCGGCGTCGAGGTCCGTGGCGCAGCCGGCGAGCCATGGGCGCCAGGGGGCCAGCAGCCGGTGGAGGCTCTCGGGGTCACCGACGGGATGCACGGGCAGAAAGCCGGGCAGCACAGCGGCCTCGAAGTGCTCCACATCCAGCAGCGCGGCGGAGGGGGGTCGGTCGTGGCCCAGGGCGCCCAGGGCTCGCGCCAGGCCGGTGCGTCGTCGCCACTCGGGGCCCAGCAGGGGATCCCGCGGCCCCGGGGGCAGGGTCTGGGCTACGGCGTCGAGGGCTTCGACCAGGGCGTCGGCCAGCCCATGGGCGTTTTCGGGATCGCCCAGGTGGAGCACCGCGGCGGGGGTGAAGCAGCCGCGGCCGTCGTAGAGCAGTGCGTCGCTGGCCAGCGCTCGGGCCAGGCTTGGCCCACTACCGCGCACCACGGCGAGGCTGAAGCGGTGGCCGTGCATGGACAGGCGGGCTCGGGCATGCCGAGCGGTGAGCGCCGCGATGGTCTCGTCGCTCCCCATGGCCACCAGCGCATCCACTGGCGGGAGGGCGTGGTCGGTGGTGCAGCGCACCTGGAGCCCCTGTTCGGCGAACACGGTGGCGACGGTCTGGCCAAAGGCGGATGAGGCTGCCGGCGCCTTGAGGATCACCGCTGCGCCCGCGGCGGCGAGCAGCGCCACCCACTCGAGGGGGGCGGTGAAGACGCCCCGGGCCGCCACCACGGCCGCCAGTCGAGGGGGGCGCCCTGGCACGCGGGTGGCCTGGTCCAGCGCCTCACGGCTGATCATCCCGCAGGCGGAGCCGAGGCAGGCCGCGGCCATGGCGGGGGAGAGGCCGTCGGCCAGCTCATGGGGGGCGGGGTGCTGCGCGAGCCGACAGATGGCGGCGTGCACAGCGTCAAGGCGCTGCTCGCGGTTCATCCCTGGCTCCGTATGTGCTCGGTTCGTGATGGAGGCGACGTTCAGGCTCGAGAGGCACAGGATATCCATTCCCATGCTCGGAGGAGACACGATGAATCGGCAAGCTATGAAAATCAGCCTCGCGGCTTGGGAGATCGGTCGCTCGAGCAGTGGTCACGGAGCCCGCGTGGGTGGCCTGGGCGTCGTGGTGGAGCAGCTCCCACCCGAGCTGGTCCTCGCCGCGGACCAGCGGGGCTTGGACCTGCAGGTGCAGACCCTCTCGCCCTGCTTTGCCTGGTACGACCGCGGGAAACTCGAGCGCCTGGCGTCCGATGTCACGGTCCAGCTCGAGGGCCGAGAGCTGGTCTTCGAGGTGTACCGGCGGCACTTCATCGAGCGCGTGGACCTCGGCTCGGGGCTCGGAGAGATCCGCCTGGAGATGATCTACCTGTGGAACGCCGAGCTGCTGGGATGGACCACCCCCTCCGCCATCTACCCCGAGGACCCCTGGCTCGGCGCGCGCATGTTCAGCGCCCTGTCCCAGGCCATAGCGGCCTTCGTGGCCGAGCACCCTCCCGACACGCTCCACCTGCACGACTACCACGTGGGCCTGACCCCGTTCTTCCTGGATGCAGAGCTGGCCACGCGCATGCCGGTGCACCTGACCATCCACAACGGGTCCTACCAGGGCGTCGTGGAGCTGCAGGGCGGTGGCTACGAGGCCCTCGAGAA
>Ga0307987_1000540_pt1 | contig 22420 bp, 12 predicted proteins | sample EllFjometagen181_FD_203157 | JGI IMG/M metagenome (GOLD analysis project Ga0307987, IMG submission 203157) | Marine microbial communities from Ellis Fjord, Antarctic Ocean - #181 | ecosystem: Environmental > Aquatic > Marine > Unclassified | place: Southern Ocean | collected 2014-10-08 | reverse complement strand
ACTTCGTTGATCTCACCCGGGAGCACACCCGGCTGTACCCCTACCGTTCGGGCCTGGCCCTCGAGGCCAGCGTGCGGGGCTCCCCCATGATCCGGCCGGTCTGCTTCCACTACGGCAAGGACTGGGGTCGCATGGACGCCTGGCTGTTGGGACCGGCGCTGCTGGTGGCGCCGGTGCTCGAGCGAAGTGCCACGGGTCGCGAAGTGGCGCTCCCCGCCGAGGTGGACTGGTACGACTGGCACAGCCTCGAGCCCGCAACCACCGGCTGGTTCGGCGCCGATGTGGACCACACACCCGTCTTCGCAGCAGCGGGCACCACCGTGCCCACTTTCGCCACCATCCCCGACACCCTGGCCGAGACCGACGATCCCGAGCTGCTTGATCAGGCGGACGTGGATGGTGAGCGCGTGGTGTACCTGTTCGGCGGCGGCGGCCCCTTCACCGAGGGGGACGGTACGAGCTACCAACCCAGCGGCACGCCCACCGGATCCTGGCAGGTCACCGAGACCCTCCGCAACGGCACCATCGAGATGGCCGGCGTGAGCCTGACCATCGAAGGTCCTATCGAGCGCAGCTACACCGTGGTGGTGGTCGCGCAATGAACCACATCGCACGCTTCGTCGAAGACAAACAAGGCGAGCGCGAGCGGGAACTCGAGCGTCCCCTCACCCGCGCAGAGCAGCTCCGGTTTCGTCTGCGCTGGGGGCTGATCATCAGCTCGCCCCTGATCTTCATCGTGGTCGTGGGGACGATCCGGGCCATCGCGAACCACCTACCGTAGGGACAGCACAGCGAGGCCGGCCTACGGGATACGGTTCGCCCTGATAGCTTGCCCTGGTATGACCCTGCTCTCTCGCCGCACCCTCTTCGCTGCCCTCGTGCTCTGCGCCTGTCACGGCGACAAAAAGCGCAACTTCGTCCTGGCATTCCAGCGCGATCCTGAGGGGGTCCTACAAGAGGTGGCGGCACTGGAGGACCCCGTCCACCAAGAGGCCATCATCCTGCGCCTCTCGGAAGCCTACCCGGGCAGGGTGGGCAGCATGTGCAGTTCGCTGCAGAACCGGAACGTGCGGAAGCGCTGCGAACGGCTCGGGAGCCGCCCCCACCTGGCCGCAGCGGTGAACAAGGGCGGCCCCGCCCATGCCCCGGTGCTCGCGCGGGCTGGAGCTGGCCCGCCAACCGGCAGCCTGCCCTTCCCCGACGCCATGCGACAACACTGGGACACGGTCGCACCCGAGCCCGGCGACTGCGTGCGCAACCGGGCAAAATACCACCTCTGCCTCGCCGAGCAGGCTGCGGAGGCGGCACAGGCAGGTGACACACGTGCCGCTGCTGCGGCCTGCAATGCCGCCCGGACCGACCGAATGCGATGCGACTGTTTCTTCGGGACGGCCGAGGACACGCCCCTCACCGCGAAGGGCTACCACAACGCCGCCTCCCTCTGCCTGGGCAGCGGCACCTTCGTGCACGAATGCAATGGCCACCTGTTCGCAAAGATGGCGCCAGCCGAACTGGGCCACGAACGCACCGCTGCTGTCCTGGTCACAGACGCGCGCACCGTGGCCGAGGCCTGGCAGGAGATCGCACCAGATCTCGAACCGCTAATGCTCGATCTGTACTGGGCCCGGGCTGCAGAGCGGCTCATTCCCATCGTGGGCAGCACCGAACCCAGCCTATTCGAGACACTCCCAGCCGAGGCCTGGCCCCATATTCGCTCCGCCATGGCCTGGGGGCTCGCGCGCTGCGAAGACCCGCTCGTCTCCCTGCAATGGGCGGCCAACCCAGAGCGCCGCCCAAGCCGCCCCTGTACCGCGCGACCCGACAGCCCCGGCGACGCCGCCCGCAGCAAAGGGACAGGGGGGGGCCCAGAGGCCGACCTGCTCGAGGAACAGCTCCGCTGGACACGGGATCTCGAAGGCGAAGACCGTTTTCCGGCCGTCTACTTCCTGGTACAGGGGGCCGGGCGTCGCGCCACGGACCCCGATGCCGATGTGGATCTGCTCCTGGCTGGCCTCAGCGTCCAAGCCCACCGCGAACACGCTCATCTCGACCTCTTCGCCTCGTACGCGGAAGATGAGCGCCTGGTCGTACGATGGACCGCAGTGCGGCTCCTCGCGGCCCTCGCCCCGAATCATCCTGCGCTGGCGCTGGCTGCCGAGGACCCGGACCCCAGCGTGCGCCAACGCGCAAAGCTCTCACAGAGAACAGCGGCGGCATCCGGTTCCGTCAGCCACCCACCAGCGGCACAGTGAACATCAGCTCGGCGCCCAGATCGCCCACACTACGGGCCTCGATGCGGCCGCCGTGCTGCTCGACGATGCGCCGGGCGATGGCCAACCCGAGACCGCGCTGGCCCGCGCCGTCGCCCACCTGCACGCCACGCTGGAAGATGCTCTGCTCGGCGCCATCGGGGATGCCCGGGCCCTGGTCCCGCACCCGACAGCAGGCGCCGTGCTCGCTGGGCGCAAGCTGGACCGTCACCGCTCCACCCTTGGGGCTGTAGCGCACCGCGTTGCTCACGATGTTGGACAACACCCGAGACAGCGCCAGCGGATCGCCTTCGACCTCGAGCCCAGGCTTCAGATCAGGAACCAGGGTGACACCCGCCTTGCGGGCCCGGGGTTCTTCGAGGGACACGGTGCGGCTCACCAGGACGCTGAAGTCTACGGGCTGCAGGTGCAGGGTCTCCGCCTCGAGCATGGCGCTGGCCATGTCCTGGATGCGGCGGGAGGCCAAGAGAATTCGCTGCACCCGGTCCTGGCCACTGTGCCCACTGGGCAAGGCCTGGAGCAGCTCCTGAGCCAGGATGGTGATGGAGGCCGCCGGGCTTCGCAGGTCGTGGGCGATCTCGGCGGCTTCGTCGACGCGACGGGCTGCACGGCTCAGGCGTTCCATGTTCGAGACCGCCACCGCCGCATAGCCCGCAAGGGTTCGCAGCAGCTGCACGGCCCGGGCCGGCTCCAGCAGGCTGGCGCGTCGGCTGTCCACGTAGATGGCACCCATGGTGATCTCGTCGTGGATCATGGGTACGCACATGGCGGAACCCAGGTCCATGGTGAGCACCGAGATGGCGTCCCGCAGGTCCGAGCGCTCGGAGATGTCCGCCGCGATGACCTCCTTGCCCTCACGCAAGGCCCGGTAGACCACCGACGTGGACGGTCGGCCCGGGTCCAGACCATCGCGACTGATGGCGGCGACCACCTCCATGGTCCCCACAGCGCCGATAAGCACGAAGGCTCGCTCGGCATCGAGCAGCTGGATGGCCGAGCCAGCGATGCGCCGCAGCAGGCCGTCGGTGTCCTGCTCCCGAACCACGTCCATGGCCAGGTCCAGCAGCTGGCCGAGCTGAGCCGCCTCGGGCTCGTTGCTGGGGCTGACGTCGAGACGCGCAAGCAGCTGGCCGGCACGCTCCCGCAGCCGCAGGTGGCCTACCTCTTCGGCGAACACCTGAGCGCGGCCGGCTTCCCTGGTGGCGGCATCGGCGCGGCCACCCAGGTGCAGCGCCTCGGCCAGCCACAGCCGGGCCTGTGCCAGTTCCACGCCCACCCCAGCCTGCCGCAGCGGCTCGAGGATCTCATCCACCACCCCATCGAGCCGGGTGAGCTCACCTGCGCGCACCCGAGCCAGGGCCAGCTGGGCCCTGAGGATGCCCGCCAAGGCGGTACGATGACCCTGCTCTGCGCGCTCGATGGCGTCCTCGAGCAGCGTGCGAGCGTCGGCGTCCTTGCGACGCAGGGCGAGCTCCGCCCGCCAGCGCAGGGCTTCGACCTCGAGGGGGTCCGACGGCGAGAGCTGCAGCAGCTCTACCCCCCGCTGCAGCCAGCGCTCGGCCTCCACCAGGTCCGCGCGATCCACGAACAGGGCCACCAGGCCCAGCGCTGCCCGCGCGGCGGCGGGGTGGTCGGCGAGCTGGGTCGCTCGATCGTAGCCCAAGCGCTCGGCCGCCTCGGCTTCTTCCACCCGACAAAGTTCCCTCGAGCAGCGGGCGATCTGCCCCATGACCCGCAGCCCCTTGCGCTGCTCCCCGGCCCGCTCCAGCACCCGCAGGGCCTCCCGCCAGCGCCGCAGCGCGTCGTCCCGATTCCCCAGGACCCGCAGTGCCGCGCCGAGATCGTACAGCAGCCGAGCCCGCGCCACCGGCGGCAGGCCCCGTTCTCGGCTCAAGGCGCGCTCCATGGCCCCGGAGGCCTCGGTGAAGCGCCCGGCTTCCAGCAGCATCTTGCCCAGCAGGCCATCCAAGGCTGCGCGGGCCGGACGATCGTGGCCGAGCTGGTGGGGCACCGGCTCGAGCACGGCGATGGCTGGATCGCTGGACCCTCCACGCTGCAAGGCTCTGGACCACAGCGCCCTGAGCACCAGCCAGCGATCCAGGCGCTCGCGGTCGTCCTCGGGGGCCTCACGGTCGGCCACACGCCGAGCAGCCCGAACGGCACCAGGGAGATCCCCGGCGGCAAAGCACAGCTTGGCCTCCACCTCTACCAGCAGCTCCGGATCGTCGCCGGGCAAGGAGCGACAGCGTGCGATCCACTCCTGGGCGTCTGCCGCCATATCCGGCGACCGCGCCATGACCCAGGCCACGGTGGCCGCCACAAGGGGGGCCTCGGGCTCGATGAGGCGGCCCTCGAGCCAGCGACGCCCGAAGTCCAGGGCGCCCTCCAGCTTCCCAGCCCGTGCTATGGCCTTGACCCGGGGCGCAACCAGCGAGGCATGGGGGGTGATCTGCCACAGCTCGTGGGCCAGCGTCGCGCCCTCGGCGGCGTCGCGCTGGCTGACAGCCTCGATGGCCGCCGCGCCGTGCACCTGGATGACCCCGGTGTCCTCGGCCCCGAGCAACAACCACCCCAGGCGCGCGGTGGCCACTTCGGGCAGCTCCAGCTGCTGGCCCACGAGGCGCCGGTAGATGCTGCGGGGGTCGGTACAGGCTCGCCGTAGGTCTTCGAGGGCCTCGGCGTTGCGGGGCAGGACCTGGCGATGCTCCACCCGGGCCAGGCCCGCGTGGATCAGCTCCCGCACGCACATCCGACCTTCTTCCTCGTCCACCTCGGCCAGGTGGCAGAGGTACTCGATGGTGCAGGGAGAGCCCGTCAGCGCCAGGGTGGAGCCGAGACGCCGCGCCACCGACCCGAGCCCCGCCAGGGGGTCGTCTGGGACGGTGGTGTCCTGCAGCGCTCGGGGCAGGCGCGCGGGCACCACGACCCAGCGCAGCACGTCCCAGCGCAGGGCCTGAGCGGACACCAGGGCCAACAGCCGCTGGATGGTGGGACCGGGGACACCACCGGCCACGCTCCAGAGTTGGTCAGCCAGCTCGTGCTGCCCCTCGACATCCCCCAGCACTCCACGGAGCAGCTGGAGCACCTGCTCCCTCTTCCAAGGTGCGAGGGTGCAGGTCCACTCGACCCACGGCGGTGCCTCACGGGCGCTCACCACCATATGCACCCGCTCATCACCCGCCAGCGCCGCCACACAGGCTCGGCTGGGGGCGTCCAGCAGCTCGTGGTCATCCACCAGCAGGTGAAAACCACCGGGGGCTCGCCCGGCCAAGGCAAGGGCGGCCACCTGGGGGCGGGTCTCGTCGGGGGCCCAGCTGGGAAAGGACACGGGAGCGCCGGGCAGGCCAGGGCAGCACAGGGCATGCTCGATGACGTCCCAGGCATGCCCACCGGCGGTCAAGCGCGCGAAGGGCATGCCGCGCACCCGCAGGGCGGTGGACAGGGCATCCAGCAGACGGGTGCGGCCGCTGCCACTGGGCCCCAGGATGCCGAGCCGGCCGCCTTCGTCCAGCCAGCGATCCAGCTGCTTGCGCACCCGGGGCTCGAGCACCGTGATGCTGCGGGACCGGCGTCGCAGGTGAAGGCCATCGGGAACGGTGAGCACAGCGCCGAGCTCTTCGAGCCCCCGGACCATCTCGACGGCGCTGGGACGGTGCACCGGATCGATGGCCAGACAGGACTCGAGCAAGGCCCGCAGCCCCGGGGAGCCGGACCGAGCCCTGGGTTGTTCCCGCCCCCGACGCAGCAGGGCCTGGGAGCGGCCGTGCTCGGACCAGGGCAACCGGCCGTGGACCAGCTGCCACAGCACCAGCCCCAGGGTGTAGACATCCGCCGGCGGCTCTGTGAGCGCCCCCCGCACGCACTCGGGGGCGGCATGGTCGAGGCCACCCTGCCAGCGGTCTCCTGCCAGTCCCTGCCCCACCAGCAGCACACGGGGCTCCCGGATGGACTCCACCAACACCCGCGCGTCGGACAGCAGGCCGTGACACAGCCCCTCGGCATGCAGGGCCGCCAGGCCACTGGCCACCTGGGCGGCGATGGAGATGGCCAGGGGCTCGGGCGCGGCGCCGGACATCATGTAGGCGGACAGCGGCTTGCCCGCGACGCTCTCCCGGACGAGGTAGGGAACGGGTCCATCCCCGAGCCCCACCAGCTCCACCAGGGCCGGGTGCTTGAGAGCCACCAGGCGGCTGATGTCCAGCCCACGCCCGGCCCGCAGCAGGTAGACCACACCCAACGCGCCTGCGCCATCTTGGGCCAGCCAGCTGCCCTCCCACTCGCCAGTGCCCCCGGGTCGCAACAACACCCAGTCGCCCAGCCGGGCTCCAGGGCGGGGCTCGAAGGGTCCCATCAGCGCCAGGCCTCGGCCTTGCTGGGGCCGGGCGGGAACGCCCGCACCACCTGGCTCACCCGCTCGGCGAGCGCCAAGAAGCTGCCGGTGAGGTCCGGGTCGAGCTGACCCGCGTCCACGGCGGCCTCGAGCTCGGTCAGCGCATGGTCGACGGTGCGGTAGGCGCCGTGCTCACGCCCCACCAGCAAGGCATCGAAGACATCCACCACCGCCACAACGCGAGCCTCGAGAGGGATGTTGTTGCCCACCAGCCCGTGGGGATAGCCGGCGCCGTCCCAGCGCTCGTGGTGGTACAAGGCGATGTTGATGGCGGGCTCGGGCAGCCCCGCTTCCCTCAACATCTCCGATCCCAGCAAAGTGTGGGTCTTGACCTCTTCGTAGTCCTCAGCCACCAGCGCACCGGATTCCCGGATGATGCGCTCGGCGACCCCCACCATGCCCACATCGTGGAGCACGGACAGCTGCCGCAGGCTCTCGCCCAGGGTCTGATCGCCCGTGAAGGCGTGCACCAGCAGCCCCGCCAGCTCGGACACACGCCGCAGGTGCGCACGCATGCGTGCCTGATCGGCGCCACGCTCCATGGCCGCCGACAGCGCGATGACCATGTCCGACGGCCGAGCGAGCTGCTGCTCGAGCTTCTTGCGGGCCTTACCCTGGGTGTTCAGAGCCTTGCCCAGGCGCTCCAGCAGCCGCGCCCGTCGGGCCATGGCGCTCAAGCGAGCTGCGTACTCGAGCTGGTCCACGGGCTTGACCAGGAAGTCATCGGCACCGGCCTGGAGCAGGCGGATCTTGGTGCGTCTCAGATCGTCGGAGGTGATGACCATGACGGGCACCCGGCTGCCGCGGGGATCGGCGCGCAGGCGCTTGACCAGCCCCAGCCCGTCCAGGCCCGGCATGTAGTAGTCGGTGACCACGATGTCCGGCATGCCACGCTGGAGCAGCGTCGCCGCCTGTTCGCCGTCGGTGGCTTGGACCACGCGAAAACCCAGCCCCTCGGCGATGGACGCCAGGCGTTCCCGCTCCTGGGGGTCGTCCTCGGCGATGAGGAGTACCGGAGGTCTGCCGCTCATACCCACTTCCGCTGCGCGGCCCCGTCAAAAGCCCTGCCAGGGCACGGGTGCTCGACCCGAGGATCGTATCAGAAATCGGTAGTGAGAAGGTCCTCGGCGGTCTTCTGGCCCACCTCGATGGAGGTGGAGCCCTCGGGCACGGTGCCCGGGAGCATGGGCATGACCACGCCACCTGAGGCCACCCGACCGGTGGACTCGTCGATGGGCACGTGCTGCACACCGGGGAGGGGCGGGAAGTTCTTGTCGTCGGCCTTGGGCGCCGCGACCTTCATGAACTCCATCCAGATGGGCAGGGAGATCTCGCCGCCGGTGAACGAGTAGCCCATGGACTTGGGCTGGTCGTAGCCCACCCACGCCGCAGCGATGAGCTCGGTGTTGTAGCCGACGAACCAGGTGTCATGGAAGTCGTTGGTGGTGCCGGTCTTGCCCGCCACGTGCAGGCCGAGCTGGTTGGACTTTGCCGCGGTACCGCCGGTGGCCACCGAGCGTAGCAGCCAGTGGGTGATGCCGGCCACGGCGGGGTCCACCACCTCAGGCCATGCGGTGGGGGGCGTGTGAGACTCGATGACCGTACCGTCTCGGTCCACCACGGAGTCGATGAAGTGGGGCTCCACCAGGGTGCCGTAGGTGGCGAAGACGGTGTAGGCCCGCATCAGCTCGACCATGGTGAGGGAGCTGGAGCCCAGGCCCATGGAGAGATCGCAGGAGCGGCAGACCACGCCTTCCTTGGAGTCCAGGCGCTGGTCGCGGCACTCTTCGCCTTCGCGGAACCTCTCTGGGGGTAGCCAGTCGCAGACCCGCAGGTTCACGTCGCAGGAGTGGCAGTACAGCTCACCCTCGTGCTGGTACGGCTCGTCGAGGCACTCCCACTCTTCTTTGACCTTGACCACGGGGCAGGACTCGGGCTCGCACCACTCGCACCAGGCCATGCCTTGCACGGTGGACGGGGTCATGGTGCCCACGCACTCGGTGTCTTCGGGGACGTGCCGGCGCTCGCAGGTGGGAGTGGCGTAGCCGATGCGCAGCGCGGGGCCGGCCAGATCGAAGACCAAGTCCAGGCCGATGCGATCCAGCACCCGTACCGTGCAGACGTTGCGGGAGGACTTCAGCGCCCTGCGCAGGGTGATGTTGCCCAGGTAGTCGTCGCCGTAGTTGCCGGGCTTCCAGAGTTTTTCGTCCAGCACGTTGTAGATGACCGGAGCGTCCTGGATCATGCTGCCCGCGGTGAACTCCTTGCTGGCGATGGCCGCGGTGTAGACGATGGGCTTGAAGGTGGAGCCCACCTGCCGACGGGCCTGGATGGCACGGTTGTACTCGGAGTTCTCGAAGTCGTAGCCGCCCACCATGGCGAGCACTGCGCCGTCGCTGGTCCGGTAGCTCATGAAGGCGCCCTGCACACCGGGCTCCTGGTACAGCTCGGCGCCCACGAAGGGCCCCGGACCAGCCGCTTCGTAGCCGTCGAAGGGCTTGGTGGTGAAGGCGTCCTGGGCCACGATGGTGACCTCGAGCTGCTCGCCCTTGGTGAGGGCCTTGGTGAGGTCGTCCTGCTTGCGGTGGCGCCAGGAGCGCGCGGGGTTGACCTCGTATGCCCAGGATGAGGTGGAGCGAGCGATCAGGGCCTTGTGGGCGCCGATGCCCACCACCGCGTGCTTCTGCTGCACGTCGAGCACCACCGCCGGGTAGCGCTCGCCATCGATGAGTGCAGACTGCGCGGGCATGGGACCGTAGCCCGAGTCGGGGCTGTCGGTGGCGCCCACATGCAGGACCGAGTGGGACTCGGCGGTACGCAGCTCTTCTTCCTGCTGGGCCAGGTGGGCCGCGACGCCGGCGTCGGCGACGGTGGCTTCGGTGCCGCGCCAGCCGATGTGGTGGTCGGCCACGAGGACGCCAGCGACCACTGCATCCTGCGCGACCTTCTGCAGGTCGAGGTCGCAGGTGGCATTCACGATCAGACCATCGTTGTAGATCTTGTCGAAGCCGTAGGTCTCCACCAGGTAGCGGCGCACGTGCTCGGTGAAGTAGGGCGCCTGCTCGAGGAAGGGATTGCCACCCTGGTAGATGGCGATGCGCTCGGCCACGGCTGCGTCGTAGGTGGCCTGGTCGATGAAGTCCTTGTCCAGCATCTGACCCAGCACGTAGAGCTGCCGGGCGCGGGCCTTCTCCCAGTGGTTGTGGGGGGAGTAATCGGACGGGCGCTGTGGCAGGCCGGCCAGCATGGCGGCCTCGGCCAGGGTGAGCTCAGCCACGTGCTTGTCGAAGTAGATGCGCCCGGCCGCTTCGACCCCGTAGGCCCCCGAACCCAGGTAGATCTGGTTGAGGTACAGGTAGAGGATGTGCTCCTTGGTGAACGCCTCTTCTACCCGCGTGGCCAGGATCATCTCCTTGATCTTGCGGGAGTACTTCTTCTCGCTGGACAGCAGGAAGTTGCGGGCGACCTGCTGGGTGATGGTGGAGGCGCCCTGGGCCTTCTTGCCCTTCAAGGCGTTGCGTAGCACCGCGCGCACGATGCCCATGGGATCGACGCCGGGGTGGTTCCAGAAGTTGGCGTCTTCCGAAGCGATGAAGGCTTCCTGGACATGCTCGGGGATGGTCTCGAGCTCCACCACGTAGCGGCGCTTCTCGTAGATCTCTCCCATCAGCACGCCGTTGTGGTCGTACACCTCGGTGACCGTGGGGGGGCGGTAGTTCTGCAGGGTCTCGAGGGTCGGGAGGTCCTGCCTGAAGAACAGTACGGCACCACAGGCGGTGAGTACGCCACCGACAGCGCCCAAGAAACCGAGCACCACCACCAGCTTGATCAAGCGACCCAGCAGGCTGCGCTTGCGACGGGGCGGGGGCACGGGCTTGGCCTTGGAGGACCGGGCGGGCGGTGTGGAGGGAGGAACCGGGGGCGGGACCGAGGCCCGACGGGGTGCCGCCAGGGGAGCCGAGGGCTGCATCCGCCGCGGGGTCGGCGCCACGGGAGTGGCCGAAGGGGGAGCGACGATGGGCGGGGCTACCGGGGCCGGAACCGCGGGGGGCAGGGCCGGTGGTGGGCCGGGCTGGGGGGCCACAGGGCGGGCCACCGCGGCAGCGCGATGGGGATCGATCTGGGTCGGCTCCCAGTCCTGGAACTCGTCCAACTCAGGACCCGGCACGGGCAGAGGGGCCGGATCCGCGAGCTCAGTTGGGCGCTCGGCACCGGGATCAGGCCCTGCCGGCGGCTCGGCGCTACCGGCAGTATGGGGTCGGGGTCCATCGATGAGATCCACCGGTGGCGGGGTGAAGGGCTTGACCGCGGCCGAGGGCTTGCTCTCGAAGCTGACGCCACGCCGCTGGAGCTGATCCACCACCCGCTGGGGGTAGTTGATGGCCATGACCTGACCACAGGCACATTGCCGGTTGGAACCGGGATGCGGGAGAGGCTCGCCGAGGGGGTGCACCCTGCCGCAGGAAGGACACGTGATCTTGAGGGCCATACAGACGCCTAAAGCTGCGTTGGCTGCGTTTATAGCGCGGCCCTGACGGGGGGGCCAGGGAGCCTCCCGGAGCCCCACACTCCCAGAGGGCTGGGATGCCGGACGCTCATTGAAGACCCGCGACCGCGACCAGCGCTTCCCCACCGACCAGCGCACCCCGTCGCCAGCCTGACGAGGGCCATACCAGTGCGTATTTCACGTCATGAATCAGCGTTCACCACCCGGCGGGCGCTCTCCTTTTCCCGCCTTTCACCTATGCTTTCATTACATGCAAAACCGACGGTCAACGCCGTGCTCATCGCTTGACACCCCCCTGGGGTCAGGCTAAAGCGCAAGCCTTTTCAAGGGGGCATCCGCCCCGAAACAACCACGGTTTCCACCGGGGCCACCCGGCAGAACCGCAAGTCCCACTCCCCAGGAGCATCCGCATGAGCAAGAAGACTTTCTCTCCCCCCGCAGCGTTTACCGAAGGTGCCTGGATCAAGTCGCGCGAAGAGTACCAGGAGATGTACGACCGCTCTATCAAGGACCCGGAAGCTTTCTGGGGCGAGATCGGCGAGCAGTTCCACTGGTTCGAGAAGTGGGACAAGGTCTTCGACTACAACTACGACCGGCGCGAAGGCAAGGTCCAGCACCAGTGGTACGTCAACGGCAAGACCAACATCACGTACAACTGCCTCGACCGTCACCTGGCCACCCGCGGCGACCAGACGGCCATCATCTGGGTCGGTAACAACCTCGATGAAGACCGCTACTTCACGTACAACGAACTGCACGAACAGGTCTGCAAGTTCGCCAACGTGCTCAAGGCCAACGGCATCAAGAAGGGTGACCGCGTCAGCATCTACATGCAGATGATCCCCGAGCTCGCCATCGCCATGTTGGGCTGCGCCCGCATCGGCGCCGTGCACTCCATCGTCTTCGGCGCCTTCTCCCCCGACGCCCTGTCCGATCGCTGCAACGACTCCGACTGCAAGATGATCATCACGCAGGACACCGGCCTCCGCGGCGCCAAGAACAACGTCCCCATGAAGACCAACTCCGACTTGGCCTGCGCCAAGGCTCCCACGGTCACCAAGGTCATCGTGGTCCAGCGCACCGGCCAGGAAGTCCCGATGACCGACGGCCGCGACGTCTGGTGGCACAACGAGATGGAGACCGCTTCGGCCGACAACCCCGCCGAAGTCATGGACGCGGAAGATCCGCTGTTCCTGCTCTACACCTCCGGCTCCACCGGCAAGCCCAAGGGCGTGCAGCACAACGTCGGCGGGTACATGGTCTACACCGCCCTCACCCACAAGTACATCTTCGACTACCACGATGGCGACATCTACTGGTGTACCGCTGATATCGGCTGGGTCACCGGCCACAGCTACATCGTGTACGGTCCGCTGGCCAACGGCGCCACCACCATGATGTTCGAGGGCGTGCCCACCTACCCCGAGCCCGACCGCTTCTGGCAGATCTGCGAAAAGTACAAGGTCAACCAGTTCTACACCGCCCCCACCGCCATCCGCGCCATCGCCGCGAAGGGCCCCAAGTGGCCGCGCGGTCGCGACCTGTCCAGCCTCAAGCTTCTCGGCACCGTGGGCGAGCCCATCAACCCCGAAGCCTGGATGTGGTACCACGAAGAAATCGGTGGCGAGAAGTGCCCCATCGTGGACACCTGGTGGCAGACCGAGACCGGCGGCATCATGATCACCCCGCTGCCCGGTGCCTGGGACACCAAGCCTGGCTCCGCCACGCTGCCCTTCTTCGGCATCCAGCCCGTGATCCTCGAGCCCGAGACCGGCAAGGAGATCCCCGAGATGGAAGCCTCGGGCGTCCTCGCCATCAAGCACCCCTGGCCCGGCCAGATGCGGACCCTGTACAACGCCCACAAGCGCTTCGAAGAGACCTACTTCGACATGTACAAGGGCTACTACTTCACCGGCGACGGCTGCCGTCGTGATGCCGATGGGTACTACTGGATCACCGGCCGCGTCGATGACGTCATCAACGTCTCCGGCCATCGCATGGGCACCGCCGAAGTCGAGTCCGCCCTCGTGTCCCATCCCGACGTGGCCGAAGCCGCCGTCGTCGGCTACCCCCACGAGATCAAGGGCCAGGGCATCTACGCCTACGTCACCCTGATGGTGGATGTGGAGTACACCGACGAGCTCAAGAAGGAACTGCGCTTGCATGTCCGCAAGGAGATCGGCCCCATCGCCGCTCCGGACCGCATCCACTGGGCCCCCGGCCTGCCCAAGACCCGCTCCGGCAAGATCATGCGCCGCATCCTGCGCAAGATCGCCGAGGGTACCCCGGACCAGATCGGCGACACCAGCACCCTGGCCGACCCCTCCGTGGTCGAGACCATCATCGCGAACGGCTAACGCTTCGCGGGTGGCCGTAGGCCACCGATAAACATTGAGGCCGCGGTCCTTCGGGACCGCGGCCTTTTGCGTTCCGTCCGCATCGATTCAGCACCCTAGAGCCTGTAGCCGTGCTCACAAAACCGCTCCGGATCAGAAAAGCCGCATATAGGTGCAAAGGGGCTTTCAATTCCTTTGAATGGGGCTTGGGAACATGCTAGGGCACGCGCCTTTCAGGGCCCATTTTGGGTCAGCTTATTTTCGAACTGCTGGAGGTTGAAGTGTCAGAACAGAAGGTCATGAATCGCTGGTTGGTGGTGGTTGGCGCCATCCTGATCCAGCTCTGCCTGGGCGCTATCTACGCCTGGTCCGTATTCACCAAGCCCTTGGTCGCCGAAGGCTGGACCAAGACCGAGACCCAGATGGTCTTCTCGGCGGGTCTGGCGCTCTTCGCCATCGTGATGGTGCTCGCGGGCCGCATGATGCCCAGGTTCGGGCCCCGCAAGCTCGCCATCGCCGGTGGTCTCGTCCTCGGCCTCGGCTACCTGCTGGCCGGCCTGTTCGGCGGTACCAACTTCTGGCTCATCTTCATCTTCATCGGCGTCCTCGGCGGTGCCGGTATCGGCCTGGCCTACGTCGTGCCCATCGCGGTCGGCATGCGCTGGTTCCCCGACAAGAAGGGCCTCATCACGGGTCTGGCCGTGGCTGGCTTCGGCTTCGGCGCCACGATCTGGGTCAAGATGGCCGGTGCCTGGGGCCACATGATCGAGAACATGGGCCTGTCCACCACCTTCATCATCTACGGCATCATCTTCGCCGTGGCCGTCGTCCTCGGTGGCCTCACCATGGTCTTCCCCCCCGAAGGCTGGCAGCCCGAAGGCTACGAGCCCCCCAAGGCCGCTCCCGGCAAGGTCGCTGCGGGTTCCGTGGACTTCGAGTCCGGTGAGATGCTCAGCACGCCCCAGTACTACATGATCTTCCTCACCTTCCTCTTCGGAGCGGGTGCCGGCCTCATGTCCATCGGCCTGATGAAGCTCTTCCCCTCCCAGGCCCTCGAAGCCAATGGTATGGACCCCGCCGCGGCTTCCGCCGTCGCCGGTACCGCCATGGCCGTGTTCTTCTCCCTGGCCAACGGCATCGGCCGCATCGCCTGGGGCGCCATGTCCGACAAGCTGGGCCGCAAGCTGTCCATCGTCATCATGACCGCCTCCCAGGGCATCCTGGTGATCGCCTTCCCGTTCATGGCTGGCACCACCGCGCTGCTGTACCTGGGCGCCACCCTGATCGGCTTCAACTTCGGTGGCAACTTCGCCCTCTTCCCCACCATCACCGCCGACACCTTCGGCACCAAGAACGTGGGCAGGAACTACGGCTGGGTCTTCTTGGCCTACGGCGTCGGCGGCATCGTCGGCCCCATCATGGGCGGCAAGTTGGGCGACTTGGACAACTTCCCCCTGGCCTTCACCATCGCCGGCGTGGGCTGCCTCGTGGCGGCTGGCATCATCGCGATGGTCAAGCCGGCCACCAAGAAGGCGTTGCGTCGCGCGTAGAGCACGGTTGGTGTAGCTCGATGAGACCCCGATCTGCAGGACATCCTGCGGTCGGGGTCTTTCTGCGTCAGGGGTCGACCAAGTCCTCGGGACCCGACGGGTACAGCGCCCAGGCATCGTCGCCCCGGATCTCCAGGGCCGCGACGTGGGCGCCGTAGTGGGCGGAGATCCCGGTGTCGATGCCCAACAGAGCGCCGTTGCAGCGAACGGCGATCTCGCCGGAACGCTGGGTGGTGTGCCCCACCACCATGCGGCTGGCCTTCAGAGACAGCAAGGCCCGCTCGAGGGCCGGGCAGGCGTCGGTCAGGCCAAACTGCAGGTAGCCCCGATACCACATGGGCCCTGCGTCGCCGAGCACCTCGGGGCTGGCCTGCCCCGCCACCGCCGCCAGGGCCCAGGCGTTGAGCGCATCGATGCCGAGCTCCGCCATTTCAGGCGTGACGCCACCGTGGGCGAACACGGTGCGACCCACACGGGTGACCACGGGCCGCTGACGCAACCAGGCGCCATCATCGCCGGCGGGACCCAGAGCCAGCTTCCTGGCCTCAACACCGCCATAGCCTGCGATGTCCCCCGCGGTGACGTAGCGAAGATCGCCCATCATGTTCATGGCTTCGTGGTTGCCCAGCAAGACCTCGACCCTGCCCCCCACCGCCTCGGCTTCCACCTGCAGGCGCTGCAGCAGATCGATGGTCTCCGACCCCTGATCGCCACGGTCCAGCAGGTCGCCGGTCTGCACCAGCACACCGCTGCCGCCGCTCCAGTGACCCTGTTCGTCCACCAGACCCGCCAGCCGCAGTACCATGATGGTGCGCTCGAGATCGCCGTGCAGATCGCCGATGGCGACGGTGCGAGGGGTGCTGGACCCGGGCTCTGGCGCCGGCTGGGGAGCCGGCTCCACGGGGGCTGGCTGGGCCTCGGGGGAACGACATCCCGACACCGGCCACAGGGCGGCGAACAGGAGAACAAGGCTGGTGTAGGGCTGGAGCATCCAGGAGACGTTATCGAGTCGAGTGGCCCGATGAAAGAGGAGCGCTCAGATGGAACCGCGGATGGTGCTCTCGAGGCTCATCGAGCAAGCAAGACGATCGGGTGCTCAAGCTGCCGAGGTGCTCTACGAGCAACGCTCACAGCTGACCATCACCTGGGAACGGGGCTCTGCAGGCCTCCCCGCTCAGCGGGATGAACTCAGCGCACGTGTGGGCGTCTACCTGGGCGAAGGCCGCGCCGCGTGGTGCCAGATCACCGGCTCCGACGTCCCGCAGCTGCTGGCTGCCGCCGAACCCGCCATGGCCGCTGCGGTCGAACAAGCCGCGGCGGCGAAGCCCGATCCTCACGCAGGGCCAGTGGAGCGCTACGACATCGTCGAGCGCGGCCTGGGCCTGCTGGACCGGCGTCAGAAGCACCTCAGCGTCGAAGACCGGCGCTCGGTGCTCGAAGACAACGCCGCGGGTTGCCGACAGGTCCACCCCGACATTCGTGTGGAGTACCTCGGCTACGACGAACAGCTCACCACCCGGGGCTACGCCAGCAGCCGGGGCAACTCGGCCACAGAACGTTCCTCCAGCTACGAAGCCACCCTGCGGGCACGCATGGGCAGGAACGGGCGGCGACACACCGAGCGCGCGGCGTCCCGCCAGTTCGCCAACATCGCCAGCATGCCCTTCGGCGTCGATCTGGGCCAGCGCATGGTCCAGCTGTCCACGGCCGCCAGCCTACCCAAGGGCGAACCTCCATTGATCATGGCCGCCACGGCCACGGCCCACCTGCTACGCAGCCTCGCACCAGCCTTCTCCGCCTCGGTGGTCCAGGACAAGTCATCCTTCCTGGCGGGCTGCTTCGGCGAGCGCATCGCCTCACCCAAGCTCCACCTGATCGACGATCCCGCGCTTCCTGGCGCCCTGCTTTCCAGGGCCTTCGACGACCGTGGCGTGCCTCCTGCACCGGTGGTGCTGCTTCGTGAAGGCGTGGCCAGCGGCCTGTACCTGGACCCCGTGAGCGCCAAGATCGGCGACCACCGCCCCACAGGGCATGTGCTCGCAGGCCAACTGCGCCCGTCCAACCTGGTGCTGCGCCCTGGCAACCGCTCCCGCAATGCCATCGGCATGGACCTGAACGACTACGTGGTTCTGGACAACTTCCACGCGGATCAACCCATCGATCTCGCCACAGGCGAGGTCAACAGCCTCATCGACCTGCTGGTGTACCAGGACCACAGCTACGTGGGCACGGCCCAAGGCGTACGCCTGGCGATGCCCATCTCCCAGCTGCTGGGTTCCATCGTCGAGATCGCCAGCGACCAAGCGCGCTACGCCGAGGTAGACGCCTGCTCACTTATTTTAGAGGGCATCGGGCTCCGGGGCTAGCGCCCACCGAACCATGTCCAGCCCAAGCCCAAGCGAGTCGAACCTACTGCGCGCCCGGCGTTGGTTCTCGATTCCACTGGTCGAGGCCATCACCAAGAACGAAACCGCCCGGCTCATGGGGGTCGGTGCGCTCATCGGCATGCTGGGCGGTCTGGCGGCCGCCGCATTCGACTTCTTGGCCAGCCGCATCGGGCTTCTGTTCCTGCAGAGCAACGAGCCCAGCCTGGGGGGACTGTCCCCCTGGTTGCTGCTGATCGGGCCAGCGCTTGGCGGGCTGGTGGCCGGGCTCATCCTGCACTACCTGTCCCGCACCCGCCGCCCGGCCGGCATCCCCGATGTCATCGACGCAACCGCGAACTCCCAGGGCGTAATGTCCCTACGCGAGGGGTTGCTGTCATCTATCGCCGCAGCTTTCGCTATCGGTTCGGGCCACTCCGGTGGCCGCGAGGGACCCATCGTCGCCCTGAGCGCTGCCGTGAGCTCCGCCGCCTGTCGCCTCTTTCGAGTCCCCCGCTCCCGCGTGAGGATCTTGGTGGCGGCGGGGGCCGCTGGCGGCATCGCGGCGAGCTTCAACACACCGCTGGGCGGCTGCTTCTTCGCCCTCGAGGTCGTGCTGGGCAACTTCGCCATGGACTGTGTGGCACCGGTGGTGGCGGCGTCGGTGGCGGGCACCATGGTGGGACAGGCCATCATGGGCAATCGTGTGGCTCTCGAGCTGCCCGCCTTCGCCCTGCAGCATCCTGTGGAGCTGCTCATCTACGCCCTGCTCGGTGTGATCTGCGGGGGGGTGGCCTTGGCGTTTCGGCGCCTGCTGACCAGTGCCTTCGACCTCCGAGAATACCTCGCGAAGCGGATCCCGCGACCGTTGATCCCCGCCCTGGCAGGCCTCGCCATCGGTGTGCTCGCCGCGGCGGGCCTCCCCCAGGTCATGGGCAACGGCTACGCCTTCATGGAACAGATCCTGCATGGCAGCCCCCCTGGAGTGTTGTTCCTGGTGGTGCTGCTGCTGGGCAAGATGTTGGCCACGGGCATCACCCTGGGCGCCCGCAGCGGTCCGGGCACCTTCGCCCCCACCATGTTTCTCGGGGCGGTCACCGGCACGCTGTTCGGCATCGGAGCCAACGCCGTGTGGCCCAGCGTCACAGAATCCGCCGGCGCCTACGGCATGGTGGGCATGGGCGCTGTGGTAGCCGCCGCCACCCACTCCCCCATCACCACCACCCTGATGCTCTTCGAGATGACGGGCAACTACGCCATTGTGCCGCCTCTGCTCATCACCCTGGCCTTAGCGAGCATCATCTACGCCTCTGTCGAGGATCGCTCCATCTTCGTGGCCATCCTCGAGCGCCGGGGCGTGCGGGTGGACCGGGGCCGGGAAGAGCTGGTCATGTACGACCTTCGCGTCAAAGACGTGATGCGCAAGGACGGCATCGAGACCGTACATCCCGACGCGCCCTTCGCCGAGCTGGCCAGCCACATCCTGCACCGCAGGGTCCAGGACGTCTATGTGGTGGACCGCGAGGGGCTTTACCACGGCTTGGTGGACCTCCAAGACATCAAGCGCCTGCTCACAGAGCCTCACGAAGAGCTCACCACCGCAGACGTCGAGACCCACGACGCGCCCATCCTTCGGGCCACCATGCCCCTGGCCGATGCGGTCCCCCTGTTCTTCCGGTCGGACCTCGACGAGCTCCCCGTGCTCAACGCCCAGGGCGAGCTCATCGCCATCCTCAAGGAGCGCGACATCTTCGGTGCCTACCATCGCGAGGTGCTCCGCAAGGACGCGCTGATGGCCCGCATCCAGACCAGTCCCAAGGACCAGAACCGCTGGAAGAACTTCCTCGAGCTCCCCGAAGGCTACATCATGGACGTGGTGGAAGTGGACGGCCAGCTGGTGGGACACAGCCTGCGAGCTCTGCGCCTTCCCCTCCGCTTCCACGTCACGGTAGTGGCGGTGAGCATCCTCGACGAGCCCACAGGCAAGCACCGCCGCTTGCCCGCCGAGGCCGACGTGGTGCTGAAGCGCGGCGACAAGCTTGTGGTGATGGGACCGGTGCTCGACGTCTTGGCCCTGCAAGCCGCCCACGTAGACCACGAGGTCACCGAGATGGTAGATCGGGCTACGGCTTTGCAAGACGACTGAGAGACGCTCGAAGAAGCTGCGGGCTATGATCGTCACACCGCAGGTACACGCAACGTCCCGCCCCCGGAGTCTCCATGACGCGCCCCCTCTCCATCGCGGCCCTCCTGCTGCTCACCGGCTGCTTCGAAGAGATCGAGCCCTTCCTGCCCACGGTGCAGTTCGGCCGGCTCGACGTCCAGAGCCTCGACTGGGAGCATGTCGAGACCGACTTCGTCTTCTACGTCGACAACCCCAACCCCATCGGTATCCCCCTCGAGAGCTTCGACTACGCGCTGTCCCTGACAGACATCGAGCTGCTCTCTGGCGCCGACCCCGACGGGCTGGAGTTTCTGGCCTCGGACATGAGCGAGGTGGCCCTGCCCGCCAACCTCGAGTTCCTCAACATCTATGAGGTCATCCAGACCACCCGCGGCCTCGATGCGGTGCCCTTCGGCCTCGAAGGCAGCTTCGGCTTCGACTCACCCCTGGGTGTGGTCAACCTGCCCTACGACGCCGGCGGCGACTTCCCCGCCCTTCGCACCCCCAAGCTCGCGCTCGGCCGCCTGCGCTTGGACAGCCTCAGCCTCACCGGCGCGACCCTCGAGGTCGACGTCGAGGTCGACAACGACCACGGCTCCACCGTGTGGCTCGAAAACTTCGACTACGCCCTGAGCCTCGAAGGCATCGAGGTGGGCACGGGCATGATCCAGGACTTCGCCGGCGTCGATGGCGCCACCACCTACACCGTGGGCCTGCCCCTCGAGATCAACTTCCTCGACGCCGGCACCGCCATCTACGAAGCCCTCACCGGCGGCGACAAGATCAACGTCAAGATCCAGGCGGGCACCGACGTCATCACGCCCTTCGAGGGCTACACCCTGCCCCTCGAGATCTCCGAGACCGGCCGACTGTCACTGCAGTAGCCGAAGCTATGGGTCCTCGGGCAGCTCCCGCGAGCGCCCTCGGGCGCTCCGGGCCAGCTTCCAGGCGGAGAAGAGCAGCCCCAGGGTGATCAGCACGACCACCGACGAAAAGATGGGCCGCTGGGTCAGGTGACGCACCAGCCAGGTGACCGAGGCTTCGCCGTAGCGCCAACCCAACCAGATGGTGAGCGGGACGGTGAGCAGCAACGCCGGGGTGTTGATGGCCAGCATGCGCTTGTAGGAGTCGCCGGCGAGGCCAGAGGCCACGTACAGCGGCACCCGCAGCCCCACGGCGAAGCGCGCGAACCAGATGGCGCGATGCCCGAAGCGCTCGACGATGCGCTCCACCTGCCGAAAGCGGGCCGAGCGGTGCAGGAAGGCCAGCCGGGGGTGATGCCCGATGCGGCGAACCCAGTAGCCGATGGAGAACGCGATCAGATCCCGCAGAAACACACCGACGAAGGCAGCGATACTGGTGGGCCACAGAGGGATCTCCCCGGCCTGACTCTGCCAACCGGCCACCAGCAGCGGAAAGTCATCGGGAACAGGCCAGCCCAATCCGGACACCAGGCAGGCCAGGAAGATAGCCGCAGGCCCCGAGCCGTAGCGGAAGACTGACGAGGGATCCAATACGCCGCTACCCCTCGACCGCCGGACGCACCAGGGCAGGCGCGCTGACGGACCCAGCCCAGGGGGTCTCATCCCCACTGATCAGGTCGATGATGACACCGCTGTCGATGGGCAGGCTGACGTCCTGGCCCTCGTAGATCAGCCAGCCCGCGTCACCCACACGCACGCCCCGGCCACCGGCGATCCGTGCAGGCTCGACCGAGGTCACGGGCACATCGCCCACGAGATCCACCAGCCGCCGAAAGACCGCGGCGGCCAGCTTGGGCTCCCGCTGTTGCTGGGGCGGTCTCCCCGTAGTGCGGTGCAGGGAATGACTCGAGAATCCGCCACCAGGACCGGGACCAGAGCGGCCCGCGGGAGGGTCGGCCAGGGTGTGCCAGCAGACCCGCTCCACGCCTCGGGCCAGCGCCTCGCCGTAGACGAAGACAAGCATGCGGGCATGGTAGCGCTCGTCCACATAGGACCGGCCGTCCAGCTCCGAGGGGGCACCCGTCTCGGTGATGAAAACAGGGCGTCCGTCCGCCACGGCCTGAGCGTTGTCCAGCGCGGCCAGATAGCGCTCCGGTGTGGGTTCCTGGAAGTAGGCGTGGATGGACAGCCCATCGATGGCATCGAGGGCGCCCGGCACGGCGAAGACCTGTTCCAGATAGGCGCGCCCGCTGTCGCGGCCCGTATCGAAGGTGCCAGCGTTGAGCACCACGGCGTCGGGGAACGCCGCGCGCACGGCGGTCGCGGTGGCCAGCAGCACCTGGGCATACTCGGATGGCGTCTCGAAGGTGGAGGGGTCCACCTGGCGCTTCGCCCCCTTGGGGGGGACGCGGTTGTGCAGATCGGGCTCGTTGTCCACTTCCCAGAACCGCACCGGGCGGAGCAGGCCCGGCGCATCGTCCACGCCGTCACCGTCGTAGCGTTCGACCACCCGCTGGACCCAGGCGCTGTAGGCCGCCATGTCCCCAGGTACATAGTGCTGGGTGTAGTTGCCCGTCTGGTTGCCAGGCCAGGGACCGATCATCACCAGGGGCTCGAGCCCGGCTTGCTGCACGAGGGCCAGGTAACGATCGGTGCGGTCCTGGGCCTGGGGCCGCTGCTGCCACTCGTGCCAGCTGATGTAGGGGTAGTTCGCGGAGTTGGCGCGCACCATGCGAGCGCCCACGGACGCAGCGAGCTGGGCGTCGTCCTCGAGCATCACCGCGATGTCGGCAGGCTGGAGCGTACCGCCGCGCACCAAGCGCTGGGGAACCGAGACCGCTTCGTTGATGCAGAACAGCTCGGCCACCGTATCGGTACGCCAGGGCGCGCGAGTGGCAGCGGCGGTGGGCACAGGCA
>Ga0307987_1000536_pt1 | contig 22525 bp, 26 predicted proteins | sample EllFjometagen181_FD_203157 | JGI IMG/M metagenome (GOLD analysis project Ga0307987, IMG submission 203157) | Marine microbial communities from Ellis Fjord, Antarctic Ocean - #181 | ecosystem: Environmental > Aquatic > Marine > Unclassified | place: Southern Ocean | collected 2014-10-08 | reverse complement strand
ACGCATGTCAAGGGGATATCCACCGTTGACAACATGCTCGGGAACAAAGTAATCCTGGATCAGTTTGTCAATGCACTCAATACGAACCTCTGCCGGAATATCACCGGGTTTGAGGTTACCAATGAGAGAATGGATCAGAACGCCATCACATACATCCAGAGCAATCTTGCACAGATGCTCGTGGGAACGATGCATGGGGTTTCTGAGCTGCATGGAAGCAACGTTGGCCCAGCCTTTTGCGTCAAAGATGGCACGGGTTTCTTTGGGAGTCAGGTAAACACCTTTGAACTTCTCGGGGAACTCACCTTCGGAAAGTACTTTAACAGGTCCTGCCAGGCAGAACTCTTTTCGGGCCATAACCATCTGAACACCGGGGTGATCTTCCATGGCAATTTTCCAGAACACGTCATCAGCTGACTCTTCGCCGTGTCCCTTATAAACGTTCTCACATTCCCATTTTTTGTCATCTTCGGTCATCTCAAATTTTTCAGTGACCTTCATGGTGGCAAAAATCTCGCCATTTCTTTCCAGGGTGATCTCGTCACCAAGGTTGATGGCATCGGCATCATCTTTTGCCGCATCCAGCATCACGGGAACAGGCCAGAAGGTCCCATCGGCAAGGAGGAAATCGGCGCTAACACCTTTCCAGTCGGCTTGTGTCATAAATCCGTCAAGGGGGCTGAAACCACCGATACCCAGCATGATCAGATCGCCCTTTACCTGGGAGCTGATCTCAATTTTTTTCAGGCCTGCGGCTTTTTTCAGCTCTGCTTCAAGTGCAGCGCCTTCGAGTTTACAACAAATAAGTCCTTTTCCACCGTGGGGGGCAACTAATTTAGACATAACTACTAACTCTCCTTAATATAATATTAACCAAAATAAATGTTTGTACCAAACATTTATACAAATTCTATTTCTATTGATGCGGGTTGTGCGTTTCCGTCCATCATTTTATATGAATGTCTTTGGCAAACCAAAGCTGCAACTTTCATTTTTCGTTGTGGCAGGCCAAAATGAGTCTCCTTGATCTGCCCATGGTAGTTATTGGGTCAAAAAAAATCAGGTCGGACAAATAACTACCATGAATTAATAATGATTGCACTTTTTGTCAAGAATAATTATTGTTTTATCCCGACTACCTTTCCCAGTTCCGCCATGGTGATGACATGGAAATCTGCTTCAAGTGCCTTATTTTTAAAGGCTGCAAAGGGAACACCTGCCTTGTTGGCGGCCATTTGATCATATTCCGAATCCCCCACAAAAAGCATTTCCTCCGGGGCAAGGGAAAATTTTTCCATGATGGTGTGCAGTTGTTCAGGCGATGGTTTGGGATGCTGAACGTCGGCGGCGGTGACCACCAGGTCAAAGGCATCCTCCAATTCGTGGGCCTTGAGCACCGCTTGCATGGTATTGGTCCGATTGGTGGCAACTGCCCTTGTCAACCCTCTGTTTTTAAGGGCCACCAACAGAGCTTTCAAGCCCTTTTCTCGTTCCATGTGAGGAATAAACTGATCATAACGCATGGTGGCCATGAAGGCGTACACCGTCTCCAGGGATTCCATTTCAGGGAAAAGATATTCCAGTGCATCCTTTACGGTGAACATATGCACTTTGACAAACTGCTCCTGGGTCAGGTCAGGTTTTCCAAAATGTGCCAGCACCCTATTATAAAACATCTTGTTAGCACCTGACGTATCGAACATGACCCCATCACAATCAAACACCACCGCTTTTATGGATTTCATATTTAAATTCATTCCGAAATATTTCCAAAGACGTTAATTTTTATCTTCGGCTGAATAATGCTGTCTGTGACAAGGGTAATCACATCAAAATATCTGCCCGGTTGGGTCTGTTTATTGGTGACTTTGATATTCCAGGCCGGGTTATCCCCTTCAGGAGGCTGCAGATCCAAACCCAGTATTTTCTCATTTTTAGCGGAAATACTTTTTATGGTAAAGGGATATTTCTCCATGGGCAGCACTTTCACCACCGCTGTTATCTCCTCATTGGATTTTCCTGTGAGACGAATCGTTTCTGGCTCAATGGTTACCATCTTTTCCACAGCACCCGACACCTTTAAAGAGATAATTTTATGTTCAGGGTCACTGGTATAAACTTGAATTGTCTTACTTAATGTTTTTCCACCATATCCAGAGGTGGAAACCGCGATGGTCACTTTACCTTCCCCACCCGGGGGAATTATTTTGTCATAGGAGACAGCCGTGCAACCTCAGCCGGTTCTGACCTTGAGCACTCTCAGGGGTTCGCTGCCCTTGTTATAGATAATATAATCATGGGTCACCTTGGTTCCTTCGGGAACCGATTCAAACTGGAATTCCGGCGCGGAGACTTCAGCCACAGGCACTGCGACCGCTTTGGTTTCAAGGGACAGTACAGGGGGGGTAAAAGCCATGATGATCAGGGCTGTAAAAAAAATAAATCTTATAGTTTTCACCGTATTTCTCCTATTATTTAGAGTTGAAAAAGCAAATTTTTAGTTTCGGTTTCGGTGCTGGCACCATCCAGTCGATAATTCAGACGGCGGCAAAGATCCGTAGCAGGTATAAGGGAATGACCATCAATGGAAATCACCGGTACAACACCCATGAGAGCGTTGGCAGCACACACATGATCCATGGCACAGATCTCTTCCATAAATATTTTTTTTACCTTCACATCATACCCCTCTTTCTCCAGAAATACCCCAACCATACGACCTGTCACCCCGGGGAGCACGTGGGGGGAACGGGGCAGATAAAGCGTATTTCCAGACAGGGCAAAAAGGGCGCAGGTGTTGGTTTCAGACAAGGATCCATCGGGATTCAAAATCAATGCCTCATCTCCCTGATGTGCCTTGGCATATTGTCCGGCGCGGTCATAGAAAAAATAATTCAGGGTCTTATGATCCGCCAGGGGAGTATGACGACCAAAAGGATAGGAGATCAGGTGAAGACCCGGTTGCTGAATTACCTCCAGACGATGGACATAGGGCCGTGCAAAAATGGCCAGAAAATCCTTCCGGCCCGATGTGGCAGTCATGGTTTCTTGGCCTAGGGCCGCCATGATTTTAACAGCGGCCACGGTTTGCCCCAACCCATTCACATCCACCAGGCGTGCCATGATGCGCTCCCAAGAAATGTCCGGGGGGGCTGTTTCAAAAAGCGCTTCCCAGCTGGCATTAAACCGATCTATATGTTCAGGGAAAAAGCGGGGCTTTCCCCTGTGTACCCGGATGGTCTCAAAAATGCCCGCTCCATATTGCCCTCCCGGGGAAAGAGCCTGAAGCCTTGCCCGCTCCTGGGGAATTATTTTCCCGTTGACCCAGGCAGACAAGGGGTTTTCATACCCATGGGACCCCTTTAATGTGAGAGTATCCATAAGGGTTTTACCCTTGTGCAGGGTCTCTTCATATTCCTTTTCCGGATTGGAATCAAAGACAATGCCCCCCCCCACAGAGTAATTAATTTTGCCGTTGGCAACGGTGGCTGTGCGAATGGCAATGGAAAGGTCCATGGTATCATGGAAACTTAAATATCCCAGAGATCCCGTATACACATGACGCTGCACCGACTCCAGCTCATCAATGATTTCCATGGCACGGATTTTGGGACATCCGGTGATGGAGCCGCCGGGAAAGGTGGCCCGGATGACGTCCACGGCATCCAGTTGGCTATCCAGTTCCGCCGTCACATCAGAGACCAGATGAAACACATTGTCGTAGGGCTCCAGACGCTTGTGGGCGGTTACTTCAACACTTCCGCCCCTGGCCACCCGGCCAAGGTCATTTCTCATGAGATCCACAATCATGGACAATTCGGCATCATCCTTGGTACTGCTGGAGAGTTCCCGTGCCAGGGCCTCATCTTCCCCTGGGGTTTTCCCCCGGGGAAGGGTCCCTTTGATGGGGCGTGTTTCCAGATGACGGCCTGCCTGGCGAATAAACCGCTCGGGGGAGGTGGACACAATCTGATGGTCACCGGCATTGACAAAGGCAAAAAAGGGGGCGGGGTTACGATGGTAAAGATCCCGGAACAGGGTATACGCATCCCCCTGAAAACCGGTCTCATATCTCTGGGACAGATTCACTTGATAGATATCACCGGCCCGGATATAGGATAAAATGCGCTCCACCGCCGCCATATAAGATTCCCGGGTAAAGTTGGAAACAAATCCCGATGGATCGATGGCATACCCTGCTCCGCCAGTTTTTGCCCCGGGATGGGCAGATACATTTTTCTCTGATCTCCCCCCCTGCCCTTCATAATCATAATCATAACCATCGTTATCATTATCAGCAGCATCATCACGGACACCAGTACCCCGGGCCAATACCTCTTTCCGTTGTGTATCAATGAAAGGTATGATTTTGTTGAACTCACTGGAGGGGGATAAAACAGGGGAAAAGAGTTCCGTGGTGTGGGTCATTTTATCATGGACCACAACAACGGAGGGAAGCACCAGAAACATATCCGGAAGGTTCCGGGGGGAGCAGGTGCGGGGAAGATCTTCCGTACGATCTTTCAGATCATAGGAAAAATAACCAAAAAGTCCCGAAGCCACGGGGGAAGAAGTATCCTGGGGACAGGATGCCTTAAAAAAAGAAACAATGGATGACAGGGCCTCAAAGGGGTCCATGGAAAAGACAAAGGACTCCCCTGAAACCGTCACTTCAACCTGCGTTCCATGGGATATCAGTCTCACCCATGGTTCTGCTGCCAGGATATGGTACCGGGCACAGTCCATGGCACCGCCGCTAAGCAGAACCACAGTACCTGACCTGGACGCCAAAGGAGTGGCAAATTCTTCCAATGATACCCCAAGGGTAAGACTGTCCTGTTTAAGGGAGATAATCTGTGGAAGTTGCTTCAATAATGCGTTTAACGATGCCATGACAGTTTTATCAACGGCCTCCTGTTCAACGGAGAAATGGATTACTCTGCTTTTCTCGGCCAATGGAGGAGTCCGGACCGTGGCCGGGGTGGACTATGGTGTCATCGGAAAGGGGAAATAATTTTTGCCGGATATTATCAATTAATTGCTGATAATCACCGCCGGGCAGGTCTGTTCTGCCAATGGAACCGGCAAACAGGGTGTCTCCCACAAACACATGCCCCTGGGTGTAAAGGCAGATCCCCCCCAGGGAATGCCCGGGTGTGTGGATCACACTAAGGGTAATATTGCCAAAGGTGATCTCATCTCCTTCGTTGAGATAAGCGTCGGCTTTGGGGGAATTCTCAGCAGAAAGACCAAAGGAAGAGGCCGCCTTGTTAAGATCAGCCAGCATGGGTTCATCTGCTTCATGGATCATCAAAGTTGCCTGGGTGGCATCCTTCATTTTCCGGTTTGCCCCCACATGGTCAAAATGACCATGGGTATTTAAGATATACTTCACCTTGAGCTTGAGAGATGCAAGGTTGGTTAAAATAACATCCGCCTCAGCACCAGGGTCTATGACCACAGCCTCCCGGGTCTCTTCACATCCCAATATATAGCAGTTGGCCATGATGGGGCCCACTTCACGTTTTTCAATAATCACAAAAGAGTCCTCCAGTTGAAATTTCCACCGGGCTTGATTTTAATATTGACCGCTCTGAAGCGGACAACATTTAAAAAAAGCATTTTCAAGCAATCTGCTCAGACAGACGAATGCGGTCCAAAACACCGTTGACAAAAGGCCCCGTGGCCCGGGTACCAAATCTTTTCCCAATTTCCACACCTTCGTTAATGGAAACCGTGGCTGGAATGTCCTGGCAGTTTAAAAACTCATAAATAGCCATGCGAAGCACATTTCGATCCACCACAGACATCCGACTCACCCGCCAGTTGGTGGCATACGTGTTCAACAAGGCGTCCAACTGTTCCAGGGATTCACAAACACCCGTTACCAATTGAAAGAAAAGGGGGTTCACCGTTTCCGTGATGGAGCCTGCCAGATGCTCACAAAACAGTTCCAACACCTCTTTGGGGTCCCCCTGATCCACATCCGCGTAATAAAGGGCCTGAAGGGCGAGTATTCTCGCCTGCCTTCGTTCTCCCATGTTTATTCAGTCCTACCCATATCAGCCATAAGATTTGCCATTTCAATGGCAGCAATGGCACAGTCAAAGCCCTTATTGCCAGCCTTTGTACCGGCCCGCTCCACAGCCTGTTCTATGGTGTCAGTGGTGAGCACACCAAAGATCACGGGTACGTTGGCGTCCAGGCTCACCGTAGCAACGCCTTTGGACACTTCAGCACACACATAATCATAATGGGAAGTGGCACCCCGGATAACGGCCCCCAGACAGATAATGGCATCAAATTTACCCATACCCGCCATTTTTTTTGCAATCAAAGGGATTTCAAAGGCCCCGGGCACCTTCACAAGGGTAATATCCTCGTCTGCTGCGCCACTTCGTCTCAGGGCATCCACAGCGCCATTTACCAGTCTTTCTGTGATAAAATCATTAAATCGTGCTGCAATAATTCCAAATTTTTTACCACCGGCCAGCAGTCCAGCTTCAATTATTTGTGGCATTGTTCATCCTATATCCATTTAGGGAGTTCATAATAACTGCTATTTTAAGAGGGTTTTGCAGAAACAACTTTTCCGTACGTGGCAACACCAGATATTGACAATATGGCAATGTAATAACTACATGTAACGAACATACATAAAGGTTTTTATTTCTGCAAGCAGCTCTTAAGAAAGCCACTTACTCGTTAAGATCTGGGGCGCACATCTTCAGCAAATGCCCCATTTTCAACTGTTTGCAGCTCAGATAATCCTTGTTGAACTCATTGGGAGTCACCTCTATGGGAACCTGCTCTTCCACGCTCAGCCCATATCCTTCAAGGCCTACCATTTTGGTGGGATTGTTGGTCATCAGGCGCATTTTTCGAACCCCCAGGTCCGCAAGCATCTGTGCCCCAATTCCGTAATCACGCATGTCCGCATCAAACCCGAGTTTGAGATTGGCCTCCACGGTGTCACATCCCTGGCGCTGGAGTTCATAGGCCTTGAGTTTATTTACAAGCCCAATGCCCCTCCCTTCCTGGCGCAGATAGAGAATGACCCCATTGCCCTCTTCTTCCATGATACCCATGGCCTTGTGAAGTTGGGCACCACAGTCACAGCGCATGGAACCAAAGATATCTCCGGTCATGCACTCGGAATGAACCCGCACCAAAATGGCTTTTTTAGAATCAATTTCACCCTTAACCATGGCAATGTGGGTAAGATTATCCAGATCATTTTCATACGCAATGATGCGGAACTCACCGCCAAATTCTGTGGGAATAACAGTTTCAGCTGCCTTTCGCACAAAGGATTCTGTTTTCAAGCGGTAGTTGACCAGATCCGCCACGCTGCAGATGCCGATATTGTGTTTTTCACTAAATTTTTCCAGGGAGGGCATACGTGCCATGGTTCCATCATCGTCCATTATCTCACAGATAACCCCGGCAGGTTTACACCCGGCAAGGGTGGCAAGATCCACAGATCCTTCGGTCTGGCCAATGCGTACCATCACCCCCCCCTCCCGGGCTCTGAGGGGAAAAATGTGCCCCGGACTTACAAGATCACTTGCGGTGGCTCCATCGGCTACTGCCGTTTGAACAGTGGTGGCCCTGTCTGCAGCAGAAATCCCAGTGGTCACACCCACTTTGGCCTCAATGGAAACCGTAAAACCAGTCTCATAGGGAGAGGTATTATCCTCTACCATCATGGGCAATCCCAGTCGATCTGCGATGTCACCGTCAAGAGAAAGACAGATCAGGCCCCGACCATGGGTGGCCATGAAATTAATGGCATCTGGGGTCACGGCTTCGGCAGCCATGGTCAGATCCCCTTCATTTTCACGATCTTCATCATCCACCAGAATAACCATGCGACCGGCTTTTATGTCTTCCAGGGCCTGTTCAATTGTAATTTGAGGCATTTGAGAATATTTTCACTCCTTTTAACTTTGTAGATGAAAGGCTGTGCAAAGAACTATCTGTACCCCTTTTATTGGGGGGACACACGGCCTTTCAATCTTCGTAATGGCAGTGTGAACTGCTATATCTTTTATAGAAAACTCCGTTTCAATATCTAAAATAATGAGAGTTTCAATCTTTGCTATGGGCAAAACCTGTGCAAAATCAGATCTGCCATGCGTGTCATAAAAAACCATTTTTTGCCAGCAGTTCCATACTCAATCCACCGCTGGTGGCCTTTGCCTTGGGAATGGCACCCGTTTGAAGGAATCGTTTTACGTACTTCCCAAGCATGTCAGTTTCAATATTTACCATGTCCCCCACTTTCAAGTAAGCAATGGTTGTAATCTGTGCAGTATGGGGAATAACGCTCAATTCAAAGGCATTATCCATGACTTTATTAATGGTAAGGCTGATCCCCTCAATGGCCACGGAGCCCTTTTCAATCATCTCCCCGGCAAGCGTATCAGAGACGCCAATGGTCAAAATAACAGCATTGCTCAACTTCTGAATAGATAAAATAGTACCGGTGCCGTCAATGTGGCCCGACACAAGGTGTCCATCTAGGCGGTCAGACAGCCTGAGCGCTCTTTCAAGATTCACCCGGCTGCCCGGTGTTTTTTTTTGAAAGGTCGTTCTGGCAACGGTCTCTGGTGCCATATCCACGGAAAAACTGTTTTTACGAAGGGTAACCGCCGTAAGACAAGCACCGTTCACGGCAATGGAATCACCGATTTTGCATTGGGAAAGGTCCATGCCCGTTTCAATGTTCAATACCTTTCCCTGGCCATGGGTTTTAATCCCTGAAATGGTTCCCACGGCTTCAATAATGCCTGTAAACATGTCTTCTCCCCGGATTTATCAAATCCCCTGCCAAAAAAATGGGCAAAATTAATTTTACTTTATCAAATTTCAAATCCATACTGAATTTCATGAATTTTCACAATCAAAATTCTCAAAAAATGGCACCACGATCTTTCGGGTCCATGCCACCACGGATAGGTTAAACTAGTAAAATCAGACCCGTCGCTATTCAAGATAACCTTGGACCAGAATGTCATCATCAAACGGCACCATGTCAACCCGTTTCAGGGAAAAAGAATCTTTCATCAAAGCAGGTCCCCGTCCCCGGCACACGGGAATACCATCATCTCCCCCCAATAGCTTGGGGGCCAGAAAAAACATCACCTTGTTCACCACCCCTGCTGCCAGGGCAGATCCAATCACGGTGCCACCGCCCTCAATGAGAAGGCTCATGATATCCATCGCCCCTAGGGCTTCCATGACCGCAGTAAGATCCAACCCCCCAGAGTCGGGGCAGTGGGACACGGCCACCACAGTGACACCCTTGTCTTCAAGTATTTTTCGTTTATGGGAAGAGGCCTCCGGGGCGGCCATGACAATGGTGTCTGCATTGGAAGGCCCGGTGATAACAAGCGCATTGGAATCAATGGAGAGGTGAGAGTCAAGGATAATTCGGCGGGGGTCACGGGTCTTCATACCCTCCACCCGGGAGGTCAGGGAAGGGTTGTCTGCTTTCAGGGTACCCGATCCAATGAGAATGGCATCCACAGAGTGGCGCAGGAGATGAACATGTGCCCGGGATTTTTCATTGGTGATCCAGCGGGAATCGCCGGTGCGGGTGGCAATGCGACCATCCAAGGTTGAAGCACATTTCAGTATTACAAAGGGGCGTTTCTGATTTTTTACATACCAGATAAAATCTTCAATCAGGGTCTCTCCGGCCGTTTGGCAAACCCCGGTTTCAACAGCAATACCCTTTTCCCTTAAAAATGCAATCCCTCCCCCTTTGACAAGGGGATTGGGGTCCACTACGGAGATAATCACCCGACTTATACCCGCATCAAGAATTTTCCGGGTACACGGCGGGGTTCTGCCAAAGTGGTTACAGGGCTCCAGGGTTACATAAATTTCTGCGCCACGGGCCTGTTCTCCGGCATCATCAATGGCGTTGACCTCTGCATGGGCAAGACCGGGGCCTTTGTGCCACCCCTCTCCCACGATACGGCCCTCTTTAACCACCACTGCGCCCACCATGGGATTGGGAGAGGTAAATCCCCGCCCCTTTTCAGCCAAGGCAATGGCCCGGGTCATGTATGCTTCTTTATTTTTCAATTAAAATTGTCCGTTTTTGTCCTTACCGGGAGTCAGGCGTTTTAATTCATTGATAAAATCATCCACATCCTTGAATTCCCGGTACACCGAAGCAAACCTGACATAGGCCACATCATCCATGGCATGGAGACGTTTCATGATCTTTTCCCCCAATTCCCGGGAGGCCACCTCTTTTTCGTTGTTATCCCGCAGATCCCGTTCAATCTCGTCAACCACCCCTTCTATCTGATCAATGGAGATGGCACGTTTTTCACAGGCCTTCTGGATACCAGTCAAAATTTTACGCCGCGTAAAGTTTTCCCGGCGCCCGTCTTTTTTGATGATCATCACCGGAACATCCTCCACCTTTTCATAGGTGGTGAACCGGCGAAGACACGCCTGGCACTCCCGACGTCTGCGAATCTCAAGTTCTGTTCGACTCAACCGGGAATCAATGACCCTGCTGTCCAATTTTCCACAATAGGGACACTTCATTTCAGAACCTCACATTGTTGTATGCCGGTGATGTGATGGCACACGTTTTAGTTTTTCGTTGACAATTGAACCAGCTCAATTCCCGCCTGACTGAACATTTCAAGGGACATGGTATCATTGTAACCGTGGCGGTAGTACACCCTGACAATTCCGGCATTAATAATCATTTTCGAGCAGATTGAGCAGGGCTGATGGGTACAGTAAAGGGTGGCATCTTTCACAGAGATTCCGTGATAAGCCGCCTGAATAATGGCATTTTGTTCGGCATGAACCCCCCGGCACAGTTCATGTCTTTCCCCGGAGGGCACATTGAGTTTTGCCCGGAGACACCCCGTCTGGTCACAGTGGGCAATACCGGAGGGTGCTCCGTTATAGCCACTGCATAAAATTCGCTTATCCTTGACCAGTACGGCCCCCACTCGCCGACGGATGCAGGTGGCACGGGTGGATACGAGATCCGCAATGCCCATAAAATAAGCATGCCAGGAGGGCCGGGAAGTTATAAGCGCTTCCATGCTCATCGATCTCTATACAGGGGAAACTGCTGGCACAATTCCAGCACCCTGGATTTAACGGTCTGGGGGTCCACCTGTCCGTCAAGCACATCACAGACACACTGGGCCACGGTTTTCATCTCTTCTTTTCCCATCCCCCGGGAGGTGATCAAAGGGGTTCCCATGCGAACGCCACTTGTGATCATGGGGCCTCTGGGGTCATTGGGAATAGCGTTTTTATTCACGGTGATGCCGGCAATTCCCAGCCTGTTTTCCGCATCTTTGCCGGAAATATTTTTATTGGTGAGATCCACCAGCATGAGATGATTATCCGTTCCACCGGACACCAGTTGAACATTGTGCGCCATTAATGTCTCGGATAGCACTGCCGCATTTTCCACCACCTTCTGCTGATAAACCTTAAAGGCCGGATCAAGGGCCTCTTTAAAGGCCACAGCCTTGGCTGCGATGATGTGCATCAATGGGCCACCCTGAATGCCGGGAAAAATCTGGCTGTTTATTTTGGCGCCCAATGCCTCCCGGCAAAGAATCAAGCCCCCCCGGGGTCCCCGCAGGGTTTTGTGGGTGGTGGAGGTGACCACATCTGCAAAAGGGACAGGAGACGGGTGCAACCCTGCTGCCACAAGGCCTGCAATGTGTGCCATGTCCACCATGAATAGGGCATTGTGGTCCGCAGCAATCTGGGCAAACCCTTTAAAATCAAGAATCCGCGGATAGGCACTGGCACCCGCCACAATAAGGCGGGGCTTATGTTTTGCCGCAAGGGCTTCCACTTCATTGAGATCAATGCGCTGGGTGGTGGCGGAGAGCCCATAATGGACAAAATTGAACAATCGTCCGGAAAAGCTCACCGGACTGCCATGGGTCAGATGCCCCCCATGGGAAAGATCCATGGCCAGAACCGTGTCACCGGGGTTGAGCAGTGCAAAATAAGCAGCCATGTTCGCCCCGGAACCGGAGTGGGGTTGGACATTGGCATGCTCTGCACCAAAAAGGGATTTGGCTCGATCAATGGCAAGGGCCTCGGCCCTGTCAACATTTACACACCCACCGTAATATCTTTTTGCCGGATAGCCTTCAGCATACTTATTGGTCAGGACAGATCCCTGGGCTTCCATGACGGCACGACTTGCCGTATTTTCTGAAGCAATGAGCTCCAGTCCCTGCTCTTGACGTAACAGTTCATCTGCTATTATCCCGGCTACATCGGAATCAACCGCTTCAATGCAGGACATCGTTAACTCTCCATTTCTTCACAATTCTTTTATATTAACCGTCACAGGCGGACCGATGGGCTGACCTGGTCCGTCCGCAACATCGCTTGAAAACCCCTTTTATTTTGCCGGGTTTTCCATATTAAGTTTAACAATGCGCCCCTGTCCATTCCCCCCTTAATTCGCTATGATAACCCGGGGGTCAGGAAATTTTACATGGTACGCTGTTAAAAGCTCATAATCCTATCCAGGTGCCGCCCCCCCTCAAAGGGGGTTTCAAGCCATTCCCGGACCAGTTCACATGCAAGCACATCCCCCACCAATCGGCCTCCCATCACAAGGATGTTGGAGTCATTGTGACAGCGGCTCATGCGCACAGAAAAGATATCACTGCAAAGGGCTGCCCGGACGTTGGGAAACCGATTGGCCACCATGGACATGCCAAGGCCGGTACCGCACAGCAGGATACCCTGGGTATGGGTGTTATCTGATATGGCCTGGGCCACTTTTTTCCCAACGTCTGCATAGTTCATGGAGGTTTCATCATAGGTACCGGCATCCTCAACTTCCAGACCCCGCTCCTGGAGGAATTTTTTCAATTTCTCTTTGAGCTCAAATGCGGCGTGGTCACTGCCAATAAGGATAACCTCTTTTTTGTCATCCTTTTGCAGGGAAGTGTTATCCACGGCACTCATGATTTTCCCTCAACATAGGCCACAATATCCTGTACTGTCAGCATTTTTTCAGCATCATCATCATCAATTTCCATGTCAAAAGCCTCTTCCATGGACATGATCAGCTCAACCAGAGCCAGGGAGTCGGCGCCCAAATCGTCCACAAGAGATGCTTCAGAAACCACATCTTCAAGGCCAATGCCGGAAAGCTTTTCTGCTATTATCTTCTTTACTTTTATTGCAACACTCATGGGGTCAGGGCCCTCTCCTTTTTCCTGGGGGTGGTGAAAAAACGACAACAACACAATCTTAAATTATGCTTCGGCCTCAACAGCCTTCACATTTTTGTCTTTGTAAGCACCACACTCAGGGCATGCTGTATGGGGAAGTTTGGCTTCCTGGCATTCGGGGCACACGGAAATGGTGGGAACCGCCACTTTCTGGTGGGTACGTCTTTTCCGGCCTCGACTCTTGGATGATTTTTGTTTGGGGACTGCCATGTTGTATTCTCCTAACTATCTAATTTGTCTAAAAATTTATACAATATACCATTGTCATAGTAAACAAGAATATTTAAATTAAATCCATTTAATTGTCAAGGAAATAATCATTCCCCTTGATTCCAACTTGCCCAAAGCCCCCCTGTTGTGATAGAAAAATGCGGCATGGTCATAGGCACGGCCATGATGTGGATACAACGAAGATAGAAAATGGAATTATGCCCCCCCCGACGGGGGATGGGTCCGGCCCGGAACCGTCGGAGGCTCTGTTGTCGGTACTTTAATACTGTATTTTCTTATAAAACAGACATGGCTGTAAACCTCTGCCACAACGAAAAATGAAACTCCAATCATTCCAGTCTTTTGGACGGAGTTTCATATAAAAAAAATAAAAACGGAGACACAATGGACACCATCATCACACGCTTTCCCCCCAGCCCCACGGGCTATCTGCATATCGGCGGGGCCCGCACGGCCCTTTTTAACTGGCTCTACACCCGGAAAACCGGCGGTAAATTTGTCTTGAGAATTGAAGACACTGACCAGGCCCGCTCCACCAAAGAATCGGTGGATGCCATCTTTGAATCCCTTGAATGGCTGGACATTGACTGGGACGAAGGCCCTTTCTTCCAGACCCACCGCTATGATATTTATAAGGAATACATCCAGAAACTTGTGGATTCCGGCCATGCCTATTATTGCAGCTGTACCTCCCAGGAGGTAGATGCCATGAGAGACGAGGCAAGAGCTGCTGGAAAAAAACCAATGTACAACGGAAAATGCCGGGAAAAGAATCTCACCCCCGGACCCGGTATGGTGGTGCGAATCAAGGCACCCCGGACAGGTTCCACCGTTGTGGAAGACGTTGTAAAGGGCAACACAGCCTTTCCCAACAGTGAATTGGATGATTTTATCATCCAGAGAAGTGACGGTAGCCCCATGTACAATCTGGCTGTGGTGGTGGATGACCTCACCATGGGCATCAACACCATCATCCGGGGGGATGACCACCTGGTAAACACCCCCAAACAGATCCTGTTATACAAGGCATTGGGTGCAGACCTGCCCCTGTTTGCCCATGTGCCCATGGTGCTGGGATCAGACAAGGCCCGCCTGAGCAAGCGCCACGGCGCCATGTCTGTCAGTGAATACCGTGACATGGGGTTCCTGCCCGATGCCATGCTCAACTATCTGGTGAGATTGGGGTGGTCCTTTGGGGACCAGGAATTTTTTACCCGGGAAGATCTCATTGAAAAATTTTCCCTGGACCACATTGGCAAATCGCCGTCCATGTTTGACATGGATAAGCTCACCGCCCTCAATGCCAAGCACATCCAAGCCAAAACCCCGTCAGAACTGGCACCACTTTTAATCCCATTCCTTGGGAAACTAGGGCTCACAGTGGCGGAAGGCCCGGCCCTTGATCTGGCCATTGAAACCCTCCAACCCCGTAGCAAAACAGTGGTGGAAATGGCTGAAAGCGCCGCATTTTATTTTAAAGAAGATATTGTGCTCGAGGAGAAAGCCGCCAAAAAATTCCTGAAAAAGGGGACCCTGCCCACACTGGAGCTAACGGTCCAGTACATGGAGGCCCTGGAAGAGTTCACGCAAAATAACCTTGAAGATGCATTAAAAAAGGTCATGGAAGAGACGGACCTCAAATTTGGAAAAATTGCCCAGCCCCTGCGGGTGGCCCTCACCGGCACCACCGTCAGCCCGGGAATTTTTGAGATGATCCTGGCCTTAGGTAAAGAAAAAACCATCACACGGATCAAAAAAGCCATGGAACACGTTCAATCACTGCCCGAATAACACCCCGGTGTACCCCACAAAGCTGGTGCCAGGGCTTTTATCAAAGCTGGTGGCGTAGTCCAGGGCCATGCCCTTGACTGCGCCCATGGCCCTGGCCGTGGCCACAGTGGCTGCCACAGCCCCAGCGCAGCACATGTTCCGGCGTTTCTGCCCCTGGGAGAGAATCTGATCTCCATCCATGGACAAAATTGCCTCCAGAGCCAAGGCATCATTTTCTTTTTCCATCCACTCCCGTGCCCCGGGGCCGGTACCAGCGGGTGTGAATCCAAAATTATCACCATAATGAGTCAAATCCGTGGAGCCAATCACCACCATGCTAAGATCCATTTCACCGGCGACCTCCACGGCAGATACGCCCATTTGATTTGCCACGGGTGAAGGCGGCACTCCCACAGGCACGATGGCGGCATTGGGGAAAAAATATTTCACAAAGGGCAGCTGAACCTCAATGGTGTTATCTCCGGGAAAGGTGGGGGGAGTATCCGGTTCAAATGCCACTTTTTTTGACAGAGCCTGGACATAGGGTTCGTGAACGTCAAGGGGCCCCAGGGGCGTTTCCCATCCCCCCCGGGCCAGGATGCGGGGGGCCTCATTTCCATGCATGTGCATGCCAAAAACAAGAACCAGATCAGGGGCGTTACTTTTGCCCAGGGCCGCCATCACCCGACAGGCAATGCTGCCTGAAAAAAACCACCCGGCATGGGGCACAATGCCGCATTGAAAATCCCCTTCGGGAACCGTTGTCGACTGAACAAACGCTTCAATTTCCCGCTGACATTCTCTGGCATCAGACGGATACCACGACCCTGCAAACTGTGCTTTTTTTCGCGTCATAAAAACCCTCCTGGAAAAAATGGGGGGGGGATCATAACATCGAATAGCACAAACCTGACCCCTCCCCACGTACCCTAATTATTTCAATAGCCTTTTTTCGCCACCGAATCTTTAAGCCATTGCACCCAGGGTTCCATCCCCTCTTCGGTTTTGGCAGACAACTCAAACACCGGCAACCCCGGATGGACCTTTTTCATATTATCCACCGCCTCTTTGGCATCAAAATCCAGATAGGGCAAGAGATCAATTTTATTTAAAATGGCAATGTCTGCCACCTGGAACATCAGTGGGTATTTCAGGGGCTTGTCCTCCCCTTCGGTGACGCTGAGCACAACGACCTTGGCATTTTCACCAATATCAAACTCCGCAGGGCATACTAGATTACCAATATTTTCAACAATAAGAAGATCCAGAGCTGCCAGATCCATGGTAAGGGCTGATTTTTCAATGAGATGGGCCGCCAGATGACAGTCCCCGCCAAACTCATCTGTGTTGATCTGTACCACTGCTGCCCCTGTGGTTTCCAGGCGATCGGCATCATTCCGGGTGCAGATATCCCCCACGATGACCCCGGTGGCCACTTCCGGCATGAGACATCGCAATGTTTTACAAAGGGTTTCGGTTTTTCCGGAACCCGGGGAGCTCATCATGTTCAGGACAAACACCCCTTTTTCCTTGAACAAGCGCCTGTTTTTATCTGCCATAGTTTCGTTGGCTTCCAGCACCCGTTTTTGAATATTAATTTCCATATAATAACGCTCCTTCAGAATCGACATGTTGTTCAATTGTTTTAATCGGCAAGCTCCAGGGATGCCACTTCAAGCTCCCTGCCAAAAATCACTTCAATTTCACCTTTTTCACATGAGGGGCAGGTAAACACCACATCCGAGACTTCCCATTCATGGTGACATTTCCGACATCGTGCCCTCACCGGAACCGTCTCAATGACAAGCTGTGCCCCTTCAAGGCAGGTACCCTTTGATATGATCTCAAAGCAGAATTTCAAACTATCCTCCACCACGGCAGCCATTCGGCCCACCCGCAGATTCAATCGTTCCACCCGGGGATCCGGCAGATCTTTGGGGATGGCCTCCAGGGCAATGGAGATCATCTGCTGGGCAATTCCCATTTCATGCACAAGAGACCTCCCTTAAAATTTTTCCATTACCCGTTTAAAGGCGGGCAGTGAATTTTCAATCACCTCATCTGCCACACAAAAGGCCAGCCTGAAATGGCCCGGGCCACCAAATCCCGTTCCTGGAACGGCAAGGATTAATTCCTCTTGCAGGGCACTTACAAAGGCCACATCATCTGGCACGGGGGAGGTAGGGAAAATATAAAACGCCCCGGGTGGAACAGTGAAGGTATACCCGGCATCGGTCAACCCATCACAAAAAATATCCCGTTTCCGTCGATAGGCATCAATGTCAACACTGGCCTCCTGCAAAAAGGGCAGAACCCGCTGCATCAGGGCCGGGGCATTGACAAATCCCAATATTCTGTTGGCCAGGGCCAGGGCACCGCGCAGTTCATCTTTATAGGTCAACTTTGGATTAATCACCGCACACCCGATGCGCTCACCGGCAAGGGAAAGATCCTTAGAATGGGAGCTGACCACAATGGAATTGGCATAACTTGCAAACACCGGGGGAACATCTGTGTCATTAAAGACAATCTTGCGATAGGGCTCATCAGACACCAGATAAATCTCCCGGCCATACTGGAGGCTCTTTTTTTCCAAAAGGGCTCCCAGGGCATCCAGACTTTCCCGGGAATAGATCTGACCCGTGGGATTATTGGGGGAATTGATGATCACCACCCGGGTCTTTTCAGTGATGGCCGCCTCAAAGGCTTCCATGTCCAGGGTAAAATCCGCATGGGTGGCAACCGTCTCAAGACTGCCCCCATGGTTGGCCGCATAAAAATGATAATCCGGGAAAAAAGGGGCAGGTACCAATACGGTCTCCCCGGGATTGAGCAAGGCCTTTAAGACAATGTTCAACCCGCCAGCAGCCCCACAGGTGAGCACAATATCTTCGGCGGTGACCTCGGCCGCCTGCTGTACCTTTAACGTTTTGGCAATGGCCTCCCGAACGTGGAGAAACCCTGTGTTGGGCATGTATCCATGGCCCTGCTCCTTACCCTGGGCAACGGCAGTTTCCAGGGCATCATGAAACGCCTTTGGGGGGGGCAAATTTGGATTTCCCAGGCTGAAATCAAAAACATTTTTTTCCCCGTGTATGGCCTTGAGCCGGGTTCCCTCTTCAAACATTTTACGAATCCATGAAGATGTTGTCATGGCCTGTTCAATTCTGGATGCAATCATTTTATTTATTTAGCTCCTTATGGTTGGTTTACAGGTACTCACAACAGTGGCCACTCCCGGGAGTTGTTGGGGCAACGGGATCAGGTTTATGTTATCTATTTTTTAACAAAGCCCATCCGGGTTGATATAACATCTGCCCCCCCCATCCAAAGGCAATACCCAGGAAGAGCGGTAACTATGCAAGGGCACCTTCCCTATAGCTCCGGTCACATGACTTGATACTAATATGGGACTTTAAGTCTATTAAAATCAAAAGCTTATGACTCAAAATAATATCTTTTCAATTGACCGGCACTATAGGCAGGTGGCATTGTGGTCGTCATGCCGATTTTTCAGGCATCCCTGGACAATTGTGAGAAAAAGTCCTTTTTAAAAGTCAGGAACTGATCCGCCTTGATGGATTGACGAATTCTTTCCATTAAATTTAAATAATAATGAAGATTATGAATGGTGTTAAGACGGTAGGACAACAACTCCCTGGTTTTATAGAGATGACGCAGGTAAGCCCGGGAATAATTTTGACACACATAGCAATCACAGGTGTCATCAATGGGATTTTCGTCCATGCGAAACCGGGCATTGTAGATATTAATGGTGCCCCGGGTCGTAAAAAGCTGGCCGTTTCTGGCATTTCTGGAGGGCATGACACAATCAAACATATCCACCCCCATGCCCACCATCTCCACAAGATTTTCTGGGGTACCCACTCCCATGACATATCGGGGTTTATCATGGGGTAACAGCGGCACGGTGTGGTCGGCCATCTCATACATCATGTCCGTAGGTTCCCCCACACTCAATCCCCCCACGGCATACCCCGGAAAATCAAGTTCAATCAACTGCTCGGCGGAAAGGGCGCGAAGGTGGGGGTACATCCCCCCCTGGACAATGCCAAATAGATTATTTACGCCCCCCTTTTCCAGCCAGTGATCCCTGCCTCTCCGGGCCCACAAGGTTGTTTTTTCAAGGGCTGTCATGGTCTCTTTTTCATTGGCAGGGTGTTGAATACACCAGTCCAGGGACATCATGATGTCAGACCCCAGTACCATTTGAATATCCACGGCCTTTTCAGGGGTGAAGAGATGACGGGACCCGTCAATGTGGGACTGAAAGTTCACCCCTTCATCGGAAAATTTTGCCAGCTTTGCCAGGGAAAAAAACTGAAATCCGCCGCTGTCCGTGAGAAGGGGACGATCCCAGTTCATGAATTTGTGAAGCCCGCCCATGTGGGTCATCACCTCACAGCCAGGGCGAAGATATAGATGGTAGGTATTTCCAAGAATGATCCTGGCCTCACATTGTTTCAGCTCCTCCACGGAAACAGCCTTCACCGTGCCCAATGTGCCCACGGGCATGAAAATCGGGGTGGGGATTTCACCATGGGCGGTGACGATAGTACCGGTGCGGGCACGGGAATCAGAGCTCTTTTTTTCAATTTCAAATGTCAGCATTTTTAATATTACTCCAGCAGCATGGCATCGCCATAACTGAAAAATCGATATTTTTGCTCCACGGCTTCCTGGTAGGCCTGGAGAATGGTTTTTCTACCAGCAAAGGCAGACACCAGCATTAGCAGGGTGGATTCCGGCAGATGAAAATTGGTCACCATGGCATCCACCACCTTGAACTGATATCCAGGGTAAATATAAAGATCACACATGCCACTGCCCGGGGTCACCCGCCCCGTCTCTTTTGCAGTAAACTCCAGGGTGCGCACGCTGGTGGTTCCCACGGCAATGACCCGACGGCCCTCATCCTTTGCTGTGTTAATGCGCTGGGCTGTGTCCTGGGTGATGGAAAAGAATTCCGAATGAATCTGGTGGTTCCGGATATCTTCCACACGCACCGGTGCAAAGGTGCCATGGCCCACATGCAGGGTGATTTTTGCAAACTCAATGCCTTTTTTTTCCAAACCATCCATGAGTTCCCGGGTGAAGTGAAGCCCTGCGGTGGGGGCTGCAACAGCTCCTTCCCGGGCCGCATACACCGTCTGGTAATTTTCTCTGTCCCGGTCCTGGTCCGTGGTATCATTGCGGTGTATATAAGGGGGAAGAGGAATTTCTCCCGCCGCTTCCAAGGCTGCCCTGAAACCGGTATCACAAAAAAACCGCACCAGAAAAAGGCCTGCGCTTACCCCTTCAACCCGGGCGGTGATCCCACCACCCAGAAAAAGCCGGGTTTCTTCCCGGGGACTTTTAGAGGCCCGGATCATGCACTCACACTGGAAATATCCATTTTCTTCCAGACAAATCATTCCGGCGCTGTAATCTATAATAAGCACCTCAACCTTGCCTCCACTCTCCTTAAGGCCTTTCAGACGGGCTGGAATCACCCGGGTGTCATTGACCACCAAAAGATCATCCGGCTTGAGAATGGATAACAAATCATCAAAGGAATGATGAAAAATTTTGCCGGTGTTTCGATTCAGGTGCATCAGCTTTGAAGTTCCCCGGTGATCCACAGGCTGCTGGGCAATCTGTTCCGGAGGAAGTTTGTAGGTATAATCAGAAATTAAATACATTACAGAACACACTTGCCAAGGTAAACTACCCCCAGCCCAAGAAGCATCAAAAGTCCGCCAAAGCGCCTCAAACCATTGTGTGGGAGCGTTGTCACCACGGTCATTACCTCTTTCATTTTTTCAGGAAAGGTAAAATAGGGTAACCCCTCAATGATCATCACCATTCCAATCACACATAAAAAAAACTTCACTTACCGGCCTCACTTATCCCAATTATCGAAATATTCTATATTTTTAATAAAAAACCCACAGCGAATGAGCGCCAATCCAAAAATTCGCTAACCATAACACAAAAATTAATATTGATAAATCAAATCATCAGCGTTATAATTCATATTCTGCACCTTTGAAAAGATGTTTTTCAAAATAAAATCCAGATATCTCAACGATATATCCATGGAACACTGAAAAACATATGTGTTTTTTTATACAAATGGCTAAATGTTGCTGTAGTAGTAATTATCCATATGAAAAGCCTTGAGAATATCCCGGTTTAAGCGGGTAGCCTTTCTTCGTAGGTGTGAATATGAATTTAAAGCTTGACTACATGCAGAAATCCATTATTCTCTTATAAGAGCTTGTTTAAAATATTCATGACCTAAAGGGCATTCAAGACCTGAAAAAAAGGAGGGGCTGATTGGAGATCAAGCTGTATAACGACATTGTGTTTAAATGGATTTTCGGCAGACAGGATCATACCGGGCCTCTCATGGCTTTTTTGAATGCCGTGGTGGGTCATGACAAAAATGGAGAGGGAGTTGACTCTTCTCCCAAATTCACAAAAGTCCAAATTTTGAATCCCTATGATCAATCAGAACCCTTTACCAATGAAAAACAGGGCATTCTTGATCTCAGGCTCCAGGATAAAAACAGCCAAGAATGGATAGATATAGAAATCCAGGTGATTTACAGTGCCGACTATGCGCAACGTTCCAAATTTTACCTTGCAGGAATGTATCGGGATCAGCTGAAGAAGAGCAAAAACAGGAATTATGATGAACTGAAACCCTGCTACGGCATCCATCTGCTGGTGGATAATTTTTTCAGGGATAAGAAAGATAATGCAAATTGGTTTCATCATTATGCCATCCTAAATACCCGAACCTATCAACCATTATTGGGCCACTGGCATCTGTACTATGCAGAGCTCAACAAATTCAAGTCCTGCCTTGAAGAACAACATGGCAGCACTACTAATCTTGAACAATGGGTTCATTTTATAGGGCATACTCAAGATAGTTCCAGTCCGCTAAACCCTTTTGTCGCAAGCAACAAAGAAATTAAGGAGGTGCTTGGTATGCTTCACACATTCACACAAAATGACAAACTAAGAGAGCAGTACCGCCTTCATGAAGAATTTCTCCGGGTGCAGAGGGGAGAAGAAGCCCGCAGGCAACAGTTAAAAAAGGCCTTGGCCCAGGAGAGAATTGCCAGAGAAAAAGAAAGAGCTGCAAAGGAACGAGAGAGAGCTGCAAAGGAAGCAGCTTTAAAGGCAGAAAAGGCGGCTTTGAAAAAAAATGAAGATTTGGAAAAACGATCTATTCTCCTAATGAAAAAAGC
>Ga0307987_1000535_pt1 | contig 22537 bp, 17 predicted proteins | sample EllFjometagen181_FD_203157 | JGI IMG/M metagenome (GOLD analysis project Ga0307987, IMG submission 203157) | Marine microbial communities from Ellis Fjord, Antarctic Ocean - #181 | ecosystem: Environmental > Aquatic > Marine > Unclassified | place: Southern Ocean | collected 2014-10-08 | reverse complement strand
CCACGGCGGCCAGAAACGCCACGCCCTACGCGGCCCTCGAGCTCGAACGGCCACCGAGGGCGGGCTCCCTGTACACGCGGGACCCCACCTGTACAGTTCACAGGCTGTTAATCCTTCCTATCCCCAAGCCACGTAGCCTGGTCACGGGTTTGGCCGGTGCCAGGAACTGTCCAGGTGGGCTTCGTGGTGATCAGGGCCGTGGTAGTCTTCGTCCAGGAGGACTCCATGAACCGCTTCCACCTGCTCGTGCTCACCCTTGGCCTGCTGTCCCTCTCCGCCTGTGGGGACAAGGACGACACCGGCGCGGAGCCCCCAGCCGAGTACGAGGGTGATGAAGCCGGGGAGTGCTTTGACGACGCCGACAACGACATGGACGGTTTGTTCGACTGCGACGACCCCGACTGCTCTGGAGCCTCTGCCTGCCAGGAGGCGGACACCGACACCGACTCCGATGCTGACTCGGACACCGATGCCGACAGCGACGCTGACTCTGATGCCGACAGCGACTCGGACGCCGACGCGGATACCGATGTCGTGTGCATCCCGTGCAAAGGGAACTTCGCCATCACCAACAGCTTCGACCTTGAAGAAGCCGCCCAGTGCGAGAGCATCACCGGCTACCTGTACATCACTGGCCAGGACTGGCTCTCCGATGTCACTCTTCCATGCCTGGTCGATGTCGGTGGCCGTCTCTACGTCTACGACAACGCGGCACTTTTCTCGCTGGCTGGGCTTTCCTCGCTCGAAGCTGTTGGCGGTGACCTGGACATCGGAGAGAACGATGCTCTCGTCTCGGTGGAAGGCCTTGGCTCGCTGGCCTCCATCGGTGGTGACCTGACCGTGGACGGGAACGACATCCTCACCGACCTGGGTGGTCTGTCAGGGCTCCAGTCCGTTGCCGAAACCCTGCACGTGATGAACAACCCGATGATGGACTCTCTCGGAGGGCTCCCGAGCCTGGAGTCGGTCGGGCACTACCTGAACATCTACAACAACGCCTCGATGACCACCGCTGACCTTTCTGGCCTGCAGACCGTGGCCGTAGACCTCTACATCGGTGAGAACGACGCGCTGACGATACTCGACATGCCGAACCTCGGCTCCGTGGGCACCGACCTAACGGTGACCTACAATGACTCCCTCTGCCAAGACGACGCGGAAGCATTCGCCGCCCCACTCTCCGTAGGCGGGAACGTCTTCATCTACGGCAACTACGGCAGTTGCGAGTAGCCGCCCAAGACCGGCGATACCACCAGCACAACTCCACCGAGCAACACGACCCGCCTTTCAGGCCAAGCTGGACCTCCCTGTGGCGAGCCCTGTAGTCTTGCCGCTGAGTCCCGTCTGGAGAACAGAAATGGATCGAAATCGCTGGAAGACGGATGTGAAGAGCTTCGACCCCGCTCCGTGGCCATGCCCCACTTGCGGAGATGGCAGACTCCGACAGGATGGAATCCTGCAGGAGCAAACGAGAGACAGCCGACGGGCACACGAAGACTACCCAGACGACTGGGAGCCAGAATGGGTTGAGGAGCGGTTCCAAGCCCTGCTCCGGTGTCAGGACTGCAACGACATCATTTTCGCTATTGGAGTAAACGCCTACGAAGAAGACTACTATGAACGCGAAATAACGTGGAATCCAGTGTTCAAGCCGCTGTACATCTACCCTGCTCCCCACATCGTGAGACTCACCGAAATACCCGACAAGGTCTCCGCCGAGTTGCTGAAGAGCTTCGCTCTCTACTGGAGCGACCCATCCGCTTCGGGGAACGCGATCCGAAGAGCAGTAGAGCGCATGATGGACGAGAGACGTGTCCCAAAGACTCAGGCTACAAAAAAGGGTCGAAAACGAAGAACGCTGCACTCCCGCATCAAAGCCTTCGGCGGCTTGGCGAACAAAAACAAGACCCCGTCAGAAAGATTGATAGCGGTAAAGTGGCTCGGAAATGCTGGAACCCATAACGAACTGACCCACAAGGACGTACTGGACGCCTTGGAGATCATCGAGTCAGTGCTGGACTCCGTCTACCGTCCGAAGCGAATAGAGAGTCTGGTGAAGGCTGTTCTTCGGAAGAAAGGCCCCACTACCTAAGGCAGCGGCACGTCGGGCAGATGGTGCGCCCGGCGCATGTTCATCCCTCAACCGCGGTCACGGTATCGCAGCCCAGCCTGACGCTCGGCCCATTGGGCCGCTGGAATTCAATACCCCAACGCGTGATAGCTTCCGCCAAGGAGGACTCCATGACCCGCTTCCTCATCCTCATCCTCACCACCGGCCTGTTCACTCTTCCAGCCTGTGGCGACAAGACCGACGACACCGACCTCCCGGAAGGTGACGCTGACACGGACTCCGACGCTGATGGCGATGCCGACAGCGACACCGACACAGATGCGGACGCCGACAGCCAGCCATGGGAGACTGACCCTCCCGCGCCGACGACGCTGACCGTGGAGTGCAGCGGCACCTCCACCTACTACGAGTACATGGACATCGGTGTGGAGCCCCCGGCGCTGCCGTCACGGATCGTGGTCTGGAGTCACTACAACCAGGACTACGTCGACTGGTACGAGGACTTCGAGGAGCGGTACGAGACCTGGTACCTTGAGAACTACGATATGGATGTAGACTACCCCTCCTTGACACCAACGCGGTGGTTCATGAACGAGGGAGGTGGCTTCGACAGCCAGGGCCGCCTCGTGGTGACCTGCAACTGCTACCAGAGCAGCGATGACAGCATCGGGGGCACCACCTTCGGCGGGTGCTACACCGACGAAGTCGTCATCCATGTGGAGTAGGCGACAGAAACGGATGCACCGATGAAGAGACCTTCGATCTTCAGGCACGCTCCCGGCGAACTGTCCCAGGATGCCTTCCTCGCCTGGCTGCTGGAGTGGGCTGATCCTTCCCTGAGAGATGCCGAGCCCGCACTTCACCGAGCAGGCAGGGACTTCTTGGAAAGCTTGCTTCACTGCGCTGGGCACCCCATCCCAGCCACCTACGAATCTGTACGGGTGGAACTCCAGTTACAGAAGATTGACCTGCTAGTGGTGGTGGACGAGAAGCTGGCAGTGGTCATTGAGGACAAAGTCCATACTGCCGCACATGGCGACCAGCTTGAACGCTACCGGATTGCTGTTCAGCTTGCCCTCGACATACCCCTTGAGCGCACCGCCTTCGTCTACCTCAAGACGGGCGACGAGTGCGACACCCGCCATGTGAGCGAGTCCGGCTACGCCTACTACCGCCGAGCACAGCTACTCCGTGTGCTGGAGCAAGGATTGGAGAACGGAGTCGACAACAACATCTACACCGACTTCACCGAACACATCCGCGGCATGGAGCGGCGAGTGAATGCATGGGCGACTCTCCCTATCAACCGCTGGGGCTCCCATGATCCTCTGTGGATAGGACTGTTCGATGAGCTTCAAGACAGGTTGAAGGCTGGGGGATGGGGGATGGGGGTGGGTCAACAACCGAGGCGGAGGATTCTACGGATTCTGGTGGGGAGGTGGGGCTGTGCCGGGTGGCTCGGTCTACCTGCAGGCCGACTCATGGCCCAGGCTCAGTGTTCGAGTCTGGACAAAGCAGGAAGAGGACAGGAGGGCGATGCGTGTCCGATGGCAGGGGAGGCTCGCAGAGCACGCCCTCGAAACCGGCTATCCCTTCCAGCGTCCAAAGCGGCCTAGGGCTGGGAGAACCGCAGAGGTTGCTCGGTACCAGGACGAATGGCTCGTCAGAGGATCAGGTGAACTGCTGGACATAGACCGGACAGCACAGCGGCTCGTGGCTTGCACCTCTTGGCTGTCAAGGCTGCTACTGCATCAAGCGCCCTGACGCCCTGCCGACATCCCTGTGCGGGTTGTGCGGGTCTGACCCTCAAAACCTCCCTTCTCGACCCGCACAGCCCCTCGCGGCTCCGCGACTTCACCCGAAGTAAGCAGGCTCGCCCCCAACCTTCCACTTGATGTTGGAGAGGTGGATGGTGGGGGTGCGATGTCCGAGGAAGGTCGCTTCTCGGACGACGGGCTTCCCATTGTGCGGGGATCTTGTGCGGGTCGTGCGGGTCAGGAGGACTTCTTGGCACGGTGCTCATCCAGAGCGACGACGTTGTCATCGTCGGGCTCTGGAGCGGGTCGAACACCCAGACCTGCTTGCTGGACGACCTCTTGGACGCGGTGGCTGGAGGCATCGCGGTAGTGCCGTAGGCTGACCTCGGGGGTGTGGCCAAGCTGCTTGCTGACGACACCGGGGTCGGCTCCGGCGTCGAACAGACGGTTCTCAACCATGGTTCGGACTTGCTTCGGTGGAAAATATGGGACACCGGCCAAGGGACAGGCATCGACCAGAAGTACTCGGAGATCCTTGACCGCTGACAGCGGAGACACCGACAATATCCGACCTGTCGCACCGGGCATGTGCATCTCGGCCAGCATGGCCTTCACCGGCGACGGCAGGGAAACCCAGCGTTCTCCGGTCTTGCCACAAAGCCTCACAAGTCCACGTTCAAGCCGAATATCAGCCCATGTGAGGCTTGCCACTTCGCCAGAGCGCGCCCCTGTGGCTTCCATCAGCATCAGCATGGTCACCGCCCAGGGGCGGGACTCCGGGATGGCGTCGACCACGGCCCAAAACTCCTCGGTGCTGGGGACGTACCGGGTGATCTTCGGCTTGTGCTTGAGCTTCGGCCTCTTCGGCGGGAGCCCCGAGACGTACCTTCGCTCCATCGCCCAGCGCCACGCCTGGATGATGGTGGAGATCTCATTCCTGATCGTACCCGTCGCCGCACCCTCCCGTAGCCTGGAGTTCTGGTAGTCCTCCAAGCTGCTCTTCTGCAGCCGCACCAGCAAGAGCCCGCCCATGAGTGCGGCGACATGCTTCGCGGCCTTGATGCTGTTCCGGCTGGTGTGGGGGCTCAGGTCGGAACGACCGACCTGCCATGCCAGCCAGACCTCCAGGAGATCCTTCACTGTGTCCAGGTGCTCGCCACGGGATGCGGGGGCCTCTTCCAGGCGGTCATCGGCCACAAGGCCAGCAAGGATGCGGGTCACCCGTTCCACAGTGGCCCAGCCCGTCCATACGGTCTCGGAGCTGTTGTCACGATAGCGCTCCGCCCTGTAGTACCAGCTTCCATCATCCCGAGGACCCCTGATAGCGCGGACCCGCAATGGCCCAATCTGCATGGGCTTCGGACGCGCTGGGGTCTTCGCAGCCATCGCCTATGCACCCAGATCGAAGCGGGGGAGGCTGTCAGCAGACCGACGGCGACGACGCGCAGTGGTCCTGGCGTTCGCACCGATAGACGGGGCGGCCTTCAGGACGTCGACCACCTCGGCCCAGATGACCACCTCCTTGCCGACCTCAGTTCGGTGAACCAGTCCCTGCTGTCTGAGCCAAGCCCTGTTGCGCTTGTCATCTCCAGGAAGCAGCTCGGCGGCACGGCGGGGACTGTAGACAGCCCCGAGACCTTGGGCAAGGCGTTCTGCATCCCGGAGGGAACGCTGCTTGGGGCGCGGTTCCGCCTGTGTGACCTCCGCCAAGTCTTCGTAGCCATCAACATCGTCAGCACCGTGGAGGTCATGCAGCAACTCCGCGACGATCTTGGCGGTCTTGTCATGGTCGGTGTGGGGCTGGGACATCTCGGCCTGCACTGGACTGTGCGGGCCGGAGGTGACCCGCACATCCAACTACGCAGCCGACGCCGGAACTCGACTCACTGGATCCAGAGGTTTCTCGGCACCGACGACGAAAAACCCGAGGGGGAGGAGTAGGACCATGGCCGACCAGCTGCCCGCTGTTGCGTCGGGGCACCGAGCCCCAGCCCTACCACGACCTGTGCATCGACCTCACCCTGCCCGTGACCCGCGTGGGGATCGGTGGGGGAACTCGGCTTCGCCAACCGCCGGGGCCTGCTGATGCTGCACCGTGCCCTTGCAGGTGAAGGGCTGGGTGCTGCAGCGCTTCGCTGGCTCCATCGTGGAGGGGCCGCGGGAGGCGCTGAGCGGTGACGGCACGGCCTTCGTGGCGCACTTCGCCATCCGACTGCAGGCTGACATGAAGGCGGCGTTTCCGCTGGGGGAGCTTGGTAAGGTGGGGGTGAAGGCAGAGGGGGTAACGTCTTGGGCTTATGCCGGGGGCGCGTAGCGTGACCGTCGGTCATGAGGCCCGTGTTGGGCAGAGTCACCTCAAGCGTATTTGCCACCTCCTCCGGGAGCCTATTCAAACGACCTGAGGAATGTCTGGAAATCGCCTTTGCTATAGACACGGGCGCTGTCAATCTTCTCAAGACCCACGGCCAGTCGATAGCGACGTTGACGACCCGATCCGCTGTAATGAACTTCCTCGAATACCCCCGCATCAACAAGCGCGGGTAGAACGCTGCTCTCAAACAGCGGCCATCCAGTACCTAATCGCACACGAAACACATGTTCCACTACGTACGTTGCACGGAGAAAACTACGGATCGCCCTATCCACAAGAAGCAATTCCTCGTCGTCTTCATTCACCACTTTCACAGTTGCCTCTATGGTAGTCTGACCTTGTTCCACGACCATGCCGCCACTTTTGAGGGCACGCACGATTTGTTCTGGACAGTAATGGCGTTGTTCAGACTGCGCGTCGTCGTTGGGGCATACAACAACCGCCTGTGGTACACTATCAGCGTATACGCGAATCCCAGCCCCAACTTTTGTGCCCTCTGGCAAGTCCAATTGAACAAACTCGCAACCATGAAAGGCGACTCCGGAGAATCTACTTCGATTGATGCTTGTTCTCTCAAATACGCAGTCAACGAAATCAACACCAGAGAGAACCACGCCGCTTAGCGCATCAGTAGTGAAATGCAAACCCTTGATTTCTATAGTAGCGTCAGGAGCCTTCCGTTCAACCAAAGACAGCGCAAGACTGCCCGCGTTCAGGCTTCCAAAAGACCCCACAGTTGTGCTACCTGCGATTGCACTCAATGTCGTTATTATTTCTGACATCTGAACCGTTGACGCTACCAATTCACAGGTCGCCACTCGGACCGCAAGATCAGGTACCACGCCTGCTTGCAAGAAAGTCTTCGCCCCGAGAGGTTTCCCGGACAGTAGAAGCTTTGCGATCCGCCTCCCGACATAGAAGCTGCGAAAATCCTCATGATCGAAAGAAAGCAGACTAGTTCCCGCGACGCTTTTCAGTAAGGCATGCTGTGTGATGCGCCTGCGCGCTTGAGCGACGATTTCCGCACCAAGCACGAGTCTTTCGGCTACGACAAGCTCTGTTGCCACCTCGACCAACTCTGAGCGGATCGCGTCAACACCAGCCAGCCACATTTCCTCAGCAATTTCTTCAAGAATCTCGTGATGTTGATCGGGATTTAGAAGTGGTTTCGCTACCTCTCCAGACCTGTCAATCCACTTTTCCATCACCTCTCTCTCAAGAAGTGATGTTACAAACTCGTCAAAGTACCGCTCGCTACTGAACTTAGACAGCCTATTGAGCAGGTCTGAACGGTCTTCTGAACGCACATATTCATCGATAAGACGCCTCGCAAGAACCGCCCTAGTCAGAAGCGGGTGGTCCATCCCCAGCCTGCTGGAAACAGTGTCATACAATTGCTGAACGCCAGACTCTGTGACACCATCAGTTCTATTTGCAAGTTGCAGGAATTGCTCCTGCGTCCACCGCTGAAGGCGCATCTCGGAGAACGAAACGTCGGCCTGGCCAAGACTACCAAATAGTTTCGCCTGAGAACGGAGGTCCTTGTGGTCATAGTACGCAGTTCTTGCCGCCACTAGCAACCTTGCCTTGGAGTCGAGCCTGGAGACGAGGTTGCCGATAGATGAAACGGCCTCTCCCGTATCCTTCTCAACAAACATCTCTTCGAACCCGTCCAATCCGAGAACAAGCACATCCATGCGCATCAATTCGATGACAGATTCGTAATAATAGTAGGGAAACCGGAATCGGTTCAGCAGTGCTCCCGTAACAACATCATCAAGCCGAATGAAAGGTCGCCCACCAAGACTCACTGGCAGAAGGAGCCACTCGGTCCGGCGTTCGATGTAGGCCTGCGCCTGCGCCCTGGCCAGGCCCTCGATTAGACAGGTCTTGCCTTCCCCCGCGTCAGATGTGAGATACACAACATTTGTCATCCCTGATGGCAAATCGTTTAGTAATTGGGACAGACAAGCCAGTGCGTCGTTTGTTGCTTTCGGCCTGCCGTTCGGTGCCCTCTGAATCACATCGATGTAGCTTGCCGCCACTGGAATAAGCAATGGATCTTCAGGAATGCTGTCCAGAAGTCTGCGTGCCAGAGAATCCATACGGGCAATACGCCTGCAGATCCATTCCCCTGCGGACATAATGCTGGAGCCTTCTACGCAATAGAGATTGCCCGCTCTCTCCCTAAACTGCAATTCAAGTATTTGATCTTGAATTTCCGCAGTCAACACGCCTCTTTCATAGAGTACGTCGTCAGGACTGACGGAGAAACTCTTCACGATTTTGACGAACGATTTGATATCCATTCTTACCTGCCATCACCATGTTGCTTGAATGTACGAAGAGCCAAGATGTCCACAGCATACGTGTCCAGTTAAGCCGAAACCCGGCATAGGACGTCAAGAAACAGCGGCGTAGAAAGAAGAAAGGCGGCGCCAACCGGAGTGCCCCGGTAATCGGGGCGGTAGCAAAACCCCCAGGAGGCGCCAGATGGATGCTACCACGCTCCGGCAAGCTGTTCTCGTCTTTTTCCCCGCCGACATCATCAAGGCCGCGATCGCCAGAATTGGCGTGCAGTTTCGATCCCGCAAGCGCGACCTCTCCTGCTTGCTGGTCGCCCTGGTGATGACCGCGGGCAGTGACGACAGCGGCAGGCAGGCCGACGTCTTCGAGGCCTACCTGGAAGAAGCCCCGAAGAAAGTGGTACGTGGGGCCTTCTACGCCTGGTTCACCGTTGCGCTCGCCGCCCTGATGAGGGAACTGCTGGACCACGCGTTGGAGACAGTGTGGGCGCAGCCGCCCTTGCTGACGGGGGCGCTGGCCGAGGTGGGCGTGAAGGACTGGATCGCGGTGGACTCCGAGACGGTCACCCTGCCCGACAAACTGGCCGAGATCTACCCGGCGACCTCGAAGCCCGCCGGCCTGAAGATCCACAAGTACTTCTCGCTCGGCCGGAACAACGTCGTTGACATCGAGATCACCCCGGCCAGGGACCACGACGCGCCCGTACTGCGCCTGGACGAACGGTGGCGGGGCATGGGGCTCATCGTCGATCTTGGCTACGTGAGCCTAGAGCTGATCCGCGAGTGCGAGCGGCTCGACATCTACCTGGTCATCCGGTTGAAGAAGGGGTGGAAGCCTCGGATGCTCCGCACGATCGGCGATTTCGGGGAGCTGCTCGACATCGACGGTGAGCCCGTGCTCGACGATCTGCTCGACATGGCCAGCGGGGACTACGACGACAGCGCCTTCGACTTCGACGTGGTCTTCGGACGCGGTGACAACCGCGTGACGGCTCGTCTGGTGGGGGTGCCGGGACCGAAGAACTACCACTGGTGCATCACGCTGCTGCCCAGGGAGAAGGCCACGCCGAAGCTGGTCCAGATGATCTACCGCGCCCGCTGGGAGATCGAGCTGGACAACAAACGGGACAAGGGGGGTGCCCGCCTCGACCAGATCCGTGGAAGGAAGAAGGCTTCCGTGCTGGTCCTCGTCTACGCCTCCCTGCTCCGCACCATGCTCGCCAACCACCTCGTCTACATCGACCTGCGCGACCGCCCATCCAAGCGCGCGCCGCTGCATGGCATGGCCGTGGCGCTGGCGCTCAACGTCTGCTCCCACCGGATCGTAGCCGCCATGGAGACTGACGACCCTCGGCTCTGGCACAAAGCCGCCAGCTCCATCCGTGCTCGTGGCCACGACCCCAACTGGAGGCGCAGACCATCCGTCCTCGACCGACTTCGCGGCATCACGGCACCCCCAGGACGCCCGCGAAGGATGCGCCAGCGAGACTGCCCGCCGAGCGCCCGCCCCTACCGCCAGCCCCCAGAGGCGCGCCAGCAGTGGTAGTCTCGAGCCGTACCCGATCAGGAGAGGCGTCCCCGACAACCATTCAGCCACCAACGATGCCTGCCTCGATGACTGGTCTCGCGCCAGCGAATCACGTTGTGTGCTTGTCAGTGCGATGCTGCGATTCTCGAGGCTCTGCACCGCTTGCCCGGTCGCAGATGATATCAGGAGGCATCGAGGGGCCCGATGAGGACCCCATGACCGGCTGTGTCACGCCACCCGCGTGACGGCCAGTTCCGGGCTTGCAACGCCTAATATGAGCGCTATCTGATCACGGATGATGTCCACAGTAATGAACAGGTGTGCGCCGATTCGCTTTTGCCTGCACATGAACAACTTTTGCGCCAGTGTTGACTGAGTGTAAGATCGCAGGCCAGAGATCCTCGTCGCTGGACACCACTACAACGGTATCATCCAGACCAGAAGACACTGAATGCAGCAGGTCTGTGGCCAGCATCACATCAACCAGTTTTTGTTCTGCCCTCCACAAGATATCGGTTCCTCGAATACGGCATTCTGGTTCTGGGCACGAATTTCTCTTGACAAGCTTCTTGATGTGCCGCAAACCACAGGTTGGGCTTGTGCACCCGAGTTCCGATGGTGGTCTTACTCGCAGGTTACCGTACGAATTTTTCTTACGGTAGGTATTCAGGAGGTGACACGCTGGCTGGGACAGAATGGCGTAGGCTAGTTCAGACTGGACACGAATCGGATCGGTGGTTCCTGGAGGACCGACGAGTCGCACGATACCTGGGTAGCTTCGTGAGAGTTCAGCGGATAGGACTTGTGCTTCTCTAGTAGGGCCAGATTCATCGTACCAACCGCCGTAGAACCTAAATTTTGCGCGTTCCGGCATCCCGGAGACTCGCTCTACAGCAGCTTGAAGGATGTGCTCCACAACGTGAACTATTCCACGGCGTCGAAGACTGGCCTCAACATTCGCATAGTCTACCAAGACGATCATCGTTGAAAGTGAGTCCTTGTCGTTGTTCAACTTCGGGGATTCGGTCATGTATTTCAATAGCGTGGTTGACACGCTCCGCCCAGCGACGACGACGATGCTGCCATCCATCGGCGGCGGAGATCTGGTACGACGGCATTGCCGGTCCCCCCGAGCATGGGCAAACCTTGGCCCCTGCTGGCCGCTGAGGATGACGGCGTAGTCGCCCCGGAGTACCGCGTAGGCACCACCCTGATAGCCGTGATGGTGGTCAGCCCTCGCATGCAGTGCAGCGGTTCTGGGTGGCTCTGGTGGCTTCAGCGGAGGCAACGGGGTTCGAGACCCGTTGGGATTTCGGAGACTGATTTTCCACGCAGAATCAATACAGGTTCTGGGCGCTACCGGGCCCCCCCGCGAAGATAACCTCGCGGTTATTTCTGCCTGCCCCGAGCCTGACCTACCGCCCGAACCCCAGCACACGGATCCGTGCATCTTGACCGCCGGCACCGGCCTGGGCGGCGACCTCCTCGGCGGCAGCGGCAGTGAGGAGGGACATGGAGATGCCAACACCCTGCCTGGCGGCTCTGAAGGCAGCCTTCAGGATGCTGTTCTTGATCAACCCACCCGTCATCTCCCATCGGACTCCGAGATCCACAAAGTCCAGTTCTCCCTCCACCGGAGCCTCACTGGGAACAAGCAGCTCCCAGAGCCGAGCACGTTCACTGGGGCCAGGCTCGGGGAAGCAGAGCTGGTAGCTCAACCTTCGCCCAAGAGCGCCGTCCAACCTCTCCCTCAGGTTCGTTGCCATCACGACTACGCCTTCATGGCGTTCCAGCTCCTTGAGGAGCACATTGACGACAGCGTCATCATGGGGATGGGCGTAGGCCTGCCCACGCTGCCCCACGAGGCTGTCGGCTTCATCAATCAGAAGCACGGCTTGCTCCAGCGCTGCCCTGCTGAACAGTGCCGCGAGGTTCTTCGAGGACTCACCCACCCACTTGGACACGATGTCCGGGTAGGCAGCCTCAATGATGGGCCTCCCGAGCTGCCCAGCGATGGCCAGGGCGGCGTGGGTCTTGCCTACGCCTGGGGCTCCGAAAAAGAGAGCGGCCACGCCACGCCCGTAAGGGATGTGACGACCAAGACCCCAGCGTTGAAGAAGCTCATGACGCCCCCGCGCCGCAGCCACGACCTCATCAAGCTGCAGAGCCAGGTCGCCGTGCACAACGACGTCGGAGAGCCGAAGCTCAGGGATGGCGATGTTGGGGACATCAACATCCTGCTCATCCCGGTCACGACACCGCCGTCGCTTTGATCGTGAGGACTGCTCCTCGGGCTCCTGCTCCGCTTCGGGCTCGGTTTCGGGTCCGCCCATCCCCGCCTGCCCGATCATCATGTGGAACGCCTTGGCGCTGAGCTTGACCGGGATCTCCAGCAATTCCTCAGGGCTGTGCTCGGGGTCGCCACCTTCCAGCTGGATCAGGTCAGCACCAACAAGAGCACCATCTTCGCGGAAGCGCTTGCGATGCTCCACTCGCTCTCTGACGCCCATCTCCAGCAAGGTGAACACGCCGCCGATGGTCAGGTGCGCCATGCGGCAGGCTCCGGCGAAGATGTCCTCGATGTCGGGGTCGAGTACCGGAGCTGCAGCCAGAAGCAAGACGGCACGTTCGAAAGCGTTCAGGTCGTGTGCTTCCTGGATCGTGTCCAGGCCGAGGCTTTCCCGAGCTGCCCAGGTAGCGGCGAGCCGAGCATCGATCTCGGTACGGAGCTGTCGCTCCTGCTCCACCAGTTCCGCATGACGGGCACGGATGATCTTGGGCTCCGCCTGCACAGGCTTGTACTTGCCGTCCTCAGGATGCCCGTCGACTGCGCGGAGACCTCTGGCTACGTAGATCTTGCGAGCCCGAGCTTCCACCCAGCGAACCTCATCGGCAAGATATTCGAGGTCGTCTTCGTAGGGCACGGTGCTGGCGGGCGTGGGCATGGCGGTGGCCTCCATGCCTACTACGCGGAGACCACGCGCTGTTGACCTTCTCTGGGCCCCTGCTGATATGCTTGCGCCAAGGAGGGCTGACCATGCTCATTCTCGCACTGTCGTTGATGGCTACCGTGGCTTGGGGCCAGGACTACGAATTCGTCACTGCCACCGAGATCGCCACCACCGTTAAGATGGAGACGTCCGAGATCACGGAAGCCCCTGAAGGCTCCATCATCACCTGGAAGCCCACCGCAAGGGACCTCGTGCTGGAGGTGGAGAACACTGGCACCATGGTCATGCAGGTCGACTGGAACAGCTCTGCTTTCGTAGACATCGATGGCGTCGCCAGCGGGATCGTGCCAGGCAACTCCTTGCGAAAGGACTACACGGTTGTGACGGCTCCCACGACTATTCCGCCAGGTTCCAAGATCGTAGAGGCCATCGTCAGGGAGTCCGCCATCCATCTTGCTGATGGAACTGAAGCCGACGAAGCACTCGTAGAACGATGGGCGGTTGGCAAAGACGTGGCGGTTACCCTCGCCCTTATGATCGATGGCGACACCGTCTACCACACACAGCGGTTCTCTGTGGGCCCCGACCATGAGTACCTCGCCATCTTGGAGGAGCAGCGGAAGAAGGAGAAGGCCAGGAAAAGTGCCGAAATTCTCTACCAGAAGAGGTACGACAAGTTCACCGCCTACCGCAGGAACACCTGGCTCTTTGGCGGCCTCATGGGTGGCGGTGGGGCGCTCATGACAGTCATGTCTGCCACCGATCCCGAGATGCGAGCCGATGACCCGTACTGGCTGACGACCATCGGCGTCGGTGTTGTGCCCATGGCCATCGGCATCCCCTTGGGGATCCATTTCTACAAGAAAGCCAAGCAGGCGAAGGGGAAGCTGCCCAGCAAGCCTGTGGGGTACGAGCCGGAGTAGGCATCTACTCTGCCCGATGTCTGGGAAGACCCTTCCGGCAACCCTCTGAATGCGTAGTAGGGGTGCCAGATCGTCCCCAGCTCAAACTCCGTGGGCACCTGGTCGGAACTCCAGCATGCCCACCGCCAAGATCGTCCGAGCAGCCATCTACGCCAGGGTATCCACCATCGGCCACGGCCAAGACGTGGGCATGCAGGTCGATGAGCTTCAGGCCGTCGCTGCCCAGCGTGGCTGGGAGGTGGTGGGCGTCTACGCGGATGAAGGCATCTCGGGCTCCAAGGACAGCCGCCCCGAGCTTGACCGCATGATGGCCGACGCCGCCAAGGGGCGATTCGACATCATCGCCATCTGGAAGCTGGACAGATTGGCCCGCAGCGTCGTCCACCTCCTCGATGTCGTGGAGTCCCTCAAGGCATGGGGTGTCGGCCTGGTCTCCGTGCGTGATGCTCATGTGGACACCACCACACCGGCAGGCAGGTTCAGCTTGCAGATTATGGGAGCGGTGGCTGAGCTGGAGCGCTGCCTCATCCAGGAGAGGGTCAAGGCGGGGGTCGCCCGGGCTCAGGCCAAGGGCATCCACTGTGGCAGGCCGGTGGTGGAGATGGATCTCCGACCTGCCCTGGCGATGCTGGAGCAGGGCGATGGTCTGAAAACCATCGCGACCGCACTCGGAGTCTCCCGTGGAACCCTCCGGCGGCGCCTGCGGGAAGCAGGCCATTGGCCACGGCCAGGGGGTGATCAGAAGTCCCCCTCGGGCAGCAGGGCGTAGACGGGGATCAGTAGTCTGATCACAAGGGTGGGAGGAACCAGTAGGTTCTGGACGCCTGCGACCGGGCTGCTCCTCAGCTCCCGGCGGGGGTAGCTCTACTGGTAGTCCTCCCAAGGGATGGGATCGGCAGTCCCGAGGCGTTCAGCTGCGGCCATGACATCAACCGCTGGCACGGCGGCGAAGAACGGCAGTCGCGCCTTGTCCTTCTCCTTGTCCAACGAGGTGGACACGAGCAGTTGAGACGCTAGCCCCACCACTCTGCCGTCCAGCGACACCACCGGCCCACCACTATTCCCAGGTCTAGCGATGGCGCTGAACAGCATTAGCGCCGAGCCTGACAGGGTCTTCTCAACGAACCCGCAAACTTCGCCACGGTGAGCGGTGCATACCGGCTCCCGCCCCGTGGGCACAGGTGGGTAGCCTAGCACCACGATGTCTTCAAGAAGCCGACCACCGCGCAGGGCGAGGTCTGGAAGAGGGTGTTCCACTGGCGAGGCGAGCGTGATGAAGCCGACATCCACATCCTCGTCTGCCTTCGCGTCCTCGATGCCGAATTCTACTCCGTCCATGTAGAGAACTTCATCGAGGGTCATTTCGGTGATGACGTGAGCGCATGTTGCCACCGTCCGGCTGCCAAGCAGGACGCCAGAGCCCGAATGGCAGTCACCGTTCTCGTCGGTACCTGTGATGAGACAGGTCGCAGCCGAGCAGAAGGTACCGATGAACGGTGCGCCGAGAGCAGGCCCGAGGAACAGATATCCCTTGTGCTCCAGGGTGGTGCGTTCCCGCATGAAGTAGTAGTACTCGCCGGTCATCGGCCCCCCTCGTGCATTGCCCGCAGGGATCAAGAACCCTTTGGTCACCATGCGGAGGACGACTTCTCGGATTCGCTGCATGTGGGGCCAGAGGTCAATCTGGTGCTTCTTCTTCGCCCACTGGAAGAACTGGTGGAGTGACAGGGGCCGAATGGTCTGGGGCGTCGGTGGCAGCCCTAGGTCTTCCCTATGGGCTTGGCTGTTGAACGGACTGAAGAACCGGCAGAGCATGAGCGCCGCGACACGCTGATCCTCGGGTGAGAGAGGCTGCAGGGCGGAGTACTTGACCACTTTGGCCTCCTGATTGTGCACGCGGGACATGGTCTCGGGCACGATCTATCTCCTACCTGTTGCGGACAGGAAATGCGGCCCTGTTGCTGGCCACCGTCAACCTCCACCGCAACCCCCGGTCACCCCCCCTTGAAGGGGTTTACCGTAAGGGCACGATGTGGCGATCCCAGGCAGCCAGGGCAAGATCCAGGGTGGCAACCCCGTTCAGATCCGCTGCCCTTTCCTGCTGGGATTTTTTTTGGAGGTTCAACACCATGGTCTGCTCACCCTACGACACCCAGAGCATGTCGACGTGGCCCTTCATCTCGGTGTCCAGATGGAGCATGGCCACTGCCTGCGTGTGCTCCCTGTCCTCAAGGCTTGAGATAGCCGCCAGCGCCCAAGCGCGCATGACGACCACCTTTGACCTCTCGGGCCTGATGAACACAGCCCAGTCCGGTTCTTTGAAGCTGGCCTCGATTCCTGATCCCCACTTCTCCCACCACTCCGGGAGCATATTGTCGGGGGGCTTGGATGTGGAGTTTCGGATGATCCGTATCTGCGGAGGCCTCCCACCAGGCCGGGCAGTGCTCACAAACAGGTGGTCGCCTCGCACGCCTACGGTGACCAGCCTCTCCAAAACATCAGGGTTGGGCTCCACAACGGCTGTTCCGACCACTCGGACAGGGCAACCAGTCAGGAGAAGGTACCCGATGTCGGGCTGCCACCGAATCCCAGCCTGCGTGATGGAGAGACCGTAGAAGGCCCCGCCCATTCCTCGGGTGAGCATCCACGGCGACCACGCGGCGATGGTGTTGATGCCCGACAGCAGCTCCACTAGCTTCTCCTCAGGGTCGGTCTTGCTGCTGTTGTTCAGGGAGTCCTTGATCAGCGGAGCCATCTCCGCAGCTCCCGCACCGATGAACACCCGCTGTGGAGACTGCACCAGGTCGGGCTGCTGGCTCTTCCAGTGGTAGATGCCTGGGCCCTTGGAGTCGCCTACGCCAAGGATCATTTCCCAGGAGAGGTCTGCGCTCATGGATGTGGTGACGATCTTGCCAGCGCGGACAAGGGCTTCACGAGGGGAAGTCCCCGATCTCAGCCATGCCTGCAGGGCTTGTATGTGGAGCCGGATCCGGTCCTCATCTCCAGCACCTGCCGCCACCATGCACTCGCCAACGGGAAAGAGCTTGAGCACGGCCTCGTCCACCACCTCGCCATCAACGACGCCCTTCTGCCCAAGGCTGGTCTCTCCACTGGCACCCGTCCCCTTCCTGGCGATGGCGCTCTCGGCCACCGCGAAGACGGTGTCGTTCTCGAACCACATGAGGGCGAGCGTCATCCCGAGGACTCCAGGGTGGGTGAGCGTCGTATCCTGAGATGAGCATCATCAGGCATGGCTCTCGGGGCTCCGGGTAGCAGAGGTCGGAACAGGTCACAGCCAGAACAACGGCAGATCGTCCATGCGGTAGTTCACCTATAGCGAACCCTTTTGTGAGCGCATGGGTATCGTGTCTTGCGCGACATCGTCGTCTCCTCCTCTTCCAGGGTGGCCACCCTGGAAGAGGCCCTACGGGGCTCCCGGGAGCGGCGAAAAGGAAACGACTATGACCGACTACCTGACCATCTACAGATCCGTTCCACACGACCGCCACGGCGCCGACGACTTCCGCCGTGCAATCTACCGCCCCGGTGAGTTCCACTGGGAAGGCGCCATCTCGAAGAAGATGCGTGGACCCAAGGGCACCGTCGCCTACGAACCCAAGGTGGGCGTGTTCTTCTGCCCCCTTCCCATGGCTCAAGACGCTCTCCCTGAACCCCACAGCAAGGACTGGAAGACAGGCACGGGGGTCATGGGAGACATCGTCACCTCCCACTGCGTTGCCTTTGGCGAGCTGGACGACGGTAGCATCGAGGAACAGCTCACCCGCCTCCAAGCGGCGACCGAGGCTGGCGCTCCGACACCTACCGCTGTGGTGCTCTCCGGCGATGCCCGTCAGGATCCCAGGCTCCGGGGGGTCGGACCCTTTGAACCTGGCAAGTCGATTCACCTCTTCTGGCGCATGGACAGGGACATGGGACTGGAGGCATGGAGGGAGATCCAGCAGGCCATCATCATCGCCTTCGGCGGAGACCAGAGCATCACCGACCCAGCGCGCCGCATGCGCCTGGGCGGGTTCCGTGCTCACGCCGCTGGCCCCTTCGGAACCACGGACACCCCGCGGGTCCAGACCATTCTGCATCTCGGAGATGAGGTACAGGGGGACGGGATGCACTCATGGGCTCGGGGAATCCTGTCAGCCCAGCCCTGTATTTCTACAGGTGGATCCACCTCTAAGCTAAGGGGTGGGCTGTCATCGGGAAAGGGGCCATACAACCTTGATCCTGAGCGAAACCGACAGACCAAACCCTTCTCCGATGTCACTCTTCTCGATGGCCGTCGGCTGTCCGAGGTAGTCAAAGACCTCGCGGACCAGGGTGGGGGGAAAGAGCGCTGCCTCTGCCCGTTCCATGAGGACCGTTCCGAGTCGGCCTTCATTTCACTGTCCCCTGCGGGTCGCCCCTACCTGGCCTGCTCTGCATGCAACACGACATGGTACGACTCGGACTCCGAGGGAGAATTCATCCCCGTGGCCATGGCATCAGCTTCTTCCTTGGGCCAAACAGAGCGCGGCCAACAGGGCATAAACGCTCTTGGTACTCGCCGGTTCGCCAAGGTGAAGATCATGGAGCAGCCTGACCTTGTCTACAAGCGGTGGCTGCACCGCAACCGTGAACTTGGCTCCAGGGTCACGTACTGCCGTAGCCCGTGGGCGACAGGCAAAACCGAGTGGGCTCGGGAGCTTCGTCGGAAAGCCGCCAGCCGTGGCCAACGTGTGCTTTCCATCGTCCACCGCCGGAGCCTTGCCGGATCGCATGCCCAACGCCTCGACCTGCCCGACTATCGCAACCACAATGGCGAACTCGAAGGGGATGTCGTGGTCTGCCTCGACTCCATCCGTCGTGTGCCGCTGACCGAGATCGATGGCGAACACGTGCTCTTCATCGGTGGCTACCTGCTCATTATTGATGAGGTGCAGCAGGTACTCAGGCATGTCGTTGGCGGTACGATGAGCGGCCCAGAGGCTGTCCGTGCCTTCCATCACCTACGGACTCTCATCCGTCACGCTGACAAGCTCCTGCTTGTAGACGCTGACCTCGACGCCCTAACCGTCGACTTCGTCCGCGAGGCCATGGGGTGGGAAGATGGCGAGGGTGATGAGGAGTTCATTGATGTCCGGATGTACCTGGGCTGGCACTACCAGATCACCCACGACTACGCCGGAACCCTGGACGAGATCATGCGGGAGTGGCGCACGGGCAAGAGGTTGGCCATCCCCATGTTCGCCCGCCGCGACGCCGCCAAGGTGGCCCAGATGCTCAAGGACGCCCGCCCCGAGGCAAAGGTGGCTCTCGTGACATCGGAGACGGTGCGGGAACTCCAGGGAGCGCTGGCCGATCCGGACCCATGGGCCCAGTCTCTCGATGCCTTGGTGTACTCCCCTTCGATGGGTACTGGGATCAGCATCGATGTCAGGCTCCACTTCGACCGGATTATCGGCATCCTCCACGCCGAGGTCGGCACCGTCCAAGATGCCCTCCAGATGGTGCATCGTGTCCGCAATCCCAAAGACAGGGGCATCCTGCTGTACGTCTCCCGCGCAGGCCGATCACTCGATCAGCACCCCGAGAGCATCTACCGCTCCCTCCGCTACCTGGAAGACCGCAGCCGTCGTGGCTCGGGTGCCACACTGGACTACGCCATGGCCCTGGGGCTAGTTGAGGATGAAGATGGGAGCCCCCTGGTCAACCCGGACCATGCGCCCTTCCTACGCTTTTACGCCCAGGTACTCGCCTATGAGCGACGTTGGGGTGGGGCGGGCGGCAAGCTGGCGGGAGCCATGCCCAAGTGGCTGTCCACGTTGAGCGTGTACTGCAAGCCTGACTTCGAAGTGGAGTTGGGCAGCAGCAAGGAGACCCTCGAAGCCGCTCGGACAGCTCGCGATGTCGTGAAGGAAGCCAGGCACAACGCACTGATGGCCGTCGAGGACATCCCCTTCGAGCAAGCGGTCAAGATCAGGGAGCCCGCCAGCAGAGCCGAGGCCCTGCAGGTAAGCAAGGCCTACATGACGGAGTTCTATGGGGACGTGACCTTGGATGTTCTGAAGTTCGACCGTGATGGCAAGGGCCGCGCCGATGCTCGCATGTTTGTCAGGGTCGGGCTCATCCGTGACGGGAAAGCTGACATCGTGAAGAAGGTGGACCGGGACGCGCTCAATGCGGGCGTCCCTGCGTCCCATCTCCCTCATGCCTGGTTGCGGGCCAGCCTGCTCTCTGGGGTGCTGACCCAGTGCGGGATTGAGGACTTCACGGACAGCACCACCCTGGACGCCGAGCGAGCCAGGAAGGCGCTGCGAAAGCTCACCAGAGCGAACGGCAGGGCACGCAAGACGCTCCAAGAGGTCGGCATCACGGTCAGGAGCGACGCCTGCAGGAACCCCATCCAGGCGGTGGGAGCCTTGTTGAAGAAGATGGGGCTCAAGCTCAAGTGCATCCGAATCGACGGAGAAAGGGTCTACAGCATCGAACCCGAGTCGCTGACCAAGATGACGGCCATGTCGTCTCGCTGGCGGGACAAGATCGAGGCAGGTGTCAGAGATGACGTTGGCTTCGACTCTACGGTCGAGTACCTACGGTTGGAGAGGGACATCGCCCAGCTGTTGGTAGCCTCATAGACTGGCGCTACAAGGATCTCATCTCCCCCTCGCCTCCATCATCGCCATCTGGAGCCAGCTCTCCGTGGCGCAGCAACAGGTGTGTGCATCGTACCGAGGTGTCGGCGTGGATGACCTGGGGTTGCTGCACGAAGTCGCCCACGGCGGCCTGGACGGCGACCGTGGGCGAAAGATGAGGACGGGGTGACGGTGGTTTACTTGGCGGCGTCGGCGTCAGGCTTCGGATCGACAACCTCCGCAACAGTCTCCTCTACAACAGCCTCATCCGCCACCCCGGTCGAATCGGCAGCGAGAGTGTCCAGTTCACCTTCAGGGTTGAACTGGTCACGGGCTCCGTTACGACCGGGGCCGGTGAGCACGAAGTCGAGGGCCTGGATGGCAATCCCGAGGCGACCCTCGGCCTTTTCGACGATCCAGGCGACATCCTCCGCTGTGAGCTGGTGGCCCTCATCTTTGGCGATGATCCGCACCCGCTCCTCTACGACATCGTCACCGAGCGCCTCCGTGTGCAGTTTGAGGGTCATGCGACCCAGGAGCTGGGGATCAAGCGCCAGGATGTCCTTTCGCGTCCGGTGCATGTCCCCCTCAGTTTTCGTCGTGCAGAGGATGAGGGGTGCGGGAAGATCAGCGCCCCCGTTCTCCAGAAGATCGAGAAGTTGGCGCTGCTCCACCAGAAGCTCCTCAACCTCGTTGACGATGAGCACCGGGTTCTGGATGAACCCGTTCTGCTCCGCCCACACGCGGATCTTCCTCGCTGCAGCCTTGGAGCCCTGCCCAGCACCAACCAGCTCGAAGGGCACGCTGGACAAAGACTGGTTGTGCAGCTTCGCCCATTCCCGAGCAAATGCTTTTGCCATCTGGGTCTTCCCAGACCTCGACTTGCCGGTGATGAGGATCGCCGGTGTTCCCCCTTGGTTCAGGAGTGCGGTGAGCCTCCCCACAGCATCTTCATTCCCGACGATCTCGGACAGGGTGTTTGGCTCCCGGAGGTGACAAGGATCTGGCATGAGAGCTTGCACCACTTCCGCAGCAGCCTGTGTGAGCGTGCGCGCTGCGCGCTCCTGGTCAGCCTCCGGGAGACGGGCCAGACAGCTCAGCATGAGCTGCTGTACTTTCCTCCAAAGGCCTGGCTCTACAATCCCATCAGCTCCTCTGGGATTGAGCCCGAGAGCCTTCAGAGTTTTCACCGCAACACGGGGACGCTCATCGGGGATGGGCTCCACCAGGGCGACGATCTGCTCTACACGAGACTTGATTCCCTTGAGGTTCCGAGGCTTGCTCACACGGGTCTCGTTCTTTTTACCGTTGACCTCGCGGAGGGCAGCGTTGATGGACTTGAGAGAACCATGCAGCAGATCCATGTTCACCGCGGTGAACATGGGCTGGCGGGTTCCGGCAGCGGCCTCGCGGAGTTCATCACCGATGGACGCCAGGAGGTTCACCATGCCCTTCTTCCGTCCGAAGGGCATGGTCTCGTACCAGTCCTCGGTGGTGCCGTTCTTCTTGTGCTTCTCCCTGATTGCGGAGATCTTGGGGCACGCGAGGATGGTCCGCAGCCGAGCAGCACGAGCCTTCTCCTTGGACTGGATGCGTGCGACGGAAGAGTCGTGCTTGAGATCATCTGCCTCCTTGAGAAGCTGGGTCAGTTGATCGTCGGTGATCTTCAGCGGCTTCTTCGCCTTCGAGCCGAATTCCGCGATCAGAACCTCGCGCAGGGTGGTGGGGTTGATGGACTTGATGGGGATGATTGATGAAGCGGCCATTGATACCTCCTGGTGTTAGCCGTTCATCCTTTCCACGCAGATCTCCGCCCTTTGGACATCACTCTTTTTCGTTCGATATTCATCAACATCTTCGATGATAATCAGCGATCTGAACAACCACTCCTGCAGCGCAGAGCTTCTCTATCCGATATCGGAAATATCTCGGATGAGGTGCTACATGGGTAGAAGAGCCGCCGGATCAGGAGGACAAAGTGCATGCTGTTCATTGATAGTCCGC
>Ga0307987_1000533_pt1 | contig 22577 bp, 16 predicted proteins | sample EllFjometagen181_FD_203157 | JGI IMG/M metagenome (GOLD analysis project Ga0307987, IMG submission 203157) | Marine microbial communities from Ellis Fjord, Antarctic Ocean - #181 | ecosystem: Environmental > Aquatic > Marine > Unclassified | place: Southern Ocean | collected 2014-10-08 | reverse complement strand
AGGGGGAGGCCCAGTCGACGGTGGCGTCGTTCTGCGGGCGGGACACGGTGACGGTGTCCTTGGGGCTGCGCCCGGTGGACTCTTCGGGCGTCCAGGTGGCCAGGGCCCCGCAAGCGGCCACGCGGGCTTCCCGGTGCTTGACCGCCTCGCGGATCAGGCGAGCGCGAGGGAGGTTGACGTGTACCGTGCAGCCCGAGTCGGGGCGACTGAGCCAGGCCAGGAGCTGATCGATACGGTTCCGGATCTTCATGCCATTCTCCGCGAGGGCAGTGAGGACCGGCTCGTAGTCTTCGGTGCTTTCGGCGGTGCTGTCGGGGGTCAGGTTCGCGTCGGTGGGCGTCTTGGTTTTGTTGTCCATGCTGACCGATCCCAGGGGTTCGAGGGTTGCGGCGCAGGAATATGATCCGTGGAAGGAACGACCAGGATCAGCCTCCCCTCAGAGCCTCCAGCGTGATGCAGCCTACGGGTGTTCATTCCACAGCGCGCATGGGGTGGGCCCGCGGCGGAGTACGAGCGGTGGGGCCTGGGTTATGGACACCAGGAAAGTGTCGCTGGAGCCAACATGAGCGAGCCCTTCCACGTCCTGGGTCCCCTTCACCACGCCTGCACGGGTTGTGGGGGCTGCTGCCACGGGGTGGTGGTCTTCGTCAGTGAAGCCGAACGCATTCGGGTGCGCGGGTTCGCCAGCCAAGCCGGCATGGTGGACCCGGTGGTGGACGGGCGGCTGGCCTTCACCGATGGTTGCTGCCCATTCCAGGGTGGCGACGAGCGGTGTCGGATCCACACCGATCACGGCCTCGAGGCCAAGCCGCTGCTGTGCCAGCAGTACCCACTGGTGCTCTGCCGTACCGAGCAGGGGCTGCGCGCGGGGGTCGACCCCGGCTGCTACGACGGCTGGGAGTCCTGGGACGCCGGCCCCCTGCTCGATTCCCGCTCCGGTGCGGTAGAGCAGCGCAAGCTGGGCCCGAAGGCCGTGCGTCACGAGGACGAGGTCCTCGACATGCTGGAGCTGAAGGGGCTGTCCGTGGGCCGGCTGGCCTGCATCCTGGCCGACGAACCCGCCTCGCAGCCTGGCGGGCTGCCCTCCGGTTTCACCCGCCGCATGGTGGAGCGGGCGGCGACGGCCAAGCTGTCCGGGCTGCTCTCACCTCGAGCTTCGGGGGCGATGCTCTTCGGGAACGCCGCGCCGGTGCTGCGCTCGGCCGAAGCCTTCGATCCCGCGGATCTGCCCGCCTGGCCGGTGCTCGCCACCAGCGAAGAATCCTACGCCATCGAGATGATCCGTCGCATGGTGTTCCTGCGCTTGGTGCCGGGGGTCAAGGTGCCTGCGGCGGTGGCTGTGCTCGGCGTGGTCGGCGCAGTTCTCTGCGGATGGAACGACCCCAGCCCCCGCGGCTTTGGACGGGGCTTTGCCGCCTGGTGTCGGATGATGCGCTCTCCCGCGTTTCTCGAGGCCGTGGCTCCCGACCCCGCCTCGCTGATCACCCTGGCCCTCGGCCGCTAAGACCCGGAGAAGACCATGATCCTGGCGGCCACGCTGGCTGTGGGCATCTGCGCTGCATCCCCCGGCCTCCCCGAACCCGTCCTGCCCCTGGGCCCCGTGGGGGCCAGCCAGGTTGAGAACGACGAGGAAGCTCGGACCGAGCGCCGCGTGCGTCGTCAGCGGCGCGGCGGCGACGCCTTCCGCGAGGACGTGGTCACCTTGAAGGACGGCTCCGTGCTGCGGGGCACCCTCACCTCTCAGGACGACGACGCCTGGTTCATCCGCATCGCGGGGGGCTCGGTGCTGCGCATCGATCCCGACGAGGTGGACACGGTCTTCCGCGAGTCTCGCTACGCGCACCCCACCGCCCACGGGGGGCAGATCCTGCTGCGCGGTGGCTTGGGCTTCGAGGGCGACATCGCCTACGCCGAGAACTTCGCCACGCACTCAGGGATGTCCACCGAGGTCAGTCTGGGCTGGGCGCCCCACAACAGCGTCGAATTGGACGTGGCCATGCTGCTGGGTCCCTCGGGCACCAAGTACGCGGTGGGGTTGCGCTACTACGTGAACGCCCAGTCGGCCATCAAGGCCTACAGCAGCACCACCTTCCTGGTGGCGGGTCCCGACAAGCCCAAGGGGCTGCGCTTGGCCACGGGCTTCCAGCTGGACCCCAACCGCTGGCTGGGCTTCTTCTTCCACCACGGCGCAACGGCGTTCGGCCAGGGTGATCCCACGACCATCCACCTGGGGTATCATCTGGAAGCCGGCGTTCAGGTCCGGTACTGACCCATCCCGCCGGGGGACACGAGCGTGACCTGACACCCGCCTCTCGCGGGGCTTGGTTCCGAGCCCCACGACGGATAGGCTCTCATGTCCAGCCCCGGAGCCTCGTCATGCAGCTCGCCAAGGAACTCAACAAGAAGCCCATCTACCGCATCTCCGATGGTGCACAGCTCGGGGAAGTCAAGGACTTCTACCTCGACCCCGGCCTCACCCAGATGATCGCGGTGTTCCTGGGCAAGGAAGGCGTGTTCACCCGCAAGACCCTGGTGTTGCCCCTGCGCGACATTCAGCTGCGGGGCATCGACTGCTGGCTCGCCAGCGCTCAGGCCGCCGCCATCGATCTCAAGGACTGGGAAGGCAGCGACAGCTTCCTGTTGGTGGAAGACCTGCGTGGGCGTGCCATCCACACCGCCCACCAGACCCCCATCGGCACGGTCAAGGATCTGTTGTTCGACGAACAGGGCCGTGTGGTGGGCCTCGAGCTCGGCAAGGTCCACGTGCAGGGCCCGCTGGCCACCTCGAAGCGCATCCCCCGCTCGGCGCTGCACAGCCTGGGCGACAAGAAGACCCCCATGATCGCCGACCTGCAGGCCGCCGAGGCCGCCGCGGGGGCCATGACGCCGCCGGACTGATCTAGTCCTGCGAAAAAGCCCGCCCGATGCCCATCTTTAGCCAGTTGGTGGGCTCCGAGCCGCCGCCTTCCATCTCGAGGTAGGTGTAGTAGAGCACCAGGGTGCCGTCGTCCAGGTGCAGGAAGAAGGGGTCCAGCAGGCACTCGCCGCCGGGGTACTCCAAGCAGTTGCCGTCGACCCCCAGGATGCGGGTGACGTCGTCGAAGCTCTTGCCATCCTGGGTCTCGGCGTAGCCAGGGCCGGGCCCGGGGAGAACGTCGTTGTCGTCGAAGGGCGCTGTGCTGGTGTGGTACAGGCGTACGCCGCCGCCCTCGAGGTAGACGGGCATCGGGTCCATCTGGCCGGACGGTAGCACGTTGTCGGTGATCCACGGCACGGCCTGGTCGGCCCCCGCGGGGGCGTGGGCGATGCGGATCCCGTTGCCGGTTTCGTAGCCCCCGTGTTCGCTGTAGATGTCACCCATGTAGTAGATGAGCGCGCTCCAGTCCCCCAGGGTCAGGGGAGTGGGCACCGAGATCAGGGCGTCGTCGTTGTCGCTGCCTTCGTAGAAGTAGCCAGGTGCCGGTTCGAAGCTCACGCCGTCGTCGGAGTGGGCCTGGCACCACACCCGCCAGTCGGTCCAGCCCACGCTCTTGTCGAGCAGGGTGCCCTCGAGCAGCAGGCGGTAGCTGCCGTCTTCGTTGTACAGCACCGTGCCGTCTTCGATGCGGTTGCCGCAGTCCTGAGGGAAGTCCGTGGGCAGGAACAGGGCCTGGTCAGCGGCCGTCCAGCTCAGGCCGTCGTCACTGTGGAGGCTCCAGCGGCCTTCGGGGTCGGCCATGTTGGTGGCCATCATCATGAAGCTGCCGTCGCCCAGCACCACGATGTGGGGCACGGTCATGTTGTCGATCCAGAAGTCCGGATCCCGCTCCCACAGCAGGCCCCGCTCGGGGGGCACCGTGAAGTAGCGGGCCTGCCAGAGCTCATCGGGGGGCTGCAGCTGCTCGGGGCCCAGGTTGTCGATGCCCGGCCAGGGGGGCTCCCCTGTGTCCTGGGGCTCGGGGGTCGGGCAGGCCGTGCCAGCCAGCAGGACGGCCATCAGGGCAGCGCGGCCCGCGGGGCTGGGCATGGTGACCTCTGGGTGCAGGAACGAGGCGCTAGGCGCTGTCTTGGGCTTCGGCGGCGGGCGCCTTGGCGTTGGCTTCCTCGACCAGGTCTTCGTCCACCACGCTGTCCCAAGCGGACTGGGCGCTGCTGGACAGTTGCGGGTAGAGGCGATCCTCGAGCAGGGCGACGAGGCCTTGGCCCGACGAGCTGGCTTGGCCGGCCCGCACCAGGTTTTCGATCTGGCTGGCGTTCAGGTTGCGCCCCAGCAGCTCGAAGAGCCGGGTGCCCTGGACCGAGGTGGCGATGCGCTTCAGGGCGTTGAGATTCGGGCTGGCGCTGTTGAGGGTGTGCGCGAAGGCCTGGGCGCTCTGCTGGAGCTGCTGGTCGGGGGTGGTGGCCGTTGCTGGGGTGGCCTGTCCGCCCACGGCGGACTCGAGCAGGCTGGCTTTCTGGGCGGTGGCGCCGACGGCTGGGGCCATGCCTGGCGCGGCCATGCCCAGCCCGGGTGCGGCGGTGGGGCTGGCCTGGGTGGGAGTGCCCATGGCCATGGCCACCATGCTGGCGGCGAGGCCGGTGGAGCCCGCAGCGGCGGGCGCGGCGGTGGTGGGAGCCATGCCGGGCAGGCCCATGCCCGCCTGGGGTGCAGCGACGCCTGGCGCGGTGGCGCCGGGCTGGTCAGCGGGCGCCAGCAGGGTGGCGGCCAGCAGGCCCGAGGCGGCACCCAGCAGGTTCTTGCCTTCGGCTTCGTCCTTCTGGACCTTCTCGAGCACGGTCTCGGGGGGAGCTTCGCCCAGGATCACCTCGTTGCCCCAGGCGAACTGGTCTTCGGGCGCCATGGTGACGAACTCGATGTGGATGTTGTCGTTGATCTCTTCCCAGCGCTCGACCCGGTAGCCCCACTTGTCGGCGATGGTGCCCAGGTCGCCCGTGTTCACAATCGTGCCGGGGGGGAAGACGCAGCGGCACTTCATCTCGCCGCCGCGCTTGGGGACCCACTCGACCATGCGGCCGATGGGGCGTCCTGCGGCGATCTCGGCGTTGTCTCGCGTGCCGCCGATCATGCCCAGCACGGTCTGGTTACCCGCGCTCTGCTGCTGTTCGAGGGCCCAGTCGGGGGAGCCGACCTGGCTGCTGCTGGCGCCCTGGGTATCGCCCGTGTCCTTGCGGGACTTCTTGGCGCGGGGAGGGGTGCTACCCTGGCGAGACTTCTGCATGCCGACCTCCGGTGGCTTCGGTCCATCTTGTCCCACGAACGGCCCGCAGTCCACCCTGGGGCCGGCATCTATGTGTGGGCATGCGGATGGATCACCCCGGGGCCCCGTCTCCACCTGGCTCGTGCGCGGTGTCGTGGCGGGCCTGGAGCCCGTGTGTCGAAACTGCTCGAGTCGCTCGCACCGGGGCTTGGCGGCCTAGTTCGCCAGGGTTACAAGGTCGCCCGCTCAGCCCTCCCTCCCCAAGAACCAACCTTCCCTCATACGCGGCATTTCAAGCTCTTTGTTGTAGAAGGACCCCCGGAGAACCCCCCCCCATGGCTCGGATCCTCATCACCGGCGGCGCCGGCTTCATCGGCACGAACCTTCGAAACGACCTGCGGGCCCGCGGCCACGATGTCTGGACCTTGGACGTCACCCCGGGCAACGATCCGCAGCACATGCGCCTGGACGTCACCTACCTGCACCAGCTCGATCAGATGTTCGAGGGTCGTCAGTTCGACTTCGTCTACCACCTGGCCGCCGAATACGGCCGCTGGAACGGCGAGGATCACTACGACCTGCTGTGGCGCACCAACGTGGTCGGGACCAAGAACATGCTGGTGCTGCAGGCCAAGCATGAGTTCAAGATGATCTTCTTCTCCAGCGCCGAAGTGTACGGCGACTACATGGGCAAGATGTCCGAAGACGTGATGGAGAAGGTCCCCATCAAGCAGATGAACGACTACGCCATCACCAAGTGGGCGGGCGAGATGCAGTGCCTCAACCACCGCGACATGTTCGGTGTCGAGGTGGTCCGGGTGCGCCCGGTGAACTGCTACGGCCCCCACGAACACTACAACCGCTACCGCGGCGTGGTGCCGGTGTATTGCCACCGCCTGCTGCACGGCCTGCCAGTGACCTGCCACAAGGGCCACCTGCGCATCTTCGACTACGTCGGCGACACCGCGCGCACCTTCGCCAACATCGTGGACAACTTCATCCCCGGCGAGGTCTACAACGTGGGCTCCAACGAGGACTGGGAGATCTCCATCGAGGCCCTGGCTGAAATCGTGATCAAGGAGACCGGCGCCGACCCCGGCCTGGTCACCTACAAGGAAGCCGAGGCGCACACCACCATGGTCAAGCACATGGACTTCGCCAAGATCCGTCGCGACCTGGACCACAAGGCCGATGTAGACATCGAAGAAGGCATCGCTCGCACCGTGGCCTGGATGCGCCGCGACCTGCGCCTCGACGAGAAGTAGGCCTGCCCGCGCGTAGCGGGCCCGCGGGCGTCGTCCCGCTGTGGCTGTAGAGAACCAGACCGAACCTGGAGGATCGATGTCCACTCCCGAGCGCATCGAGCTGTTCGGGGTGCCCTTCGACGTGCTGGACATGCAGGGCGCCCTCGACCGTATCACCGGCTTCATCGAGGCCGACGACGATCACCTGTACCAGGGGGTCGGGGTCAACCTCGAGCACCTGCAGAAGATCGTCGAAGAGCCCTACTTCGGCGAGATCGTGCGCCCGGTGGACATCATCCTGCCCGACGGCTGGCCGCCGGTGGCTTTGAGCCACGTCTTCGGCGAGCAGCCCTTGCCCGAGCGGGTCGCCACCCCCGACCTGGCCACCAACCTGCTGGCCCTGTCGGTGAAAAAGGGCTGGGGCGTCTACCTGCTGGGGGCCAAGGAAGAGTCCCTGGTGGGCGCCGTGGCCGCCGTGCGCGCCGCCCATCCCGGTGTGCGCATCGTGGGCTCCCGCAACGGCTACTTCGGCGAAGACGACGAAGCCGAGATCGTGGCGGACATCAACGCCTCGGGGGCTCAGATCCTCCTCATCGCCATCACCTCCCCCAAGAAAGAAGAGTTCGTCGAGCGCCACCGGGCTGCGCTCAACCTGCGCTTCGTGCTGGGCGTGGGCGGCTACTTCGACGTGCTGTCCGGCGTGGCCAGCCGGGCGCCCTTGTGGCTGCAGAAGATCGGCATGGAGTGGTCCTGGCGCATCGTCCAGGAACCCCGCCGCATGGGCCCCCGCTACCTGCACAACATCGTGTTCGGTCGCAACGTGGCAGAAGAAGCCTTCCGCCGGGCCCTGGCGCGGGTTCGCCAGGGGCGCGAACGCCCCGAGGGCCGGTCCCTGCACGTGGCCATGGTGGGCCCCAGCCTCGAGACCATCGGCGGCATCTCCAGCATGGTGCAGACCGTGCTGCGGGCGCCGGAGCTGACCGATGTGGACGTTCGTTACTTCGCCTGCTCCACCGCGGGCTCCCATCCGCGCAAGCTGGCGCGGGCCATCACAGGTCCGGCCGAGTTCGCGGCGGCCCTGGCTAGGGGCTACCGACCCGACCTGGTGCACATCCATCTCGGTGGTCCCGTGTCCCTGTACCGCGAAGCCCTGTACGCCCAGGCGGCCCGGGCCCACGGCATCCCCACCCTGCTGCACGTGCACGGAACCCACGGCCTCGAGGCCGCGGTGGCCAACTCCCGCCTCGCCGCAGGCACCATGCGCCACCTGATGCGCGGGGCGTCCATGGTGCTGGTGGTGAACGAATCCGCGGCGGCGGTGGTCCAAGGCTGGGCCGGCCCCGACGTGCCTGTGCGGGTGCTGCACAACCCTGTGGACCCCGACGATCTGACGATCCTGGCCAGCCATGATCCCGAGCCCCCGGTGACCGTCCTGTACGTGGGATGGATCATCCGCGCCAAGGGCGTGTGGGATTTGCTGGACGCCATCCCCCAGGTGCTGGCCCGGCAGCCCGGCGTGCGCTTCGTCCTCGCCGGAGACGGCGCCGACTTCGAAGAGTTCCAGGCCGAGGTGGGTCAGCGGGGCTTTGGCCCCGAGCTCGAGGTGCTGGGCTGGGTCCAAGGCGAGCAACGCCAGCGGGTGTACGCCGACGCCGACATCTTCTGCCTGCCCAGCCACTCAGAGGGCTTCCCGGTCACCGTGGTCGAAGCCATGACCGCCGGCCTGCCCGTGGCGGCGTCCCGCATCTCGGGCATCCCCGATGCAGTGATCCACGACCAGACCGGCCTGCTGTTCGAGGCCCACGATCCCGCGGGCATCGCCGACGCGTTGGTGCGCCTGGTCCAGGATCGCGAGCTGCGCGTGGCCATGGGCGCCGCGGGTCGAGAGCGCGCTACGACCCAGTTCGATCGCGGCACGGTGGCCACCGCACTGCTGGACGCCTGGACGGTGGGGAGCGGACGGGACTGAGGGGTCGAGGGGGGAGCACGGTCGGGTCCAGGCCGGGATCACGCGGGGGTCAGCCCCGCCCTCTCCCTGCCGCCAGCCAGATCAGCGAATCCTGACCTCTCTCGTGGGCGGTGGTTTCGACGCGCGATACCAAGGATATCCAAGGGAGGTCCTATGTTCGCACTCTTTCTGCTGCTCGCCCTCGGTTGTCCAGGGGACGACGACTCCGAGCCCGATCCCAGCACCAAGACCGACGACACCGGCTCGGTCGAGGACACCGGCGAGACCACCGACGACGGCAGCCCCGGCCGGCTCGAGGGCGACACCGAGGCGGTGGACTTCCTGGAGGGCACCATCGGGGTGCCCGAGCACCGCGCGCGGATCATCCTGAACACGGGGGAGGCGGAGCTCGGGCTCAGCTTCACCGAGCCCAGCGCTCCGTTCTCCATCACCGGTGCGGATGGAGCGGCCCTGCCCTCCACCATCGCAGCCGGTGAGCTGCTGCGGATCGAGATCGCCTTCGAGCCCGAAGACGAAGCCAGCTACGAGGGGAGCTTCACCATCCAAGGCGACGACCCTGACGCCACCGAGCTCACCCTCACGCTCTCGGGTGAGGGGATCGCGCTGCAGCCCGTCGTCCAGATCACCGAGAACGACGACCTGACCACCGAGGTCAGCTACAACGTGGCCATCTCCGACGACGGCTACAAGGTGGTCTGGCAGGACGAAAGCACCAGGGACTGGTACCGGGCGAGCACCAGCGGCAGCACGGAGCCAGAGGCCATCGAGGGTCCCACCAGCACGGACAGCGGCTGGTACATCAGCGAGGACGCCTCGGTCATCGCGTCCTACGACGACGAGCGCTTCTACGCCAACGGCGTGGCCCTGGACAACTGTGTGAGCCACCCCGAGCTCGATGACCAGTGCCTCTACGGGTACCCCTTCGAGCTCAGTGCCGACGGAAGCCACATCTACTTCGCGTCGAGCAACCCCTGGGATTGCACGGCGGTCAACGACTACGAGGACCAGTGGCAGTGGGAGTGTGACATCAACGGTGGCTGGCACGACTCGGACGAGTACCTCTGGAAGATCGCCACCACGGGCGGTGAGCCCGAGCTCGTCACCGATCTGGGCGAGGGCTACATCTGGGACCTCGCGATCTCACGGGACGAACTGAGCTACGCGTACACCGACTCCACCTACAACCGCGTCGTCTACCAGCGCGAAGGCTCGGAGCCCGTCACTCTCTACGACGGCGGCCTCGGCGCTTGCGACGAGCCAGGCTCCCTGCTGATGTCCCGGGATGGCACCACCCTGGTCGTCGGCTTCGAGTGCTACGACCGCTATGAGCGCTGGGTCACAGCCATGGCCACCGACGGCTCCTGGACCCACGAGCACCGCGACTTCGTCTACAACCAGGGTGACATCCGTCTGCGCGACATCGCCGACGACGGGCAGCTGTTCACCTACCAGGTCAATGACACCATCACCCTCGGTGACACCCGGGGCTGCTGGCGCCAAGACGGCGTCCTCAGCGAGGACATGAACGTAAACATCGACGGCGGCATCGATGGCTTCGGCCAGCTGATGGCGTTCACCGCCGCCGCGCGCGACGACGAGGGCGACTGGGGTCCCACCCAGGTCTGGGTCGCTGAGGTCACCCTCGAGGGCGGCATCACAGTGAACTCCACCGGCGACGCCTCGGACGAGGATCTGGAAGAGTGCGCCTGCTCCACCGGGGCCACCACCGACGACGGCGATCCCGAGTGCACCCTGCGGGCCGCCCTCGAGACCGCGCCATCCTGGGGCACGCCTGAAGGCACCCTGACCCGCATCCAGTTCGAGTTCTCAGGCTCGGAGCCCTCCACCATCGCTGTGTCCTCCGAGCTCCCCGCCCTCCAGAGCTGGACCGCCATCGAGGGCAGCACCGCCGAGGCAGGCCGGGTCGTCATCGACGGCAGCGCCCTGGTTGGCGCAGAGAGCGGCATCCTGCTGGACGAGTCCTACACCTACATCGGTGGCCTCACCATCCGGGGCTTCCCCCAAGACGGCGTGTACGTGACCCACAGCGACGACGGCGGCCACAGCCAGGTGCATGGGGTGAGCCTCGAGGACAATGGCCGGTACGGGCTCTACGCCGGAGGCAGCGCCGGCGCGACCGGGACCGTGCGGCTGTCCGGCAACCTCACCGGCGGCGCCTATGTCGGCGGCGACGCCTTCTTCGTGACGGACCACCTCGAGGTCGTGGACAACGGCGGAGACGGCGTCTCCATCTTGGGAAGCGGGCCGTCGTGGGCCAAGAACATCGAAGCGCGCGCCAACGCCGGCCACGGCATCAGCGCCTCCAGCAGTCTCCTGGCCACCAACGGGGTCTACGAGAACAACGGCGGCGACGGCATCCTGGCGGGCGTGACCACCGCCGGCCTCATCTGGGCCGAGGGCAACTGCGGCGACGGCGTCAGCGCGTCCCAGCTCGTCCTTGCTGACAACGCCTACCTCCGCGACAACGGCGTGGACGAGGGCTGCGAAGGGTCGGGCCTGGCTATCTCGAGCGGCCTGGCCCAGGCGGGGGACCGCATCGAGGCCACCGGCAACGGAGGCCACGGAATCCAGCTGGGCTCCGACAGCAGCAAGCTCGCCAACAGCCTGGGCGAGGGCGTCCTGGTCACGAACAATGGCGGCTCCGGGATCCTGAGCGGGCGGGATCTCTCCATCGACGGCGCCAGCGTCAGCGACAACGGCGACGATGGCCTGAGGGTCACCGGCGCCATCAGCGCCACGTGGCTCGAGGTCCTCCGCAACGGAGCCACCGGCGTGGCGGCCACCAGCCTGGAGCTCGACGAAGGCAAGGTGTGCGACAACGGTGGGCCGGAGCTCGAGGTCGAGAGCAGCGAGCTGGGCGACGAGGTCGAGATCTGCGACGAGTAGGGTCTTCCCGGTGACGCTCGTCCCCAGGGGGCGGTGGTATACTCCAGCCTGTCAGCGCCATCTGTTCCATCCCATCGAGCACCTCCAATCCCCTCCAATCTCGTCATCGATGCTCACGGTCTTCGGCGCTCGTTCGGTGCGACGTTGGCCGTGGACGGCTTGGACCTCCGGGTGGCGGCCGGCGAAGTGGTGGGGCTCCTGGGCCACAACGGCGCAGGAAAGACCACCACCGTGCGGTTGCTCAACGGCTTGTTGAGCCCTCAGGCGGGTACCGCGACGGTCTTGGGGCTGGACCCCTGGAAGTATGGACCCGTCGTGAGGGCACGGACCGGCGTGCTGACGGAGGTCCCAGCCCTCGATGGGCGGCTGACGGCCTCGGAGACGCTGATCCATCACGCGCGCATCCACAGCCTGGACGATCGACGGCGACGCATCGAACACCTCTTGGATCGGCTCGGTCTCGCCGGGCGCGAGCATGAGCCCGTGGCCGGCTTCAGCAAGGGCATGGGTCAGCGCTTGGCACTGGCGCGGGCCTTCCTCACGGTCCCGGAGTTGCTCTTTCTGGACGAGCCCGTGGCTTCGTTGGACCCCGTCGGGGCCGGCGAGGTGCACGATCTGATCCTCGAGTGGGTGGCCGAGCGTGGCGCCAGCGTGGTGCTGTGCACCCACAACCTGGTGGAGGCGGAGCGGCTCTGCGATCGTGTGGTGGTCCTGGAGCACGGTCGGGTGCTGGCCGAGGGCTCGGTGGCGCAGTTGGCGGGGGCCCGGGCAGCGGTGACCCTAGAGGTGGCCGCGAGCGACCGGGAGCGTGCGGAGCGGGCCTTGGCCGAGGCTGGGGTTCCCCTGCGACAGGTCAAGGAGCACGGGAGCCTCGAAGACGTCTACTTCGCCCTGCATCAGGGGAAACCATGAGAGCCGCGATGGTCTGGGCCATGGTCCAGCGGGACCTCCGGCTGGTGTCGCGAAGCCGCGGGGTCCTGGTGCCCCTGGCGGTGGTCCCGCTCGTGACCTTGGTGCTGATCCCGGCCATGATCGCATTCCTGCCAGGGGTTTCCGGAGCGCCCGAACAGCTGTTGAGCTCCCTGCCGCTTCAGCTCACGCCGGCCGACGTGGTCCAGGCCCAGGTGGCGAGCCTGTCACCGGAGGAGTCCTTCATCACGCTGGCCCTGCTCCACTTCATGGCGCCGGTGTACCTGCTGGTGCCGCTGATCGTGGCCAGCGTCATCGCGGCGGACAGCTTCGCGGGAGAGAGGGAGCGGAAGAGCCTCGAGGCCCTGCTCTACCTGCCCACCACCGACACCGAGCTGTTGGCTGCCAAGATCCTCTCGGCCTGGCTGCCTGCCGTGACAGTGGGGGGAGTGGGGTTCGTGCTCTATGGGCTCACCATCAACATGTTCGGGTGGCCGGTCATGGGGCGCCTGTTCTTCCCCACCTGGACTTGGCTGGTGATCGGGCTGTGGGTCATGCCGGCCGTGGCAGGTCTGGGGTTGGGTGTGGGCGCGCTCATCTCGTCGCGAGTGGGCACCGTCCAGGAGTCCAGCCAGCTGGGGTCCATCGTCGTCATGCCGCTGTTGGTCCTGTTGTTGGCACAATTGGGGGGCCGGCTGCACCTGGGGGTTCCGCAGGCTCTGTTGCTGGGTGGGTTCCTCTGGGCAACGACCTTGGTGCTGCTGCGCCTTGGGCGGCGCTGGTGCAGCCGTGAGGCTCTGCTGTTGAGGGGTGGTGGTCCGTAGGGCCGAACCTGCGGGCGCTCGGGGCGGTCTGCGTGGACTCGATGCTGGCGGGCCTGATGAGGTAGCCGCGGGGTTCACATCGGTCCCCGCTGCTGCCATGGGCGAAAGCCGGTCCAGAGCGGGTCCAGATCCACATCGTTGTGGCTGGGAGGACATGCTGAATCGATGTACACGCGGGACCCCGTTTGGACACTTCATCCACAGAGCCAGAGCGCGGGGGTGGAACAACACCCAGCTGGCGCCAGCCCACAGCAGGCCCAGGCCCAACTGGACAGCAATGCGCGCTGAGGCGAAGCTGGACTTCTTCGCCAGGTGCCAGAATCACAGGCAAAATGGCGGACCGAATATTGGCACCAGACGGGCCCGAGGGTACCCTGGCGGGGCAAGACCCGGGTTGCTCCCTTTCCGCACGAGGGTTTGCAGGAGACACCCATGGGCTGGTTGCTCGTGCTTTCGATGAGCCTCGCGTTGGCCACCGGGCTGTCTGAGCGCGTCGAACAGCTCGGTCAGGCCAGTCCTGCCCTGCGCGAAGCCGCGGCCGCCGCGCTGCGGGAGTCCCCGCCCCCCGACGATCAGGCGGAGGTATGGAGCACCAGGGTCGCCCAGGTTCGCGACGGCATGACCCGGGCGCAGGTCGAGACGCTGCTGCCCGTGTTCGAGACGGGGCCAAGCCTCGGCATGGGGCGCGGCAGCCGAGAGAGCTGGCGCCTGGACATCTACTGGACGGTCAGCGCCGTGTTCTCTCAGGGCGGACTGCTGCAGGGTGCGCCGGTCCTGGATCACTGGGCCCGCTCCTTCTGGGTGGACCCTCCCGCGGGATACACGGGCACCTGGGTCACCTGGTACGCCAACGGCCAGAAGAACTTCGAGATCGAGTACCGTGGGGGGAAATACCATGGCGCCTTCTCGAGCTTCCACGACAGCGGCCAGCGCTTGGTGCAGCAGCACTACGTCGAGGGGAAGGCCGAGGGCACCGATCGCGGTTGGTACCACGGCGGTCAGCGGTCCTATGAGGGTCAGTACGTCGACGGCGCGCGCCATGGCATCTGGACGCATTGGTACGAAGACGGGGATCTTCAGAGCCGGGAGGAGCTCTTGGGGGGCGAACGCCACGGCAGCTGGTCGATGTGGTTCCCGAGCGGACAGCTGCAGTACGAGGTGCAATACCAGCGAGGCCTGAAGCACGGGACCGATCGGGCGTGGGACGCGTCAGGGACCCTGCTCTGGTCGCGGGTCTTCGAGGACGGTGTGCTGCAGGACTGACCGTTCGCCTGCCACACCGTGTCAGCGCACCCAGATGGCCTGGACCCCGCCGCGGGCCCCCTGGTAGATCCAGCTTCCGCCCCAGCCCGCCACCTCTTCGAGGTCGCCATAGTCGTCGTTGTCGGGGTCCGCCACGTCGGGGCAGCCGGCCAGGGCGAGCAGGGTGAGGTGGCCGAGACCGGTGCGCGTGGGGCTACTCGGCGCTGAGGTCCACGTCGTCGGCGACGAAGGCGGACGCCAGGTTCATGGCGCCGCCGTTGATGGCGACGTGCAGGGTGTAGGTGGCCCCGGCGGTACAGCCTTCACCGGGCCACTGGGCCACGCCGATGGTGAAAAGCCCGTTGTTTTCGGCGGTCAGAGAGGCCGAGGGGCAGCCCGCGAAGTCGAGCCAGGGGGTCTCCGAGCAGTCGACCTCGTCGTCGAGCGCCGAGTAGTCTTCCTCGAGCCCGTAGAACTCGTCTCCCGAGTCGTAGGCGAAGGCCAGGATGTCGCCGATGCCTGCACCGTTGTCGGCGAAGATATCCACGCAGTCGCCGGCCTGGACGGACACGGTGAACAGGTCCCAGAGGAAGTCCGTGGAGCCCTGGCACTCGAGCTGTTGCTCGAAGCCGTAGTTGTGGGGGCCGGCCTGGGTGCAGAGCTGGAGTATGTCATCGTCGACGAAGTCGGTGTCGGCGTCGGTGTCGGCATCTGCGTCGGCATCTGCGTCGGCATCTGCGTCGGCATCTGCGTCTGCGTCTGCGTCTGCGTCTGCGTCGGCATCGGCGTCTGTGTCGCTGTCTGCGTCGGTGTCGGTGTCGGTGTCGGGCTGATCGGGCGTGCCCGAGTCATCACCCTGCCAGCCGCCGGCGATGAAGGGGCCGCAGCCGCAGAGAGTCAGGAAGAGGATTGAGATGAGCTGTGGACGCATGTGGGTTCGAGCCTCGGTGTTCTACATCTTGGCTAACCTTCGGCCCTACTCGCCACCTGCAATGCCTGGCATCGAGTACGCGTGAGGTTTCTCGTCCGCTCCGGGGAACACGGCCTCGAGCTCGCCCACCAGCACGCGGCGGGGTGCGGTGAGCACGGTGGGCAGGCCACTGTCGCCGTCGGCGTGGCTGCGCAGGGTCCAGGCGGCCAGGTAGGCGTAGTGCTGCTGGCCCCCACCGGCGGCCAGGATGTCCCGCAGCGCGCGGCGGTCGACGTTCTGGAACTGCAGGCTGACCACCGGTTCCTCGTGGCCGTCGGCGTAGCGCCACACCGCATCGGCCGGGCGGGGTAGGTCGCCCAAGCGACCCAGGCCCAGGCCGCGGACCACCAGGATCCGTTCTTGGTTCGACGCCTTCATGGCGCGGACCACCGAGCGCTCGAAGGAACGGTCGCTGACGTTGCGGGCGGGGTTGACCTCCCACAGAGACAGGCGGGCCTGCCAGTTTCCCTGGACCGATCCTCGGGCGTGGCCGTTGGAGCGGGCCAGATCGTGACGGGGCACCCGGGACATGAGCAGGTCGTGTACGTAGCCGTCGCTCACCAGCTCCACCCGCTCGGCCGCCACGCCTTCGCGGTCGTAGTCGAAGCCGCCGGGGAGCCCGGGGATCCGCTGGGTGGGGTCGTCCACGATGCTCCAGCCGGCGGGCATCAGGCGGCGTCCCAGGCGGGGGCCGCCCCGGGTGAGCTGCCGGTAGCTCTGCTGGGCGCTGGGCTCGGGTGGGGTGCCACACAGCTCCCGGGGGGCCAGGTAGCGGAACAGCTCGGCCGCGGCGCGACCCTCGAAGACCACCGGGCCTTCGTAGTCGTCGACGATCTCGGCATGGGCCCGGGCGGCCAGGGACACCGCCATGGCGTCCACCTCGGCGAAGATCTCGGCCTGTGGGGGGAGGTGGTCGCTGCTCTGCACCAGCCACTGACGCTGGTCGGTGACCCGCACGCCGTCGGGGCGCAGCAGGTTGGCCTGAGCGAAGATGGCCACCCAGCCTTCGGGTTGCTTTAGGCGGGTGCCGTCGGAGGTGGCCAGGTGGTAGTGCCCGGTCCAGCCGTGGGCCTCCACCCGCCCTGTGCGGAGCTCGGGCACCGCGCGGAAGCGGGCCGAGGCTTGGATGGTGAGCTCCCGCAGCATGTCGGTATCCAGGGCGGGCAGGGTGCTGGGGTCGATGGCCACGGTGGCCGGGGCGTAGGACCAGTCCGGTGGCGGAGGCTCGCCGCCCAGGGCCGCCAGGGCCGCCTGCTTGACCTGGTGCTGGACCACGGCGGACTTGTAGGCGTGGTCGGCGGTGAGCCACAGATCCCGATCCAGGGCCAGGGCGACGTCTTCGACCACGAAGGACGGGCGGGCCACCACCCGCAGGGAGGGGTCGGCCATCTGGAAGCGGGCGGAGTTGAGGGTGTCGTCGCCCACCACCACCTCGACCCGGCCCGGACGCCGCCGGTGGGAGGACTCCAGCAACAACGAACCCAGCTCTGCCCGGGCCTGGTAGAAGTCCAGCTCCACCGCGGCCATGACGGTGCGGGAGGGGGCCGGCCCGGTGGTCAGGGCCAGGTCGTGGGCGGCGCGATCGGCCCAGTGTCCCAGGCGGTCCAGCAGGAGATCCTCTTGGTTGGTGTCCTGGGCCAGGGCGCTGGGAGCCAGCAGGCCTGTGAGCAGGGCGGAGATCAGCAGGCGGGTCATGGCTGCACCTCCGTGACGGTCGCCCCGGGCGGCGGCAGCAGGGGCGGGACGTTCTGGCCCTTGGCTTTACGTTGGGTCTCGACCTGGGAGATGAGCAGCGAGGGTGAGATGGCGGCCACGGGCACCATGCCGCTCTCGGCGCCGCACATGCCGTTGAAGACCTCGACCACCTGGCCGGCGCGCACGATGCGGTCCAGGGTGACCAGGGGCGTGCCGATGAGGTCCACCCCGCGCACCAGCTCGTCGGGCCGGCCGTCCACGAAGACGCGCCAGGCCACGAGCACATCGACGCTGAAGGCGTTGGGGTTGCCCCGGCTGGTGGTGGTGACCCCGCCCTGGATGCTGTCTACCACCAGGGCGTACTCGAGGTCCTGTTCCTTGGCCAGGGCGATGAGCTCGTCCCGCAGCTGGGCTTCGCTGACGCTGGTGGAGGCCTCGACGATGAGGTTTCCTTGCCGAGTGACGGCGTCGTAGCCCGGCTGGCGCCGGCCGTGACCGTTGCTGGTCACGTCGCCCGCCGAGGGGGAACGGCTCTCGAGGAAGCCCTGCAGCACGCCGTCTCGAACCAGGGTGGCCCGCTGGCTGGGCACGCCTTGGCTGTCCACAGCGTAGAAGCCGTTGAGCTCGGTGTCGGCGTAGCGCTCGATGCTGGGATCGTCGTACAGGGACAGAAAGGACGGCATGATGGGCTCGCCTACCATGCTGCGCAGGGTCTGGGCGTCGTTGACCTGCTTGAGTCGATGGCCTTCCAGGCGGTGGCCCAGGATCTCGTGGAAGAACACGGCGGAGGCGCGATCGCTGAGGATGGCGGGGCCGGTGTAGGGCTCCTGCTCCGGGGCCAGGCGCAGATCAGCGATGAGGGCCTCGAGGGTGTCCACCTCGGCCACCAGGTCGGCCTCGCTGGGCAGGCCGGGGGCGCTGTGGGCGCTCCAGGTGCGGGCCAGGGACAGGCTCGCGCCGTCGTCGGCCACGGTGTTGACCGAGACCACCACGGTGTAGCGGCTTGCGCTGTGGCGGATGGCCGTGCCGTCGGTGCTGACGAACCAGCGGGTCTCGGCTTGGCCCGACAAGCGCACGGCGCCGTCGTGGATCACCACGCTGTCGCCCATGGCCGCCGACGCCTGGCGCAGGGTCTGCTCCCAGGCGGGTAGATCGATGGAGAACTCGGCCCAGGGCCCTTGTTGGGTGACCGCGGGGGTGGAGACGAGATCGGGGGAGGGGGCTTCTTCCACCAGCACCTGCTGGTCGCTGGCCACCTTGGCCCAGCGCTCCCTGGCGATGCTGTAGCGGTGGTCGATCTCTCGCCACAGGCTGCGGCGCAGCAGGTCCTGGTCATCCCCGATGGGCACCGAGCGCCCGTGGCGCCCCGGGCGTTCACCGCGGCCCGAGCGCAGGGCGTGGCTCGAGTCCAGCGCGGGGCTGCCGATGCGCAGATCCACGTCGAGGTGCCGCTGATGGATGGGGCTGTAGCCCTGCAGGGCGCCCTCTTCGGCGGACATGTCCACGCCTCGAAGATCGGTGAGCTCGACCGAGAGGAAGTAGGGCGGAGCGTCCTGCTCCCCCAGCTCGGTCATGGCGCGGTCCAGCTCGCTGGCGAGGGTCTCCAGCACGGGCTCGGCCCGCGCGGAGGGGCCGGTGACGAGCAGCAGGCAGGGCAACAACGTGGCGCCGAGGATCATGGGGGGGCTCACGGTAGGGGGACAACCAACTCTATCCCAGGGCGGGGGTGGGGCATGCGGTCCAGCTCACATGGAGCCGCCCAGGAACAGGTACAGCACGCCGTCGTCATCACCCTCCGCGTGGGCGCCTGCAGCGAGGTCGTCGAAGCCGTCGCCGTCGGAATCGCCCACGGCCACGCCGCTCCAGCCCAGGCCGCCCTCGGTGACCCTCCCGTCGATGTGTGTGGAGGCGTCGGTGGGCACCAGGACGCCGCCGGCCAGGGGACCCGCGAAGACCAGCAGCGAGCCTGCGTCGGTGGCGCCGCCGTCGTCGCCGCCCACGCCGACCACCAGCTCCACGGCACCGTCGCCGTTGATGTCGCCCACATCCGCAGCGTAGCCCAGGCGGTCGTCCGGGGCCGTGCCGGTGACCCACAGCCAGGCCGTAGTGGAGGCCTGCAGCTCACCCACCATGCGGGTGGCGCCACCGCGGAACACGGCCAGGGCCCCCGCGTTGGCGTCGGCCTCGGGGGCCGAGCAGGTGACGTCGGCGTAGCCGTCGCCGTCGATGTCGGCGGGGGGCGCGAGGGTGTCGCCAAAGCGGGCGGAGAACTCGTGCCCCACGATGTTGGCGTCGGCGTCGGCGGTGCTGTGTACGCCACCGCTGAGGGGCCCGTCGCTGTAGGCCACGTACACCGCTCCCATGTACTCGTTGGCACCGGTGACCCCCAGCATCAAGTCCGACAGGCCGTCGCCGTCCAGGTCTGCGCCGGCCATGCCCATGGTCTCGCCCAGGTAGTCGTAGGTGCTGTCGCCCTGCCAGGTGGCCACGGCGTCGGCGCTGGTCAGCGTGCCCTGCAGCGCCGCACCGCCGAAGACGAAGACCGCGCCGCTGTAGTTGGCCCCCCCGTCGTCGTAGGGCGCCCCCACCATCAGCTCCGCCAGGCTGTCGCCGTCCATGTCGCCGGCCCCCGCGACGCCGCGGCCGGCGTAGAGGCCGTGGCCGTCCAGGTCGAAGACGACGTCGGCGAGATCCAGGGTGAGCTCGCCGGTGGTGCGACCGGGGTCGCCCCGCACCAGGTAGGCCTGCCCCCCGTCGCCGTTGAGGTAGCTGCCTACCAATAGGTCGGTGACCCCGTCACCGTCGGTGTCCCCTGCGTCGGCGAGGGTCCAGCCCGAGTAGCCCCGGGTGATGGGTCCCTGCAGGATGAGATCGGCGTCGTAGCTCTCGGCGCCGGTGACGGGACCGTAGAACAGGTAGCTCTCCCCCGCGCTGCCAGTGGCGCCGTCGGCAGACCAGGAGCTGACCACCAGGTCGTCCAGGCCGTCGTCGTCGAAGTCCAGCAGCCGCACGGCTCGGCCCAGCTGGCTCCAGCGGTCCGAGCCCTCGATGACCAGATCGGCGGCGTCGGTGTCGGCGAACCCGGCGGGCAGCCCGCAGTCGCCGGGGCCTCCGTCACAGTCGTTGTCCACCCCGTCGTTGCAGATCTCGGGGGCGCCGGGGTGGGTGGTGGGCTCGCTGTCGTCGCAGTCCTCACCCCTGTCCAGGGCTACGTGGCCGCTGGGTGGCGCGCAGGCGTTGACCACAACCGTCGGGTCGCCGTAGCCGTCCGCGTCGCTGTCCAGGGCCCAGTCTTCGAGCACCAGGTCCGGGTCCTCGTCGTCCACCAGCGCGTCGCAGTCGTTGTCGATGCCGTCGCACAGCTCGTCGGCGTCAGGGTGGATCGCGGGGTCGTCGTCGTCGCAGTCGCCGGCATCGCGCACTTGGCCCTGGGGCTGCTCGCACTGCTGCTGCATCCGGTCTTCGTCGCCCCAGCCGTCGCGGTCCCGGTCCGCGTACCAGGCGGTCTCGGGGTTGATCTCGGGATCGTCGTCGTCGCAGTCGCCCGCCTGTTCGGCGTAGCCGCTGGGGGCCTGGCAAGCGCGCACGCTGGCGCCCTGGCCCCCGTAGCCGTCGCCGTCCTGGTCCGGATGGAAGTCGAGCTGACTGCTGCTGTCGAGGCCCATGTCGTCGTCGTCGATGGAGCCATTGCAGTCGTCGTCCACGCCGCTGCAGATCTCGGTCATGGAGGGGTTGACGGCCGGATCGTCGTCGTCGCAGTCGTCGGCATACGCCGCGCCGCCCGCGGGCGCCGTGCAGGCCATGGTCCAGGTCTCGATGTCGTGGTGACCGTCGCCGTCGGCGTCGGGGAACCATGCCTGTTCGGCCCCCACCGCCGCGTCCTGGTCGTCGCAGTCGGTGGCGGCCAGCACGCCGTCGCCGTCACGGTCTCGCTGGTCGGGATCACAGGCGGTCAGGCCCAGCAGTACGAGCAGGGGGAGCAGGCGGGTGTGGGGCATGCGGTCACCTCCGGGTTGGGGATGTATCGTGCGGCGCCGGCTCTGGCGTGGCCGCCGACCTGCGGGGTGAGACAGCTCGAAGCACCGGGATACGGGTTGGTGTCCACGAGAATCGGAGAGTCCCGTGTCGAAGTTCCTCATCGCCCTGTTGCCCCTCGCCGTCGCCTGCCAGGGCGCCCCCGAGCCCGAGCCGGTCGAGCCGTCGCCCGCCGCCGACCCCCACGCCGGGCACGATCACGCTGACTGTCCCCACGCTAGGACCGAGGCCGGCTCCTTGCACATGGACCACGGCCACTCCTTCGAGCACGCCGAGAAGTGGGCCGCCATCTTCGACGATCCACAGCGTGACACCTGGCAGAAGCCCACCGAACTGGTGGTCGCCCTGGGCATCCAGCCGGGCATGGCCGTGGCCGACATCGGCGCCGGCACCGGGTACTTCGAGCCCCACCTGGCCGGTGCCGTGGGCGCCGAGGGCAAGGTCATCGCTTTGGACCCCGAGCCCGACATGGTGGCCCACATGAAGGCGCGCTTCGAGAAGGATCCGCTGCCCCAAGTGGAAGTACGTCAGTCCGAGAACGCCGACACCAAGCTCACCGCGGGTGAGGCCGATCTGTTGCTGATGGTCAACACCTACCACCACATCACCGAGCGTCCGGTCTTCTTCACCAAGCTCGCCGCCACCCTGAAGCCCGGGGGTCGCCTGGCGGTGGTGGACTACAGCCCCGGGGAGACCCCCCACGGTCCGCCCGCCGCCATGCGCATCGCCCCCGAGACCGTCAAGGCCGAGCTCGAGGGCTCGGGCTGGGTCCAGTCCCAGGTGCTCGACCCCCTCCCCGAGCAGTTCGCGCTGATCTTTACCGTCGCATCGGCCTCTGCCGAAGCCGCTGTCGCCGAGTAGCGGGAGGCATCCATGGCCCAGGCGCCCGCCTGGGCCGCGGAGCTGGAGGCCTTCGGGATGGAGGGGTTGTCGGGTGTGTGAGCGCCTTGGGAGCTGGCGTTCCAGGAAGGTGGACTTGCCGTGCGCCGTGCGGCATGAATGCGGGGAACGGGTCCAGCCAGGGGGGCTACACAACCAGTCGCAGGCCGCTCCGGGCTCGGAGCGCGGCGAGCCCGGCTTCCGACACTTGCGTGTTGTCGAGGAAGAGCCTCGTCAGGTTGTTCAGAGCGGCCAGGGCGTTCGCCCCGTCGTCTCCCACCTGCGTGTTGGAGAGGTAGAGCATCTTCAGGTTGTTCAGAGCGGCCAGGGCGTTCGCCCCGTCGTCTCCCACCTGCGTGTTGGAGAGGTTGAGCGATCGCAGGTTGTTCAGAGCGGCCAGGGCGTTCGCCCCGTCGTCTCCCACCTGCGTGTTGGAGAGGGAGAGCGTCTTCAGGTTGTTCAGAGCGGCCAGGGCGTTCGCCCCGTCGTCTCCCACCTGCGTGTTGGAGAGGAAGAGCGTCGTCAGTTTGTTCAGAGCGGCCAGGGCGTTCGCCCCGTCGTCTCCCACCTGCGTGTTGGAGAGGAAGAGCGTCGTCAGTTTGTTCAGAGCGGCCAGGGCGTTCGCCCCGTCGTCTCCCACCTGCGTGTTGGAGAGGAAGAGCGTCGTCAGTTTGTTCAGAGCGGCCAGGGCGTTCGCCCCGTCGTCTCCCACCTGCGTGTTGGAGA
>Ga0307987_1000532_pt1 | contig 22605 bp, 18 predicted proteins | sample EllFjometagen181_FD_203157 | JGI IMG/M metagenome (GOLD analysis project Ga0307987, IMG submission 203157) | Marine microbial communities from Ellis Fjord, Antarctic Ocean - #181 | ecosystem: Environmental > Aquatic > Marine > Unclassified | place: Southern Ocean | collected 2014-10-08 | reverse complement strand
CGTCCTCGGAACCGTGCTCGACCACCCCATCAACAGGGTCGGTGAGCTCACGCCCAAGGCTTGGCGCAAAAGACAAGGTCACACGTCAAAGGGCCGATAGCATCACCGTTCACAGAGTGGATACGGTCCTCTCGTCCTCCACGGCCCCGAGTTCGTCAGGCGATTCCTGAACCACGTGCTGCCCAGGTCGTTCACTTAGGTGCGCTACTACGGGCTGTACGCACCAGGCAACGCCAAGGTCCGACTCGAGGCTGCCCGCGAGCTGCTCGTGCTGGCAGGAGATGAGCACGAACAGCGGCACAGCGATGTCGCCGACCTGGAACAAAAAGACGAGGCGCGACAGACGACCGGGAGAGCCTCATAGCGCTGCCACGCCTGTAGCAGCCATCGGACCCACCGCGTCTTCGTGTTGGCGCGTGGTGTCGTTCGGATCGCCAGGGCGCCACCATGACCACCAGCCGCCCGCACAGCCCTTGGTTCCAGAAGCCCAACACACTTGGGATGGCACCGCTGCGTTCTGCCTCCGAGGTCACCTCGTTCGAGCCCTACCGACACGGTCCATTACCTGCAGGCGGACCCCGTTCACGGGGCGGGAATGCGCCGGGGACGCCCGCCTGGACAACCACACGGACCAACACAACGACACACCCAACACCTTTTCCCCCATAGGGCGGGCCCTGGTGGCGAAGGGCTCGTTCAACGGCGCATAGAAACAGCGGCACGAGCTGATGAGGTACCCTGCGAGTCTCGCGGCTGTTCCTTTGCGCTATGAGTTAAGTGCACTCATGAAATGCCCAGAATGCAGTCATAGGTTCCACCCGCTGAAGACGATGCTGATCTCTCGGTGGTCGTCCCTCGAGTGCCCGTCGTGCTCGGTGCTGTTGAATCGAAGCCTCAATCTACAGGTGTTCATGGTGAGCACGGCGTGGCTCCCCATCGTCTTGATCGTTGCCATCTTGCCAATTCCAATCTGGGTGCGCCTGGCACTGGGTGCGGTGTCCATCACCACCTACATGATCGCGTTGCCGTTCATCGATGCGTCGACGGTGCGGCTCTACAGGGCGCATCGCAGAAGTGGGCTGGGAGTCCTTCTGGGCCACAGAGTCGAGAAGGACCCGCCGACGGGAGACGAGGCGAAACCTGGTTGACGGCGACGAGCAGGTCCGCGCTGCGTGCTCTCCCCCGGCGTTGGTGGTAGGCCACTTAACACGGCGATCCTGACGGACCGGCTACGCCAGCAGCACATCATCAAAACGTCAAGCGCAGGAAAGTACTGCTGTCCTGGGGCGCCAGGGGCAGAAAGGCATTGACGCCACGTACGTGCGGGCGTACGGTTTAAGGTGTAGTCAAAAGGAAGTACCCATGACCAGACCCGCCATCGACCTCGAAGCCGACATCAAGCCGGTCACCGACTTTAGGGCCAATTCCGCTGCCATGCTGGAGCAGGTTCGGAATTCCGGGCGTCCCATCATCCTGACTCAGAGGGGCCGCTCCGCGGCCGTAGTGATCGACATTCGCAGCTACCAGGCGTTGCTCGATGAACTCGATGAACTTCGTGACATCACGCGGGGAATCGCAGACGCGGACGCCGGCAGGGTTCACAGTCATGATGACGCCCGCAGCTTGGCGCTGGAGGGGCTCCGGTGAAGTGGTGTGATGTCTGGACCGAGAACGCGATCGCCGGGGTCCGAGAGGTCGGCGCTTTCCAGGACGAACTGCAGCCAGGAAAGGGTGCTGTTCTGGTTAATGCCCTCTTCGATCGTGTTGCAGAACAACTGGATTTTCCAGAATCTGCACCAGTTCATCCCAACACAGGTGACGCGAGGGTGCAGCGTATGGTGTTCGGCATGTACGTCATCGTCTACCGAATCATCGAGGACCCTGGCCTGCTCGAGATCCTGGCCGTCAGGCACCAACGGCAGCGCCCCGTGAAACCAGATGAACTACCGACGCGTTGACGGCTTGAGCATGAACGTCGGGGTCCGCGCTTAACAGGTGGCTCCTGCTGACGGCCTGCGGCCGCAGCAGAGCCACAAGACGGTTGGGCAGGCGAACCTAGTCGAGAGTGTAGAGGTACCGACAATCCACCTCGAGTTCGACGTCATAGACGCGCCCCCAGCGCACCCTCAAGTCGCTCTCACCGGTGCAGTCGTAGACACCACCGCCAGTGTCCCTGTTACGGTCGTAAGCGGACCCGGATGCCGTGAGGTAGACTTTTCCTGCTGCCAGCATGAAGGTGACGACCCCACCTGCTGACGCTCCCTTCGTATCATCCCCGTTGTGGTCGGACTTGGTGACGTTGAGGGATACGTCCAGCCCCTCAGCGCCCCGAAGGACTGGAGTGACGTTCAGAGTAGCAAGTGCGTAACCGTAGGTGCATCCCGCAAGCCATAGGACTGAAAGGACGAACGAGGGGAGAGAGTGGAAAAACCTCATTCTGGCAATGATAGCATCAACCAAGATCTGCCACAATCGCCCATGGGGGACGTCTTAGGGGTCATCCGGTTCCCCGTGGGAGAGGGGCGGCATAGTCCGCGAGAAGACGCCAGCAAGGGCGCACATGCACGGTCAAACCGAACGTGGCTGCTCACGCGAAGGGGAGTCTGGGCTCACAGCTGACAAGTGTTGTGTAGCTGTCCCCCCAGGCACAGAATGGCGTTCCCGTTGCGCGTTCCCTGACACGAGGCAAAGAGCGGCATTACCTCGTCACCCAGCCGCAGCTTGGGCCAACGAGGCCGAGTCAGGGACGCCGAAGGCGCCGCGTGGCGGCTTGTCCTTGACGCGAACGTGTGCCCTGTAGAATTCCATATGCGAGGTCATGCGGCAGGCCCCCGGCGCGTTCCTGCAAGGGCTCCCAGGCACGCGCGTGCCACGAGCGCTGCGCAACACCCCGCCAGAGGGAACCCCATGCCCATACCGCCTCGCCACCCATCCAAGCCTGGTCAAATCGGCAAGCCCTTGCCGAAACCGTCCGAAAACCCGCTTGGTACCGTGCCGGCGTGCTCGGACAGCCCTGATCTGGGGGCGCGACCGGGTGAAGTGGCGGGGTTGCCCCGGCTCCAACCCCTACAAAAAATCGGCGATCCGCGCCCGGTTCCGCAGCAGGTGCTCGAGCATGGCCCGCTCGCCCCGCTGCCAACCGGCGGCATCGGCCCGCCGCTTGGCCACTGCCCGGGGCAACCTGCCCAGGCCCACCACGGCGCCCGCCACCGCCGCCAGGCTCGCGCCCCGGGGCAGCTGCTCACCCCAACCCGCGCCTACAGCCGCGGCACCCGCCATCAGGCCCCAGCGCAGGGCGGTGAACGCCGGGGCCCCCAGCAGCACCGCCACGGGCAGGCTGCGCAGGCCGGCCCGCACCCGGTTGCGCTCCACCCAGTACACCTTGCGCAGGCCGGCGCGGCCATAGCTGGCGCCCAGCTCGTGCTCGATGACGGCGCCGGGTACGAAGCGGAGCTCTCCGCCGGAGCGCACCCAGCGCAGGCTCAGGTCGAGGTCTTCGCCAAACGGCCCCAGGGAAATGTCGAAGCCACCCAGCTCGAGGAATCGGGCCCGGGGAGCCAGGAAGGCCGCGCCGCTGACCGCCCCCACTGCACGCCCCTGCTCGTAGGCCGGGCCATCGGGACGGCAGCGGCCCAAGGCCTGGTTGTGCCCGTCGTAGAACAGGCCGTGCCCGGCGTTGTCCACCATGCCCGCCTGACCCGCCAGCAGGATGAGAGGCTGCAGCAGCGCGCCGGGGCGCTCGGCGTGGGCTTGCATCAGGGTGGCCGCGAAGCCGTCGCGGGCCACGGTGTCATCGTTGAGCACCAGCAGGGCATCGCCCACAGCAACTCTGGCCCCGATGTTGACCGCCTCGCCGTAGTGCAGCGCACGACCCGGCCGCAGCACGGTGACCCCCGGCAGCTCGGGCAGGTCCAGGTCACCAGGATTGCTGACCACCACCAGGATCTCGGCCAGGGTTGGTGTCTGTTCCCGCAAAGACGCGACGCAGCGCACCAGGCGCTCTCCGCCCAGGTGGGTCACCACCACTGCGCTCGAATCAGTCATGGACCCACACCAGCCCACGGGCGCCATCCACCACCACCTCGACCCCGTCCTCGAGCAGCGTGGTGGCCCCGCGCACATTGACCACCATGGGGAGCTCGTACTCCCGGGCCACCACCGCCCCGTGAGACAGCTGGCTGCCCAGCTCGAGCACCAGGCCTTCGATGACCGGGAACAGGGGGGTCCAGCCCGGGTCTACCGCCCTGGCCACCAGGATCTCTCCGGGCCGCAGGCGCTGAGCGCCCTCGAGATCCGCCACCACCCGCACGGGGCCTCGGGCGACCCCCGGGGACGTGCCCAGGCCCGTGAGGCGTCGGCCGGCCTTTTCCGCCAGCACGGGCTGGCCGTCCACCAGGAAGTCGGGAGGCGAGCGCTCGAGCTGACGAGCGAAGCGGGCCCCGCGGCGATCGGCCTCGGCCCGGGCCCGCTGGGGCTCGAGGCGGCCGGCCACCAGGGACTCCACCTGGTCGGCCTCGAGAAAACGAACATCCTCGGCGCAGGCCAAGGCCCCCTGCTGAACCGCCCAGCGGCCGATGACCAGGTAGTTGCGCTTGACCGCGAACAGCAGGCGGTCGAAGTGGTAGCGCTGGTTCTCCCGAAGCAGCAGGTAGCGACGGGTGAGCTGCACCAGGTACCGCACGCCGGCCCGACGCACGGGATCGTCGATGCGGGCCAACAGCGCCGCGAGGGCCCGGTCGCCCTGGGCCGACAACTCCCGGGCTCGCACCCTGGGGTCGGCCTCGCCCGCGTCCACGCTGTGACGCAGCAGGGCCAGCACCCGCTCGGGATGCTCGGCCCAGCGGGGGCTCATGATCTCCCAGCTGGCGTCGGAGCGATGGCCGTGGCGCTCGATGAAGGCCTCGAACACATCCGCGAAGGGCGTACCCGGCGCAGGCACCTCGCTGAGATCCGCGTCGAGCTCCCGGGCACGCTGGGCCAGCTGCCACAGATCGTGGTGAGTCAGGATGGTGAGGTTCCACTCGGGACAGCGCAGCACCTCGCCGGCCACACGCTCGCTGCCAGGGCCCAGCAGCACCGCCAGCATGCCCTCCACCACCTGGTACCAGAGGTTGGCGAACAGCAGGCTGGTGACGTGGACCTTCACGTAGGCTCTGGCCAATTCCATGCCCGCCCGGGCGCGCTCGAGGGCCCGTACGGGATCCGTGGCGGCAGGGGGTGGGGTGACCTGGCGTGGGACCTCGCGCACCAGGAGCTTCTCGAGGGCTTCCCAGGACCGATGGTTGGTGAAGGGATTCCAGCGGAAGCGACGCCAGCGGCGCTCGTCGAAGGTCTCCTTCAGGATGGCCGCGTAGACCCGCACTCCTGGGGCACCACCGAAGCGGGTGAGCCAGGCGCGCTCTTCGTCCGGGGGCAGCATGTCCATCATGAAGCGCGGTGGCGGCAGGCCCGGCAGCTTGAAGCTGAGGTGCCGAAACACGGTGGCGTTGATGTAGGGCGCGCCGTCGATGAGGCGCAGGGAGGGGTCGCCCCCCAGCCGCGCCGCGGTGGTGCGCGGGTAGGCGATGAAGTGCTCGAGCAGCGGGCGCACCAGGGACCAGCCCAGGGGGGTGGCCGGCTCGCTCCAGCGTTCGCCGATGAAGCGGCGGGTCCACAGGGTGCGGGCGCTGCGATCCGGCGCCGGAGGGCTGGTGATGGGCCGAGACTGCACCAGCCAGGTCTCGCCCCGGGCGTCCATGGCCCACTCCACGTCCTGGGGCCCCCCCCCCTGGGCCTCGGCCCGCAGGGCCAGGCGGCACAGGTGCAACAGCTCGTCGTCGTTCAGCTTGGGGCTGTCGCGGCGAACCGCGGGCACCGCCTGCCACTCGACGCCGCGGGGACCCAGGACCAGCTCTCGCTCCTGGGCCTGCACCGAGCGCTCGAGGGGCTCGAGACGCAGGCGGGCGGCCAGCCGCTGCAGGGCACCGGGCAAGCGCCGCGGCCGGCGCACCAGGTAATGGTCGGGCACCACGTGGCCACCCACCAGGGCCTCACCCAGGCCCCAGCAGGCCTCGACGGTCATCTGCCGCCAGGAGCCGGTCATGGCATTGACCGAGAAGATCACGCCGGACACCCGGGCCCGCACCAGACGCTGCACCACCAGAGCCATGCCAGGGCCCTCGCGCCGGTGGCTGCGCAGCCGAGTGCGCCCGTCGGCGCGATTGGCGTAGGCCAGCACCCGATCGTCGAAGGCCGAGGCCCAGCAGCGCTTGACGGCAAGCTCGAGGGGGTCACCAGGGGCCACGCCGATCTCGGTGTGGAACAGGCCCGCGAAGCTCTGGTCGCCGGCGTCTTCGTCGACCCCGGAGGAACGCACCACCAGGTCGGGGCCCAGCGCGGGCACCTGGGCCCGCAAGGCCGCGGCCAGGGCCGGCGGCAGGTCCGCCGCCAGCACCGCTGCCCGCAGCGCACGACCGCGCTGGGGATCGGGGATCCGGCCCAGCCGCTGCGCGCTCTTCCACAGGCCGTTGTGCTGCAGGAACTCCCGGAACGCCCGCACCGGGATCACCACACCGGGGGGTACAGGCAGACCGCGCTCCATCAGGCGGGCCAGCCCCAGGGCCTTGCCGCCTATACGGCGGCGTCCCAGAGCGGCGGCCTGGTCGAGGGGAACGAGCATCATGAGGCCCACTATCACTCGGGGCGATAGTGGATATGCCTCTGCACATCATCTGCGGTTCGTCCCCGGAGAAAAGACCCTGAGCGCCCTCTCGCCCCCCTTCGCGTTGTCGGTCCTGGTGCCGGTCTACAACGAGCGCTTCCTGGTGGAGCAGTCCATCCAGCGCGCCCTTGCCTTCGAGGACCCCCGGGTTTCGAGCCTCGAGGTCATCGCGGTCAATGACGGCTCCGACGATGGCTCCGCCGCCATCCTCGATCGCCTGGCCACCACCACCCCTCGCCTGCGCGTCATCCACCACCCCCACAACCAGGGCAAGGGCGCGGCCGTGCGCTCGGCCATCGCCGCCGCCACCGGCGATCTGTGCGTCATCCACGACGCCGACCTCGAGTACCACCCCGCCGACTGGGCGCGGCTGCTCACCCCCTTCGTCGAGGCCCAGGCCGACGCCGTGTACGGCTCCCGCTTCCTGTCGTCGGACTACCGCCGGGTCCTGTACTACCGGCACACCATCGGAAACCGGCTGCTGACGCTGGGCTCCAACCTGATGACGGACCTCAACCTGACCGACATGGAGACCTGCTACAAGATGGTCCGCACCAGCTTGTTGCAGTCCATCCCCATCCGGTCCGACCAGTTCGGCTTCGAGCCCGAGATCACCGCCAAGCTGGCCAAGCGGGGTGCCGTGATCTTCGAGGTGCCCATCCGCTATACGGGGCGCACCTACCTCGAGGGCAAGAAGATCACCTGGAAGCACGGCTTGGGGGCGGTGGCCGACATCGTGCGCTGGAAGCTCCGGGACGACCTGTACAAGGACGACGAGTACGGTGGTGACTTCCTGCGCAGCCTCACCCGCATCCGCAACATCCACCGCTGGATGGCCGACCTGCTGCTGCCCTGGGTGGGCGACGCGGTGCTCGAACTGGGCGCGGGCATGGGGTCGGTGACCATCCACCTGCTGCCCCGCGGTCGCTACGTGGCCAGCGACATCAACCCCCACTACCTCGACTACCTGCGCAAGCTCTCCCAGGGCCGCCCCTACCTCGAGGTGCAGGAACTCGACCTCCGGCAGCCCGAGCAGTTCGAGCCCCTCGAGGGGCAGTTCGACACGGTGATCTGCATCAACGTGCTCGAGCACGTGGCCGACGAAGCCACCGCCCTGGCCAACATCTCCCGAGCCCTGGCCCCCGGCGGCCGCGCCATCGTGCTGGTGCCCCAGGGGCCCTGGCTGTTCAGCTCCCTGGACCGGGTGGTGGGCCACCAGCGCCGCTACACCCGCCCCCAGCTGCAGCAGCTCCTCGAGCAGGCCGGCTTCGAGCTGGACGAGCTGCAAGAGTTCAACAAGATCGGCGTGCTGGGTTGGCTGCTCAACGGCCGCATCCTGCACCGTGACTACCTGTCCCAGGTCCAGCTCAAGGCCCTGAACACCGCCATCCCCGTGGTGGGCGGCGCCGACCACCTGGCCCCCTGGCCGGGCCTGAGCCTGGTGGCCGTGGCCCGCAAGCCAATCTAAGGAGTCCCATGGCCGCTCTGGCCACGGCGGCCAGTGAGCTGGGCGACGACGAACCCCTGGTGGTGAGCGCAGAGACCGTGAGAGGATGGACGGGCACGTAGCCCCTCCGTTCCCGAGGCCCGCCCATGCCCGTCCCCCCCGCCCTGGCCGGCTATCTGGCGTCCCGCATGCTCCGCCGGGAGACCTACGAGCACGTGCGCGGGCTGCGCTTCGCCGACGCGGGCCACGGCTACGACCCCTTCGGGCTGCATCCCGCATTCGTGGCCATGGGCCTAGGGCTCACCCGCTTCTTCTACGAGAAGTACTTCCGGGTGATCTCCTCCGGCGCCGAGCACATCCCCGACAGCGGTGGCGCCATCCTGGCGGGCAACCACAGCGGCACCATCCCGGTGGACGGCATGATGCTGTGGACCGACGTGGTGCGCCAGAGCGATCCTCCCCGGGTGCCCCGGGCGGTAGCCGACTACTTCGTACCCATGCTGCCCGTGATCGGCACCCTGTTCGCCCGGGGCGGCGTGGTGGCGGGCAGCCGGGGCAACGTGCGCCAGCTGCTGGACGCCGGCAACCTGATGATGATCTTCCCCGAAGGCGTGCCCGGCATCGGCAAGAACTTCCGCGACCGCTACAAGCTGCGCCCCTTCCGAGTGGGTCACGCAGAACTGGCCATCCGCCACCGGGTGCCGGTGATCCCCGTAGGCATCATCGGTCCCGAAGAGCAGATGCCCCAGATCGCCCGCATCGAGGGCTTCAACATGTTCGGGGTGCCCTACATCCCCATCACCCTGAGCCCCCTACCCCTGCCGGTGCGCTACCACATCCACTACGGCCCCCCCATCCCGCTGCACAAGGACTACCGCCGCAACCAGGCGGACGATCCCGACGTGGTGGCCGAGGCCGCGTCCCGGGTCCAAGCCGCGGTCCAGAAGCTCATCGATGACGGCCTGAAGCAGCGCCAGGGGGTGTTTCGATGAGCTCCGTGCTGGTCACCGGCGCCTCGAGCACCATCGGTGAGCGCCTGATCCGATCGCTGCTGGACAACACCTCCATCGACCACGTGCTGGCGGTGGGCTTCGAGCCCTTCGAGCGGGCCCTGCCCTTCGCCCAGTCCAACCGGCTGACCTACGTCCAGGTGGACATGGCCCGCAGCCGCCAGATCCGCGGCCTGCTGTTCGGCCCGGCCCGAGACCTGGGGGTCGAGACCATCTTCCACACCGCCTTGGTGGACAACGCCGGAGGCACCGGGAAGCGGGTCCACAAGATCAACGTCGAGTCCACCCGCCAGATCCTCGAGCTGGCCGAGCGCCACCCCACCATCCGCAAGCTGGTGTATCGCAGCTTCGCCGAGGTCTACCAGATCCAGGCAGACCTGCCGGCCCTCATCGAGGAAGACCACCGGCTCAACCTGGCCAGCGGCGCGCCCCAGTGGATCCGCGACCGAGTCGAGGCCGATCTCACGGTGTGCGCGGCCATGGGCTTGTCCCGGCTGCGCATCGTGGTGCTGCGCTGTGCCGAGGTGCTGGCCCAGGGCTGCGGTAGTCAGCTCTTCGACTATCTCGAGTCGCCCATCTGCCTACGTCCAGGCGGCTACAACCCCATGATCAACGTGCTGAGCGTTCCAGACCTGGTGAAGGCCATGGAGCTGGCCCACAGCTCTACCGTCCAGGGCGTGTTCAACATCCCGGGCAAGGACATCCTGCCCCTGAGCACCTCGATCCTCAAGTGGGGCCGCATGGGCCTGCCGGTACCCAGCAACTGGCTCACCCCCATCTACGCCTGGCGTCGCAAGACCCGTGGGCACGACTTCCGCTTCGGCATGAACCGTCGCCGCTTCACCTACAGCGGCATCCTGGATGGAACCCGGGCCAAGAAGGTCCTGGGCTACACCCCGGACACCGGCATCGACTGGCCCCTGCCCATCAGCGAAGCCTGGGGACCGGGGTGGAAGGGCTAAGTTACATGGCTTCGTCCGAAAGAAGGGCCGCGCGTACCCTGGCCAGCTCTGGATGCAGGGGTCCGCGTTCCCCTTCTGAGAGCTGCTGAACGAGCACCTCGACCCGCAGGAACACTCGGCCCCACTCGGCCCCGAGAGCCTCGCGTAGGCCGACCACGCGCTGGGGTGCCGACACGGCAAGGCGACTCAACGCCAACTCATAGCTGCTGGTCCTGCCTACAGGCGGCGGGCTGGGCTGCGCTTTGGCAAGGCTATCCACCAGCGCGTCGAAGCTCTCATCGGACGCCTCCGAGAATGCACCGACCCACAGCACCGCTTCCCGCGCACACCATCGCGCGGCGATACGGGCCGCGACATCGACGTCGAGGGCGAGCAAGCGACCAGGCCATGGACACCAGGGCAAGCGGGGTGACACCGCGGCCTCGAGCAAGCCCAGCAGTCGTGAGGCCAACTGCCGGTCCCGACGCACCATGGCGACCCACAGTAGATCTGGCAGGTCAAGTTCATCGGCACCCATCGACGCGACAAGGAGATGCTGTTGAGCCAGCAACGGCGGATGTCCCTGGAGACGACCGTAGCGATAAAAACGTACGCGTAGCCAAGGCAGCCCAGCGAGGGCGAAGGCTTCGCGTGGTTTGATGCGCCACACGCCACCCCGGCGGTCCATGCGCCCGATGGCCCGGTCCAGCAGCAGGTTCAGCGCAACACCGCTCGCCGAGGCCAAGGTCGGCCGCAGCACGCCTGCCCGCTCGAACTCGCGCCGCCCGCTGCTGATGAACCCGCGCAGCAGCCCCCGCACGTCCACCCGCCCCTCCAGGGCACGCGCGAGCCCCGCCAGGTTCGGGCAACCAACCCTAGAGAGTGCGGGGCCTAGCAGCGCACCCGCCGTCTGCCCCTGAGCCGCAAGCGTGACAAGCAGCGACCAAGCCTGGACGGCATCCGGGCCAAGCTGGACAGCCTCGGTCACGCGAGACCGGATGTCCGGTGCTCCACCTTCAGCGAGGGCCTCGGTCACGGCAGAAACCCGACCGTCCCAGGCCATCCGCTGCGCCTCGGGGCGCCTGCGAACCGCATCGAGAGCCGCCGCGCGCACCGCGTGGTCATCACCGCGGGTCCAGGCAAGCACCATCTCGTCCGGCCCCAGCACCCGCTCCAGGAGCTGGCTCAGCCAAGCTACCCGGGTCCTCTCGGGCGCTGTGGTCCGGTACTCGAGCCAATAGCGGAACAGAGGCTCGGTGATGCGGTACCAGGAACGCCTGCCCTCCTGCCGAATAGTCAAGACTCCGTGGTCAGCCAGCCGGTGAGCCGTAGTGGACCAGGAGGATGAACTGCCGCCCAGTCTCGACGCCAGGTCGGTCGGGCCGAGCTCACGTGGCGCGGTGGTGAGTAGGGAGACCAGGCGCTGCTCGGCAGCCGACAGGTCGCGCACTCTGAGCTGGTAGTGGGGCGTAAAGAGGTCGAGGACGTGCAGCAGTCTGCGCGCGACCTCGTCGCCAGGCGCAGCACCTACCGCGTCGGCCAGAGCGATGACAGCCCGCGGGTTACCCCCCGCGAGGGTGACCAAAGCTTCGCGCCGCGCCACCCAACGCGCGTGCGCCTGCGCGGCATCACCCGCCTGATGATCGAGAAGCCGCGCAGCCTCATCTTCGGACAGTGGGTTCAAAGGGATGGTGACGAAGCCACCGTAGAAAGCCTCATCCTTTCCCAAAAAGTGGGAGGTCAACCGAGCGCCGGTGGCGACGAGCCAGATCTCCGGATGAAGGTCAAGCAAGGCGCGGAGGCGCTTGCGCCCAACATCGCCCAAGGTGTTCAGGTGCCTATCCAGGCCCTCCACGAACAGCACCGCGGGGCTGCCGTCCACCACCGAGCCCCGTTGAGCCCAGGCCAGCCATTCTGGTAACTCCAGCTCCGGCACCATCCTGGCCCAGAGTTCGTCAGCACTCACGGGGGGGGCGATGTCCTCGGGCAGCGTCTGCACACGCAGGGAGGGGTGGGTCGCGGTCGCCCTCGCCGCCCCGATGGTCACAAGATGCGACTTGCCGATGCCTCGCGGGCCGAACAGGTAGACTGGAAGCTGGCGTTCACCACGCTCCAGGCGCGCCAGGCCCTTGAAGATGAAGTCGAGGATATCGGCTCGCCCCACATTCCGAGCCTCGAGTTCCCCTGGTGGTTCGGTCCACGGCGTGTACACCCTCGCTGTCGTTGAAGGGCGCGAGCGATCAGACTCGTTTCCGAAGAACGCCTGCAGCACCTCCGCGACCGTCGCGGCGTCGAGCGCAGCCAGGGGGCCGTCACTCCCCCCGCTCACGGGCCACCATAGCGAAGCCACCAGCGCCGAAACAGCGGGTTGACCCAGTCCAGGGTGTCCTGCGGCCCCTCGCAAAGGTAGAAGCCGTCCATCAACAGGTACAGACACTCTCGCGTCTCGCCCATGGTCAGCTCAGGCTGTACAGACAGCCCGGCGTTCAATGCCGCTTGGCGCGGGTTACCGCGATCAGCTCCCGAGACAGCCTCGAGCATCGCGAGCAGCGCTGGCATCACACGAGTATGCCGGCGCCGGAAGTGCTCACGGCCCTCATCGGTAAACTGCTTGCGCAGCGCGGGCGCGAGCAACGCCTCGGAGGCCACCTCGACAGCGCCGACGTCCAGGGCACCGGCTCTCCCACAAGCCGCGGCGAGACGCTTGATCCAGTAGGGGCTGCCGCCTGCCAGGGTAGTCGCGCACCGCGCGGCCTCTGGGCAGCAGGGCAGCGACCGAGCCGTCAACTCAGCCTCAAAGAGCGTGGCTCCCTCCTCGACGCTCATCGGAGGCATCACGATCGTGGTGAGGTCGTTCAGCTCCGCCGATGCGCCAAGCTCCGAAGCTTGGCCCGCGAGCCCGATGGACCCTGTGAGAACCACACGAAGCCGGCCTGCCAGCCCACGCCGCTGGCGCATCCTTCTCAAGCTGGCCAGGGCTCCACGGGCCGTGGCAGGTTCGTCGCGCTCCGCGACCGCGTCCAGCCACCAGGGAAGCTCGTCGAGAGCGATGACGAGTAGATCCGCCTCCATCGCTCCCACAACCCGGAGCAAGTCATCTTCCATCTGCGCCCAAGGTGAGCGCTGCAAACCCTCGCGGAGCGTCACCCCCACCCCAGCGGCCTGCACCCCTTCGATGCGCTCGGCCAGTGCGCTGGCACCGATGAGGCCAGCCTGCACCAGGTGGCTCCGCAGCAGCTCGGCGAGCCCCTCGACCGGCTGTTCGAGGGAACCCTCAAGGTCGATTCGAAGGCAGATCCACCTCGATGGCGGCTCTGCCCCGAGCAGGTCCAGCAAGGTGCTCTTGCCCACCCGCCGCGGCCCGTAGAGCAGCACACTGCCAACCCGGAGGGCCTCGACGAGCTCCGCCCTGATCACCGGCCTGGGGATGAGATCGTTAATCTCCATGGCTACATCCTGCCCTCGCCCAAAGCATTCGTCAACAGACACGAGACGTTTTTGTTTCGTCACAATTCTGTCTCGTATCTCACGTGCCCCATATTGGAGAGCCCGTTGAGCCTCATTGACCCCTGCCCATCAGCGAAGCCTGGGGACCGGGGTGGAAGGGCTGACCGCAGGGGCTCCGGCTACTCTCCCGTCACCACCACAACCACGCAGCCCAGCTCCACTTGGATGAGCTGCTGGAATGCCTCGATCTCCCCTTGGGAAGGTAGGCTGAAGACGGTGACGCGGGCGTGGTCCTCCTGCCCCACCCAGGAAGGCTTGCGGGTGGTGACCCAGTCCTCGGGGACGCGCTGCAGGATGAGGGGCATGAGCAGTTGATGCATGGGGTGGGGGTGGACGATCACCCGACGTCCAGTAGCTGAGGCCAGGGCCTGTGTCCGATCGGCGATCAGGGCGATCATGCCAGGGTGCACCAGGTGCAGCCGGAGCCCATCATGGGGGTAGCCCACCTTGGCGGGCCGGAGGTGGGAGGGAAGGTCAGCGAAGGCGGCCAAGACCAGGCGGCGGCAATCCTGAGGAGATCTGGGCTCAGCATCGGAACGCAGGGGCTCCAGCACGCTGGCGCAGCCGAGGCTGGTGAATGCGGGATGAGCCGCGCTCTGGGTGGGGCTCTCCGGCGCACCCTCGAGCTGCAACACCCAGCCGGTGGCGTCCTGAAAGCGCTGGGCCATGGAGCCGCAGTCATCGGGGAGGGGGCTCACCCGCGCGCGCACCAGGCGCAGATCCTGGACGAAGGCGGGCCCCTTGACCACCTGGCACTCTGGAGGCAGATCCTGGTGGAAGGCCTCGGCCAGGGCGTCCTGGCGGGGGTGGGGGTGGACCTCGAAGCGCCAACCGGTCTGGGCGGCCAGGCGCTCGATGACAGGCTGGACGCGGGGCGCCTGGGCGTCGGGCAGGGCGAAGGAGAGCACCACGCGGTGATCGGCCACGTGCAGGGATCGTTTGACCAGCCCGGTCGTAGCCGGGAGGGCTTGGTCGATGGCCGCCAGGACCCGCGGCTGGGTGGCGGGGCCCGAGTCGGGGGCTTCGGTGGGCACAGGCTGGTAGCGGTAGGGGCGCTTGGGGTCGGGGGCGAAGGCGGCACAGCCGTCTTGGAGCAGGCGCCGGACGCGGTGGACATCCTCGGCGGCAAAGTGCTCGCCGTGCCAGGCCTGGGCGATCTCCTCGACGCGGACAATGCGCGGCGAGGCTGGCTTGCCGCCCAACATGAGATCGGCCACGGCGCGCAGCCCAGCCGAGGTCAGGGGACGACCGGCCCCCAGCCCCGGTCCCTGCCAACGCGCCGTGGGGCGCCGCCCGCTGCCGGCCAAGTGATAACAGCGGCCCTCCTCGGGGAGCTCGACGCGAGCCTTCAACACCTCGGCCAGCCGGTTGGCCAGCCCTCGCCGCGCGCCCGTGTCGCCGTGGACGATCCAGGCGGATCGGGGACGCAGGCTGGCCAGCAGACCAGCGATCTGGTCGGCGTCGGCGTGGGCCGAGAGGTGGTAGCGCTCCACGGCGCACCGGACCTCGACGGAGCCCCCGGGGAGCCGCAGGGTGCGGACCTGACCATCGGCCAGCTCGAGCAGGGCGCGGCCGGGGGCTTCCTCGTCCTGGTAGCCGGTGACCGCGATCAGGGAGGCTGGTTCGCCGGCCCAGGCTCGGGCGTAGAGCGGGCTGGCGCCCCCCGCCAGCATGCCGGAGCTGGCCACCACGCAGCACGGGGGACCTTCGATGATCCGCTGGCGGTGGTCGTTGTCCCGGACACGCTCGAAGGGTGGGTCCTCGGGGAAGAAGGGATCGCGTTCCCGGTGTACGAGCCGCCGCAGGCCGGCGCTGAGGTAGGCGGGGTGGCGGGCATAGGCCGCGCACACGGCGCGCACCATTCCGTCGGCGTAGACCGGGAAGCGTGGGATGCGCCCCCCCCGCATGGCGGCCAGCAGGGTGAGCAGCACTTCCTGGGAGCGGCCCACGGCGAAGGCCGGCACCAGCACGTGGCCCCCCCGCTCGATGGCCGAGCCCACCTGATCGCAGAGGCGACGCTCTTCGGCCTCGCGAGAGCTGTGCATACGATCGCCGTAGGTGCTCTCGATGACCACAGCCTCTGGCTGGCAGCGGGGGCGTGGCATCCCCGGGATGGAGCTCTGGCTGGTGATGGAGATGTCGCCCGAGATCAGCACGGAGCGGCGGCCGTCCTCGATGAACACCGCAGCCGCCCCCATAATGTGTCCGGCGGGGAGCAGGCGGATGGACCCGCTGCCCACCGGGATGGCGTCGTCCAGGGGGCTGGGCTTCAGGGCCGCCAGGGTAGCTCCGACCTGGGGCTTGCCGTACAGGGGGATCTCCTGGTCCCGGTCCAGACCCATGATCTTGACCGCATCCCGCAGCAGGATCCCCACCAGATCCGCTGTGGGCTCGGTGCAAAGCACCCGCACGCCAGGCCAGGCCTGGACCAGCAATGGCAGGGCACCGGAGTGGTCCAGGTGTGCATGGGTGAGCACGATGGCGTCGGGCGCGGCACCCTGTAGCGCAGCCTGCAGTCCCCCCAGGTCGGGAAGGGTGTCGCCCCGACCCTGACGAATACCGCAGTCCACGACGACCCGCAGGCCAGGGGTGGCGACCAGGACACAGGACGCGCCGATGCCGGCGGCGCCGCCAAAGAAGGTGAGATCCATGGGGGGCTCCGGGGGGAGCGGGACTATCCCAGTGGCCAGCTCCAAGGGTTCACCCGCTCATGTCGCGCCTCGTGCTTCCGCTGCGGCTCGGTCATGGAAACGTCGATACTCATCAGGGATCCTCCGCAGATTCGGTACCCCAACTCAGCCACCGGCAGCACCATCGTCTCCAGCGGGTACGCCGACGCGGAGGGCTCCGGACTAGTGGATCGAATCATGCATCCGACAGGGACAAACGAAGAGTGCTCATCAAGCCCGCAGTCCGAGCCTCACCGAACCCAATCACTCTCTCCGCCCCTGGAGCCCACGAACGGGTCCCACCCACGAGCGCCAAGACCTCCCGTGACTTGACACCCCCCGATCCACGGGTGATAGTACCGTCTGGCCCGGGGGCTATAGATCGCTCCGGACCGGAAGCGGGACGCGGATTCATCCGCAATGTCCCAACGGATGCCAAGGTCACGGCCATAGGGCCGCGGTGCCCATCGAGGTATCGCTACCATCGTGCATATCCTACCGAGCCATCGGTGACGCACGCGGACGGGACCGACGCACCCCAGTCGAATGCTCCATCCCGACTTCGATGTCCATCCTCGTTGCTGGAGGGTGTCTCCGACCGATGCAGGTCAGACCCGACAATCCAATCATCGTCCAGGGCGACGGTAAGGTCATCCTGGAGACCAAGCACCGCCGCTACGCGGGCGCCCGGGACTTCCTCGCTCGCTTCGCCGAGCTCGAGGCTTCTCCCGCTCATCTCCACACCTACCGCATCTCGCCGTTGTCCCTGTGGAACGCGGCCAGCGCGGGCATGGAGACCGCCGAGATCCTCGACGGGCTCCGGGGCTTCTCGAAGTTCGACATCCCCGCGGATGTCGTGCAGACCATCGAGGAGACCATCGAGCGCTACGGGCTGGTCAAGCTCCTGCCCCACCCCACGGCGCCTCGAAAGTACATCGTGGTCCACTGCGAGACCGCCTACGTCGCCAAGCTGATCTCCAAGGTGCCCACTGCCCAGGAGTTCATGAAGAGCGAGGGCCGCAAGGGTCCATGGGTCATCGAGGCTGGCCATCGGGGCATCTTCAAGCAGCGCCTGCTCCAGGCAGGCTGGCCCGTAGAAGACCTCGCCGGCTTCCTGCCCGGTGCAGCCCTGGACGTACAGCTGCGCGACAACACCCGCACCGACAACGACCCCTTCAAGGTCCGCCACTACCAGTGGCTGTCGGTGCATCGCTGGTTCCAAGGCGGCAAGCCCGCCGGCGGGCACGGCGTGGTGGTGCTTCCCTGCGGCGCCGGCAAGACCATCGTGGCCATGGCCGCCATGTCGGTCATCAACACCCACACGCTGATCCTGGCCACCAACCAGGCCGCGGTGAACCAGTGGGAACGCGAGCTGCTCGAGCGCACCTGGCTCACCGAAAAAGAGGTGGGCACCTACACCGGCGGCAAGAAAGAGATCAAGCCGGTCACCATCGCCACCTACCAGATCCTCACCTGGCGCCGGTCCAAGGACGTGGACTTCGAGCACCTGCACATCTTCAGGGACCACGACTGGGGCCTGCTGATCTACGACGAAGTGCACCTGCTGCCCGCCCCGGTCTTCGGCGCCACCGCCGAACTGCAGGGCCGACGCCGCCTGGGCCTCACCGCCACCTTGGTGCGCGAAGACGGCCGCGAAGGCGACGTCTTCTCCCTGGTGGGCCCCAAGCGCCACGACATGCCCTGGCAGGATCTCGAGCGTGACGGCTTCATCGCCGAAGCCCGCTGCTGGGAAGTCCGCGTGCCCTTCGGCCCCGGAGAAGCCGCCCGCTACGAGCGCGCCAACGAGAACGAAAAGTTCCGCATGTCCTCTCTGAACCCGGTCAAGATCCGGATCGTCAAAGAGCTCGTGGATCGCCACAGCAAAGACAGCGTGCTGATCATCGGCACCTACCTCGAGCAGCTCCACCAGATCTCCCGCAAGCTCCGTGCCCCCCTGATCACGGGCAAGACCCCCCAGAGGGAACGCGAAGAGCTCTTCGGGAAGTTCCGCAGCGGCAAGATCAAGCTGCTGGTGGTCTCCAAGGTCGCCAACTTCAGCATCGATCTGCCCGACGCCAACGTAGCCATCCAGGTCTCCGGCAGCTTCGGCTCCCGCCAGGAAGAAGCCCAGCGCCTGGGCCGCATCCTGCGCCCGAAGAAGGCCGGCGCCGACTGGTACACCGTGGTCACCGGCGACACCAAAGAACAAGACTTCGCTCACAAGCGGCAGCTCTTCCTCACCGAGCAAGGCTACCGCTACTCCATCGATGACCGGATGTCGGGATGACGCCGCGCTTATTCTTGGGGGAAAGACAGATTCTTCCCCCCCTATCCGAGGCGAACACCGCCTCTCCCCCCCATCTTCGCCGCCTGATGGGCGGCGCGGGACCGCTTCCGCAGCCCCGATCAACAGGCCGTGTAGCTCCTCGAGCCGTCGAAGAGCGGTCACCGTTCTGCTCAGTGCCGCTCATCAGCCTGATCGCAGCCCACCCATAGGGCCGATTCCAGAGGATCCCCCATGTCATCGAGACGCCATCGTCGCGGACGCCGCAAGCCACAGAGTGAGCCCGCAGTCGCACTGGCCAACACCGGAAGAAACCCCAAGCGCCACCGCAGCCGCCGGCGCCGCAACCGGCCCTCGGGCGGCCTCGCTCGACGCAGGCGTCTGTCCCGCAACGAGATGGAAGGCCTGGGCGAGTACTTCCTGCGTATGCCCGAGCCCCTGCTCTCGGCCTTCTACCGAGCCATGGGTGGGCAACCCACACGGGTGGCCAACCGCGACCGCATGATCCAGCTGGCTGTGCGCGCCGTGGCCCAGGGCTCCCGCTTGAGCTCTCTGCTCAAGGGCATGCATGAGCGCGATCGCCAGGCCCTGGCGATCCTGATCCAGTGCGGCGGCCTGGCACACGCCAACGAGTTCCACCGCGAGCTCTTCCTGTCCCTGGGCGGCCACGACAACGAGTGGCGCCGAGTCATGCAGCGGCTGGGCGAAAAGGGCATGGTGTTCGCCACGGACACCCGCGACGGCGAGTTCTTCTACACGGTGCCCCACCCCCTGGTGGACCACTTGGTGGAGATCCTCAAGGCCGACATGGTGCTCCCCACCTTCGACAACGACGAGATCGAGGTCGTCGACGAGCGTCCGTTCTGCCCGCCGCTGGACTTCTCCATCACCACCCTGGCCACCTACATGGATCAGCGCCCCCCGCGGCTGACCCAGCGCCAGGAGATCTACAAGGTCCACAAAGAGGAGATGGACGGCTTCTTCACCCAGCTGTGGGGGTCGGACTCCGAGCTGTTCAACCTGCACATCGACTTCTTGATGCTGCACAGCATGGTCGCCCTCCGTGGTGACCGCATCAGCGTCAACCGCGAGTCGGTAGAGCAGTGGCTCAACCTCGACCCCGAAGACCAGCGCGAGCTGATCTTCCACGCCCTCGAGCAGCGCTTCCCCCACGCCGAGTGGATCATGTGGGCCGTGGCCGATGGCGACGGCACCTGGATTCCCGAGAAGCCGCTGTCGGCCCTGTACCGCCGCTGGCGACGGGGCGAAGACTGGCGCAAGCGCTTCCAGCAGGGCCTGTACAGCACCGCCCGCACCCACGAGCGCGAGAGCTTCGGCTTCGCGCCCCTGGTCGACACCGGCATGCTCGAGCTGGGCAGCTGGGGCCGCGAGAAGTTCTACCGCCTGAGCCCCCGCTCCCGGCACCTGCTCTTCCCCCCCGAAGACGACGGCTTCAAGCAGTTCTACCTGACCCCCAGCTTCGAGATCATGGCCCCCGCTGGCCTGGCGCCGGTGCTGCTGGCCCGCATCGGAGAGCTGGCGGAGCTCACCGGCTGCGATCGTGCCAACACCTACAAGATCAGCGAGGCCACCATCGAGCAAGCTCTCTCCCGGGGCTGGCGACGGGACGACGTGCTCGACTTCCTTCGGGACAACAGCCAGATCGGCCTACCCGAGAACGTCGAGCAGACCCTGCGGGGCTGGATGGGCCACCACGGTGACGTAGAGTTCCACGACGTGGTGCTGCTCACCGTGCACCGCTCGGCCATCCGCAAGCTCGAGACCCACAAGAAGATCAAGCCCATGCTGCTGCATCGCTTCGCCCCCGGCATGTACGCCGTGGACCGCGGCCGCCTGGACGAAGTGCGCGCCGTGCTCAGCGGCGCCGGCTTCCACCCCAACGACGAGCTGCGCGCCTACCCCGCCACACCGGGATCCATGCAGGCCCGCGAGCGCCTCGAGAAGGTGGTCGCGGAGATCCGCGGTGCCAGCGAAGATCCACTGGCCCGCGCCCAGGCCGAGGACACCCCGCCCGAAGAGATGCACCCCGTGCCCGGCTCGGGCATTCGGGACCGCAAGTCCCGCCGCGGCCGCTCCACGCTGCCCCCCAAGACCACTATGGAACAGGCCGACGCCATCGTGCGCGAGGCGCTGACCGATGGCAAGAACGTCGAGCTGGTCTACGCCACCCGGGACGACCGCCGCACCTTGATCAAGGCGGCCCCAGAGCGCCTGGCCATCAACCGCGAGGGTCTGCCCGTGTTGGTGGCCCGCAACCTCGAGCGCGACGAGCGGCTCACCTACCGCATGTCCCAGATCGAGCGAATCCGGACCATCGCAGTCAGCTAGGCCTGGCCTTGGCCGAGCCCACCATCGCACGGAAGCGCCCCTTCGCCGTGGTCCTCGAGCCCGGCACCTACCACTGGTGCGCCTGCGGCGACTCGAAGAACCAGCCCTTCTGCGACGGCGCCCACCAGGGCACCGCGTTCTCTCCTGAGGCCTTCGAGATGAAGGTCGCAGGCACAGCCCGCCTGTGCGGCTGCAAACACAGCATCGACGCGCCCTACTGCGACGGCACCCACACGGAGCTGTAGGACAGCTCATCCGCCCTGCCAGGACCGGCCGTCGCCCCGAACCCCCGAAGGGGTCGAGTCGTCCGGTAGGGTGCTCCGGAAAGGCCGATTCCCGGCCAAGTACATGTCAACACGGCCAGGCCTCAGGTACACCGATCCCCTCTGAGCGACCGCGGTGTTATCATGGCGCGTTGCCCCGCCAGGGGTCCCTGCGACCCCAGGTTTCCCCTGTCCCCTGGACCGCCGCGATGACCCAGCCAGAGCAGCCCAGCACCGAGCAGCCCCAGCGCAGCTTCGAGCAGGCCCTGGTCGAGCTGGAACAACGCGTCAAGCACCTGGATTCAGGCGAGCTCCCCCTCGAACAGGCCCTGACCCTGTTCGAAGAAGGCGTCGCTCTGGTGCAGGAATGCCACGACAAGCTCGACCTGGCCGAGCGCCGCATCGCGGAGCTCACCGAGTCCAGCGAGGGTCCCCAGGAACACCCCTTCGAGCCCCGGGGCTAGGCCCCAGGCTCACCGGGCGGCGTAAGAATCTCACCGCTCGCACGTTGATCGCCGGAAACGCAAGGAGGATTGACTCATGTTCGACGATATCGGTCGTACGAGAAAAATCCGTGCCCAGCGCGAAGCCGGCTCGGTGCTTCTCTCTCTCGCCATCAACGGTTCCTTTGTGGCCGCCATGGCCTTCATCAGCTTCGAAGTAGCCGAAGAAGTGCTCGAAGACGATGGCCCCATCGAGGTGAGCTTCTTCGAGGAAGCCCCCCCCGACGAGCCCGAGGAAGAAGCCGCGCCGCCGCCGCCTCCACCGCCTCCTCCACCGCCCCCTCCCTCCACCCCGGAACCCGAGGAAGAGGAAGAGGAAGACGCCGAAGAGGTGGATCTCGAAGAGGTCGAAGAAGAAGTCGAGCTCGAGGACGTCAAGGATCTGCGCCAGGACCTCGACGACGCCACCAAGTACAAACACCTGGACGCAGGCGTCGAGGGCGGCGTCGAAGGCGGCGTGGCCGGCGGTCAGCTCGGCGGCACCTTGGGTGGCGTTCCGGGCGGCGAGCTCGGCGGTTCGTCCGAAGTCCGTGCCGTGCACTGGTCCGAGGTCAAGGTCAAGAAGCGCGTCTCCCCGAAGATGCCCGACGCCGCCAAGCAGCTGAACATGGCCGAAGAGCGCTGCCAGGTGCGCTTCTTCATCAACGAGAAGGGCGTCCCCTACGATGTTCGCCTCGAGAGCTGCCCCGCCATCTACCACGAGTCCGCTCTGGAAGCGGCTTGGAAGTGGCGTTTCTATCCCATGAAGGTCGACCGCGATGCCGTGAAGGCACAGTTCGTCCTCGTCATCGTCTACAGACTCACCGGTTGATTCGGACCGCAGAGGTTTCCCACCATGTCTTTTTCGTTTGAAGAAATCTGGGCATCCATGGGGATCGTGGCCCTCACGGTCATCATCACCCTGTTCATCATGTCCATCGCGTCGGTCTACG
>Ga0307987_1000531_pt1 | contig 22624 bp, 16 predicted proteins | sample EllFjometagen181_FD_203157 | JGI IMG/M metagenome (GOLD analysis project Ga0307987, IMG submission 203157) | Marine microbial communities from Ellis Fjord, Antarctic Ocean - #181 | ecosystem: Environmental > Aquatic > Marine > Unclassified | place: Southern Ocean | collected 2014-10-08 | reverse complement strand
CTGAGAATGGGCTCCGTAGGTAAGCTCGTCGGAAGATTTGGCTTTTGCTGGAGGGGATTAAAGCAAGGACGCCAAGTTAATTTTTGCAAATGATCCGATGAGGCGAAAAGTATGTTGACACCTACCGGTCTCCCCAGAATTCATAGAGGTTTTTTCCACGTTTATTGGTTAAACGACAACCCATTTCAAGGCGATAGGGCTGCATCAGATCAAGCGGACGCAGGATTCCATACAGACCTGAAAGAATCCGTAAATGATCCTGCATATAATTTATCTCTTCAGGACCATACTCATCCACTCCTATTTTTGAATAGACATCTCCTTTAAAAACAGAGATCGCAGGTCTGGCATTTTCAACGCTAAAAGGTACCGTAAAAGCATGAATCCGCTGTTCTGTTTGCAGCGCCAGCTTTTCGCTCATCTTCATTAATTTTCCAAGTTCTGCAATGGAAAACTTTTGCAACTCCTCTATCAGCAGTTCACTTTCTTGAAGCAGAGACGGATCCGTCTCCTTCTCTCCAAAGGAGTCATCGAATTCCTGCGTTTTGGACGGGGAAATTATCATTAACATAGTCAATTGTAAGCAAATATATTGGTAGGCTTTAGGATTTAATTTTCTAACAAAGATTGGGACATAATGGTTTCAAAATACTTTAATCAAACTGAGTTCGCTCAAGCTCCACCTCGGCACGAGCGGCCTTAGCACGAACCAGAGGCGCTAGCGTCAACCCCTGCACCAGAACAGAAAAAACCACGACAATATAAGTAACAGTTACCAGGGTATTTCGGATATCACCGTCAGGCAGTGAGAGAGCTAAGGCAACAGAGATACCACCACGCAACCCTCCCCAAGTAAGTATGGAAACAACTCCTGGAGAAAAACTTCTAAAACGTCGCATAATCGCTATGGGAAGGCCAACACTGACCAAGCGTGCAAGCAGTACCAGCGGAATAGCAAGTAGTCCGGCTACAATGTAACTCTTATCAAATGAGAGCACCACCACCTCAAGCCCGATAAGAACAAAGAGTACCGCATTTAAGATTTCGTCGGTAAGCTCCCAGAAAGTATCAAGATGGTCACGTGTCTGTTGTGACATGGCAAGCCTGCGACCATGGTTTCCAATAAGCAATCCTGCCACAACAATAGCAATAGGTGCCGACAGGTGCAATGCTTCTGCCAGAGAATAGCCGCCCGTTGTCATAGCAAGAGTGATAAGGATTTCAACAGAATAGTTATCAACTTTTCTTAGCATCCAGAAAGCAATTCCTCCCAGTAGCAATCCATAGAGAACACCACCGCCCACCTCCATGGCAAAAAGTTGCAGAACGGACTCAACGGTCACTGTTTTGGTTCCCGTTGCAACTTCTGCTATCACCAGAAAAACAACAACGGCAATACCATCGTTAAAGAGAGACTCACCGGCGATCTTTGTTTCAAGACTCTTGGAAGCACCGGCTGTTTTCAAAATTCCAAGCACGGCTATTGGATCAGTAGGTGAAATAAGGGCACCAAAAAGAAGACAATAGACCATGGAAATATCAAGCCCAAGCCACTGGGTGAGAAACCAGGTACCACCGCCAATCATAAATGTAGCCCCCACAACACTTGCGGTGGCAAGAGTAGCTATCACTGCCCGCTGTTTTGCCAGATCTTCAAGATTGATATGAAGTGCCCCTGCAAAAAGCAGAAAACTCAGCATCCCATGCAGCAGAGTATCATTAAAATCAATGGAGGAGAGCAGCCACTGAACGTTTTGTTCAACACCTGGAATTCCGAACCGCCCTACAGCCAGCAGTCCTAGAGACATACAGAGGGCAATTGTCATAAGGCCAATTGCCGTCGGCATATGCAAAAAACGATAATTAAGCCAGCTGAAGACTGCAGCAAGACTTATCAACACAGCTATAATATGAAACAAATCCATTACTTTAACTTTTCCCCTTAAAAATTGAGGCAGAAAAAACCATTATCGCCTGACATAAAGCCAAAACCTTAGGCTTTCATAATATAGGATTCCTATGAAACTTTCCTCTCTTCTATACCCATGCAAGCAGCACCGTTAAAGTCAGCAAACTGCAGAGCGTTGATAAAATCAATGCGGAGAAAACAAAATCTGGCATCAAATCATGCTCGACTGCAATAAGCCATGTCAACACAGCTGCAGGCATACCGGCCTGTAAAACAGCGGTGCTTCTCTCCACACCACTGATGCCAAAGAACAGTGCTAAAGCCAATGCCAAAAAAGGTACAAACGCAAGACGCAGCACAGTAATCAGCACCACATCCAGATCCATCTTAATCTCTGTCGATCCTGCCATTGAAAGCCCCATAGCAATGAGCATAACCGGAATCATTGCTCCCGAGAGCAGCTCCATAATGCGCAACACCATCAGGGGAATTTCAGTATCACTCATGGGAAAGAAGAGTGCAGGCAGCAAAATAAGAATAGCAGGAGTCTTGAGTACAGAAACGATAGCGGAATAACCGTTACCACTAATCCAGGAAGCTGCACCAACGCCAATAATAAAGGCGGTCATATTGATAGCTACAAAATAGAGCGTAGCCGTAACAACGGCCGACTCTCCCAAGTGAAAAATAATGATTGGAACACCAAAATTCCCCACATTGCCAAAGGAGGCAATCAAAGCAAAGGCCGCTGCTTTTTTCTTTGAGCGTTTCAGCAGACGAGCAATCGCATAGGCTGTAAATGCCCCAACACTATGGACAACGACAATATACAGCAGCAGCTTGCCGGTGTGATCCAGGATGATTTCAGCGCTGCTGATATGGTGGAAGACAAAGGCGGGTACAAAAATATAGTAGGCAATGCGGGAAAGAGTACGAATTTCCAGATGAAGCCTAGGACCAAGCAGATACCCGATTGCCACCAGACCGAAGACCGGAGTCAGCACATTAATAAAAATAGATATAATATCAGTAGACATGGGAAAAGAAGCTCTTTAGTAGAGTGACAGCCGGCGCTTACCAACCAGCATAATCAGGAACCGCCAATCAACTGCTGAGTCTGAGTTGCTATTTCAAATTCTTCATCCGTTGGAAGTACTAAAATTGTACAGGGGCTCTCTTCTTTTTGAATTTCCATAATTCCATCTGTCTGCTGATCATTCTTCTCAGAATCAAGACTGAGACCAAGCGGCCCTAGCCCCCGAAGGGATCTAGCCCTTGCCTTGCTGTCATTTTCACCAATACCGCCCGTGAATACAAGGCAGTCAGCACCACCAAGTACTGCCAGATAGGCTCCAATATATTTTTTGATCCGGTAACAGAAAATTTCAAAGGCCAGCAAGGCTCTGCTGTCACCTGCCGCTGCAAGCTTGCCAATGGAACGCATATCATTATTTCCGCAGATACCTTTGAGGCCACTTTCTTTATTGAGAAGTGTATCAAGCTGCGCTATATCCATTCCGCACTCCCGGGAGAGATAAAAAAGAATAGCGGGATCAATATCACCACTGCGGGTCCCCATAACAAGCCCCTCAAGAGGAGTAAACCCCATGGAGGTGTCCACACACCTGCCACGATCAATAGCTGTAGCGCTTGCACCATTCCCCAAATGAAGAGTTATAATTTTCAATTCACCATACGGACGTCCAAGATATTCTGCCGCCTTCCTGGAAACGTACGCATGAGATGTACCATGAAACCCGTATCGCCTGACTCTATTCTTTTCATACAGTGTATAGGGTAAAGCATACAAATATGCATGCTCAGGGATCGATTGATGAAAAGCGGTATCAAAAACAGCAACCTGGGGAACAGCCGGAACCTTCTCCATAAGCACTTCAATCCCTGTGATATTTGCAGGGTTATGGAGTGGTGCAAGTGGAACAAGCTCCTTAATCGTTTGAATCACCTTCTCTGTAATAAGAACAGGTTTATGAAAATTCTCCCCGCCATGCACAACGCGATGGCCAACTCCCGCAAGTTCAGCCACATCCGTGAGGATTTTTTTCTCCTGAAACAGTGTTATCATCAGATGTATGGCAATTCTATGATCGGGGATGGCCTGTTTGATCTCAACCTTCTGCTCTCCGGCAGTATCAAAATATCGTAACGAAACATGCCCCATCACCTCCCCTATCTGCTCAATTACTCCAGAAGCGAGTACGGCAAGGTCACCCATATGGTAAATTTGAAATTTCAGGGAGGAACTCCCTGAATTCATAATTAGAATTTTCATATTTCACCAACTCTTTCCAGAGAATTCACAGATAAAACAGCATAGAGTAACTATTAGCAATAGTTCCTGACAGTATCAATTTATGATGAATAAAGTCAAGAGGAGAAGGAGTTAAAACCGTGGAGGGAGTACTCTTCTATTGTGGAGAAAAAGAGGAGGTGTATTCAAAGAATAACACAGCAAAAATCAGGGAAGCCGAGCACTCTTTATTCAGCCATCTGAATCGCATCCGCAACCTGCAGTGCCTGACGGGTAGCCGTAACATTATGAACGCGAACGATGTCCACCTTTGCCCTGGAGACAAGTGCTGAGATTACGGCTGTTGCCAGGTCACGCTCTTCCACTGCAAGTCCAGTAATATCTTCAATAAATCTTTTCCGGGAATGGCCAAGGAGCAGAGGACAGCCAAGAGTGTGAAAATCTGCAAGATGTTTAAGAATGGAAAGATTATGGGCAAGGGTTTTTCCAAATCCTATGCCTGGATCGATACTGATACGAGAAAGGTCGATCTTTCTTTCTGCAAGCCAGGCAAGTCTTTCCCGAAAAAAACCCAGGATATCAGTGACCACATTTTCATACTGCGGTTGTACCTGCATATCTCCAGGAGTACCCTGCATATGCATAATAATTACCGGAACGGATGTTTCCTGCACCAGTGTCACCATTTCAGCATCCTTACGCAGTGCAGAGATATCATTAATAATATCAGCACCGGCCTCAAGAGCCTGGCGGGCAACTTCTGCCTTTGTTGTATCAATGGAAATAGGAATCGTGTATTTGGAACGAATATAACGAATGGCAGGAATGACGCGTTCTAGCTCTTCTTCTACAGTGACCGGCTCAGCAAAGGGACGGGTTGACTCTCCCCCCACATCAATAATATCAGCACCGGAAACGACAAGGGCCTCTACCTGAGAACAGGCAGAGGCCACTGAATCAAACTGACCACCATCGGAAAATGAATCGGGCGTCACATTTAAGATACCCATAATTTTCGGAAGGGTCATATTTATTCCTTAGGTTTTTCCTCGGGTGCTGCAGGAGTCTCCTCAGCTTCTTCAACTTCTGACACAGCTTCTGGTTCCGTTGCTGCTTCAGATGCATCCTGCTCTTCTGCTTCCTGAGAGACCTCTGTAGATTCTTCTTCAACAACAGGCTTAACAGCTTTTTTGGGAGCTGCTTTTTGAGGCTTTTTCTTAGGCTCAGGATTTTTTTCGGTACGTTCAAACTGACCAGGACGAAGCTCATCGAGTATATCCTCGATATCTTCAAGCATAATGGTTTCCTTCTCGAGCAACTCTTCTGCCACCCGCTTCAGGATATCCATATTCTCAGCAAGCATTTCCGTTACTCTACGGTTTGCCTCCTTAATTATAGTCTCCACTTCATGGTCAATCTTTCGTGCGGTGTCCTCACTAAAATCACGCTGCTGACCAATGTCCCGACCAAGAAAAATCTGCTCATCCTTCTTCCCATAAGAAAGAGGGCCGAGTTCCTCACTCATTCCCCATTCACAGACCATCTTACGGGCCATTTCGGAGGCGCGTTCAATATCATTGCCAGCACCCGTGGTGATCTCATCAAAGATAAGCTTTTCCGCCACACGACCACCAAAAAGTATACAGAGGGTCTTCTCAAGAAACTTCTTAGAATGAGTATAGCGCTCATCGGTGGGAAGCTGCATGGTCACACCAAGCGCCCGTCCACGAGGAATAATAGAGACCTTGTGAATGGGATCAGTGTCCGGAAGCAGCCGTGCAATTACTGCATGTCCTGCCTCGTGATAGGCAGTAATTTCTTTTTCACTATCTGTGATTATCATGGATCGGCGTTCTGCACCCATCATGATCTTATCCTTAGCTTTGTCTATCATCTCCGGATTGATCTTCTTAGCACCGGAGCGGGCAGCCATAAGTGCCGCCTCATTGACAAGATTTTCAAGATCGGCACCGGAAAAACCTGGCGTGCCACGAGCCACGATCTCCATATCCACTGAAGCTTCCATCTTGGTTTTGTTCGCATATATCTCAAGAATTTTCTGGCGTCCCAACACATCGGGAACGGGAACAATAACCTGACGATCAAAACGACCGGGACGAAGAAGAGCAGGATCAAGGACATCGGGCCTATTCGTTGCAGCAACGATAATAACACCCTCATTTTCCTCAAAACCATCCATCTCAACGAGCAGCTGATTCAGAGTCTGCTCACGTTCATCGTGACCGCCCCCCAAGCCGGCACCACGATGACGACCAACAGCATCGATCTCATCTATAAATATAATGCAAGGTGCATTTTTCTTGCCCTGGCCAAAAAGATCCCGCACTCGGGAGGCTCCAACACCCACAAACATTTCAACAAAATCAGATCCTGAAATTGTAAAGAAAGGGACATCAGCTTCTCCGGCAATGGCCTTGGCGAGCAGGGTTTTACCAGTACCGGGTGATCCGGCGAGCAAAACTCCCTTAGGAATACGGGCACCAAGTTTAGTAAAGCGATCTGGGTCCTTGAGGAAATCAATGATCTCTTCAAGCTCTTGCTTCGCCTCATCAATCCCTGCAACATCTTCAAAGGTAACCTTGTGCTCACCTTGTTCCAGTAGTTTAGCCTTGGTTTTCCCAAAAGAAAGTGCTCCGCCTTTCCCGCCACCCATCTGCATCTGGCGCATAAAGAAAATCCAGACTCCGATAAGCAGTAGCATGGGAAACCACGAGACAAAAAGAGTCATCATCCAGGAATCTCTCTGTACTTCTTTCACCGAGATATCAGCACCATTCTTGCGCAGGATGGAAATCATCTCATCGTCATTGATGGGATACACAGCGCGAAAGGCTTTTCCATCACGCATACTTCCTGAGACAATATCACCGGATATCTGAACCTGAGAGATATCATGACTCTCAACGGCTGCAACAAATTGACTATATGTCAGAGATGTATCTTGGCCCTGGGGCTTATTGAACAGATTAAAAAGCAGGATCATGGTCAGACCAATCACCAGCCACATGGAAAGATTTTTATAAAAAGTATTCAACTATTCCTCCGCAAATCCGGATTAAACAAAGAAGACGCAGACAACGCGTCGATAATTTTCAAGCAACATTACTCAGCAGTACTCAACAGTAAGGGTAGTAACCCGCTCTGTCGAGGGTAAGAATGTTTTTTTCTGTGAATAAAAAGAATTACTCTTTTATTTCAGCAGATTTCAATCTTTGCTACGTCGTCGCTAATATTTTTTTAGTAAAATATTGAACGGGATGCACTCCTATTTCCTTTTCACGCACAGCCTTCATCGCCATGACCACAGCGACAGCACCGGATGCGGTGGTAGTGTATGGAATATGAAGTTCAAGGGCTGCACGACGAATGGTGTACGAATCCTCCGTTGTGCGCCGTCCCATGGAAGTATTCACAACCCACGCTATTTGATTATCCTGCATTTTATCAAGAATATGGGGGCGTCCCTGGGAAATCTTATTTACCTGACTACACGCTATATCATGCGACTGGAGAAACTTTGCAGTGCCGGCCGTGGCAACAATCCCAAAATCCATTGCAACAAGCGTCTTTGCCGGTTCAATAATCGTTTTCTTATCACTGTCCCTGACACTGATAAATACTGTCCCGGAAGCTGGAAGAGTTGATCCTGCTGCAAGCTGCCCTTTGGCTAGTGCCAAGCCAAGATCATCATCAATTCCCATAACCTCACCGGTGGATTTCATTTCAGGTCCAAGTAGCGTATCCACATTATCAAAACGATCGAAGGGAAAGACAGCTTCTTTTACGGCCCAGTGAGAAATCACAACTTCCTCGGTAAGGCCAAGTTCCTGAAGCGTCTTCCCCATCATGATCTTGGTTGCAATTTTTACAAGGGGAACCCCCGTTGCCTTGGAGACAAAGGGAACCGTTCGTGACGCCCTCGGGTTCACTTCAAGAATATAGAGGTCAGTTCCCTTCACAGCAAACTGAACGTTCATCAGACCTATTACACCGAGCTCAAGTGCCATGGCACGACTGGCCTCTTTTATCTCGGCAATCATCCCGGATGAGAGTGTATGGGGTGGTAAAACACAGGCTGAGTCACCGGAATGAATACCCGCTTCTTCAATATGCTGCATGATACCACCGATTATTGTATCATCACCATCGCAAAGTGCATCCACGTCCACTTCTATGGCATCCTTTAAAAACTTATCAATCAATACCGGATGATCAGATCCTGCAATACCCGGAATTGCCATAAACTTACGGATTTCATCATCGTTGTACGCAATACGCATATCCCGACCACCAAGAACATAGGAGGGACGAACCACAACCGGGTACTCGATTTTATTTGCAACAATGAGTGCTTCTTCCAGAGTGACAACCGTATCATTGTCCGGCTGCCGAAGACCAAGTTTCTGCAAGAACTGCTGGAAACGTTTTCTGTCTTCAGCACGATCAATAGAATCAGGAGGTGTTCCAACAATGGGAACCCCGGCCTCTTCAAGAGCCACGGCAAGATTAAGCGGAGTCTGTCCGCCAAACTGAACGATCACACCATCCGGCTTTTCGAGATCAATTATATTTAAAACATCCTCCAGAGTAAGCGGCTCAAAATAAAGCTTATCGGAAGTGTCATAATCCGTGGAAACAGTTTCCGGGTTGGAGTTCACCATAATGGATTCAATGCCGATTTCAGCCAGTGCAAAGGAGGCGTGAACACAGCAGTAATCGAATTCAATTCCCTGACCGATTCGGTTGGGCCCGCCGCCAAGAATGATAATTTTTTTATTACCCGTAGCAGACGCTTCGTTTTCCTGTTCGTAGGTGGAATAATAGTAGGGTGTATAGGATTCAAATTCGGAGGCGCAAGTGTCCACCAGCTTAAACACCGGTTCCACTCCCAGAGTTTTTCTCAGTTCACGTACATCTTTATCGGAAGTTCCGGTTAAAAATGCAAGTTGATGGTCGGAAAAGCCATACTCTTTACAGCTTCTCAGAAGTTCAGGAGTCAATCCCTGAAACCCCTGTTCACGAATAGTCATTTCCTTTGCGACGATCTGTTGAAAATTATAAAGGAACCATGGATCAATCTGGGTCAATTCAAAAATATCTTCGATGGACCGGCCGCGTTTTAATGCTTCATACAGAAAACAGACACGCTTGGAATTTGGCTTGCGTAAGCCAGCTTCCAGATCTTCCATATCCAGGTGAGTCAACTCATCCTTGCCATCGCCGCCAAAACCAAACCTTCCTGTTTCAAGCGATCGCATTCCCTTCTGAAAAGCTTCCTTAAAGGTTCGTCCAATGGCCATGGTCTCACCAACCGACTTCATGGCAGTACTCAAAACATCTTCAGCTTCTGGGAACTTCTCAAAGGTCCAGCGTGGAATTTTGACCACACAGTAATCAATACTTGGCTCAAATGCAGCGTAGGTTTCTCGGGTAATATCATTTTGTAATTCATCGAGTGTATACCCGACGGCAAGTTTTGCAGCAATTTTGGCAATGGGAAAACCAGTGGCCTTCGAAGCCAGAGCCGAGCTCCTGGAAACACGAGGATTCATCTCGATTACCATTAACTCACCATCTGCAGGATTCACTGCAAACTGCACGTTGGAACCGCCTGTTTCGACACCAATCTCACGAATAATAGCAATGGATGCATCACGCATATTCTGATATTCACGATCGGTGAGTGTCTGCTGGGGGGCAACGGTGATAGAATCGCCGGTATGTACGCCCATGGCATCAATATTCTCAATGGAACAGATGATAACCACATTATCTTTGGAATCACGCATCAGCTCGAGTTCATACTCTTTCCAGCCAAGCAGACTGCGCTCAAGCATAATCTCGGTGGTCATGGAGAGATCAAGTCCCGATGAGGAGAGTTCTTCAAGTTCATGACGATTATAAGCAACCCCGCCACCCGTTCCACCGAGTGTAAAGCTAGGGCGCACAATGACAGGAAATCCAATATCATCCCCTGCCTTCATCGCATCATCAAGCGTATGAACAATAAATGATACAGGGACATTAAGACCAATGTTTTCCATGGCCTCCTTAAACTCTTCCCTGCCCTCAGCCTTTTTGATAACACTTATATCAGCAGCCAGCATTTCCACATTATACTTCTCAAGCGCCCCGGCTTCGGAAACTTTTATCGCGGTATTCAGTGCTGTCTGTCCGCCAAGCGTTGGAAGGAGTGCATCGGGACGTTCCTTTTCGATGACCTTGATCACCATCTCAGGGGTAATCGGCTCGATATAGGTATAATCGGCAAGCTCTGGATCGGTCATAATGGTGGCTGGATTGGAATTAATAAGGACCACTTCATAGCCCTCTTCCTTCAATGCTTTCACCGCCTGAGCACCTGAATAATCGAATTCACAGGCCTGACTGATAATAATTGGGCCGGAGCCAATGATAAGGATCTTTTTTATATCTGTTCTTTTTGGCATAGGATACAGTTCTTCGTATTGTTTTTACGTTATTTGCTTTTTGCTGTTGCAGATTACTTACGCATCATCGCTATAAATCTATCAAAAAGATACATGGCATCATGGGGGCCGGGTGCATGTTCCGGATGATACTGCACGGAAAAAGACGGATATTTTTTATGCCGCATTCCTTCAACGGAACCATCGTTTAGATTAACATGGGTCAGCTCCACCTCATCGAGGTTTAAACTGTCCATATCCACACAGAAGCCATGATTCTGAGAGGTGATTTCTACTTTTCCGGTGCTGAGATCCTTCACTGGCTGATTTCCGCCGCGATGCCCGAATTTCAGCTTAAAGGTGGACCCGCCATAGGCAAGTCCAAGGATCTGATGGCCAAGACAGATGCCAAACATCGGTTTCTTTCCAAGAAGAGCCCGAATGGTTTCCACAACCTCCGGAACCCCCTCGGGATCGCCAGGACCATTGGAGAGAAAGATGCCGTCCGGATTCATAGCAAGCACGGTCTCAGCTGATGTTGATGCGGGAACCACCTGTACCTGGCAGCCTTTTTCTGTGAATATGCGAGATTGATTGTATTTAATACCAAAATCAAAGGCCACGATCTTCAGAGGATTTTCAATTCCCGTCTGAGCCGTTGTAAAATCGGTCCCCGGGACCACGCCGTTTTCGGCCCAGCCATAGGGTTCTTTACAGGTCACCTTGCTCACCATATCCTGGCCAACAACTCCAGCTGACTCTCTAGCTCTTGTAACCAGTGACTGAGGATCAAGGTCAATGGTTGAGATAATCCCCTTCATGGCACCTTTTGTCCGAATATGACGAACAAGTGCCCGGGTATCAAACCCCTCAACACCAAGCACACCATACTCCTTTAGAAACTCGGAGAGAGTCTGTTCCGATCTGTAATTGGAAGGATAGCCGCTATATTCTTTTATAAGAAAGGCTTTTGGATGAACAGAAGCTGACTCCATATCCTCCTTGTTCACACCATAATTTCCAATAAGAGGGTAGGTCATGGTAACTATCTGGCCCGTATAGGATGGATCGGTCAGGATTTCTTGATATCCACTCATGGAGGTGTTAAAAACAATTTCACCAATGGCCTCGCCGGATCCGGTAAAGGAACGTCCTTCAAACAGGGTTCCATCTTCCAGGGCAATCAATGCTTTCATATATTTCCCTTGTTATTTGCTTCTTTCTGTAAACAGCTTAAAAAGAGCCTGAGTCTGTGATAAATGTGAGTGACTGACAAGCTTGTAAAAAGGTCAAATTCGAGATGGCTAAGAAAAAAGCTTTATATGCGAGGCGCGTATTTTTTATTTGATTTCGGCGTACTAGGGTACGTCGTACTTGAATAAAAAATGTCCCCCAAGAGCACTTCCTGCGGGGCGCACAACAAAGCAGATGAAGAATTTTCACAACGCCATCAATGACTGTGCAGGTTACCTCCCGATACGCATTCGGTAAAACAGTGCAACTGGAATCGCGAAAACAGGAAGATACTAAAAAAAATTGTAATATTAAACTCAAGATATGGACTTGAGTCAACAGGAATCGGGAGCAATCCCACTAATCTCGCTTACCAAACAGTTTATTCTCCTATTACTCTCTTTTTCTGTTTGGATTTTTCCTTCAATTTGGTATTGATAGACGCTGCAATTATTAGCATTATTATTTTTATTCCCCTCCCCCTTTCCAGAAGGAGAAATCATGCATAAAATAGGACTTTCACTTATCGCAATACTTTTGTTACTCTTTACATTAACCGGAGAAAACCTAATGGCCCAAAATACATTAAAAGACGGATTATATGCCAAATTTGTCACCAGCAAAGGCGACATCACCTGCCAACTCGAATTTAAAAAGACCCCTATCACCGTTGCCAACTTTGTAGGCCTTGCCGAAGGCACCAAGGAACTTGGCGGAGGATCTGGGAAATCAGGCGTCCGTTTCTACGATGACCTTAACTTCCACCGTGTAATTGATAATTTCATGATTCAGGGTGGTTGTCCACTGGGAACCGGTACAGGCGGCCCAGGTTACACCTTCCCAGATGAATTTGATCCAAGCCTTAAACATAACAGCCCTGGAATTCTTTCCATGGCCAACTCCGGGCCCGCAACCAATGGCAGCCAGTTTTTTATCACCCACGTTCCCACTCCCCATCTGGACGGAAAACATACGGTTTTTGGCCATGTTGTAGAGGGCCAGGATGTTGTGAATGCTATCCAGCAAAATGACAAGCTCAAAACCATCGAAATCATTCGTGTGGGTGCCGATGCAGAAGCCTTCAAAAGCGACCAAGCTGCTTTTGATGAACTTATTGCCACTCAGGATGGCCGCAGCAAAGAAAAAGAGCTTATCGCCATGGAAGAATCCATGGAGCAGATCAAAGGCCAGTGGCCCGATGCTATCACAACCGACTCTGGACTCAAATATGTTGTTGTTGCTGAAGGCGAAGGAGATACCCCCGCATCAGGTGCTTCAGTAAAAGTCCACTACACCGGCAAGCTTCTTGATGGAACAAAGTTTGATTCATCCTACGACCGCAACAGCCCAATTGACTTTCCCGTTGGACAGGGGCGAGTTATCAAAGGATGGGACGAGGCCATACTGACCATGAAAAAAGGTGAGAAGCGTGTTCTTATTATTCCCCCCTCACTCGGTTACGGTGAGCAGGGAGCAGGTGGCGTGATCCCACCCAATGCAACTCTTGTCTTTGACGTTGAGCTGATCAGTTTCTAACTAGCGCCTGTCCATAAATGGCCTTTTTCCTCTAACTCTTCGTTGCTGGACGAACACTAACGACTACTTTTGTTATCAACGCAGAAAAGGCCTGACTGGAACCATACCAGTCAGGCCTTTTTTATTTATAAGGACACACAATTCTATCCCGTATTCCCCAAGAATTCCAATCAATGGTCAAGCAGACATTTCCCTTTCTTTCCAAAAAGATGTGTGTGTAATTCAGGAACATATTCCGCGTAAATCAGTTGCACGGTTCCATCTATTTTCATATCTATAATCGCCTGGTTAATGGTATCAACATGATCCATCAATGCCGATGAACGAGCAATCGCCATCTGCATTGCAGTGGTTCGCAGAGGCTTTGCAGCAGGAAGAAACTGATTATGAAAGGCATGGTCATCCTCTATGATTTTCCTGGCAACCACATCAAGAACAGGGGTAATATCAATGCGGTCAGCCTTCAACTTGTTGAAATTTATTACAATAGAATTCACCACTTCCGTTTGCAACCCATACTCAACAATTGCATCCTGAAACTCCTGCGAATACTTTGCCCCGGCAACTACCCCAATGGTTAAGCCCCGTAAGTCAGAAAAATTTTCCCAGGAAAATTCTTTACCTGCTCTGTGATAAAAATTGATTTTATTTACAAAAAAAGGTTCTGGAAAATATGCATATTTCTCCCGTTTCGATGTTTTCACGGTGAGCATCAGTCCATCCGCCTTCCGATTCTGCACCATATAAATACATCTCTTCCAGGGCAATAACTCCATACGCAAAGGTTGCCCAATGCGTTTAAAGAGTTCTTCCATTACTTTCACAATCAGGCCATCATCGGGTGCCGCTCCGGGCTCCCCTTTCGTGTAAGGTGGCCATGGGTCTTCAACCAGAAAAAAGGGTTTCTGAGCATCAGTCGCTGCCGCACATATGGTGGCAATGCAACAGAAAACGATACAAAGAAAACCTCTTTTAACTAAGAGCGTCACAATCCGCATAACATCTCACTCCTGAAAAATAGCTTTAGTAGCCCGGCAAAAGATCTCCTGTAAAAAAAAACAATTCCCTACCAGGATACGTATGCTGGCTTCCTTCCCGTTCACCAGTGTTAGACTCTCTGTTATATTATTATGAGAGGAAATTACAAATATCAATACTCACGTTTCCGAGTTGCTTTAACGATACAACAGTAAAACCTTATCAGACTAATATTTCAGCCCAACACGATCTCGGACCAGATCAAGAGTCACGGTTGCTTTCTCTCGCGCCCGCTCTGCACCTTTTTGTAAAATAACCCGAATCATTTCAGGATCAGCCAAAAATTCCGCCTTCTTACGTCTTGCATCTGCGTAATAATCACTGATCAGATCGAGAAGTTCGAGTTTAATATACCCGTATGCAGCCCCGCCATTCAGATACAAGTCCCGAACTTCCTGCAGTCGTTCTGGCGATGCAAAGAGTTTTAACATCGCATAGAGATTACATGTATCAGGATCCTTGGGATCTTCCACGGGAGTGGCATCGGTTGCTATTGCCATCACCTTTTTCTTCAAGGGCTTTCCGTCAAGAAAGATGGGAATAGTATTACCATAGGATTTTGACATTTTCTGCCCGTCAAGGCCTGGAACAGTCGCCGTAACCTCACTAATAAAAGGTTCAGGAACCACAAAGGTTTCCCCAAAGATATGATTAAACTTCTGGGCAATATCCCTAGCCACTTCCAGATGCTGTTTCTGATCCTTGCCAACGGGTACCTGGTCAGCCTGATAGAGAAGAATATCGGCAGCCATAAGCATTGGATAGGAAAACAGACCGAGACTCGCATCAATCCCCTTTGCCACTTTATCCTTATAGGAATGACACCGCTCCATTAATCCCATGGGAGCACAGGTGGAGAGAATCCAGGCTAACTCACACACCTCTGGAACATCGGACTGAGCCCAAAAGGTACACTTTTCAGGATCAAGACCAAGTGCCAGAAAATCCGCTGCGGCCTCAATGGTCCCTTTTGCGAGCCTTTCCCTGTCCTGTACGGAAGTGAGAGCATGAAGATCAACAATAAACACATACAGATCGGAATTTTCCATATTTGCAATCATGGTTTTCATCATTCCAAAGTAATTTCCAATGTGCAATTGGCCAGAGGGCTGAATACCTGATAAAATTTTCATAATAATGATAGAGAAATAGAGTTAGGGTTTGTTTGTTTTGCCAGTCTTTAGCGTCGGCCTTCAACCTTCAGCCTTCAGCCTGCCTTGAAGCTTTCAAAGCCCGAGCATACTACCTCAGGTGAAAACGAAAAAAAAGGGGAATCCGAAATTCATCGGATTCCCCTTTATCACTCTCTGCCAATACTAAAAAGGCAGATGATCAGTTCACAGAATTACTTCTTGTCATCGTCTTTGACTTCTTCAAAGTCAGCATCAACAACATCATCATCCTGTTTAGCTTCTTCAGCACCGGCTGCTCCAGCCCCCTCAGGACCTTCCTTAGACGCCTGAGCATACATGATTTCAGCAAGTTTATGAGATGCCTTGGTCAGCTCCTCAATTGCGGCATTGATTGCATCGGTATCATCACCTTCAACAACCTTTTTAACATTCACGATCTCTTTTTCAACATTACCCTTTGTCTCTTCATCCACCTTATCATCCAGATCTTTCAGTGATTTTTCAGAGGCATGTACCAAACCATCGGCATTATTACGAGCATCGACCAGTTCTTTACGTTTTTTATCTTCATCGGCATGCTCTTCAGCATCCTGTTTCATCTTCTCAATCTCTTCCTCTGACAATCCGGAGGAGGCTGTAATACGAATGGACTGCTCTTTATTCGTTCCAAGATCCTTTGCTGACACGTGAAGGATACCATTGGCATCAAGATCAAAGGAGACCTCAATCTGTGGCACGCCACGAGGAGAAGGTGGAATATCGGACAGCTCAAAGCGACCGATAGTTTTATTATCCTGCGCCATCTCACGTTCACCCTGGAGTACGTGGATGGATACTGCCGGCTGATTATCAGCCGCAGTTGAGAATATCTGGCTCTTCTTTGTGGGAACCGTGGTATTTTTCTCAATCAGCTTTGTAGTTACTCCGCCAAGTGTCTCAATACCGAGTGACAGAGGTGTAACATCGAGCAGAAGGACATCTTTTACATCACCCTGCAAAACACCACCCTGAATAGCAGCTCCAATGGCTACAACTTCATCGGGATTCACTCCTTTATGGGGATCCTTGCCGAAGATCTCTTTTACTTTCTGTTGAACCTTAGGCATCCTGCTCATACCACCAACAAGAATAACCTCATCGATATCGGATGCGGAAAGACCGGCGTCCTTCAGAGCAGTCTTACATGGCCCTACTGTACGATCAACAAGATCATCAACCAGAGCCTCATATTTAGAGCGACTCAGTTTAATGTTAAGATGCTTAGGACCCGAGGCATCTGCGGTAATAAAAGGCAGATTAATCTCGGTCTCTGTGGTGGTTGAAAGTTCCATCTTCGCTTTCTCAGCCTCTTCCTTCAGACGCTGGAGAGCCATTTTATCACTACGAAGATCGATTCCCTGCTCACGCTTAAACTCATCGGCAAGCCAGTTCACAATACGCATATCGAAATCTTCACCACCAAGGAATGTATCTCCATTTGTGGATTTTACTTCAAAAACACCATCGCCAATCTCAAGGATAGATACATCAAAAGTACCACCACCAAGATCGAAAACTGCAATTTTTTCTTCGCCTTTCTTATCAAGTCCGTAGGCAAGCGCTGCGGCGGTTGGCTCGTTGATAATACGCTGAACATTCAGTCCTGCAATCTTTCCGGCATCCTTGGTTGCTTGACGCTGAGCATCGTTAAAGTAGGCAGGAACGGTTACAACTGCGTCGGTTACCTCTTCACCAAGATATTCCTCAGCGGTCTGCTTCATTTTACCAAGAATCATGGCAGAAATTTCAGCAGGGGTATAACTTTTTCCTTCAACTTCAATGGCAGCACTGCCACCCTTCCCTTCGATAATCTTAAAAGGGCTGATCTCAACAGATTTCTGTACTTCAGCATCGTTAAAATTCCGGCCGATAAGACGTTTAATTGCGTACAGAGTGCGCTCTGGATTAGTTACAGCCTGACGCTTTGCAACCTGCCCGACCAGACGCTCATCACTATCTGCAAATGCAACGATGGAAGGGGTTGTACGATTTCCTTCCACGTTAGTAATTACTGTGGGATCGCCACCTTCCATTACTGCCACACATGAATTTGTGGTTCCCAGGTCAATTCCTATTATCTTTCCCATACCATTTTCTCCTTATATCGAAACGTGAAACCGCCAGATTTTACGATGGCGATATCTTCTATTTTCCGTTTTTTTCTATTTTATAAACACAATTTTTTATTCGCTACAACACTTGCTACAGTGTTCATCATCTTGATTTTGTCAAGCAACTCTTTAACGCTTCATGGAAGTTTTTAATCTTCTCTTACTCCTTGTCACCCGCCGAAACGATTACTTTGGCAGCCCGAAGCAGACGATCTTTGTACTGGTAACCTTTTTCAAATTCCTGCAGAATATGATTTGCAGGAACCGTAGAACTTGGCTCCATGGTCAATGCTTCATGATTGGTAGGGTCAAAGGCCTCTCCCACACTACTTACAGGAGTTACTTCAAATTTTTCAAGGGAGCTGATAAGACTCTTTAACGTGAGCTCGACACCTTCAATCAATGACGCGAGTCCCTGTTTGGCCTCAATTCCTTCGGTTTGGCCCTGAGTAACTGCACGTTCAAGATTGTCGACGGTGGCAAGGATTTCTCTAAAAATCGGTTCGCCTGCATACTTTAAAGCCGCCGTTTTCTCCCGCATCATTCGTTTTTTATAGTTGTCAAATTCAGCAGCAATACGCATCATTTGATCTTTCTGCTCGGCCGCATCGGCAAGTGCATCAGCCAACTGTTTTTCAAGAGTATCCTCAACAACTGGTTCTTTCACCGGCTCATCAACGCTCGGTATATCTTCACCAATGGATTCAATATCTTCCAAAATTTCTTCCTGCTTCTTATCTTCGCTCACCAATTCCTCCGTATATGGTAAAAGCAATGAAGAGCCTGAAGACTCTTCCGCTGCTCGCGTTCACTCAAGTTCAACATTGTTCTGTAGTTGCATCAACAATAAGGAGCACTATTTCCTTGTCAAGTAGTGACAACGCCTCTTTTTGCCTTTCATCTTATATAAAAAAATAATATAGTACCTGATATCATTTCTTATTTTTATTGAATGGAGAACAGACTCAATGGAATTCGAACCAAAATGGATCGCTTGGGAAATTACCAGACGTTGTAACCTTAAATGTGTACACTGCAGATCTTCATCAGAACTTGCCATAGAAGGGCATCCCGACTTTTCCTTCGATGAAGCAAAACGTGTTCTAGATGATATTGCCTCATATGCCTCCCCTGTTGTTGTCCTTTCAGGCGGAGAACCACTGCTTCGGGAAGATGTTTTTGATATCGCCAAATATGGCGGATCAAAGGGATTGCGGATGTGTCTTGCCACCAATGGTACATTGGTAACAGCTGATATCTGCCAACAGATCGTTGATTCCGGAATCAAAATGGTATCGCTTAGTCTCGACGGCGCCAAGGCTGAAACCCATGACGATTTTCGGAATCAGAATGGTGCATTTGATGGTACCATGAATGCCATCAAACTTTTTAAGGAGTACGGTATTCCTTTTCTAGTTAACTCCTCGTTCACCCTCCGCAACCGTAAAGAAATCCCTGAAATATACAAGCTGGTGAAAAGCCTTGGAGCAACGGCCTGGTATATGTTTATGATCGTCCCCACCGGACGCGGCGAAGATATTATGGAAGAGCTTATTCCCATTGATCTTTATGACGAGATCCTCGAATGGCACTACGAGATAGAAAAAAATGACGATGAACTTCTCACCCGACCTACCTGTGCACCGCATTACTACCGAATCGTACGACAGAAGGCCAAAGAGGAGAACAGTTCCTTTAAGCGCCGTAATCTGAAGTTCTCCACAGGTGGCTCAAAAGGATGCCTTGCAGGACAGCTCATCTGCCTGATTGATGTGGACCTGGATGTGCTGCCCTGCAGTTACTTTCCAAAGTCAGCAGGGAACCTCTACAAGCAATCATTTAAAGAGGTATGGGAAGACTCCAAGCTCTTTGCCGAGATGCGTGATTTCAAGGGCTATAAAGACAACTGCGGCTCCTGCGAATATGTAAATGTCTGTGGTGGCTGCAGAGCTCGCGCCTATGCTATGACCGGAGATTACCTGGCGCAGGAACCATTCTGCGACTACATACCACGAAGCATTAAAGAAAAAGAAAACAAATAATTCACACTATAAAAAGATAAACTGTTTAGCAGTGCTTCAGGTTCGTTTGTTCAGCTCTTATCGTAAGAGTACTCTTATACGATAAGAGCTGAACAGACGAAGATGGAGTGCTGATGAATAGTTGGGATAAAACATATGAATGATACTTTTCTTAAGGCCTGCCGCGGAGAGCAAACTGACTACACCCCAATCTGGATAATGCGTCAGGCGGGTCGTTATCTGCCAGAGTACCAGAAGGTGCGCAGCAATGTAACCTTTCTCGAATTGTGCAAAACACCGGAACTCTGTGTGGAAGTAACCCTGCAGCCCATTGATATTTTAAACGTTGATGCAGCAATTCTCTTCTCAGATATCCTGATCCCGCTCGAAGCCATGGGAACGCCCCTTGAATTCCATGAAGGTCGTGGCCCTGTCTTCCCTGAACCTATCAAGAATCAGGCGGATGTTGACAAACTGATAGTACCTGATCCGGAAGAACATACCGGCTTTGTTATGGACACCATTGGTCTCCTGCGCAAAGAGTTAAAAGTTCCGCTTATCGGCTTTTCCGGAGCACCCTTCACCTGCGCCACCTATATGATCGAAGGCGGATCATCTAAGGTTTTCTGGGAAACAAAGAAAATGATGTTCAGCAACCCTATACTTTTTCATAATATCATGCGAAAGATCACGGACACCACCACCCTCTATCTGAAAGCGCAGGCAAAAGCCGGTGCGCAGGCACTGCAGATTTTTGACTCCTGGGCCGGTGTTCTAGCACCCTGCGATTTTAAAGAATTTGCCCTGCCCTATGTTCAAGAGATCATCCGTGATCTGCAGGATACGGGGCTTCCCATCATCTACTTTGCCAATAACGGCGCTACTCTTCTTGAAATGTCGGAAACCTCCGGGGCGAATGTCCTTGGGCTTGACTGGCGTATCAATATAGGGGATGCCGTAAAACGTCTTGGCAATACTGCTGTTCAGGGTAATCTTGATCCTTTCTCCCTCTTACTGCCAAAGGATAAGCTGAAGAAACGTATCGGCAGGATTATTGATGATGCCAAAGACGCCAAAGGACATATCTTTAATCTTGGCCATGGTATTCATCAATTCACCCCACCGGATCAGGCCAAAGCTGCCGTGGAGTTTGTACACGAGCTCAGCCAGAAATAATTTTCAGAGTGCCTATCCCAACGACTCAACAGTGCTACTCACTTATGGACGAGTATGCCATGCTTGATAACATCCGGGCCCATTCTCTGATGGTGGCCCGGGTCGCCTCTGTACTGCTTCAGGAACTAACAAATCATTTAGGCCCAGATAGCAGCGTTTTCGCATCAAAGAAACTTGTCCTGGCCGGAGCTCTGCTCCATGATATTGCCAAAACTCCCTGTTTAAAAAACCGCTGCGACCATGCAAGACATGGCAGAGATATCTGTATTCAGCTAGGTTTCCCTGAGGTTGCAGAGGTGGTACGGGAGCATGTTACACTCACGGAATTCTCCCTTGAACGTTACAATAAGGGCCTGTTTCTTGCCAAAGAACTTGTCTACTACGCAGACAAAAGAGTACGACACGATGAAATTGTATCGCTTGAGGAGCGTCTTGAGTATATCCTGGTGAACTATGGAAATAACGACCCCGGTCGCTACAGTCAAATCAGGGCCAATTTTGACAAATGCCTGCAACTGGAAGTTTGTCTCTTCTCGGCAACTGCAATAGAAGCCGATGATATAAAAGCATCAGTTAATAGCACACTATTCTGTTGATTCTTTTCTGTTCAAACACAATTAATTTAGAAGAAAAAACATAAGAAAAACCAGTCGTGTCCGATTAAAAAGTTGCGCGTCCTTTTTCTGAGCGAATCTATTTATTTCCATACATGCAAAACCCCAACAGGACACTGCTGATACTCATTGGGTTTGTGAAGCGAGTTCATTGTCCGGATCAATGATTTCTTATACGTCTGTTTTCAACTCTTCTTTTTTTGTGATCCATAACCTTGCAACAGATGAGTAAAGCAGGGCATAAAGTATACAAAGGCTGAGAATCAAAAGAAAAGCAAGAGGAGACCACGGATGAATATTTTTTATGATAGTGAGAACAATTGAAATAACAACTCCATGGATGAGCCAGATTGAAGCAGAATGCTTTCCCAAAAAAGCCAGACCAGATAGTCGGTGCTGATGGAAGAGGAGTGTAAATGCAAATATTGCCAGGGGCCCCAGGATAAAATCCGCCCGGGAGCTGATAATCGTGTATTGAAAAATGTTTATGCCTTCTCTGGAAAGTATCCCGAACAGTGCCCCTATATCAATAAAATAGTAGCGGAATGAAACGATCAAACCAATACAAAAGAGAGCTATAGTGTGTCGCAATAGCGGGTTCAGCAGCCGTTTACATGAAAACTGGAGACTGGTTTCAAAAATGCCTGAAGCAGCAAAACAAAATCCTATAAAGAAAAAGAATTGATTAAACCATAGGAGGTCCAGCGGAAATGATTTGTATACTATGGAAGAAAGTCCCACTGTTTCGATCATTTCTGCAAACACTGTAAAGCCACTTGCGGGTGACAGCAGATAGACAAGGCCTGAGAAAAGAAGCAGCAGGGGCCAGGAAAAACGTCTCACAAAAAGGACCGCGAATGGTGTGAGCAGAAGAAGTTCGACGTAAACAATAAAAAACCACCAGGAACCGTTGATGCTGACATTGATGCCAAGAAAGGTTTCCACTGCATGTCTAGTAGAGAGGAGTATAGTGGATCCTGCAAATGAGACAGTATGTTAAGGTGTATTTCCAATCAAAAGGAGACGCCGAATGGGAAGAAAGAAATACAGCAAGGAATTGAAGGCCCAAATAGCCTTAGACGCCATCAAGGGC
>Ga0307987_1000530_pt1 | contig 22697 bp, 11 predicted proteins | sample EllFjometagen181_FD_203157 | JGI IMG/M metagenome (GOLD analysis project Ga0307987, IMG submission 203157) | Marine microbial communities from Ellis Fjord, Antarctic Ocean - #181 | ecosystem: Environmental > Aquatic > Marine > Unclassified | place: Southern Ocean | collected 2014-10-08 | reverse complement strand
CGGGGTTATTGAGAGATTGTTATTACCCACGCAAACGCTTGGTCCTCCGGGCCGGGCGTTTTACTTTGAATTGGAGCGCCTTTGGTCTCCCCTGGAGAAAATAGACAATGGAACCTAAAATTCGCATCGATGTGTTGACATTGGACAGTGTGCAGTGTGCTGCCTGCGGTTATATGATGGAGTCCATTGCGGCTCTGCCCGAAGATATTCAGGGGTTGGTTGAGTACAAAGAGTGGTCCATCAAACAGAAAGAGGGGATCGCCATGTTTACCAAATTAAAAGGTAAGGTGTTGCCCACCATCTGTATTGAAGGCGATCTGGTTTTCCAGAGTATGATTCCCCAATATGAAGAACTTATTGACGAACTGGCCAAAAGAGCCCCTTCCGATGCAATAAAAAAATGCATTCTTGATTTGAGAGATCAGGATTTTGATTTTGATAACATCAAGGCAAATCTGGACCGGGCGGGTTCCGGGCATAATACAAGGTCTGACAAGTAGCAAAGGAGAAAATAATCCATGTCCAAGACAGATGTTTTCCTCATCACCGGTTTTCTGGGAAGTGGTAAGACCACCTTTTTAAATCGGATCATTGATGCGTTTCCCACAGATCGTAAGCTCATGATCTTGATGAACGAATTTGGCGAAATTGGAATCGATGGGACCCTTGTGGAAAACGAGGATGTGGAAATGTTGGAGATCAGTAAAGGCTCTATTTTCTGTGTCTGCGTCAAAACCGATTTTATCAAGGGGCTGATGGAAATTGTCAGCACCATCCGGCCCGACGTCTTATTAATAGAAGCCACGGGTGTTGCCAACCCGGCGGATTTGAAGCGGGATTTGAAATTATCTATATTTAAAGACCGGTTTCAGATGAAAGAGCAGTTCTGCATCATTGATGCACCCAATTTCGAAGATGCCTATGACACGTTCTCATCTGTGGAAAAACAGATAGAATCTTCCTCCCTGTTTATCATTAACAAGATTGATCTGGCCACCAGGGAAACCATCAGCAAAGTTAAAGAGATGGTCTCCCGTCACCATCCCGATCCTGAATTTTTGGAAACCAGTTACGCTGATATTCCCCTGGAGGATTTTTTATCCGTGTTGTCTCCTTCCAGTGATTCAGCCATTGCAAGTGATCCGGCCATTGCATCGGAAGATTTTATTTCAGGCCGGGAACTTGAGCTGTCTATTCAAACGCTTTTAAACAACCCTTTCGCAATTACCACACCACCGGATCGCCTTATGTCTGCGGTTTATACCTGGGATGAAGCTGCCGGGCTGGAAGCGTTTCAGGAAATTGGCGGTCAATTGCCCAAAGGCATTATCAGGGCCAAGGGCTACCTGGCACAAGGGGGGGACGTTTGGCTTTTTAACCGGGTGATGGAAAAGAATGAATATACCAAGGTAAAAAACACAAAAAAAATATCTGAATTAACCAATCGGCTTATATTTATAGGCTCCCCTGAAGCCCTGCAGGAGATGGAAACTATGGGGCTGCAAATTCCGTTTTTGAATTTATTTTCCACCCACGATGCCATGGCTGGCAGATTATAAAGTAAGGATAAAAAATGGTCATGAACGCAGGATCTAAATCTCAATGCCTACCCACCTATCGGGTACTTACCCAGGATCAGATCAACACCCTCCACTGTTCAACCCTGGAACTCCTTGAGACCATTGGTGTCAAAATCATGCATGAAGAGGCCGTCCAGATGATGGCCGATGCCGGATGTCGGGTGAAAAAGGATAACATTGTCCAGATTCCCAATTATCTGGTGGAAGAGTCCATCCGCAGCGCCCCCTCCCGAATTACCATATATAACCGGCTTGGCAAAGAAGCCATGCATCTGGAAGGCAACAAAACCTATTTCGGCATGGGCACCGACCTTGTGAAAACCTATGATCCGGAAACCGGCAAGTTAAGGGAATCACAGCTCCAGGATGTGGCCAATGCGGCACGGATTGCAGATCATCTGGAAGAAATTGATTTTACCGGTTCCTATGCCCTTCCCTTTGATTCTCCCACCAACCTTGCCTACATTGATTCCTTTAAAGTGCAATTGGAAAATTGCATAAAACCGATTTTCTACACAGCGGCTGGCATGGAAGATATGGCGGTTATCCATGAAATGGCGGCTGCCGTCATGGGGGGTAAAGAGGCGTTGCGGGAAAAACCCATTCACATTCATTATGCCGAACCCCTGACCCCTCTCATGCACTCCTCCGGTGCCATAGATAAGTTGTTTTTTTGTGCGGATAACGGTTCTCCTGTGAATTATACCCCGGGTATGATGTCCGGTGCCAGTGCGCCTGTGACCCTGGCCGGTGCCGTCACCGTGGGTAATGCCGAAGCCCTGAGCGGCGTTGTCATGCACCAGCTCCGGGCCAAGGGAGCTCCCATTATTTCGGGATTTGGCATGTCAACCCTGGACATGAAAGCCGGAACCTGTATCTATGGATGCCCGGAATATCGACTGGCCCTTTCTGCCTGTGCTGACCTTTATCATTATTATGGCATTCCCATGTGGGGCACCGCCGGTGTTACGGATTCCAACTGCCTTGATCAGCAGGCTGGTATGGAATGGGCCATGTCCCTGTTAATGGCCGGGCTGGATGGTGCCAATCTAATCCATGACATTGCCTATATGGGACAGGGACTTGTGGGGTCTCCTGCCGCATTGGTGATGAATGCAGAAATCATCAGTTATGTTCGACGGGTGATCAAAGGATTTGACATTGATGCCGAACATATTGGAATGGATGTGATAAGAAGTGTTGGTCCCCAGGGGGCTTTCCTCGCCACGGAACAGACCATGAAATTTTTTAAGGAAGAACATTGGCAACCCCACCTGTCTAATCGGGCCAATCCTGATATATGGAAAAAGATGGGTAGCAAGACCTGGGGGGAGAATGCGGCCCGGAAAGCATTGGATATTTTAAAGAATCATCAAGCCATCCCCCTGGCTCCAGGGGTTCAGGAAATTCTTGATGCCATGCGAGATAAAGCCTTTTTTGATCTTGACGGAAAACAGTTTGAATCCTGATCCCGTTAGGGAGTCAGAGTAACTCAATTTATCTGGAAATCCGGCCGTAAAACCCATGCCTTTTGGCTTGGGTTTTACGGCCGAAATTATTCAAGCCCAGCCCTTTAGGGTTGGCTTATGACCTACTTTTCGTTCTTCCATTTGATCTGGAATTCTATCTCTTCTTCTGTACCTTCTCTTTCATGTTCAATAGTGAATTCAGCTCTTAGTGGTACATATATTCTTTCACCAGCAATTTGAATTTCAAACCTTTTCCCATTTTCAATTGCATCAGCAAGACGTCTTAATTTTGCTACAAAATCTTTGTCCGAATACGTTTTTTCAATATCTCGTTCTTCTTTCATTTTTGTATCCTCGTGAAGGGTGATTTTGTTTTGGGTTATAACCCGCCATGAACATCGCAAATCACCGACTCGTCCGGTTCATTTGAAATATCGGAAGCTTCTATGTTTCATTCCCCTTTGGCTTTGAACGACTCTCCTTCCAGGATGATGGGGTTATTCCTGGCCAGGATCGTAAGGATTAGAAGCCGTTCATTTGGCTGATCACGTGCTCATCATCCCACAATATTTTGCCCCCATCGGAGGAGTTGGTTGTATCTCTGGCGGAATGCCGCAATGAGATCTTCATTTGTTGGTTTTACTGTAAAAGTTTGGGTTTTTATGCGGTTGTACCTGGGCTTTACCCGCTCCGTTTCTTTTTGAATCATTGACCGCATATCCTCTTGAAACTCATGGGGTACAAGATTAAGGTCAATGAAAATTTCTATTTTCCAGACTGGATTCGAATCGGAAGATTCGGATGCTGCATTGGCTCCCTGATTCTGGGTATATGTTATAAATATAGGCCAGTAGCCTTCTTTATTCTTTTCAGACCACTGCTTAAATAGGGGGCATGTAATAGCCAGATATTTACGTTTTCTCCCGCCTATGTCTATGAGGTTATGACCAGAAAAGTTTAATGCTTTGCTCAATTCCTCACCCAGTATATCCAGTTCATCATAGGAATCCATCTGATCGATAATATAGTAATATTTATCATAGAGGTGCTGGAATGCCTCCTCGGATTTATCCTCATCTTTTTGAGCAAAATCCCAGTCAGGAAGATCACTAAATATTTCCGGGACATCTGGATGAGCTTTGCTTAACGCTTTGATGGCTGTCTCACTGCCGGTGAAGAATGGGTCATACTCATAATCTTCAGATAAATGGATATAATAATCCGTGAGCATCTTGGCTCCGGCCGGGTGGCAGCTTCCATGGTCCAATACGGTTTTCAGCAGGGTTTTGATCCAGTCATAATTGAGGCTTATCCAGGGGGGATACATGCCGTCCCCGTCATAGTTATAATCCAGATACACAAAAATACAATGGTATTTTCCTTCATATTTTTTACTTAGATAATCATGATATTTTTTCTTTTGATTCTTTCCCTCTGGAGCCCCGAATTTATTTTCGATAAAAATCATAATTTTATTTTCAGGATTGATCAGAGCGATATCAATTGCCGGGTGTTTCCCTTTGCCGTTTTTAGAGGGGCCAGCTTGGAACTCCGTACGAACATATGTGTTTGCAAAGGATATGACGTCAATTTGATGGAGAGCGTAATCCTCGAAAAAGGAAACCTCCCTTTTATATAAGTCAGGGACGTCCCTGAAGCAAGTTTTGAGAAGCTCCTTGATCGCCAGATCATTTAGGCCGTGGCCCTGATACGGATTGAACAGCCATGCCAGGATAGTGGAGTGGGCTTCCTCGTTTATTTTTATGATATCTAGAAAAGAGATGGATCTTGTGTAGTTTACCGCCCGAAGCAGATTGTCATCTGTCACGAAACTACTGATTCGTTTTTCTGCTTTTTTATCAATCTTCATGAATGTAACTCCAGTTCATTATCGGTGAAATTCTCTTCTTTCATAGAACAACTGCCAAAGCTTGACCCTATATGAAAAAATTAGGTGGCGGATATTTATTTTATATTATTTTGGCATCCTTCAAAAATACTTTACATTTTTTTAGGGCATTCCCTGTTTGTAGGGGCTTTTTCCCAAACGACTGTAAAGTAGTTTTGGGATTATATGAAAGATGCCATTATTTTGTAATGTGAGGCCCACTGTGTCCGGTCCAGTTCCTTGTTCATGCGCGGAGCGCCTGAACATGGAGATGGATGCAGTCAGCACCGCGATTCAAGGCGGCGCAGCCGCCGTGAACCAGTTATTGTGCTGATCTGTATAACATTACAAAATGAAAGTTATACCGTCAGGATTCAACATTATTGGAGATAAAGCCTCCAGTCCTTAAATTCATACGCCCACCCAAAAGACATGTCAATGAGTTTATTAAAGTGTAACAGTAATAGGATGTATAGAACAGAACACAACAAACCAGCCCCAGTGAAAGGAGCTGACCTGTGCCTTGTAAGCCCGGACAAAATTCTGCGACCACCATTTTAAATCATCTTTCTTCACCCTGGATGCCCAGGAGTGAAACCGCCACCTATGGCTCTAAGATGCCTAGTGATGGTTTCAAAAGATGGGCTAACACTGGCTCAAAAAGAAGACAAGTCGTCCAGCACTTTTCCTGCCTCAAGATCTGCCCGCTGGTTCATATCGATCCTGCCCGCTTCCATGGCGTTGATCATATCGGCGGTGGTGGGCATAAAATTATATTTGTGTGCCCGGATAAGTTTTGTAGCTGCCTTGGTCACCTGGTCAATTGAGAATTCTTTTAGGGCAGCAAACCTCAATTTTAAACCGTTGCTGATGATGAGGACTCCCGGGGCTCAACGTCAATGACAGGGTCTGATCCCAACTCCGGTGCAGTGGTCGTTGTTACCCTTAGTGTTTGTTCAAAGCTTTTACATCCTTTTATTGACAAAAAGAACACTTTTGTTTACTCTGTCACTCAGCTGACAATACGATAGAAAATGTAATGCGATATTAAATTTCAAATCCCCCTTGACCTCGGCTGTTAAATCAGGAGTATGCTGCTATGAAAAAGAAACTTTTTCTGACAACATTTAAAGAATTTCCGTCCCGGCAGAAGGCAGCCAGTTCCAGCATTGACAAGGTCATGGAAAAAATGAAGGCAACAACGGGATCCAAGAAACAGGCGCTCAAGCATACAAAAAGGAAATGAACCAGCACTGGTTATCCGGTGCTGCTTCTGTCACCATAATAGTTTATTTACCAAGCACTTAATCACAACTCATAAAGAGGAAATATCATGAAAAAGAATATAGAAGAATTAAAAACGGACATTGAACAACTCCGGGATGAAATTAAATTAAAGGCTCATCTGGGCAAAGCAGAAGCCAAAGCGGAATTGGAAAAACTGGAAAACAAATGGGAAGGGTTTTTAAGTCAGTACAAACCCCTGGCCGATGAGGTAGGAAACACAGCTAAAAATACAGGTGCTGCTTTGGACATGGTTGCGGATGAACTCAAGGCCGGTTACCAGCGTCTTAAAAAAATGTTCTGATCCCAAAGGAGTTCTTGATAACAACGGCATTGTGGGCGACGGCAAAAAAATCGCCGCGCCGCATGCCGGGGGTTAATTCAAGATAAAATTTTATCTTGATTCTTTGTTGTAGGCGGATTACAACGGGAACAATTTCCCAGGCTAACCCTGGATTTTGATGGCTCTGTGCTATTTCTGTTCAACTTATTTCATCTGCGGTCCTTAGGGTCTGTTTGAAAATTAACCATCTATATATAATATTTATTGCCCCACTGGGGTGTCTCCGTCAGAGACTTTTGCATGGTTTATTTTTTAACGGATCCTTAGCCAAATAATAACGCCGGTTTCCGCAATGATATTTTCTTGCCCTTTAAGGGGTTGTACCAGCCGGTTTGTCTCAAGATCGTCTTTGATAAAATTGATATTCCCCAAAGCGATGCCCAGGCCTGAGGCCGTAGCCTACAGCGCAGGCTGGCCGATGGTGCGAACAAGCCCTAAAAGATAGATACGTATTAACGAACCACCCCTTCAAATTTATATTAAAGGAGAAAACATGGAAAAATTTACCCGTATCCTCTTTCCTGTGAGTCTGACTGAAATGTCCCCCATCGTCGCCCCCTATGTCACATCCATGGCAGAAAAATACACTGCCGAACTCCACATGGTGCACGTTGTGAGGAAAATGAACTTTTATGCGGATTCATTTATCAGCCAACCTTCTGAAACTGATATCAAACGCCATGTGAGCAATTTTGAACAGGAACGTCTTGCCATGGCTGAAAAACAGCTTGCAGCCTTTAATGAAAAGCACATCCCTGAACAACCAGGCATCCCCGGCACCCAGTTGCATGTTGCTTCTGGAACCCACTATAAAGTCATCCTGGAATATGTGGAAGAACACAACATTGATCTGATCATAATGGGAAGCGGCAGAAACATCCAAAGCAAGCTGTTCGGTTCCGTGGCCAACAAAGTGACAAAATTGGCTGATTGCCCTGTGATGGTGATTAAAATCAAATAATATTACCCCAAAAAGAGCGTTTTATTTTCATGGTTTGGGCTGGCTGAAATCCACCCCGATCCTTCCATAAAAAAACCATATTAATCGGAGGAAAGTGCAGTGACAAAACGTGTAAAACGTGACCCTTATGTTTGGGAAGCAGCTATTTCAATTCTTGCGTTGGTCGCTTTCATCAGCTTGGCTATTGTAAAGTACGGATCAGACCCCCAAGTCCCCATTCTCCTGGGAGTTCTGGTGGCTGCCCTGGTGGGTCTTCGGGCGGGCTTCGAATGGGAAGAAATTGAAAAAGGCATGCTCAACGGTATCACCAATTCCCTGCAAGCCATCGTTATTTTGGGTATTATCGGTATTCTTATTGGTGTCTGGATCCAAAGCGGAGTGGTGCCCACCTTGCTCTATTACGGATTGAACACACTGAGCCCTAAAATATTCCTGCCAGCCACGGTCGTCATCTGCGCCATCACCTCCCTTGCTACCGGGACCTCCTGGGGAACTTGCGGAACCATCGGTGTGGCCCTGATCGGTATCGGCTCGGGGTTGAATTTTCCTCTCCCGATGGTTGCCGGAGCTGTACTATCCGGTGCCTATTTTGGTGACAAAATGTCTCCCCTTTCCGATACGACCAACCTGGCCCCTGCCATGGCGGGAACCGATCTGTACACCCATATCCGACATATGATGTATACCACCGGTACCACTATGGTGTTGACCCTCATCATCGAAACTGTCCTGGGATTTTTCTACGGTGGTGGGGAAGCCAACCTGGAAGCAGTCACCCTGATCACCACAGGTCTGCAAGACCAATTTTCCCTTAACCCGTTACTCCTGCTCCCCCCTCTCATCGTTTTGGGGCTGGCATTTAAACGTATTCCCGCTCTTCCCGGTATTGTAGCAGGAATCCTTTCCGCTGCTATCCTGGGTGTCATATTCCAGGGTAATTCCTTTGGCGATATTCTCTCCGTATCATGGAGCGGCTATGCCAGCAATACCGGAACAGCGGCCATCGACAACCTTCTTTCCAAAGGTGGCTTTGACTCCATGCTTTACACCATCTCCATCGTCATTTGTGCCATGATGTTTGGCGGAATCATGGAACATACCAACCAGCTCCGGGTAATTGTAAAAAAGATTCTTAAGAAGGCCAACACTTCACGTTCGCTGATCACGGCCACCATTCTGACAGCCATTGGCGGCAACTTGATCCTGTGCGATCAATACATGGCCATTGTCATGACCGGTAAGATGTATTCCCAGGCATACAAAGACATGGGCCTTCATGCCAAAAACCTCTCCAGAGCTCTGGAGGACAGTGCGACAGTCACAGCCAACCTGGTTCCCTGGAACAGTGGTGGAGCATACATGACCGCAACCCTTGGAGTCGCCACATTTGCCTATCTGCCCTTCGCTTTCTTCTGCTGGCTCTCACCGGTAGTTTCCATGCTTTTCGGATGGTTCAACATCACCATTGAGCGTATAGATAAAAGTAAAGAATAAGCAAATGGATGGTAACACAGGACAACGTATCCGGGGGGACCTGTAATGAAAAAAGAACCGGATATTTCAATCGAATCACCAATGGAGGTTTTGGAATGAAGCAAAAAACAATCATCGCTGTTTTTATGATTGCACTGTCTCTGCTGATTGCACTTCCCGGGGCCTGGTGCACGGATAAGGAACTGGCAGAAGACTCAACCCTGGAAGGAATTTTGCAACGTGGGCAACTGCGAATCGGTGTAGAATCCGGTTTCATGCCCTTTGAAATGGTGGACAAGCGAAGCGGTATTCGCCAGAAACAGATCAGCCACGGTGGCGTTCGCCGGGGCAGCAGCCGTAATGTCAATCTCATCGGATTCGATATCGACATCGGAATTGCGATGGCAAAGGAACTGGGCGTGAAGCCTGTTTTTGTGGATACCTTCTGGCCCAGCATCATACCGGCACTGAAAGTGGGGAGATATGACGTTATTTTCGGCGGGATGTCCGTCACTGAAGATCGGAAAAAAAGTGTGGATTTTGCCGATCCCTTCATGACTGCCGGACAGACCATTCTACTGAATATAAAGCATAAAGGAAAAGTTCTTTCTTATAAAGATCTGAACCGCAATACATTGTCTGTTGCCTCCAAACCCGGTACCACCGGAGAGAATAGCATCAAGGAGCTGATTCCCCAATGTAACTACAAACCATTTGATACAGAAGAGGGAGGGGCACAGGCCGTTCTGAAAGGAGAGGTGGATGCCTTTGTTTATGATTTTCCTTACAATGCTGTTTTCATGGCCATGTATGGCAAGGAGAAGCTGATCTTTCTGGACAAACCGTTCACAAAGGAACCGATTGCCTGGGCGATCAGAAAGAACGATCCCCATTTTATGACTTTTTTGAATAATTTTCTGAAAAAAATAAAAGGGGATGGCCAGTTTGACCGGATCTATAAAAAATGGTTTCAGGATTCCGAGTGGTATCCCCATGTCCGGTGAAAGCGAGTAGGAGTTCTAGAAAAATATGGAGTCCTTCGAACTTAGGGAAAACTTTGACTTGTTATGGGCGGCGCGAGGTCAGCACATCGCGCCACCCATGGCGGTTATTTAAAATAACTTGATCCGTCCCAACAATGGGTACACAGTTTCTCCTTGGGCAGGCCGATGGCCTGGACCAGATCATCCAGGGTCTGATATCTCAAGGTGGTGAGGCCCAGGCGCTGGACGATTTTTTCCAGCATCTGGGAATGTTTCTCAGACCCTGACACGGCATACTCGGTGAGATCACACTCTTCCGTGCCCTCAATATCATAGATGGCTTTTCTACCGGCCAGATCCAGGGTGGACCGAGAGGTGGAAAAATTTAAAAATTCGCAGGGGTGGATCAAACAGGGGCAGGCAATGCGCATATGCACCTCTTTTGCCCCGTATTCATAGAGGATCTCGGTGTTGTCCTGGAGCTGGGTTCCCCGGACCACCGAATCATCGCAAAAAATGATTCGTTTTCCCTGGATGATCTCCTTTATCGGGATCAACTTCATTTGGGCCACCAGATCCCGCATTTTCTGATTCTGGGGCATGAAACTCCGGGGCCAGGTGGGGGTATACTTCACATAGGGCCGCATATAGGGGGTTCCGGTTTCGTTGGCAAATCCAATGGCATGCCCAATGCCTGAATCCGGTATTCCGGCCACAAGATCCGCTTTGCAGGTTTCGTTTTTGGCCAGGGCTGCACCGCATCTATACCGGACCTGTTCGGTGTTGATACCCTCATATGTGGACGCGGGGTACCCGTAATAAACCCAGAGAAAAGAGCAAACCTGCATTTTATCCCCCGGTGCCTTGACCTGCTCAATGCCTTCTGCGGTCATGCAAAGGATTTCGCCCGGCCCCACAAAATGTTCCACTTCAAATCCCAGATTGGAAAAGGCACTGGATTCTGAGCTGGCAGCATAGGCATTCTCCCTTTTGCCGATGATGATGGGGGTTCTGCCCAGCCGGTCCCGGGCTGCATAAATGCAGTCCTCTGTCATGACCAGCATGGAGCAGGAGCCTTGGATCTTTTCCTGGGCATAGGCAATACCCTTTTCAATTGTGGTTCCCCGACAAATCAGTGCTGCGGTTAGTTCTGTTGGATTGATGGTGCCCTGGCTGGTTTCTGCAAAATGAATGTTTTTGGAAAGCACCTCCTGGGCCAGCTCGTCCAGGTTGGCAATCCTTCCCACCATCACCACGGCAAACTGCCCCAGATGGGAATGGATGATTATGGGTTGGGAATCGGTGTCACTGATGACGCCCAAGCCCTTGCGGCCGCTCAGCTTACCGAGATCAGGTTCGAATTTTGACCTGAAGTAGGCATTTTCAAGGCTGTGGATGGTTCGGTTAAACTGGCCGTCGTCATAGGTGACCAAGCCCCCCCGCTTGGTTCCCAGATGAGAAAGATAATCTGTTCCATAAAATAAATCCGAATTGCACTCAGCCTTAGACGCACATCCAAAAAAACCACCCATTTGTTTTCCCCGTATTGTTTAAGTTAACCCTCTACTTTCTTACCCTCATTTAGTAAACCTGCCCGGGCAAATCAATGTTTTTTCTTAAATCCACCATAAAGGGCCATAAAAGACATTGTTGAACTTGATGAAATATCACCTGAAATAGGGGAATTTTACTCCCCTTTACCGATATTTTTTATGGGGCTAAAAACATGGCGGTCGATTCAGGATAATTCAATTTTACTAATGGGGACAATACTGATATCTAATCCCTGATTATCCTGGGTAGCGGCATCGGAATTTTTCCATTCGCTGCAGGGGAAGGAGAAGAACTATTGGTTACCCACTTAACCCAGAATATTTTTAAATATTTTTTATGTGGATAATCAGTTTTCAAGCCCTAAATTTCAAAGTTTCTAAAAGGTTGTAATGGAAATCTATTTAACTGAAAACGAATGCTCAACAGATCAATACATATATCATGATTAAAAACAGTGAAAGTGAACCCTTCCCAAAAGGGGGCATCCACGACAGTTTCGTTAAATGTGCCCGTCAATACCCCCAGGAACCTGCCGTTATTTTGGGAAAGCATATTTTGACCTACCGGGAACTGGACCACCGTTCCAGTCAACTGGCCTGTTATCTTCGCCGTACGGGCATGCTCAAGGGGAATGCCCCGGTGGGCATCGCCCTGGGACGTTCCTTGGATTTGCCTATCGCCATCCTGGGTGTGTTGAAGGGAGGGGGGGCTTATCTTCCCCTGGATCCTGACTATCCCCGTGAGCGTCTTGAATTTCTGGTGCAGGATAGCGGCATGGCCCTGATGTTAAGCCATTCGAAATATTTGGCACCCTTGTCTCATTTAGATACCTCCTGTATGTTCCTGGATTCAGAATGGGAAAAGATTTCCCGGGAGCCGGTGGATGGCCCCGCCGTAACCGTTGAGGGAGATCATCCGGCTTATGTGATCTATACCTCCGGTTCCACCGGCCAGCCCAAAGGGGTCTGCTGTCACCATAAAGGGGTCATGAACCTGCTGATGGATTTTCAGAACCGTCAACCCATCGGACCGGGGGATCGGGGAAGTTGGTGGACCAGCTTTAATTTTGATGTATCCGTATACGAAATTTTTGCACCCTTGACTTTGGGGGGTGCCCTTGTGATGGTGCCAGAAAGCGTTCGTGCAGACCCTCCTGCCTTCATGGATTGGCTTTTTTCGGAAGGGGTGACCAGTGCGTATTTGCCTCCCATGATGGTTGCGGATCTGGAAAGCTGGATTGGCAATAATCCGGGCCAGAGTCCTCTCAGGCGTTTGCTGGTAGGGGTTGAGCCCCTTTCGGAAGTCCTGCTCAATGCCATTGATACCCAAGTGCCGGATCTGACCATCATCAACGGGTACGGTCCCACAGAGGCAACCGTGTGTGCGACGCTCTACACTGTGGGGCCTGAAAATTCACTCCATGAAAATGTACCCATTGGAAAATCGGTGTGCCACATGCAGGTATACCTTCTGGACCCCCAGGGCCAGCCGGTGGGAGATGGAGAGATCGGTGAAGTCTGGATTGGCGGAGCAGGGGTTGCCCACGGGTATCTGAATCGCCCAGACCTGACGTCCCAACGGTTTCAGCCCAATCCCTTTTCAAAAGATCCCACCGATCGTGTTTACCGAACCGGTGATATGGCTCGGCATCTGCCCGACGGAAATTTTATGTTTGTGGGGCGTGAGGATTTTCAGGTGAAATTCCATGGGTATCGCATCGAGCTGGGTGAAATTGAGGAGGTGCTGCGGCGATACGTAGATGTCCGGGAGGGGGCGGTGCTGCTCCGTGAGGATAAACCCGGCATCAAACAGTTGGTGGCCTATGTGGTCTGCAAGATAAAACAGTCCATTCCAGTAAAAGAACTGAGTGCTTTTTTAAAGAAAAATCTTCCGGAATACATGCAGCCGTCACTTTATGTTTTCCTGGACTCTATGCCCGTTACACCCAATGGCAAGACTGACCGGCGGGCGTTGCTCCCGCCTGACCTGAATGCGGCGGGGGGACAGCAAAATAGCGACTATGAGGCACCGGCATCTGATACGGAAAAGGCGTTGACTGCCATTTTTGAAAATGCCTTGGGAATGGAAGCCCTGGGGGTTCATGATAATTTTTTTGAGCTGGGCGGGCATTCTCTCATGGCAGCCCGGGTCTGCTCCGCGATTTTAAAGGACCTTAACCTTGCCATATCCCCGACGGATTTTTTTAAGGGTCCCACGATTAGGGATATTGCGCTGAAGGTGAGCAAGCCCCATGGGCACATCTCTTCCAACGAGACAGAATCCATCCCCTCTATGCAGGCAAATCGGTTGAACTTTCCGGCATCCTTTGCCCAGAAGGGAATATGGATGCTGCATCATATGGATCCCAAGGGCATTGTGTTCAATATTCCCCTGGTGGTTGATATCAAAGGCCCTCTCGCACCGGCCCTTCTTAAAGATGCGTTTGATTTCATGGTGCAACGATACGAGATTCTGCGAACCTCATTTGTCATGTCTGATCATGAATTAATACAAAAAATTCATCCCCATACCCCCTGGGATATGCCGGTGGAGGAGTTATCGCATTTACCGGAATCCCAACGCATTGCGCAGTTGAATCGTATTTCAGCCGCCACAGGTTCCGCCCCTCTGGATTTGTCCCGACCCCCACTCATGAAAACGGTTCTGGTGCGGATGGGACCCGGTGATTTCCGTCTGGTATTCTGCATACATCACAGTCTGATCGACGGGTGGGGGGCAGGTGTTTTTTTCAGGGAATTGAGTGATGTTTATGAAGCCCTTGCCGGGGGGCAGACCCTTCTGGACTCCCCCCCCCCGTTTCAATATGGAGATGTGGTGCTCTGGCAACAGCAAAAATTGCTACAGGATGAAGCGAAATCTCGAATCGCCTACTGGACCCGACAGCTCAAAGGGCCGCGTTGGCCCTTGAATTTATTGAATGCCCGTCCGCGCCCCCGGCTTTCCACTTTTAAGGGTGAGCGCCTTTCCATTGCTTTTTCCCAGGAAACAACCCTGCAATTAAAAAAAATGGCCCGGGAGGAGAACGTAACCCTTTTTATGGTGATGCTTGGGGCTTTAAAGGCATTGTTGTTCAGCTATTCGGGTGAAACAGATATGATCGTAGGGGCCACCACGGCCAACCGAAATCATCTGCAATTGGAAAAAGTAATCGGCGTGTTCATCAATTCCCTGGCTATGCGGACGAACCTATCCGGTGATCCCTCATTTAAAGAATTGCTGAAACGAGTCCGCCACACGGCCCTTGGGGCCTACGATCACCAGGATATACCCTTTGAACAGGTGATGGAATCCCTGAATGCCGGGGGGGATGCCAGTCGTGATCCCATTTTCCGGGTGCTGTTGATTCTGCAGAACACCCCGCTGCCCCATCTGGCGTTCAGAGACATGGTGTGGTCCTATGAGGAGGTGGGCAACCAGACTGCAAAGGTCGATATTCTGCTGAACCTGGAAGAGAAGGAAAACTGTCTGGTCGGATGGTTTGAATACAACCGGGATCTGTTTGACAAAAATAGCTTTAAACAAATGGCACAGGATTTAAAACAGATTTCAGAAAAGGTGTTGCTGAATCCGAATATCCCCTTGTCTGATTTTCGAAATCAAATTCTTTCACGTCTTAAAAAAGAGTCCCCAACAGGAACAAAAGAAAAATTCAGTTGTATCATCCTTGGAGAGGGGACTTTGCCACGTGTGTGTGGGGAAATTCTTTTAAAAAAAGGGTGTACCCTCCATGGCGTGATTTCACCAGATGAAGAGAATCGTCGTTGGGCTGAAGAAAGGGGCATTGCGGGATGTCTGGTGCCCTCAAATCTGGAGGATCTGCTGAAGGGTCGCTCCTTTGATTATCTGTTCAGTATTGTCAACAGTTGTGTGCTGACCCCGGAAGTTTTAGCGCTTCCCCGCCGGTATACCATCAACTACCATGACGGGCCCCTCCCCCGATATGCCGGTATGCATGCCACGGCCTGGGCCATTATGAACGGTGAAAAAAAACACGGCATTACCTGGCATAAGGCGGCAGCAGGGGTCGATACCGGTGATATTCTGCAGCAGCAGATGGTCTCGCTGGATGCGAATGAAACCTCCCTGACATTGAACGGCAAATGCTACGGGGCCGCAGTGTCGTCTTTTGAGTCTCTTGTGGATGCGATTCTGGAAGATAAAGCCATGCCATCTCCCCAGGATCTGGACCAGCGAACCTATTACGGGTTGTATCAAAAACCCCCAGCGGGCGGTCTTATTGTCTGGACACACCCCGCAGAAAAAATTCATGCCAGGGTCCGGGCCCTTGATTTTGGCCAATACGATAATCCACTGGGCCTTCCCAAACTGTGGATTAACCACTCATTGTTTATTGTGGGAGAGACCCGTCTCTTGGGGACCTGTTCCGGAAAATCACCTGGAACGGTGGTTGCTGTGGATGACGCATCTCTGGTGGTGGCGACAGGGGACGGAGACCTGGCCGTTGGATCTTTTAAAACCATGGACGGGGCTCTCCTGAAGATTGCACCGTGGGCCAGATCTTTGGAAGTTGTCCCAGGAAATCGGCTGCCTTTGCTGGATCCGACCCGGATGGCTGCGTTTGAGACCTGTTATGCGGAAATTACCCGGCATGAATCCTTCTGGGTAAAAAAGATGTCAGTGCTGAGGCCCCTTCGGCTTCCTTGGGAGAACTTGGAAGATGCAAATACCTGTACTATGAAGGCGGTTGTTTTGCCCCAAATAGTTCCGGGGGCATTGTCGGTTCCGGGGGCCGGGGACGCCGGTGAAAACGTCGGAGACCTGGCAGCCGCCATTGTGGTTTATTTATCCCGGATCTGCCAGACGATGGAATTTGATGTGGGGTTCAGGCATTACGGAATGTCCCGCTGTGTCGAGGAGATGGATGACGCGTTTGCCCCTTACGTTCCCTTGGCGGTGAAGGTGGATGGAAACAGGGCGTTTTCATATTTCAATAAACGTTTCCAGCAGGAAATACACCAGGTCTTAAAAGGGCAGACCTTTTCCACGGATCTTCCCTTGCGATATCTGGCATTGGCTGGAAGCGGTTCCGGACAAAAGGAATGTCCCTACGGGGTGGCACTTGAAATCGTTGAGACCTTCATAGGGTATCAAGCTGCCTCTGGACCGTCCATTGTTTTTGTGGTTTCCAGGGATCAAACGGAGTGCCGCCTTTTTTATGACCCTGGTGTTTTGAGTGACGCTGGGGTCAAAGATCTGGCCCGTCATTTCAACATTTTTATGACCGGACTGGAAGCCTTCCCGGAAAGCACTCTTGTCAGTCTGCCCCTGTTAACGGATGCAGAGTACCGGCAACAGGTGGTGGCTTGGAACGATACAAAAATGGAGTTTCCAGAAAATTCCTTTGTTCACCAGCGCTTTGAAGTCCAGGCCCGGGAAATGCCCGATGCCATTGCCCTGGTCCACGGGAATGAAAAAATCACTTACCGGGATCTGAATGCCCGGGCCAATCGTCTGGCAAGATATCTTCAAAAACAGGGGGTGGGCCGGGAAGTGCTGGTGGGGGTCTTCATGAAACGATCCATTCATGTGATCATCGCTATGCTGGGGATTTTGAAAGCAGGCGGTGCATATGTCCCCCTGGACCCTGCTTATCCCGCTGATCGTATCTCATTGATGTGCCGGGATTCCGGTATTGATATGGTGCTGACCATGGATGCTTTGAAATCGGCTCTGGGGGCGTTTAACGTCCGGATGGTTCTTCTGGATGAAGACCCTGACATGTCAGAAAAGGAATCTTGCGAAAACCTTCATTACTCAACCCGGGCAGAAGATCTGGCATACGTGATTTATACCTCGGGCTCCACCGGCATTCCCAAAGGGGTCATGGTGGAGCATGGCGGAGTAGCCAATCACGCCATGGCGGTTTCCAGCCGATTTGGTATCACCCCCCATGATGGGGTGGCCCAATTCTTTTCCATCAGCTTTGACGGGGCTGTGGAGGAAATTTTCATGGCGCTGACCCAGGGAGCCTCCCTGGTAATGCTCCCCTTTGATCCGCTGCCCTCCATGAAGGTCTTCATGGAATGGGTCGAGCAGGAGGCCATCACTGTGCTGGACCTGCCCAGTGCGTTCTGGCACGAGTGGATGCACTGGGTTTCAGACAACCAGGCTCCGTTACTCCCCGCCTCCCTGCGTGCGGTCATCATTGGGGGAGAAAAGGCGTCGGACTCTGCCTTTGCCACTTGGGTGAAGCATACCTGGGGGCAGGTGAGATTTTTTAATACCTATGGGCCCACGGAAACCACCGTGGTCTCCACCCTTCTGGAACCCGACACAACCGGCAGCGGAGACAGCCTGGCCGGACTTTCCATTGGGCTGCCCATTGCCAATACGCAGATTTACGTGGTGGACGGAACCTTTCAAGCACTTCCCGTGGGAATCCCGGGAGAAATGCTGATCGGTGGTGCCGGGGTAGCCAGGGGGTATCTGAACCACCCGGAATTGACCCGGAAAAAATTTATTCCGGATACATTTCATAAAAAAGGACGCCTGTATCGTACTGGGGACCGGGTGCAGTACAGGCCCGATGGCCAGATTGATTTTTTGGGCCGCCTGGATAGCCAGGTCAAGATTCGGGGATTTCGCGTGGAGCCCGGTGAGGTCGAATCTGCACTCTTGAAACACCCGGCAGTGGGGCAGGCAGCGGTGAGTGTTCAAATGGATGCCCGGGGAGAAAATCGTCTGGCGGGGTATCTGGTTTATAGGAATGACATGGCATGCGATTCCTCGGATGTAATGGACTTTTTAAGGCAAACCTTGCCACCTTACTTGGTGCCTGCTGTCTTGATGCCCCTGGCCTCCCTCCCGCGACTACCCAACGGTAAGATCGATCGGCGTTCTCTGCCAGCACCGGATAGGATGACCTCGGCTGGGAGTGATCTGCCAGTGCCCCCGGGGACTCCCTTTGAAAAAGAGGTGGCAGTTCTCTGGAAAAGGGTGTTGGGAATTTCAAATATAGGCATCCATGATAATTTCTTTGAGCTGGGCGGCCATTCCCTGCTGGCAGTACGCCTTTGTTCAGAGATGGAGACACATCTGGGAAAACAGGTCCCACTCCAGATGCTGTTCCAGACGCCAACCATTCAAAAGCTATGTGAAAGCATGAACGGGGGTCAGAAAAAGACAGGACAATCCCTTCGATCACTGGTTGAAATTCAGGAGGGGGGAGAGAAACCCCCTCTTGATAAAGAGTTTTTACTATCTGCTCAGATAGGGTTACCAGATTATATGCCCGAGATTAGACCCTTTCCCCGGTATCGAAACCTACCGCTGTCCTCCACCCAATTACGTCTCTGGTATATTAAGCAGCTGTCCCCAGATTCAATAGAATATAACCTTCCCTTCAGCATAAGACTGACGGGCAGTCTTGATATTGACCTGCTGAGGCAGTCTCTGCATCATATTATCAACCGCCATGAAGCCCTTCGCACAAGGTTTGATGTTGAACAGGATATTCCGGTACAGGTCATTGCCGACACCCTGGAAATAAATATGCCTTTACAGGATTATTCTTCCACAGAGGATGACAAAAAAGAGGAAAAACTGGATACATACTTGACCCGTTGTGCAAAAGAAAGTTTTGATCTGTTTGAAAGCCCGTTGGTGCGGGCCAGTATAATAAAATTGTCTAATGATGAGCATGTATTATTTTTTATGACCCATCACATTGTTTTTGATGGGATATCATTTGATATATTTCATCGGGAACTTTTTGAAGTATATGAATCATATAAAAGTAATCTAACACCCCAATTACCTGAACTGTGTGTTCAATATGCAGATTATGCAGTCTGGCAGCAGGAATGGCTCCACAGTGAGGCGTATCACCAACAGCTGGCATATTGGCTGGAGCAGCTTAAAGGAGAGCTTCCTTTACTCCAGATGCCCCTTGATCGCCCCCGTCCGGCGGTGATGTCATTTAAAGGTTCCCAGGAGGAAATCCAAATACCGATAGAGCTTGTTGAATCTTTGTCTAAATTCGGGCATACTCAGGGTGCCACTCTCTTTATGGTATTTCTGGCAGCCTTCAGAACCCTTCTTTACAAATATACGAAACAAAAAGAAGTGTTTATCGGGATTCCATTTGCAAATAGGGTATGTTTAGAACTTAACGATATAATAGGTTTTTTCGCAAATACGATTGTGTGCAAATCCATTATCCATTCGGCATCCAGTTTTAAAGAGGTTCTCACTGAAACACAGAAATTTACTTTAGATGCCCTGGGGCATCAGGGAATACCATTTGAGCGGCTCGTTGAAAAATTAAACCCCGTACGGGATTTAAGCATGACACCATTGTATCAGGCCATGTTTATTTTTGTTCCTGAGATAGACCGTAATCGGCGTTTAACTGATATCTCATGGCAAACTCAGGATGTATTCATATCCTCAACCCAGACAGATCTATGCCTGTGTGTGGATACAAATAAGACTATATTGAGCCTTTTAATGGAATATAATACAGACTTGTTTTACCCATCCACCATCAAACGAATCCTCAATAATTTCAAAACGCTTTTGACAGAAATTGTTAAGGATTCGGAAGAAAGTATTTCCGGGTTTTCGCTCATTTCTGAACTGGAAAAACAAAAGATGACCCAATGGAATATGACGGATGTGGATATTCCAAAAAAGAGTTGTCTTCACCATTTGATTGAAAGACAGGCGTCTAAAACCCCCCACGCGATTGCAGCAAGTTTTGAAAATAAACAAATAACATTTGAAGATCTGAATACGCGCACAAATAAAATTGCCAATTTTCTTCATGGGTTCAATATAGGACCGGATACGTTTGTCGGTATTTGCATGGAACGGTCTTTAGAAATGCTTCTCTGTCTTGTGGGTGTTTTAAAGGCAGGAGGGGCCTATTTACCTTTAGATCCTGATTATCCGGAGGAGCGTCTGGCCTATATGATGGAGAGTGCCAAGGCGCCGGTTTTGTTGACTCAAAAATCACTACGGGATCGTGTCTCTGAAACCAATGCGAAAACCATTTGTTTTGACTCAGAATGGGAAAAAATATCCCGGTGTAGTAGTAAAAAATATGAAACCATAAAGAGATCTAATCCAAAAGATTTGGCATATGTTATTTTCACGTCAGGGTCCACTGGAAAGCCGAAGGGGGTGCAGGTTCCTCATAGTTCAGTCGTTAATTTTTTAACCAGTATGGCAGCAAAACCAGGCTTTACTTCAGATGACACGATACTTGCCGTAACGACTCTATCGTTTGATATTGCGGTTTTGGAGTTGTTTCTCCCGCTTATTACCGGTGGGAAAACAGTGATAGTTTCAAAGGAAACCTCTTCTGACGGACAGTTGCTTTTTTCTAAGTTGCAGTCTTCTAATGCCACCGTAATGCAGGCAACGCCAAGCACCTGGAGGTTGTTGATTACTGCTGGCTGGAAAGGGAATAATAACCTTAGAATTCTCTGCGGGGGCGAAGCCTTTCCCTTGGATCTGGCTAAAGAGCTCGTGAAATATTCTGAAAATGTATGGAATATGTATGGACCTACCGAAACAACAGTCTGGTCAACATGTTTTCAGCTTAAGAGCCCAGTAGAGAAAATATTAATTGGGCATCCCATAGCAAATACGCAAACATATATACTGGATGATCATATGTCTCCAGTGCCTGTTGGCGTTTCCGGGGGATTGTTTATCGGTGGAGAAGGACTAACCCGTGGGTATCTCAACCGACCTGACCTGACAAGTTCGGTGTTTATAGAAAACCCGTTTTCAGATGATCCTGATTCAAAACTATATAAAACAGGTGACCTGGCAAGGTATGATGAGGACGGCAATATAGAATACTTAGACAGGTTTGATAATCAGGTTAAAGTTCGTGGTTTCAGGATAGAACTCGGTGAAATTGAATCTGTTCTTGCTGAACATGAGACAGTGAAACAAGGAGCCGTAATAGTAAAAAAAGGTGATCACAATGACGAAAGGCTTGTTGCTTATTTAATTCCCGACTCTAATTATAAATCCAACGATATACGGTCTTTTTTAAATACAAAGCTGCCCAATTATATGATACCCCAATTTTTTATAGAAATGACTGTGTTCCCACTAACCCAGGCTGGAAAAATTGATAGAAAATTATTGCGGTCACTGGATGTGGACATACGAGACCCTCTGAAAAAAACAATCGCCCCCAGGACCATTTTTGAACAGAAGGTCATCCAGATATGGCAAGAGGTATTGGGTATTGAAAAAATAAGTATTGGAGATAATTTCTTTGAGATAGGAGGTCACTCCCTTCTGGCGGTTATAATTGTTTCCAAACTCGCAAAAAAAATCAAGGTGAATATTCCATTGGCTAGTTTTTTAAGAGCGCCCACTGCAGGTGAGCTTGCGAACCTAGTTGAAGAGTATGCAACCGAAGGAAAAAGTAGGAAATATAATTTAAGATTAAAGGATTTACCTTTCCCAGGGGTTCATAAGGACGAAGAAAAAAATGAAAAATGGACCTATTTGGTGCCAATACAGCCGGAAGGAAGTAAAAAGCCTTTATTCTGTATGCATGCCATTGGTGGCAATGTATTAAATTATTTTCAGTTTGCATCTAAGCTTGGCAAGGACCAACCTTTATATGGGCTGCAAGCTCGTGGCTTGGACGGAAGATCCAAACCTTTCGAAAGCATTGAACTTATGGCCAAGCATTACAACAAAGAAATTTTGAGGGTTCAACCCAATGGGCCTTATAATTTATGCGGAGGATCCATGGGGGGTATTATTGCTTTTGAAATGGCTCATCAGCTTAAAAAACAAGGTCATGATATTGCCAATCTGATCATGTTTGATACTCATAATCCAATTTATATAGCTTCTCAAAGAAAAGAACCTCGTGGAACCGTCAGTAAAAAATGCATGCATTCACTTAAATTAAAATTAAAAAAATATGGTAAGGGGATCGAACGCAAGAAAATTTTATTGTATTTGCATAAACGGTATAAATTATTGGTCTGTTATTGTTATCTTCCTTTGAAATATCCTATTCCTCAAAGATTTAGATATTCGTATTTGGTGCAGAAACACTACAAATCATTGTCTAAATACAGAGCAAAAAAATACAATGGTAACCTGATTTTATTCTATAACGATAGTCACCAAATCGAAGA
>Ga0307987_1000529_pt1 | contig 22739 bp, 18 predicted proteins | sample EllFjometagen181_FD_203157 | JGI IMG/M metagenome (GOLD analysis project Ga0307987, IMG submission 203157) | Marine microbial communities from Ellis Fjord, Antarctic Ocean - #181 | ecosystem: Environmental > Aquatic > Marine > Unclassified | place: Southern Ocean | collected 2014-10-08 | reverse complement strand
TTCAATAAATTCTGGTTCAATAAATTCTGGTTCAATAAATTCTGGTTCAATAAATTCTGGTTCAACAAATCCAGATATGCTTGGGTTTTCTGATCGTCTGAAACAAGGATGTGAGAAAATAGCCGTGGAGATTACGCAAGAACAGATATCCCTGATGGCGGCCCATGCGGCACAATTAATCCTATGGAACAAAAAGATCAACCTGACGGCCATTGTTGAGCCCAAGGCCATGGCTGAAAAACATTTTATCGATGCCCTTGCGGTTCAGCCTTTTATCGGACAGGAACGAAGAATCATGGATATGGGAACGGGCGGGGGATTCCCCTCCATACCCTTAAAAATTCTCAATCCCGGGCTTGATTTTGTTCTGGTGGATTCATCCAGAAAAAAAGTTAATTTTTTAAAACATGTGATCCGGACCCTGGGTCTGAAAAATATTGAAGCGGTCCATGCCAGAGTGGAGGAACTTGCCCGTGATGATTCCCATGTTAACGCCTATGATGCTGTGATCTCACGGGCCTTTGCCGGGCTTGAAAAATTTGTTGGCTTTTCCCTTCCATTGCTAAAACCTGGGGGGACAATATATGCCCTCAAGGGAAAACACGCCCCGGATGAAATAACGCCTGATCTCAAATCTGGATTTGAGATCAGGACAGACCATTATCAGCTTCCCTTTGAAAAATCCGACCGGTATCTGATTCAGTTAAATAAACGATAGCGAGAACAAAGGGGCAAATCCTTTGCCTTGCTTTGTTTTCGCTATCGTTTGTCTGTACAATTGTTCCTGCTTACTTTTTCTTTCCTGCTTTTTATTGTCTAGGCGTCTTTCTCTGCATTTACCCGTTCGATTATTTTCTGGGCGAGATCACCCGGAACTTCGTCATAATGCTCAAATTCCATGGTAAAGGTTCCCCGTCCGCCGGTCATGGAACCTAGGTCAGGTGCATACCTGAGTATTTCCGACATGGGAACAAGGGCGTTGATGATCTGTTTGTCATCCTCAGAATCCATACCTAGGACACGGCCGCGCCTGGAATTCATGTCCCCCATGATGTCCCCTGTTGCATCTTCAGGCACTTTGACAGATACTTTCATGATGGGCTCCAGCAAAGCAGCCCTGGCATCTTTGGCCGCATTTTTAAAGGCGATGGAACCAGCTGTTTTAAAGGCCATTTCAGAAGAGTCAACCGAATGGTAGGAACCAAAATCCACGGTAACCCTGAAATCCACACAGGGAAACCCGGCCAGGATACCGGCCTGGGAACTTTCTCTTACACCCGCCTCAACCGCTGGAATATAATTTTTGGGTATGACGCCCCCCACAATTTTGTCGACAAATTCAAACCCCCGACCCTTGGGAAGCGGTTCAAGTACGATCCAGCAATCACCGAACTGACCATGGCCGCCCGATTGTTTTTTATGCTTGCCCTGGACCCGAGTTTTTTTCTTAAAGGTTTCCCTGTAGGCCACTTTTGGCGTGGCGATTTCCATGCCCACATTAAATTTTCTTAGAATTTTATCCGCCGTGGTTTCAATGTGGACCAATCCCCGGCCGGAAAGAATGGTCTGTTTGGTTTCTTTTTCCCGTCGAAGTTTAAGCCCTGTGTCCTCTTCTAAAATTTTGCGGATCGCTTCGTGGATTTTATCTTCATCCTTTTTGGACTTCGGAGAAATGGCAAAGGAAATAACCGGCGGCATAGGGGCCGGGGCTGGAATCTGGATCTCTTTGCCTGTTGTCAGGGTATCTCCTGTCAGGGTATCTTTGAGTTTGGCAACCGCCACAATGGAGCCGGGAAGGGCACTGGTAATTGTTTTTTGCTCTTTTCCAGCAATTTCCAATAACTGGGAAAATCGTTCCTTGGAGTCCTTGGTCACATTGATAATGTTACCTTCCTTGCCCAGGGTTCCGGAAATCACCCTGAAAAGGGAGAGTCGACCTGCATAGGGATCGACGATGGTGGCAAAAACAAATCCGCAAAACTCGGCCGCGGGATCCGGTGACACAACAACTTGTTCGCCATTGGCGTCTGTTGCTGTCCAGTCACCGCGATCCAGGGGAGAGGGCATGAAATCATTAATAAAGTTAAAGACAGTATCAATACCAATCATTTTAACGGCAGAGGTGCAGATGGCCGGATAGAATTCGGCATCCAGAACCCCCTGACGGAAAGTGACCTTGAGTTCATCTTCGGTAAGTTCTTCGCCTTCCAGATATTTTTCAAGAAGGTCATCATTGAGTTCTGCAATATTCTCAATGAACTCTTCTTTTGCCAAGGCCACGTCATCAGCCATGTCAGCTGGTATATCTATCCTTGTGGCTTTTCCATCATCATCATATTCATAGGCCTGGCCGGAAAAAATATTGACAATCCCTTTAAAATTGTCTTCTTGACCAATGGGATAACAGATGGGAATTATTTTCTTTTTAAGACTTGTGTTGCAAGAAGTAACACAGGTATCAAAATCGGATCTTTCCCGGTCCAGCTTATTAACGACTACCAATCCGGGTAAATTGTATTCAAGGGCACAGGCGCTGGCTTCTTCTGTCATGGCCGAAGGACCGCCAACCCCGTCAATGACAAAAACCATGCCGTCGGCAACGGGAAAACAGGTTTTAGCAGCAGAAAAGAAATTTTGATCGCCAGGAGTATCCATCAATGTAATGGTATGCTTGTTGTGGGTATATTTAATAAAAGATGTATTGATACTCTGCTGTTTTTTAATCTCTTCAGGTTGGAAATCCATAACCGTATTGCCGTCTTCCACTTTTCCAAGGCGGTTGGTAACCCCGGCCTTAAAAAGCATAGCCTCAGCAAGAGTCGTCTTGCCTGCACCTCCATGGCCTGCCAGAGCCACATTTCTCATGGTTTTGATTTCTTCGCTCATTACTGCTCCTTTCAACAATTAAATTAATTTTATTTAAATAATGAAATTCAAATAATAGTGTTATATTGTCTTTCCGTGAAACGTGAGGGATATGATATATTCCTCGTTTCCTTTGGGTCCCAGAATAGGGGAGGGCACCACATCATTAATCCCATATCCCCTGTCTCGGAAAAAAGATTGAATTTCTTGAACGACCTTTTTCCTGATTTCCGGATCCTTAACAACACCACCCTTGCCGACATTCTCCTTTCCTGCTTCAAATTGGGGTTTGATCAATGCCAAAACCCCGGTACCCGCCCGCATAAATTTTTCAGCTGCAGGAATAACTGTTTTAAGTGAAATAAAAGAGGTGTCTGCCACCACCATATCCACTTGTTCATTTATGGCGCCATGGGCCAGATGCCGAATATTACTGCGTTCAATAACAACGACCCTGTCATCCTGCCTTAATTTCCAGGCCAGTTGCCCGTATCCCACATCCACGGCATACACTTTTTTTGCCCCAAACTGCAGCAGGCAGTCTGTAAATCCTCCGGTGGATGCACCGATATCCAGACAAATAAGATTCTGCACACATATGGGAAAAGTTTTCAAGGCTTTTTCAAGTTTAAGTCCTCCCCGACTGACATAGGGATTGTCATCTTGCTTAACAATTATACGAGCATTGGTCTCCACCAGGGAACCTGGCTTGTCAACCACAGTGTCGTTTACCAGGACCTTACCGGCCATGATCATGGCTTTTGCCCTGGGCCTTGAAGGAATCAACTCCTTTTCAACCAATAACAGGTCCAGCCTTTTTTTAAGCGTTTTTTTGGATACCATCTGCGCCACATTTTGTTAAATCAGAATCTGTTAAATCCAGCCCTGCCAGCGCTAAACCTGCTGCAACAATGGCGGAAGAATCCACCCCATACTCTTTTTTTAAAAGGTCCTGGGGACCATGCTCCACAAATTTATTATCGATACCGATTCGCTTGAATTCGAGGTTTGTCATGCCGTTATCGGCATACATCTCCAAAATAGCAGATCCAAAACCACCGGCCAGCATATGCTCTTCCACGGTAATGATTTTTTTAATTTTGGCGGCTTTTTCCAGGAAAAGTTGTGCATCAAGGGGTTTTACAAACCGGGCATTGATGACCATGGCAAAAATTCCCCTTTGGGCCAATTGCTTGGCTGCGGCAATTGCCTCATAAACAGACTGACCAATGGCAATGATCATGAGATCATCCCCTTGCGTGACCACCTGGGCCCTGCCGATTTCAACGGGGGTAACCTCTTCTAAGATCTCAACGCCCTGGCCCTGGCCCCGAGGATATCTCAGGGCAATGGGGCCGTCATGATTGATGGCGGTCAACAGCATCCTTGCCAGTTCGTTTTCATCCATGGGCGACATGATGGTCATATTGGGCATACTTCTTAAATATGAGAAATCAAACAATCCATGGTGGGTGGGACCATCTTCCCCCACAATTCCTCCCCGATCAATGGCAAAAACCACCGGATGGGCATCAATACAGACATCGTGAAGGATCTGGTCATAGGCCCGCTGGAGAAAGGTGGAGTATATTGCCACCACAGGTTTTGCCCCCTTGGAAGCAAGACCTGCAGAAAAAGTAACGGCATGCTGTTCGGCAATGCCCACATCAATAAACCGGTCTGCATATTTTTCTGAAAATTCGATTAATCCGGTTCCTTCGGGCATGGCAGCCGTCACCGCCACAATCTTTTCATTGGTTTTGGCAAAGCGCACCATATGGGATCCAAATACCTGGGTGTAGGAGGGCACAAGATTAGATTGTTTATTGCTTTTACCCGTATCCACCGCAAAAGATCCCACGCCATGAAAATATACGGGATTTTTTTCCGCAGGCCCATACCCCTTACCCTTGATGGTGGTTACATGGAGCAGCACCGGGGAATCCGGATTTTTAATATTGGTAAGGATATCAATCAAATGGTCCAGGTTATGGCCGTTAATGGGACCGAAATAATCAAAATTAAATGCCTCAAACAGCATGCCGGGGGTGACAAAAGTTTTAAAGGATTCTTCCCATCGTTTGGCAATCTGGTACATGTCATCCCCGATTTTGGGGAGAGATTTTAAAAATGCGCCAAACTGGTTTCGCATGTTCTGGAGATATTTGGCAGATAAAGTCCGGCTCAAATAAGAAGACAGGGCACCTACATTGGCAGAAATGGACATGTCATTGTCATTGAGAATTACAATTTGTTTTCGTTTCAGATCGCCTGCCTGGTTCAATCCTTCATAGGCAAGCCCTGCTGTCAAGGATCCATCCCCAATGACAGAAATCACATCAGACTCGTCCTTGTTCAGGTATTTGGCATAACAGATCCCCAGGCCAGCAGAAATAGAGGTGGAAGAATGGCCCACGGTAAACCCGTCATAGGGGCTCTCCTTCATTTTTGTAAATCCTGAAATCCCCTTGTACTGACGCAGGGTATCAAAACTTTTATTTCTTCCGGTCAGAAGTTTATGGGCATAGGCCTGGTGACCCACGTCCCAAATCAGGGTGTCTTTGGGAAGATCAAACACATAATGGATGGCAAGGGTCAGTTCAACAGCCCCCAGGCTCGAAGCCAGGTGTCCGCCGTTTTTGGAAACCACATCAATGATCCTGCTTCGGATCTCGGCTGCCAGCAAAGGCAGTTCATTACGTGATAATTTTTTAATATCTTCAGACGTTTTTATTTGTTCAAGCAGACTCAATATTTCTTACCTTAATTTAGTGATCTTGATTTAATGATCTCGGTTAATAATATAATTGGCAATGGCCCGCAAAGGGTCTGCTTGTTTATCAAATTCTGAAATAGCAGCAAGCGAAGTATCAACCAATTGCCTTGCATAGGCCCTGGATTGTTCAAGACCCAGGATACTAGGAAATGTCATTTTATCATGCAAGGCATCAGACCCTATCGCTTTTCCCATAATGTCGGGATCTCCTTCCACATTTAAAATGTCATCCATAACCTGAAAAGCAAGGCCGATATTATCAGCATAGTTCCCAAGAGACGTAAGTGCCTGGGAATCGGCTTTTGCACTTAAAGCGCCTGCTTCCACACTGACACATATCATCCGGCCGGTTTTCAGGCCATGGATCTTTTTAAGATGATCCAGGAGGTCTTGTTTATTCCCGATATTATTCCCGATATTATTCTGGGCAATGCTCGATTCGATGCTTGATTCGATGCTTGATTCAATGCTTGATTCAATGCTTGATTCGATGCTTGATTCAATTATTTGGGCCTGCATGTCCAGCATCTGGCCTTCCACCATTCCGTTGACCCCGGCAGCAAGGCAAATCCGAGCCAAAATTTCCAGCAGGATCGATTTGTCCGGATAGAACTCAAACACAGCATCCGGTCGGGTCAACACATAAAAGGCGTGGGTTAAAAGGCCGTCCCCGGCCAGTATGGCCGTGGCCTCTGAAAATTTTTTATGGCAGGTGGCAACCCCCCGTCTTAAATCATCATCATCCATGGCCGGCAAGTCGTCGTGTATAAGCGAATAGGTATGAATCATCTCTATGGCACAGCAGGCGGGCAGGGCAGTAAGGGGGTTCCCCCCACAGGCACTAGCTGCTGCCAATCCCAGCACAGGGCGAATGCGTTTTCCCCCGGCCATGAGGGAATGGGCCATGGCCTGAACCAATTCACGACTGGGGTCCAGCTGGCCCAGTATCTTTGCAAGGCAGTCCTCAACAAGGGTTTTATTGACCTTTAAATAGGCGGATAGATCAAATGAAAGTTCATTCATTGTCAAAGGGTTCTTCCTTCATGGACCCGTCATTGCCCCGGGTTAATTGGGTTATCTTTTTTTCTGTTTTATCCAGAATATCCAGACAATATTTGGAATGGGTTATGCCGGTTTCATATTTTTTTACGGCCTGTTCAAGGCTTAAATCTCCGGATTCCATTTCCCTAACGATTTCTTCGAGCTGCTTTAAGGCTATCTCAAATGTTTTTTTGGCCATTTATTTTTTCTCCACCCGGGTCACCAGGCGTCCTTTAGATAATACTAATTCTATTTTGTCGTCCAGGTCAGCATCAGCGGCATCCATGAGTATTTTTTTCCCGGGTAAAATTCTTGCGATACTATACCCGCGATCCAAAACAGATATAGGGTTAAATGCACAAAGTTTTACCTCCATCTCCCTGGTTTTTGTTTTCCAGGCAAAAAGACGCCCCTCCATCCAATGTCCCAGGGCAGCACTTAATCTGTCCACCTGTTTTTTGTGCTCCCTGATGTTTACCAGAGGCGTTCTTGTCTCCAGGGTCTTTTGCAGCCAGGAGACCCGCTCCTTGTTATGTCGAACCCGGGTTTTAAGAGTTCGTTTCATCCGTTGGTCACATTCTTCAATTCTGTTTTTTAAATCATCTATTATTCGGTCGGGACTTTTAAGCCGGGAATTAAGGTCGTCTAATTTTTGCTGAAAAAAATTGATTTTTTGACCCATGCCGTGGACAAGGGATGCCCTAAGCTGGGTAATCCTTTGAATCAATGCACTTTTGTCAAGAAGGGCAAGTTCCGCTGCTGCAGAAGGGGTAGGGGCCCTGCGATCGGCAACAAAATCAGCAATGGTAAAATCGGTTTCATGACCCACCCCTGTAATAATGGGGATTTTTGATTCAAATATGGCCCTGGCAACCCGTTCAGAATTAAAAGCGGCGAGATCTTCGATGGATCCGCCACCCCTGGCAAGTATGATAAGATCCGCCTTTTTTGAAGCAAGGTTCACGGTTTCAATGGCCTTTGCAATCTCATCTTTTGCAGTGTCACCCTGAACTTTAACCGGCACAATTTCTAGATGACACCCGGAAAACCGCCTAGAGGCAACATGGATGATATCCCGGACAGCCGCACCGGTCCCAGAAGTGATCACATTGATTTTAAACGACAAAAAAGGGATCGGCTTTTTATGGACATCTTCAAAAAGCCCCTGGGATGCCAGTTTTTTTTTCAATTGTTCAAAGGCCACCTGCAGGGAACCAACACCTTCAGGTTCCATGTGTTCAAAAATCAATTGATAGGATCCCCGCGGTTCATAGAGAGAAATCCTGGCAAGACCTACAATTTTCATGCCCGATTCCGGTTGAAACTTCAGGCCTCGTTTTTGATTTTTAAACATAACACAGGAGATGACGGCATTGGTATCTTTCAAGGAAAAATAGGAATGCCCGGAGGCTGGCGTGGCATAATTGGAGATTTCCCCAATAACCCATAAAAAAGGAAATCGTTCTTCAAGGAGAAATTTGATTTCCCTTGTCAGGGTCGAAACCGTATACATATGTCCATTATAATTTTCTGCTGTTTTCATTTTGTTTAAACCCCATGCAATAGCAACGTCATAATTTATAAAACAATGGCATGTTTTTAACAATACTAATCTTGGGTTCTTTACAAAATTTAAGCGGTGGACATGGACTTACAAAAAAACCATATTTATATTTTGTCCGATAATATATATTATGTTAACTTTTGCTTTTCTGTTGCTTTTTTGTTAAAAATAGCAGACAAAATGAGTGTTTAACCAAATTGTAATCTTGAAATATCCCCTTCCCGTGTTATATTAGCTTTCAGCTAATTGTTAAACTAAATTTTACCTCTGGAGGAATCTATGAATCAAACATTTTCAAATTCACAACCCACTGCACTGACAAAAGTTAATTCTTTTATCAGAAGCGTTTATAACTGGATGGCTGTCGGCCTTGGATTGACTGCCTTTGTTGCCTACTATGTTTCAAACAGCGACGCTGCAATCCAATTTGTTTTTGGTAACAAAATGGTATTTTACGGGCTTATCATTGCGGAATTGGGATTTGTTTTTTACCTGAGTGCAAGGATACAAAAGATACAGGCGTCCACGGCAACCGCGCTCTTTGTCATCTATGCCGCATTGAACGGCGTTACCATGTCATTTATCTTCCTTGCATATACAAGTTCATCCATCGTCTCCACCTTTGTGGTATGTTCTGTCACCTTTCTTGCCTGCAGTATCTACGGCATGATTACCAAACGGGACCTGACCTCCATGGGCGGATTTTTAACCATGGGACTTATCGGCATCATCATGGCCTCTGTGGTCAATATGTTCGTACAGAGCTCAGGGATGTCCATGCTCATCTCCTATGTGGGTGTTCTTGTCTTTGTCGGCCTGACCGCCTATGATACCCAAAAATTAAAAACAATGGCGGCCACCTTACCTGACACAGCTTCCGGCGCCATGGTGCGCAAAGGCGCTATCATGGGCGCTCTGTCATTATACCTTGATTTCATCAACCTGTTCCTCATGTTGTTGCGCATCATGGGTGGCAGCCGGGATTAAGCATTAAAAAAAATTATAGCATTAAAAAAAAGGGTGATCCGTATGGGGTCACCCTTTTTTTGTCTTTTTTTGTCTTTTTTTTCGATCTTTAAGAAATAAGCCCCTATGACCGCATTAAATATTCTCTCTTATCGCCTTACAGATATCCTCACAAAAGCCTTGGGTCTGCTTTTTATCAGGGCCCTCCACCATCACCCTCAACAAGGGCTGGGTCCCTGAATACCGTACCAAAACTCGGCCCTTACCAAGAAGTTGATCTTCAATCTCTTGTATGGCTTTGGCAATGGGCACAATTTTGGTAAAGTCAGGCCGGGATGCATCCACCTCAACATTCATCAAGACCTGTGGATAAACAACCATAATAGAAGCCAAATCCGACAAACGCTTGCCGGTTTCCACCATGACCTCCAAAAGCTTCAGAGCGGACAACATTCCATCCCCTGTGGTATGATCCTGCAAAAAGATCATATGTCCTGAATCTTCGCCCCCCATAACAGCGCCGGATCGACCCATCTCTTCCAGGACCTTCCTATCCCCTACATCTGATTTTAAGTGTTTAATATCAAGTGCTTCAAGCGCTTTTGTCAAACCAATATTGCTCATGGTTGTGCTTACAACTATATTGTTTTTCAATTGATCGTTTTCTTTTGCAAACTTGGCACAGATGGCAAGTATCCCATCTCCTGTAATCTCATTGCCTCGCTCATCAATGGCAATGAGACGATCTGCATCCCCATCAAAGGCAAGGCCGATATTTGCCCCTTCCCTTAACACCCTGTCTTTAAGATCCCGGGTATGCTGGGATCCACAATTATCATTGATATTGATGCCATTGGGCCTGTCATGGATGAATTGTACATCAAACAATCGATCGTTGAACACCAGGTGGCTGACATTGGAAGCCGCCCCATTGGATGCGTCAATTATAATTTTAATCGGGACAATTTTAATCGGGACAATTTTAACGGGGCTATTTTTGACCCGGTTTTTGACCCGGTTTTTATCCTGGGAATCAAGTTTCCTGAATGGAAACTTCTTAAGCAAGAAGCCTGCATACACATCAGAACTATCTGAAATTATAGATATTTTTCCAACCTTGTCCCGTGGAACACTTTTCTCTTCCAGTATATGGGATTCGATCTGCGCCTCCTGGGCATCACTGAGCTTTATCCCGCCCTGGCCAAAAATTTTAATCCCGTTGTCATGATAGGGATTATGGGAAGCCGAGATGACAATCCCTGCACCCACCCCCTCTATACAGGTACTTAAATACGCCACCCCGGGCGTGGGTATCACACCTGCCAAAAGCACATCAACGCCAACACAAGCAATGCCTGCAGCCAGGGCTGATTCGAGCATATCGCCGCTTTCCCGGGTATCCTTTCCAATGACAACCGCACTCTGCCCTGTCTTTTGTGCCAGCAGGCCCACAGCCTGTCCTGTTTTCAATGCTATTTCACAGGTAATGGGGTAAAGGTTTGCCCTGCCCCGGATGCCATCTGTCCCAAAAAGTTTTCCCATTTAGAATTCGCTCCTGATTTTTTCTTCAATCCCATAAAGCCATTGGCTTCCTGCCACTGAAACCCTTGGATCAAGATCCTTTATAACAGGGAGATAGTGTTGTCCTTTGGCTGTAATCGCAAGTTCCATCGATTTAATAAAGGACTCCCCCTCCCTTGTCATCTGATCTGAAACCAGATTCTCATTGAAAAGATCCTCTGATTTATTCAGCATTTCAACGGCAGTATCATGCAAACAAATGGCCTTGGTTTCTTTACCTTTACTGCCGGCCAATAAAACTTGCCTTGAAATCATCAACTTTTCATTAAGGCCTTTTAATCTCTTTATTCGTTCTTTAATGCAATCGGATAAATTTTGCTGCATCCCCAAAAGGAGCTGTCCTGACAAATAATCATGGACAAAAAGGGGCCTGACATGATGGTACCAGTATTTTAGGGAAATCAACCCGGCTATATACGCAATATTATTGTTAACAATATTCTCCACCCCGGAGTATACCCCCACCCGGCGGGGAAGGGAAACGTCCTTGAACCCACCGCCTAATATCATCCGATCATTTTTAAGTTCATTTTTCCGAATAATGGACCCAGCTGCTGTCATACATCCGTAACCCAATCGAAGGGGTCCCACAATCCCCCCCTGCCCGCCCAGGAATATGGGCCTTTGTTTCAGCATAACCCCCTGGTGAACATTTCCCATCATGGAGGCGGTGGCCTTGTCCTGGTTGGGGGTATAATTAAAATGGATAAAGGAAGATCCCACCTCGGAATGATCTCGCCGACTGGTGCCGCCGGCCATGAAACAATCACAAAAATTAATCAGACTGCCCAGGGTGACAAAGGGAAATAAAATGGTCTGTTTTAATCCCACCGTATGGGCGGCACTGGCTTCCTCCTCCAGAATAGTTCCCTTTCTGACATGCCCACCGGATCCAAATACATTATTTCCGGCAAAAACAGCATCCTGAAAAAATCCGCCATCAAGCCGGGTGCTTTCTCCCACCAGGGTATTTTCCATGGTAACCGGTGCCTCATATCCAATCCGGGAATTGGACAGAATCAAAGACCTGTTTCCGATTATTTTAGTGCCAGAATAGAGGGTAACCCCCTGCCCTGATATTTTGTCTATATTAACATCATCACCGATATAAACCGATTCGGGATTGGGAATACTCACCCCTTTTTGCACCAGTAAGTCCACTTTTTTAATTTTCATAAATCCAGTATTAATTATCTTAGGGTTTAATTGTCAAGGATTTTTGCAGGGTACCGGCAGGTGACACGAAAATTATGGTCATTTTTATTTACAGATCGTCAAGACATTGGTAATCATTCAGAGAATTCAATCCCATGTCCTGGTTAGACCTTGAGCTTGAGAATAATCCCGGGTCTTTTGACAATTTTTTTGATAGAATATGGGATGAATTAACAGAGGACGAACAAGGGCAAAGAGCCATTGCAATTAGAAAGTCTTTGTAAATAATAGATACCACAGGAGGGTAAAATGCTGTCAAAAGGCCTGCTTCATCCAGATATTTCCCATGACCAGGGCATTTTCAAAGATTTGACTGAACACGCGATCTGTTTTGAAACCCAACCCTATCATTTAAAACAGCTTATCAGGCAACCCGAAAGGTTTGCAAAATTTTCTCTTAAAATCAAAGATTTTTTTCTGGATTTTTCCCGCCAGCGACTGGATGAGCATGTCTTCAAGTCCTTGATCCAACTGGCAAAAGAGACAAAAGCCTGCCAGCACTTTTCAGACATGGCGATAGGCAAACTTGTAAATACAACTGAACAAAGAGCTGCCCTGCATACCGGGGCACGGGAATTTTCAAAGCACGATCTGAAGGTTGGTAATATCGATGTTAGTTCCGAGATGGACAGGGTCAACCGTGAAATAAAAAACTTTTCTTTGGCTGTCCACCAGGGAAAAATAAAAGGCAGCACAGGCAAAAGTTTTACCCAGGCGGTTGTCATTGGTATTGGAGGGTCCTATCTGGGATGTGAATTTGCATTTGAAGCCTTGAAACAATCCATTGATCCAAAAATAAGCATTCACTTTTTGCCCAATGTGGACATTGATAATTTTAATAGCGTTATAAAAAAAATTGACCGGGAAACCTGTTTGTGGATCGTAATCTCAAAATCCTATACCACCACGGAAACCATGGCAAACCTTGCCCAGGCACAATTGTTTTTAAAGACCCATGGCCTTTCCCCGGAAGATCACCTGGTGACTGTGACAGCCAAGGGAAGCCCGGGGGACGATCCTTTAAATCCGGTTCTTGCCGCCTTTCATATGTTTGATTTTATCGGAGGACGCTTCTCCGTCACCTCGGCTGTGGGAGGGGTGCCCTTAAGTCTTGCCTTTGGGTTTGACAACTTTGAAAGATTTTTAAAGGGCTGCCATGCCATGGATACCCATGCACTGACAGCACCTGAATCCCAAAACATCCCTTTGGTGGCTGCTCTGATCAGTATCTGGAACACCTTTTTCCTCCATTACCCTGCCCAGGCGGTCATCCCCTATTCCAGCGGATTATCAAAATTGCCGGCTCACATACAGCAGCTATACATGGAAAGCATCGGCAAGCACGCGTCCCGGGACGGCCAGTTTCTCACCCGATCTGCCGGCAGCATTATCTTCGGGGAACCCGGAACCAATGCCCAGCATTCTTTCTTCCAGTTAGCCCACCAGGGTCCAGCCTTTCCCATTGAATTTATCGGCGTTGTCAAACCCGCCTATACAGGAGCATGTGCCAAATTAAAAGGGGTGAGCAATCACCAGGAACTGTGGGCCAATATGATTGCCCAGACCCTGGCCCTTGCCATTGGCAAAGAAGACACGGTTCCGGCAAAATCTTTTGACGGCAACAGGCCCTCGTCCCTGATCCTCATCCGAGACCTGTCCCCGGAAAGCCTGGGGAACTTATTGGCTTTTTATGAAGCCAGAACCGTGTTCGAAGGATTTATTTTGGGCCTTAATCCCTTTGACCAGTTTGGAGTGGAGCTAGGCAAAATTCTGGCAACTGATATTAGAAGAGAAATTCAACTGAAAAACCAATCCTTGAAGAATGAATTGACCAATGAATTAACCAATGAATTAACCAATGAATTAACCAATGAATTAAATTATAATTTTGAGCACTTGGAAGATGCAAAAAAATTTTATTTAGATACCTTGTTCAAAGGTTCGCTGGAATAAATCTTGGAGTTTTCTTTCCATCATCACCTGATTTGCCAAGGTAAATTTTACCAAGGGGCTCACAAAGAGAGAACCAGAGCCCTTTGGTAAATTATGATCCGTTACAAAAACCGGTAGACACAAGCCCCCCAGGTAAGGCCGGCCCCAAGTGCGACAAAGAGCACGGTCTCTCCGGATTTGCCGATTCGTCCCTGTTCAACGGCTTCATTGAGGGCAAGGGGAATACTGGCAGCAGTGGTATTGCCGTATTTTTCAATATTATGAAAGATCTTGTCGTCGGGAAGTTTTAAGAACTGCCCAAAGGCCTGGTTTATTCTCTTGTTTGCCTGGTGGGGAATAACAAGATCAATCTGATCAAGGCCTATTCCGGCCTTTGCAAGGACTTCATGGGTTACCTTTGGTAGCAGGCGAACCGCTTTTTTGAAAATACTGGGTCCGTCCATGACGGGAAAATACCGAGGATCGTCAAGGGGTAAGCCCAGCGGATTACGCTGGGGAAGACGTGATGCCGGCAGTTCAGTCATCAAGGATTCTGCAAAATTTCCATCTGTATGAAGAGCCGAGGCCAAGAGACCTACGCTCTCTTGGGTATCAATTCCTTCGATGCAGACAGCACCGGCTCCGTCCCCGAAAATAACGGTAACATCCCTGCCCCGGGTAGACTTGTCAAGCCCGGTAGAATGAACTTCTCCGCCTACCAAAAGCACCTTTTTGGCAAGACCGGCCTTGATGTATGCATCTGCCGTGGCAAATCCATACAAAAACCCAGTGCACTGCTGACGAATATCCAGGGTCGGGGTTGAATTCAATCCCAGCTTGGCCGCCAGAAGACATCCGCATCCCGGGAAAAAGATGTCCGGGCTCAGGGTGGCAAATATGATAAAGTCCAAATCATCTGCAGTCCATTCGGCTGCGTCAAGTGCCTGTTTGGCAGCTTCAAACCCAAGATCAGATGTACCCATCATACCCTCTTCAGGTATCCAATATCTTTGTTTAATCCCGGTTCGCTTCTGGATCCACTCATCCGAAGTATCCATAATTTTTTCAAGATCTTTATTGGTCACCAGGTTGGGGGGGACAAACTTGCCGGTACCTCTTATAACGCTTTTTATCATTTGAGCTCCCTAATTTTATCTGCAAAAGTATCAATTGCTAAATATTAAATACTGCTATATTATTCACGCCTTATAATATTTATTTGTTTTTTAGGCAAGAAACTTAACTAAAACCAATTTTAATTATAAAAGTCAATTATAAAAATCAATTATAATTTAAGGAAACCGTGTTTACACAATTATTCATGCTTTTAGCCGGCCTTGCCCTGCTCTATTTTGGATCTTCCATTCTGGTAGAGGGTGCGGCATCCACAGCGGTCATGTTTGCGGTTCGTCCTGTCATAATCGGACTTACCATCGTCTCCCTTGCCACATCGGCTCCGGAACTTCTGGTCAGTCTTGTGGCGGCGTATAAAGGGTCCGGCGGTATTTCAATCGGCAATATTTTGGGAAGCAATGTAATTAACATTGCCCTTGTACTAGGCGTTTCCGCTGTTATACGACCGGTTGCCATCAGCCGGCAGGTGGTTAAAATTGAAATTCCCTATATGATTTTTATCTCAGTTCTTTTCTGGGTGCTGTGTATGGATTCCAGTATTAACAGGATTGACGGATTTGTTCTCATCTTTTTTTTGGGTGTTTTTCTGATCTACGGCTTCCTTACTGCCAAGGATAAATCCAATGGGCAAGCCCCCCCTATGGACCGACCCCTTAAGCAATTGCTCAAAAATTTTTTTTTTATTGTCCTGGGAATTATCATGCTCTCCCTGGGTGCCAATTTTGTAGTGCAAGAAGCCATTGTCATTGCCAGTCAAATGGGTCTTTCCCAAACATTTATCGGTATTTCCGTGGTGGCCCTTGGCACCTCCCTACCGGAACTTGCCACCTCTGCCGTTGCAGCGGCCAGGGGGGAAAGTGATATCTCAGTGGGTAATGTGGTGGGATCCAACTTGTTTAATATCTGCCTGGTCATGGGAGTGGTTGGCCTTTTCAACCCCATGTCCATTGACCCCTCACTCCACGGATTTGAATTTCCTTTCATGATCTTTATCTGCTTTGTCCTGGGAATTATGGCCTTTATAAAAAAAGGGGTTAACAAACCCGGTGGCATCCTGTTTATCCTTTTATTTTTTATTTATATAATAGTGTCCTATATAAAATAGTTGACAATTTTGTCCTTTTTTGATTTTTTCCTTGCAAGTCCCAACAAATCTATTATATGGACTATTAATTACGCAAACACTCTTTCGAACCTAAGGGGTATAGAATGACCAACCCGAAACGACTTTTAATAGTCGACGATAATGAAGACATTCTCTCTACTTTTTACGAATTTTTCAATTCAATGGGATATGAAGTAAAAACTGCCGGGGATGGGTTTGTCGCTTTGAAATTATTAAGAGATGAAGCCCTGTTTTTTGATTGCCTGATCACAGACCTTGTTATGCCCAATATTAGTGGTGTAGGACTTATTTCCATTGTAAAAAAAGAATTTACCCACCTGAAAATAATTGCCATAACCGGTTATGGCGACCAACCCGGTGCCTTGGCATCTGAAGCGAAAGCGGATATTGTGCTTTTCAAACCCATAGATTTATTCAAGATTGAAGACACGGTCGCAAGCCTTCTGAGCGATGATAACGACAACCCAAAAGTGTAAAGCAACCCTATGAGCACACCTCTGATCGGCGTCAGCAAATCAATGTTAAAGATTAAGGAACTGATTAACCATGTGGCCAACACCTGCCTTAATGTATTGATTACCGGTGAAACAGGGGTGGGAAAAGAAGTGGTGGCACAAAGCCTGTATACGGAATCCAATCGATCTTCCCAGCATTTTGTTAAAATCAATTGTGCGGCATTGCCGGAAACCCTTCTGGAAAGCGAACTCTACGGGTATGAAAAAGGCGCCTTTACAGGTGCCCATAAAAAACGACCCGGCAAATTTCAAACCGCTGACAAGGGGGTACTTTTTCTGGATGAAATTGGTGACATGCCCCTGGCTCTTCAATCAAAGATGCTCCATGTACTTCAGAGCGGTCAGTTTTCGCCCCTGGGATCTGATCAGAATTTTAAGACTGATGTGTGGGTGATTGCCGCAACCAACCATAACCTGGAAGAAGCCATCAGGGCAAAAACATTCAGGGAGGATCTTTTTTACCGGCTCAATATTATTAAGATTGAGATCCCTCCCCTGCGACAAAGAAAAGAAGATATTCCCTCACTTATTGAATATTATTTTAGATTATACAAAACCCAATACCCCAATAACATGGGCAGCAAACCCGATGCCGAAACCCTGAACCGTTTGTGTAACTACCCCTGGCCCGGCAATGTAAGGCAGTTGCAAAACTGCATTAAAAAACAGATGGTCGTAAACTCCTGGGATAAAATTTTTGAAGAACTGCCCAGTGAACATCCCCAGAACATTCCCCGGGACATTTCCAATCCTTTGAACCATGAATCCAGTCCTTTTAATTACAATGAAGAGACCAACGATCGGATGAGTATCATCTCTGAATTTGTCGATCTGTCCACCAGTTCCGAAAAATTATTTGAAGATATTTCCTTAAAGAAAATCAAAAAATTGGCCTCTGACAGGGTGGAGAAGGAAGTCATCACCTTTGTTCTTGGACGAGTGGGTTGGAACCGATCTAAAGCGGCTAAAATACTCAAGATCAGCTATAAAACACTCCTGTACAAAATGAGTGAGTTTGAAGTTGCCCCCCCGTAAAATAGTTGTTCTGTTTTTTTTAAATATAGACTATATGTATAAATTATACAGGTGTTTGTTGCAAAAGCTTGTCTGCATTTCATGCGGCATATCATGATTTTACATTCTTTAAAGGAGAAAGCATGCGGAAAATTATTGTATTCACTATTGTGGCCTTTACCTTTGCCATGGCGTTTTCACCGCTGGCATTCAGTGCCAGAAAAACCATCATCAAAATAGGGATCAACGCCCCCTTAACCGGGGATATCCCCAAGGTGGGTGAAGGGTCCAAATATGCCGCCATGATGTGGCTTGAAGACATTGAAAAAGCCGGCGGCCTGGAAGTGGGCGGCAAGATGTATGAGGTGGAGCTTGTCATTGAAGACAATGAATCCAAGGCAGAATCTGCGGTAAAAGCCAACACCAAAATGATCACCCAGGATGATGTACTGGCCATTATCGGTCCCCAATCATCCAAACAGGCGATCCCGGCAGGTGAAGTGGCCAATAAATATAAAACCGTCATGATCAGTCCCTGGTCCACCAACCCTGCCACCACAATGGACCGCCCCTTTGTTTTTAGAGGGTGTTTCCTGGATCCCTTCCAGGGACCAGTTGTGGCAAATTTCATCTCCGATGAATTTGGATTTACCAAGGCAGCCGTTCTCTATGACGTGGCATCTGATTACCCCAAGGGACTTGCCGAAGTGTTTAAAGCAGCATGGGAAAAAAAGCATGGCCAAGGTTCCGTGGTTGCCTATGAAAGCTTTACCACCAAGGACACTGATTTCTCATCCCAGCTGACCAAAATTGTCAGATCCGGTGCCCAGGTGCTTTTTACCCCCCAGTATTACAATGAAGTGCCCTTGATTGTAAAACAAGCCAGCCAACTTGGCTGGGAAGGCCCCATCGTGGGATCTGACTCCTGGGGATCTGCCGAGACAGTTGAACTCTGTGGAGAGGCCTGCTATGGCCTGTTCTTTTCTACCCATTACGCAGCCGCCGGTGCCAAGGGCGCCACCAAAACCTTCATTGACAGATATGAAGCCGCCTATGGCTATACCCCCGATGATGTGGCAGCCCTTACCTGGGATGCCCTTCAGCTTGCCCAGCAGGCCATCCAGGATGCCGGTAAAATCACCGGTAAAATGGGAAAAGACAGGGAAGCCGTTCGGAAGGCCCTGGCCCAGATCAAAGATTTTGCCGGCATCACCGGTAACATGACCTTCACAGAGGAAGGGGATCCCATCAAATGTGCTGTTATCGTTAAAATCAATGACCGAGGCGAATACGAATTTTATAAATCCAGTTGCCCCTGATACCAGCATCAGGAGTGGTAATTGACAGGAAAAAATAAATACCTTTAAAAATGACTGCTGTCCATCCATGGTACAGCAGTCATTCATATCTAAATGCAACAGGAGTTGGTGAATGGAATCTTCGATAGAATTATTCCAATATATTCTTCAAAATGTAATTAATGCGGCACAAAGGGGCAGTTTCTATGCCGTTATATCCATCGGATATTCAATGGTTTATGGCGTTTTAATGCTCTTTAACTTTGCCCATGGCGATATTTTTATGGTGGGAACCTATATCGGTTTTGGTATTGCCACCCTTTTTCTGGCCATTTTTGCAGGCCTTTTACCTGGGCCTTTGATTTTTTTGGCCACGGTGGTGACGACCATGTTCCTGGCATCCTGGATCGGTGTCTTCGTTGAAGTTGCAGGGTACCGACCCCTTCGAGATGCCCCCCGGGCTTCTGCTGCCATCACAGGGCTGATGATCGGTATTATTTTTGAAACCGGTATTTTGATCCTTCTGGGAGCCAAACGCCTGAGCTTTCCGCCCTTGATGGAATCGGTCACCTACCATGTCGGCGGTATCTATGTCACCAATGTAAAGATAATGATCATTATCATATCATTGCTGCTCATGCTGGCCCTGCACTATTTTATCCAGAAAACCAAGTGGGGAATGGCCATGCGGGCCATGTCCTATGATTTTCTGGCTGTCCCCCTCATGGGCGTGTCCATAAATGTCATCGCCCCTCTGACCTTTGCCGTGGGGGCAGGTTTGGCCTCTGTGGCCGGAATTCTTTACGGCCAGGCATATCCCATTTTAGATCCTTATATGGGGGTCATCATTGGCTGGAAGGCCTTTGTTGCCGCAATCCTCGGCGGACGAGGCTCCATAAAAGGCGCCGCCCTTGCCGGCTATCTTTTGGGGTTTATTGAAATTTTTGTGGCAACCATCTTCCCGTCCACCCTGAGGGATCTGATTGCCTATTCGATTATCCTTGTGATCCTGACCTTCAGGCCCAGAGGATTTTTCGGAATGGAGCATAGTACAAAACTAAGATTATAAGAATCAGGACTATAAAAATCAGGGCTATAAAAATTTGGATTATAATTTGGTTAACGAAAATCACACAGGAACATTAAATGGAATTTGCAAGAAAATTTAAACTCATGTTTTCAACCGTGCCCATGCTGGGCTGGCTTTTGGGAACTCTTGTGGCGGTGCTCATCGAGTATTACTGGGGATATGACTATATCTCCTATTACCTGGGACTTCCCAAAATACCGGTGCTGTTCGGTGCCCTGATCATGCTCAAAAAACCCATGATGATACCCGGAGCCATCGGGTATGATATGATCGTATATGTTATCCCCATTCTTTTGGTGGCAAAGGTGAGCACCCGCTTCACCAATCCTTTGGCGGCTTCCTTTGAACGACTCCCCCTCTGGGTATCTGTCCTGATCCATTTGGTCTTTTTCTATGCCATCCTCCATCTATGGGCAGGTATCAATGATTATCGGGTTTTAATAGTCAAACTGACCCTGATTTCGATTATTCTTACCGTCAGTATCAATGTGATCAATGGATACCAGGGAGAATTTTCCTGTTCCCATCCAGGGTTTATGGCATTGGGGGCCTATACCTCCTCCATCATCACCCTGGTCCTGTTTGTAAACGATAAAACTTTTGGGACGGCCCTTTTACCCGAGGCCTTCGGTCCCTGGATCTTTCCCTTTGCCCTTTTGGCCGGCGGGGCCGCCGCGGCCCTGGGCTCTCTTTTGGTGGCCATTCCCTCCTTTAGAACAAGGGGGGATTATCTGGCCATTATCTCGTTGGCGTTCATGTTTATTGTCAAGTCTGCCGTTGAAAACCTCAATGTTATCGGCGGTGCCAGGGGTATGGGCGGCCAGCCCGATTATGCGCCTTTGCCAATTATTTTTATATGGACCATGCTGTGCATCTGGGTGGTTCACAATTTTGTCACCTCCATCATGGGCAAGGCCCTGAACACAGTGCGCGACGACGAGGCCGCCTCGGAATCCATGACCATTAAAACCCGGAAAACCAAGATGACCGCCTTTATGTTCGGTGCCTTCTGGGCCGGGGTAGGAGGCGGTCTTTTTGCCCATGTCCTGTCCTATATAAATCCTGGCATGTTCAGTATCAACCGTCTGGCAGAAATTCTGGCCATGGTCTATTTTGGGGGCCTCAATTCCATTGTGGGATCGATTGTGGGAGCTGTGAGCATCAATGTGCTGGGAGAAGCCCTTCGCCCCCTTGAGCTTTTCAAATGGATTATCATTCCTCTAATTTTGATCTTTGTCATGATCTTTAGACCCTACGGCCTGATATCCTTTAAGGAGATCAATGCCAAACGGCTCCTGCGGGCCAAAAACAACCCCACCAAAAATAATCCAATTGATAAAAATTTAGCTAAAAGCGACCCGATGCATACAGATATGGCTAAAGACAAATTAGGAGTGTAAATATGTCAGCATTGCTCAGTGTAAAAAATATGACCCATTATTTCGGCGGGTTGCGTGCTGTTCACAATTACAACCTGAACATTGCGCCCCAACAGATAACCGGGCTTATCGGACCCAATGGTGCCGGGAAAACCACCATTTTCAATTTGATCACAGGGGTTTACACCCCCACTGAAGGCACCATCACCCTGGAAAATGAAAACATCAAGGGGCTTGAAACCAATGAAATTGCTGCCAAGGGTCTTGGAAGGACCTTTCAAAACCTGGCACTCTGGCGGCATATGAATGTACTGGACCATATCAAAATGGCCCATTATTCCCAGCTCACTTATGGCTTGTTCGGATCTTTTTTTAATACCCCCACCTGCCGCAGGGAAGAAGCCCAAGTTGAGGAAAATTCCTATCGGCTTCTCGAATTATTTGACATCAAGCAGCATGCAAACCAGAACGTGACCAACCTGCCCTATGGTGCCCAGCGCCGGGTTGAAATGGCAAGGGCCATGGCCACCAACCCCAAGGTGCTGTTTTTAGATGAACCCACGGCCGGCATGACGCCGGATGAACTGGTTCAGATGATAAAAATTATCCGCCAGGTCCATGAAGATTTTAAAGTGGCTATCTTTTTGATAGAACATCGAATGAAGTTTGTCATGGATTTATGCCAGTACATCCAAACCCTTGTCTTTGGAGAAATAATTGCTGAAGGTCCACCAGAGGAAATTCAAAATAACCCGGAGGTCATTGAGGCCTATCTTGGCAAGGAGGATCTGACCTGATGCAGTTAAAAGTTGAGAATCTAAAGGTATCCTACGGAAACATCAAAGCCCTCCACGGCATCAGCTTTTCCGTTGAAGCAGGTGAAATCTTAACCATCATCGGTGCCAATGGTGCCGGTAAAAGTACCACTCTTCGGGCTATTTCACGGATGGTCCCTTCAAAGCCCGGCTCGATTCTGGAGTTTGAAGGAGAAAATATCCTCAAATTTAGTGCGGATCGTGTGGTGTCACGCCTGGGAATTTCCCATGTACCCGAAGGTCGACGAATTTTCGGAAACCTAACGGTTACCGAAAACCTGATCCTTGCCTGCTTTGCCCGGAAAGACAAGGACCAGATTGTGAAGGATAAAAAATGGGTATTTGATCTTTTCAACCGGCTGGAGGAAAGAAAAGACCAGCTGGCAGGAACCCTTTCCGGCGGCGAGCAGCAGATGCTGGCCGTGGGA
>Ga0307987_1000528_pt1 | contig 22760 bp, 23 predicted proteins | sample EllFjometagen181_FD_203157 | JGI IMG/M metagenome (GOLD analysis project Ga0307987, IMG submission 203157) | Marine microbial communities from Ellis Fjord, Antarctic Ocean - #181 | ecosystem: Environmental > Aquatic > Marine > Unclassified | place: Southern Ocean | collected 2014-10-08 | reverse complement strand
TGATAAACAAAAAAATTGAAACGAGAAGTATTGTATATGTTTTTATTGGATGCTTCTCAATATTGGATTTTTTAAGAACAAAACGTGTTAACGGACCACTCATGCTAATTGACAGACCAAGTAGGGAACCATAAATAATATTTAAAGCCAAATTTCGATAATCTGTACTAGTGCCTCCGAATGCTCTGTCGAAAGCAAATGTAATTAACACACTAATACCAAGTATTATTAGTAGGTTTCTTATGTAATTCTTTTTCATATTTAACAGATATAATTAGCAACTACTCTTTAACTATTTTTTCAGTAAATATATTATTTTTTAATCTAATAATTCCATTAGGGCACAACACAAACTTATCGTGCTGCGCCCTCAAAACTATTACTTTCTACACTGGGTAGTCATTTCTGCATTAGTTGCTTCGCCCCAAATTGGTAACAAATAGTTATTTGTGTTTTGCATGCTAAAAAGCTTTGCTGCTTTTTCGAATAGTGGCAATGCTACTTTTTTTCCTCCACCATATTCAGCAGGACGATAATAAATGTTTTGTGCCAACAAAAACTCTGCTCTTGGATTTTTATTATTAATAGATTGTGCCTTTTGCAATAATTCGCTAGCTTTCGCAGAAAACGACTGACCATATTTTTGTGGATTAATCATAATCATAGCTTGATAATAAAACCCTTCCAACACTAATAGTTCATCATTGTTTAGTGAAATTTTAAGTGCTTTATCAATTTGCGATTTAGCTTTTGACAAAACTACAATTTTCTCATCAACATCAATTTTCTGCCAGCTACTTATTATATAGCAATATGCTGAGTAATAAAGTGGTTCGAAACGGTTTTTATTGAGACTTGCAATTTTTCCAAATTCATCACCTAGATTTTGGTAGTCAGTTTTTTCACTGCTGACTCTAACTATTTCCAGATTTTGTTTCATTAATTTTTCAAATTTGTTGGTGTTTCCAAAAGTTACTACTGCTAGAAATACAACTGCTAATGTTAAAATACTTTTTTTCATGATTATTATTTTATGTGTTTAATTATAGCGCAAAAATATATGTGTAGTAATTCAGAAAAAAAATATTGTTACTGAGTTGTTGAAATAGTTGGATGAATTGAAACTACAGATTACAAATCCAAAACAGCAAGAGTTATTGGAAACAAAAATCAATAATCAGTATTTATGAATGTGCAGTTATTAAAACGAAAAACAGTTTTAAACAATGAAGCAATTAAATTACCTTTGTTGCTCAAAATATAATTTTATGAGTTCACCAAAAAAATTATTTTTATTAGATGCAATGGCTTTAATTTACAGAGCGTATTTTGCATTAAGTAAAAACCCTAGTATAAATAGTAAAGGGCAAAACACATCGGCAGTATTAGGATTTGCAAACACATTATACGACATCCTTAAAAACCAAAATCCAACTCACATTGGAGTTGCTTTTGATACAAAAGTACCAACTTTCAGGCACATTAGCTTTCCTGCTTATAAAGCTCAGCGAGAGAAAATGCCCGAAGACTTATCTGCATCCATACCATGGATTAAAAAACTTTTAGAAGGGTTTAATATCCCTATTCTTTATGTTGATGGCTTTGAGGCTGACGATGTTATTGGAACCTTAGCTAAAAAAGCAGAAATAGCCGGGTTTACTACATACATGATGACTCCTGATAAGGATTTTGGGCAGCTTGTAAGTGATAATATCTTCATGTTTAAACCTGCCCGTATGGGAAACAAAGCTGAAATATGGGGACCCTATGAAGTTTGCGAACGTTTTGGAATTATACGACCAACTCAGCTCATTGATATACTTGGTTTATGGGGCGATGCCTCGGATAATATTCCTGGAGTACCGGGTGTTGGCGAAAAAACCGCCATGAAACTAATTAGCGAATATGATAGCATCGAAAACTTACTTAAAAACACTGATAAACTAAAAGGGAAACAAAAAGAGAATGTTATAAATTTCTCAGAGCAAGCCATAATGTCAAAAGAGCTTGCTACCATTGAGTTAAATGTACCAATTGAGTTTAACGAAGATGACCTTGAAAGAAAAGAGCCAAACATAGAATTTCTTAAGGAACTTTTTGACGAACTTGAATTTAGAAGATTTGCCAAACGACTGTTTACTGATTTAAGCGTAGAGCAGCAAGACGAAAAAAAGCCAAATCAAACCCAAGGTTCGCTTTTTGAAGATGAAGAACAACTAAAAAACATTAATAATACTGAACATAGTTATCATCTTATCAACACAATTGAGAAAGCTAAAGAACTTGCCACAAAACTATCCAAAGAAAAGGAAATATGCTTTGATACAGAAACTACTGGACTCGACCCTAACAATTCAGAACTTGTTGGAATTTCATTTTCAATAAAGCCAGGTGAGGCATGGTATATTCCTGTTTCTGAGAATTATCATGAAGCACAGGAAATAATTCTCCAATTTAAACCCTTACTTGAATCTGATAATATTATCAAAATAGGGCAAAATATTAAATTTGATATAAACATACTTTCTTGGTACGATATCCATGTGAGTGGACCATTTTTTGACACCATGATTGCTCATTATTTGTTACAGCCTGACATGCGCCATAACATGGACATACTTTCAGAAACCTATCTAAAATACAAGCCTGTTTCCATAGAAGAACTAATTGGCAAAAAAGGCAGAAATCAGCTAAGCATGCGTAATATTAGCATTGAAAAGGTTAAAGAATACGCAGCCGAAGATGCCGATATAACTTTTCAACTAAAAGATGTATTTGAACCTAAGCTAAAAGAAACAGAAACTTACAAGCTTTTTGAAGAAACAGAAATGCCACTTGTTCCGGTATTAGCTTCCATGGAAACTGAGGGGATTAAGCTAGATGTGCCTGCCCTAAACGAATTTAGCATAAAGCTTGAAAAAGAGATTGTTAAGACTGAAGCTTCAATATTTGAACTTGCCGAAGTTGAATTTAACATTGCTTCTCCAAAACAGTTAGGTCAAGTACTTTTTGAAAAACTTGCAATCTCAAGCAAGCCTAAAAAAACCAAAACTGGTCAATATAAAACCGGTGAAGATATCCTAAGCAAACTAATTTATAAACATCCAATAATTGAATTAATTCTTGAATATCGCTCCTTAACTAAACTCAAATCAACTTATGTTGATGCTCTTCCTGCCCTTGTAAATCCGCGCGACGGACGCATACACACCTCTTATAATCAGGCGGTTGCAGCAACAGGGCGACTAAGCTCAAACAATCCTAATTTACAAAATATACCCATCCGCACCGAAAGGGGAAGGGAAATAAGAAAAGCCTTCATTCCACGAAGTAGTGAGTTTAAATTATTAGCTGCCGATTATTCACAAGTTGAGTTGCGCATTATAGCCCATATTAGTAAAGATGAGGGCATGATTGAAGCCTTTAACCAAGGACATGATATTCACACAGCCACAGCTGCAAATGTTTATAATGTAAGTTATGATGAAGTAACCAAAGATATGCGACGCAATGCAAAGACCGTTAATTTTGGAATAGTTTACGGAATTAGTGCATTTGGTTTGAGTGAGCGACTTGGAATCCCCAGACGTGAAGCAGCAAATATTATTAATAATTATTTTGAAAAGTATCCCGGAATTAAAGACTACATGAACAATACCGTTGATTTTGCAAAAGAGCATGGTTATGTAGAAACAATTTTGGGTCGTAGGCGCTATCTAAAAGATATTAATTCGGCAAATGCAATAGTTAGGAACTTTGCTGAGCGAAATGCAATCAACGCACCAATACAAGGTTCATCAGCTGATATGATTAAAGTTGCGATGATTAACATCTTTAAAGAACTATCTGACAAAGGTTTAAAAACTAAAATGATACTACAGGTACATGATGAACTTGTTTTTGATTTATTTAAAAGTGAAGAAGCAGAAGTACGTAAAATTGTAGAAAAAAATATGGTAGATGCCATTAAACTTAACGTACCAGTAGTTGTTGATATGAATTCTGGGGCAACATGGTTGGAGGCGCATTAAAAAACTGTAGCGACTATGGTTGCTATTGTGGCTAAAGCGAATAGAAAAATATTATGCTGTAAATTAATAAGTAAAAAAATGGGACACGATACTCAACAGATAAGCTTATCAGAAAATTTAGTTGCAAGCAAAATATATCTTATTCGGGATCAGCGTGTAATGATAGATAGGGATTTGGCAGAGTTATATGAAGTTGAAACCAGAGTATTAAATCAGGCAGTAAGTAGAAATACAGAACGTTTCCCGAAAATATTTATGTTTCAATTAACACAATCTGAATTTGATATCTTGAAATCACAAATTGTGACATCAAGTTGGGGTGGGACAAGAAAACTACCTCATGTTTTTACAGAGCAGGGAGTTGCAATGCTTTCTAGCGTTTTAAGAAGTAAAAAAGCAATTCAAGTAAATATCCATATTATGTTGGTTTTCTCCAAAGTTCGGGAAATGTTAGTAGATACGATTAGTTTAAAACTAGATATTGAAGAAATCAAAAAGAAACTAGAAAATCACAACAAAAATATAGAATTAGTTTTTAGATACCTTGATGAATTATTGGATAAACAAGAAAATCCTATACCTAGAAAACGAATTGGATATAAAAGAAGTAATGAAGTGTAAAAGCAACATAAGCAACAGTAACTATAGCCACAATGACACAACCAAAAATAACAATCCTAACCTTAGATGCCGGAGGTACAAACCTTGTTTTTAACGCAATTGATGCACAAAACAATATTTCTGCAACAACAACTCTGCCAGCTGTATCAAAAAATCTTGATGAATTTTTAGAAAAACTTATTTTAGGGTTTCAAACAATTAACAAAAACTCAGGAAATGTTACCAAAGCCATTAGCTTTTGTTTCCCCGGACCTGCAGATTATGAAAAAGGTATAATTGGAGATTTGGAAAACCTACCGTTCTTCAAAGGTGGAATTGCTTTAAAACACATGCTTGAAAATGAGTTCAAAATTCCGGTTTATATTAATAATGATGGCGACCTTTTTGCACTTGGAGAAGCCATTGGCGGACTACTCCCACAAATAAATAAACAACTTAGTAATGAGGGTAACAGCAGACAATACCGTAATTTACTTGGCGTGACATTGGGTACCGGTACCGGTGGTGGAATTGTAATTAATGGGGAATTATTAATAGGTGACAATTCAGCTGGAGCAGAAATAAACCGGTCAACTAATTTTTTAAATGGCACAATGAGTATTGAAGAAACACTCAGTATTCGTGGTATAAAACGACTATTTTGTGAAGAATCAGGGATTGTGCCAGAGCTATGTCCCGAGCCATTTGAAATATATAAAATAGGAATTGGGCAACAACAAGGAAATAAAGAAGCAGCAATAACAGCATGGGATACTTTTGGAATTGTTCTGGGTCAAACACTTGCAAATGCTATTACTTTAATCGACGGCCTAATTGTAATTGGTGGTGGATTATCAGGAGCTCACCCGTTGTTTCTGCCAAAGGCAATTGAAGTTATGAATGGTAAATTTGTGACAAATAATAACCAGACTGTCCAGAGGCTCGAAACTTTTGCTTACAATTTTGAAAACCCTGATTGTATGAAGGATTTTTTACAAAAAGATGAAATTGAAATTAAGATTCCGGGAACGGAAGAAAAAATTAAGTATTCTCCCACTAAAAAAATCGGGGTTGGTATCAGCAAACTCGGCACTTCAAAGTCTGTTGCAGTTGGAGCTTATGCATTTGCCATTAATACCAATTAATCCTGAATTTTGAACGTTTCAAATGAAATTGAATTATCTAGATAAAGCAGCGTATCTGTTATGTAATGATAACTTTTAGTAGTTCCGGCAAGTCTATATTCACTACCTTTACTTGAGATTGTTAGATTTAGCGACTTATTTGAGCCGGGCACATCTATTTTATAAGTAGAGTCAATCATACTAACCAGAAAATTTATGTTAAATTTATCTTCCGCTACCACCGTAATTCGCAAATATGAATCATAAGTATTCTCTATTGACACTGTTGTTGGCACATCAATTATGGTAATGGTACTATCATCATCAGAATAGTAATCGCCATAACCTTCATAATTACCAACCCATGAGCTAATTCCACAATCGGCGCATAATCTCCACTCGTCCTCATCCTTTTTACATTGAGTAAATATAAGCACAGCAATAAGTAAAATCAAAATACAATGAGATTTAAACATCTGCAATTCTAAATTATTATTATTATTTCACCAATTTAGCTGTATATACTTTATTCTCAACATGAATTATTTATAATCCTGTATTCGATGTTGATTGAAAGAATATACAACTGCAAAAATACTATATCTTAATGTATTGCAGAGGCTTTTAAAACGATATCATCTTCTTTAACGCCAATATGCTTTGCAATAACATGGCATTTAGCTTTTAGAAGAAAGAAAACTTGTTGTTCAACATTTGATAATCCTTCATAATTTCCTTGCCCTTTGCTTATTATCATATCTGCATTTTCAAATTGCTTGATAAAATCATCGGTACATAGTTCCATTATAGTTCCAGGAGCGGTTGTTCCTGAAGAAATAATTTCTGCAACTTCACCAATTCCTGAATCAATTGCATCCTGATAAGTTACATCGTTAATAATTGGGATTTCGCGTACAACATAAGTAACCGGAACTCCTAGTTGCTCAATTAGTATTCTGTCGAAAACAGATTCTCCGGCATTGTCAGCAATATAAAGTACCGAGTTAGCTTTTTTAAGTTGCTTCTTAAACTCGCTATAGTCGAAAATTGCAAAATCCTGCTTTATAATTTTATCTAAATCATCTTCAAGACTAAATTTTTTATTAACACCAAAATCAACAACGTTACCTGAAATTGCAATTCTTATTGCTGTAAGAAGCTTATCATCAGACTCCGCAATATAATTTTCCAATTTTGGATAAAGTGCCAAAGCCTCCTTAATACTATCTGCTTTTATTTGCTTGTACGGATCCTCACATCCTGTAATTTCTTTAACCTTTTTGTAAACTACTGCACCAGTTTGAGCCGGTGTATGGTGCATTGAAACATCCTTTATTGAATCACCTACTTCATCTAGGATTTTTTTAATGACTACATCATCATCGGTTACAATTCTTCCTGCACGCAAAGCTTGATTCATCATACAAGGTAGACATTCGAGATAGGTTTTCATAGTTTTTTATTGAGGTTGAGGTTGAGTGTTGAGTACGAATCCTTCTCAACCTTAACCTCATAATTTATTTCTTAACAACAGTTTTAAGCACTCCTGATTTAATTGTAAACAACTTATAATTATCAGGATTACTCTCAAGTTCATCAACAATCCAATGTAGTTGGTGGTTTAAAGTATCAACAACCTCTTTAATTTGTTCAGAATAAATAATTACTGGTATAAAATGTTCATTAATCATTTTGATATTTCTACCAAACTGTATCGACACCAATACATTAACACCTTTTTTCTTTAAGGAATCAATTATAGCTATTCCTTTTTTCTTCGAACCATGCTCCTTTGTCTCATCCATGTTTCTAAAAATATTAATATCTTCAGATAGTAGTTTCAACCTCCCTGATTCAACTTCATAAATGAGAAATTTTTCGGTATCACCAAAATGATTTTTTTTAAACTCATTGTCGCTGTTAACAGCAAATGCAAATTTAATCTCCATAAACTATCTTGTTAATCGTATGATTTTCTAACTGCTTTATTGGCCATGATTGGTGCAATAAATTTCTGCCATTCATCAGTACCCCATGTTTTTAACTCATTATGAGTAATTAAGTACTTTTCAGGAATTGGATGAGTACCAACAACAACAGGTATTTTATATTTAGCTTCGATGAAACTTTTAAACTCTGCAATATACGGACAGGGCGGATAACCAACTAAAAAGCCTGTTGCAAAATGAATGGCTGTTGCGCCATTTTTAATCATTTCCTCCGGAGCATATTCAATGTTTCCACCGGGGCAACCTCCACAGCTTGTGTATCCCGCAACTTCCAATTGGTCATTCTTGCTATAAATATCAAAAGCACCTTCTCTGTTTTGCATTGCTCTAAAACACTTCCCACCGGCACAACTCTTGTAACGATCACATATTATTATTCCAATTTTAGTTTTCATCTTCAAAATATGTTTTTAATTTATCTACAAAAAAGTCGGGAGCTCTCATGGGTCGCCGTGTAACATTATCAACAAAAACAACTGTACTGCTTGCTGTATTTATTAATTCACCAACAACATTGCGCACCTCATGTTCAAACGTCATTCTAGAATCAGGCAATTGCCTTAAGTAAGTTTTAATTGTAATTACATCATCATAATATACAGGCTTCAAGTATTTGACATTCAGCTCAATAATTGGTAAGATGATATTATGACTTTCTAGTTCCTTGTCACTAAATCCAATATTCCGCATCAATTCAGTACGACTTATATGATAATATTTGGCATAATTCCCATGATAAACATAGCCCATTTTATCAACTTCATCATATCTAATCTGAATACTATTTTCTGATGTAATCATTTTATACTAAATATATGTCAGTTTCAAAGTACTAAACAACAAATAACAAGCATCAAAATACAAATAAATCTCAATAATCTAAATCACAATCTGCTATTCGGGATTTGTAATCCCATACTTAATAGTTGCAGATTTTAAATCTGCTATTATTACTTTCGGATTGCAAATCCGAAAGAGCGATGTTTATAAGTTGACTCTTTGATATTTGGTGCTTCTATTTATAATTGTCTAATCAAACTTTAGTCAACTCACCCTTTTTAAAAGCATCATATGCTTCCTGAACCGTCATTTCACCTGCACCAACATATATAGTAATACCCATTTTACTGGTAACTGCAGCCGCATTACCACCGGGGCCATTACCGGTTATCAACACATTAGCTTTTAACTCAAACAATCTTTGAGCTGTTTTAGGTCCGGCACCGTGTGCATCTTTACCTGTATCACTATTATCAAAACTTGAAACTTCCTTAGTTTCTTCATCATAGAACACAAAATATTCTGTTCTTCCAAATCGGGGATCCATTTCCGAATCCATACTTATTCCTTTTGCTGTAAATGCTATTTTCATCTATTTACTTATTATTTAAATATACTACTTATTTGTTTTTTTAGTTCACCAAATCGTGTTTCATCACAATGTAACGAGTAGATACCAATGAAATCTCGTACTCCATTTTTATAGAATAAAGTTACAATAAATGAATCGAATAAGTGATAATCACAGTTGTTTTTTATTTGTGTTATACCATTTTTTAATTCGTCATGCTCAATATGTTTTGGAATTTCGAAAAAATAACGATTCTTATTGTTAGTATCGTTATAAACACCTTCTTCCATAAAGTTAAAGCTGGTGTACTTTTTATAATAGATAAGACTTGAATATGTTAATACATGCTTATCAGAATAAAAACTAATTCCAAGGTTATTAAACTCTTCAATTAGTTCCGACATATGAATATCACTGCAAATATTAATTCTAATGCACTGATGTTCTTTATTTTGGAATGTCATTTGACCGGGATAAATTGACAAAATAGATTCCATTCTTTCTGTTAATTGACATGCTTTACGATAAACTACATCCTGAAAACAGTTAACATTTTTTTTAACAGGCAAATACAAATGCCTATCATTAACATGCTCCTTGTTGGGAGGAAAATTACCTTTTGCATAATAATCAGGAGTTGGGTCTGACTCCAGTATTAAGCTCCCCATATTACCACTAAGTGGCGATCTTGCTACAAATAACTCTACTAAGTAACAGGCCAACCCATCAATTTCTTGTGTTTTCATCATTAATTTTTTTATGGTATAATTTTTAAAATGGTATTCCAGCTATCAATTACTAATTTCTTAAGATTTGTATTGGTGTATTCAACAATAGTTAGACCTTCGGTCATTGCTTTTGTAAAATCCTCATCGTATGGCAGGCTTGAGATATGTACAATATTCTCTTCGGTTAGAAATTTTTGAATTTCAGAGGTTATTGATTTATTAATATCAAATTTATTAATAATACATCCTGTTTTAATATTGAACTTTTTAACAAGTTCGTAAACTCTTTTTAAATCGTGGAAACCTGAAACAGAAGGCTCGGTAACCAGCACAACAAATTTTGCTCCAGACAAGGATGATACCACAGGACAACCTACACCGGGCGAACCATCAACAATTACATAATCTTTAAACTCATCTTCAGCAATTTCTTTGGCTTCGTTTTTAACTTTCGCAACTAGCTTTCCCGAATTATCGGCACCAATACCCAATCTGGCATGAACCATTATACTCCCGGTTTTAATATTAGAATTATGCCACTTACCTACCTTTAGAGGCTTGTTTGTAATAGCTTCTGTGGGACATACTCGCGCGCAAAATCCACAGCCTTCACAATTTAACTCGTTAACAGTGTAACTACCATTAACAACATCAATGCCATCAAACCTACACACGTCAAAACATTTTCCACAAGCTATGCATTCATTTTGACTAATATACGCAAGCTCACCACTATAAAAGTCTTCCGACTCTTCAAAATCAGGTTCAAGCAACAAATGCATGTCAGCTGCATCAACATCACAATCAGCAACAATAACATCTTCACCACCCAACACTGCAAATGATGCAGTTAATGATGTTTTACCAGTTCCTCCTTTTCCTGAAATAACTACAATTTCCTTCATACTGCCCCCTCCTTTAGTTCATTTATTATGAAGAATCTTATTTTTTCTAACTGTTGCTTCACTTCCGGAAATTCCTTATAAATCAAATTACCAGATGAATATATTTCAGCTATTCTACGACTATTAGGTATTTTTGCTAGTAGGGGGATACCCTCTGCCTCACAATAATCAAGAACATCATCATTTCCAATTCCATATCTGTTCACCACAACCCCTACTTTTTTATTTAGCTCCCTCATTGTTTCAACGGCAAGCTTAAGATCGTGCAAACCAAAGGGTGTTGGTTCGGTAACAAGTATTATAAAATTTGCATCTTTAGTTGCTTCAATTACTGGACATGAGGTGCCTGGCGGCGAATCGAATATCCTTATAACATTATCAGGAAAACTATCATCCACAAATTTATGCGTTTGTGCAATTAAAGGTACGGCTTGCTCTTCTCCAATATCCAGACGGCTTTCAATAAAATTGATATTACCTTTTTTATAATGAACCAATTCACCCATTTTTTTACGAACCATTGGCAGAGAAGATGTTGGGCACAATTCGGAACATGCATAGCAGCTATGACATAATTCGGGGAAAACCATAATTGTTGGTCCCAATTGTATAATTGCATGAAAGTTACAAACCTTTTGGCAGTTGCCACAAAGTGTACAATCATCTTCTTTCCATTCAGGAATCATTTTGTACATATTTTGTTTATGTACAATATCTCCCTTTATAAACAATCCGGAATTGGGTTCTTCAACATCAAGATCACAAAGCACTACATCACCATGTTCTGACAAGTAGGCGGCAAGGTTTGTTGATAAAGTAGTTTTACCCGTTCCTCCCTTACCGCTCGCAATCGCTATTTTCATTTATGTAACTGCTTAGGTTATTAATTATCAGATGTCTTAATTGGATCCCAGATTACAAGAATCAAAGCACCATCAGCAGACTGAAATGGACCATGCTCATCACCAGACGAAAATACCTGATACGAACCTGCAGGGAAAAGCTTTCCATTACTTGAGTATTCGCCATCAAGAACAAAATGCTGTTCAGTTGTAATATGCGAATGTGGAGTCATTGTAAACCCAGCTGGAAGCTTTAACAAAACTGTTCTTCGTCCATCTTCATCACGAAGCACCTTTCTTAAAGTACCTTTATAATATTCATCTGCTTTTTTCCAATACGAATCATCGTATAAATTCATTAAATGTTTCATAAGTTAAAAATTTAGTTAAAACTATTATATCACTTTTTAAGTAGTTCTTCCCTAATCATTGTAGTGCCACAACTAGGACACTTAATTGTTGTACACTTAACCCCTTGTTGATGAGACATTTTCTCGCCACACTTGGCGCAAACACAAAGACCACCGACACCAAAAGCACCACCTTTGTTTCGGCCTTTGCCACCACCCAAGCCAAGACCTTTTCCATTTCCTAGTAAACTCATTGTTATATTTTTTATATTACACCCTTGTTTTTTAACCCCAAAACTTCTTTTGCTAATGAACTCAGTTGATTTTTCAGATCAACAATTTCTTTTTCAAGTGACGAACTATCAGAATCAGCAGACAAACCTGAGTTACGTCTACCTAACATTCCGGTACCGAATCCACGCTTATTTCCTCTTCCCATTCCAAATCCACCACCTTGTCCAAAAAATCCACTTGACTGATTTTCACCATCTGCACAATTCCCCATGCGTCTTCCTGTCATTGAGCCAGCTCCTTGTGGCCCTGTTTTGTCTCTTCCTGCCATAACAATATATTTTATGATTTGATTAAATAAAGTGCAAATATAATGAACATATGTTCATTACGCAAGTAAATTTTAATATTTTTTGTAAAATAGGCACAAAAAAAACTGCTTATCCAAAAGGTAAGCAGTTTTAATATATTTAAGATGCTAGTTATGAGACTAGCAATAATCAGTCAGTTCTAATAAAAATCAATTCTATTATCTACTATATCAAGAGATTCTTTGAGAGCATTATATGGTGAATCTTGATCAACCCTTCTAGAAAACTCATTTCCTTTTTCAAGAATTACAGTTGAATAACTCTCTGAATTATCTGCCTGTGTTAAACCAACAACTTTAACTACAAACACACCACCATTACCAATTATTGGTTGAGATACCGCACCTTTCTCCATTCCAAAGATAGTACCCATTACATCATTCTCTACGGTAAAGCCAGGTAAATTTCGAGAGGTGAAAGATATTGTATTTACTAATTTCTCACTTACAGTCATATTTGACTTAATCTTTGCCATATTACCATCTAGATTTTTCATCTCTGTGGCTAAATATTCACCTTTCAGTTCTTTATAAACATTTGGCTCAATTCTTTCTTTAATACTTTCTAAAGTAGGATAACCTTCTTTTTCTTTACCAGTTAACACAGCCACAACGAACATATCCTCTAAATCAAATACTGTTGAAACGCTACCTAATTCTGTATCTTCATTAAATGTCCAACGTACAATTTGTCTAGGATTTTTTAAACCAGCAATGTAGTTACTCATTTCACGAATTGAAGGCATAGTGCGCTTATTAAGTCGCTGATCAGTTACAGCATCATTAAACTCTTCTTCATTATCACATTCAGTGGCAATTTTACTAGCTTTAGCATATGTATTTTGATAAGTATTATCGCTGGCATATATTTCAATATCAACCTTAGCAACTTTAACTTTCTTCACAAACTCTTTTTTACCGGTTACCTCTATTATATGATATCCAAAAGGAGTTTCTATCATAGTAAACTTACCTACTTTTGTATCGTAAACAGCTTCATTAAATGCAGGAACCATTTGACCATCAGCAAACCAATTTAAATTTCCATCATTTTGTACAACGGAAGGATCATTTGAATAATCTTTGGCTAAAGCTCCCATTTTAGATGGAGTTTTAATCAAAACTTTAAGTAAGCTATCTGCTAATTGATTTGCTTGAACCCTAATTCTAGTTACATCTTCTTGTGCATTATAAGCACCAGAATACGCAATAAGAATATGAGATGCTTTCATAGAATCGGGACGTTGACCTACTTGCATAAGGCGAGCAACATGAAACTCACCGTTTAACATATAAGGATTAGAAACAGCTCCTACTTCACTATTAAACATAATTGAATCTATTTGAACAGGAAGTTTTCCTTTTGCAAACCAACTACTGTCATATGGGGTGTCTGAATTCACTTTAACAAAGCGAACTACATCTATAGTCTCTGCTAATTCAATGGCAATTTGATCCATTTCATTTTTTGCATCCTGAATATCTTTAGCAGATGGAACTATATTAAATACAACATATTCAATATCTCTGGAGGCTTTTTGCTTAAATTTCTCCTTGTTAGCATCATAATACTTTTTAAAATCAGCATCACTTGGAGTAAATATACTATCTTTAGTATCTACATATTTAGCTGCTACATACTCTATTTCTGCTTTATCATTTTTTTCATGATAAGCAACCTGAGCTAACAATTCGGGAACATAATACCCCTTTGATACAATAGCGTTAAATTTGTTTCTAAGCCTATCATCTTTAATATACTTTTCAAACCTTAACCACTGCTGCTTAGCTTCCTCTGGCAAGGTTTCCATATTTTGCAAATATCTAATAACCAAATCTCTATCATATTGTTTGGTCTCAGGATTTGAAAAATACTGCTTAATTAATGGATGAGGATTTGACCCTTGAATAAGGTCGAAAAGCTCATCAGGTGTTACCGATAACCCAACCTCCTCATACTCATTATCCATAATGATACGATGCACAATATCATTCCATGTTTGCTCTTTAACTGAGAAGATTTCATCAGATGATAATCTATCCTTCTGTTGCTGTTGCATTTGAGCATCTATATTTTGCTCTGCTTCGGAATTAAAATCCATTATTGTAATTTCCTCTCCTTCAACTTCGCCAACATTAACGTTACGCGAACCGCCACCACCTTTTGCAAAATCACCTAAAACAAATGCTGCCAACGCAACACCTATTATTATTACAAGAAAAGTTGAGTGTTTTCTAATACTTCCAATTGCTGCCATTATAAATATATATTTTTTGTAAAAATCCGTGCAAATGTACAAATGAATATTGAAGTATGAAAAAAAACTTTTCAATAATAGTTTTATTCTAAACAAATGCACAGATAATTACGAATATTGATAACAATACAGTGTTGATAATCATTGTAAATGATTGACTACCAATACAGTACTAAAGGTAATAAATAAAATCTACTTTCTTCCTGAAAGTTCTTTTGGGATTCTACCTTGATTAATTGTTTCTGACCTTAGTCGTTTTCCAAGGATTTTCTCAACCATTTTTCCTGTTTTAAGGATACGATCTATGTCGAGATTGGTTTCAATTTCCATTTCATCCATCATTACAACCATATCTTCCAAGGTAACTAACCCTACATCATTAGCATCCTTGTAATAGTATGCACCAGTGCCTGAAACAGGTGCTCTATCAACAAAGTTTGCAGGTTGACCACCAATACCACCAAGTGTAGCTTCGTAGTTAGTCATGCCTGCTTGTAATGCAGCGAGCACATTAGCAAGACCCCATCCACGTGTGGTATGAAGATGAACAATTTGTTTCTGTGGATTACCAACTTTTTCTTGTAACATCGAAAAATACTTATAAACCCGGTCTGGCGAAGCACTTCCATCATGATCAGCATGCTCAACATCATTTGCTCCAATATCAAACCATCTTTTAGTAAAATCCACAGCAGAACTTAACTTTGTTGGTCCTTCAATAGGGCAGCCCCATATTGTACTAACTGTTCCATTAACTGTCATACCAGCATCATGTATTTTTGGAATCCACTCTTCAGCCATTTTCCAATACTCATCAAGTGTTAGTCCTGAATTTTGCTTCTGATGCGACTCGCTAGTTGAAACCATCATTAATATTCTATCTGGTCCCCAACCCTCCTTTTTGGCCTGTATAGCTCTTTCAATTGCTCTTTCACGTATGGTTACAGCCGTTAAGCTAACTTCATCAATTATTCCAGCAACTTTTTTACTTTTCCTGATTTTTTTAAATAATTCATCCGAATCTTTAAACTGAGGCATTCCACGAGGGTTACCAAAATTTGTAACTTCGAGGTGTTTTACTCCTGATAAAATCATTTCCTCCAACACCCATAATTTGGCTTCTGTTGGTATAAATATTTCCTCATGCTGAAATCCGTCTCTAACTGTTATGTCTCCTACAACTACTTTTTTTGGGTAATTCATTATATATCTTATGTTTATGTTATTCTTTGAAATTTACAAAAAACTAGCCGCCCAATTTTGTGTGACAAATTTACAAAAAACTTCTTATATATGGTATGTCAATCTAAAATACGAATCTATTCTTGTAACTCAGGCTTTTTTCCAAAAAGATGGATAATCAAATAAAGCACCCCTATTCCTAAAGGAAATAGTATCCATGGTGAGATTCCATATGAAGCTGGTATTGTTCCAATTAATATTGCCACAACTCCTGTTGTTAATGCATATGGTAGCTGCGTACGTACATGTTCAATATGTGGGCATGAAGTTGCCAACGAACTAAGTATTGTAGTATCGGAGATTGGAGAGCAATGATCACCAAGTACCGAACCTGTTAGCACTGCAGCAGCAATATTATGAAAAATGGAGAGTGTGGCATCATAATCGAGTCCCGAATTTTCGGCAAGCAGCCAACCAGTTGGTAATATTAAAGGATAAAGTATCGCCATTGTACCCCATGAACTACCAGTTGAGAATGAAACCAGTGCAGCAACAATAAATGTTATTGCTGGTATTAAATATGGTGAAACTGAAGCGCCCATTAATAGTCCTGAAATAAAATTGGCAGTGTGCATATGCTCTGTTATCAATGCCACCGACCAAGCAAGTGTTAGTATCATAATAGCAGGTAGCATTGTTTTAAACCCTTGAATTATTCCTTCCACTGCTTCCGTCAAGGTAAGTAATCGTTGAAATAGGGTTAGTACAAGAGCTGTAAATAAACTCCCCAGCGATGCCCACAAAAGTGCTACATATGAATCAGCATTACCAATTGTCTCTGATAATTTCTCAAAAAAACTCAATGAGCTGCTATTCCAAACTTCTTGATTCCATCCGGTATAAAGCAAAGCCAACAATGTACCAAAAATTATAACAAGTATTGGAACAACAGCATTGTAGCTTCGCGGGGCAACTCCTTCTTTTACTGATATTTCATCCATCAAATCGCTTGAAATATTCTTATCAATCGCCCCACCTGTTATCGATAAAGCCCCATATTGCCTTGCCATGCTTTCTGCTTTAAGCATAGGCCCATAATCAACATTTTTCCATATAATAATTAGGATAAATGCCAGTGTAAAAAAGGGATAAAATGAATATGCCAGCGAATTAAAAAATACTCCATATGCCGATTCATTTAAATCTAACGTATTAATTCCATCTTGTATATAACTAAGCTCTGCACCAATCCACGTTGTTACGAAAGCCACTGAAGCAACAGGGGCAGCTGTAGAATCAATTATATAGGAAAGCTTTTCGCGTGAAATGCGCAACTTGTCAGCAAGAGGGCGCATTGTATTTCCAACCACAAGAGTGTTTGCATAATCATCAAAAAATATTACAATACCCAATACCCATGTTATAAACGAACCTGAGCGCGGACTAGTGGCATATTTTGAAAGCCTGTTTACTACCCCATTCATACCTCCATTTTTCGAGATCAGACTAACTGTAGCCGCTATAATCATCGAAAATAATATTATGGATAAGTGCCCACTATTGTTAAGCGACTGTATAATATAAGTATCTAAAATTGCTAAAAAGCCCTTAAAAATAGCAACCAAAAACATAGAGCCCTTATAGTAATAAATAATTGCTGTACCAACCCAAATACCAGCAAACAATGCAATATAAACTTCACGTATAATAAGTGCCATTAAAATTGCTATCAAAGGGGGTAATATTGAAAGCCACAAAGGCATTGGATTAACAGGTTCTGACTGAGTAAAGTCACCAACACTTATTGTCAAAATTTCTTGCTTGCCAAAAATATAAGGGAGTGTTATTATGCCATTTACAACCTCTACTTCTTGATTATTGCCCGATACGTTTACATTAACTAATTTACCATTAAAATAGTCAGCCGTTTTATCATCTATTATTACAATCTCAATACTTAGATTAACCCCCTCAACAATAATTTCGGGATAAGCAACCTTTGCATTTCGATTTGTAATCTTGTAAACTTCATCTGAAAATGATGATACACTAACGAACAACAATACTATTGAAATGAATAATAAGCGCATACATACTTTTTGAGAGTGTGAAAATAGTAAAAAACTATCAGGAACATCATTAAAACATAGTGGTTTATCTTTAACTGCAAATTTCGAATCAATTTTCATCCAATTATATCTTTCATAAAGTTGCTTAGCCCAAGGTTTTGCCCACGCCTCAAATGCAAGATCTATATTTTCAATTAAATATTTTGCACTAATGTTATTAATATCATAAATAAGTGTGTCGCGCTTAAAGTCGTAATTTGGGAGTAGGTAGCTTTGGGTACTCCTACTTTGATATACAAACTTGAGTCCACTCTGAAAAGTAAGAAAAAAATGCCACTAAGCCACGAAGCCACCAAGAATCACAAAGAGCTTATTTCTAGCACTTTATTCTTAGTGCATCTTTGTGTTTTAGTGCCTTTGTGGCAAATTGTGGCTTTTCGGGAGTTCAGGCTACTATTGCTGGGGTACTAATCGCCCTTACCATACCCGCACGTACAAAAATAAGCGAAAATGAATATGTTAAGAGACTTTCCAGATGTTTAGACAAATTTAACAAAGTACTGCCAAACAATAATTCACTATTAACTAAAGATCAAGCACATGTAATTTCTAACATTGGAGTTATTAATGATGCAGCACAAACACCATTGCAAAAACTTGAACATGCACTTCATCCAATAACAGCTTTTTTCATACTGCCTGTTTTTGCTTTAAGCAACGCCAGGGTTCACATTGAAGGCAGTATTATTGAAATGATACTATACCCCATTTCATTGGGCATCATTGCCGGACTTGTCCTTGGGAAATTTCTTGGTATTTCATTATTGTCTCATCTCACAGTTTGGTTAAAAATTGCAACTCTTCCCGAAGGAGTTACACCAATTAAATTTTAGAATGCGCTTTTTAAAAAAATAGATTTTTTGTTTTAGCGAATTGAAAAAATATTTGCATATCCATTGATACGGAAATATTCTTCAAAGAAGATTAAACCAAAAAGTTGCCGATTTAACAGCACATTTTAATGTTTATTTGGTATTATTTAAGTAAAGGCACATTTAAAAACATGACTATTTAGTGCCTGCAAGAAAACACCTCTTTTTCCATGTCTTTGATAAGAATACGTCAAAGACAAGGCTTTCGATGTTTTGAAAACCAAGGAGTTTACTTTTGTAAATGACTGTTTTTAAAACGAGAGTAACGCAGTATTTGGCGTTTTCTTGCAAAGACTATTTAAGATCCAAACCAGCAACAAGCTTACCATCAACAAAAATATCTCTAATTCTTTCGGGCTTTGTAAGGTGGTATGTACTCAAACCTACTTTTTGAGCTGCTTCAATATTTCTTATATTGTCATCAATAAACAAAGTAGTTTTGAAATCTAAATCATGCTGATTAATCACAAACTCAAATATTTCGGGGTTGGGTTTAAGTAAATGCAAATCGAATGAAAAATATGCTTTATTAAATAGTTGGTCAAACTCATCATAACCAAAACGTAATTGCAAATCACGTACAAATAAATCATAATGAATTTCGTTAGAATTGCTGAGCAAAAATATTTGATAATTACTCTTAACCTGTTCAATAATATCTATTCTAATTCCCGGAATATCATAAAGTAATGCATTCCAAGCATCATCAATCTGCTGATCTGTGATATTAATACTTAAAAATGACCTGAGTTTATCACGAAAAACTTCAGGAGTTAAAATTCCACGCTCAAACTTGCCAAGTATTTCTTCAGTAAACTCAGTGGAATTAAGCTTTTCAAGATCAGAAAATCCTAATCTAACAAACTCATCTACCGTTAGTTGTGGATCTATATCAAGAATAACACCACCAAAATCGAAAATTATATTTTTTATGTCCATTTGTATCTTTAAATATTGTGCATAAAAGTAATATTTTTTTAGGTTATACAGTTAATCTTTTTGGTACTACTGCAATTTTAGTGGTATAATAAAAATGATAATTGTAATATGTATATTATATTAAAATATTGGCTAGAAGTCAGAAGCTAGAAGTCAGAAGTTCAAATACTTCCGTCTTCGGACTTCCAGCTTCTGACAAATAACCAAATATAATAAGAAATACTGATTATTTAATTAACCATTAAAATCACAGTAGAACCATCTTTTTAATTGCTCAAACTAATCAATCAAATCATAAAATTACTACCTTGCAGCAAATTTCATAATACTTTCATAATAATGAAGCGACAGGTTACAATTAAAGATATTGCAGAAAAATTAAGTATTTCACCATCCACTGTTTCTCGATCATTAAAAGATCATCCTGATATAAGTGTTAAAACCAGAAATGCAGTAAAAGAACTAGCTAAATTATTAGGGTATAAACCTAATTTAATTGCGCTAAACCTAAAAAATAGTCGCACAAATACAATCGGATTATTGGTTCCTGAAATTGAACATCATTTTTTTTCAACGATAATTAACGGTATTGAAGAAGTTGCCTATCAAAATAACTACAATGTATTAATTGTTCAATCAAACGAATCATATTTACGTGAGGTACTCAATACACAAACATTATTGGGTAATAGGGTTGATGGAATGCTCGCATCTTTTTCAAAAGAAACTAAAGATTTTTCGCATTTTCAACAATTGATCGACAACGAAATTCCATTGGTTTTTTATGATCGTGCTCCTGATAATCTACATGCTGATATAGTTGTAGTTGATGATTACTCAGGTGCTTATAATGCTGTTAAGCACTTAATTCAAAAGGGCTGTAAACGAATAGCCTTTTACTCAGCACCACAGCATTTGTTGCTGGGCAAAGATAGGTTTAACGGTTATATTGATGCACTTGAGGCTAATAATATTAAATATGATAAAAACTTAGTGTATTCATGCGACACATTTGAGTCTGCCATAAAGATATCACAAAGTGTTTTAAAAAAAATAGATAGGCCTGATGGAATATTTGCAGTAAACGATTTAACTGCCGTGGGTATTATGAAGGTTGCAAGAAAGTTAGGAATAAATGTACCAGAAGAACTAAAAATTGTAGGTTTTGAGAATAGCAAGAGTGGATCTATTTGTAATCCGGAACTTACAACTGTTGATCAATTTGGGTACAACCTTGGAAAAAAAGCTATGACTATTCTATTAGACAGAATTAAAAAAGATTCGCATGATTATAAACCAATAACGCACGTAATTAAAACAAAACTAATAGTAAGAGGATCAAGTTAGTGCTTGTTCATAAAGTCGATGTCTAAACTGTAATGTCAACCAATTTTAAAATCAAAGCACCAAATAACAATGATTCAAATATCAAATAAATTCCAAATATCAATATTCAAATGTCCAAAAACAGTTTTGAACATTGTAATTTGGGTTATTGGGATTTATTTGCGTTTTGGTGCTTGTCATTTGTGATTTTTCATATTTATTTATATTCTCAGACATTAGAGACAAACTCTGGTTAGTGCATATAATGCAATCGTTTGTTATGGTAATGGTTACTAAATTGCACTAATTTGCCCATTAATCATGTTAAAATTACTAAAAACTTACGTTAAGTATAGATATATATAAAGTTATATCTTACTTTTGTGCTATTAATGCGAAATAAAACTTCGAATTTTAAATTTTTTATTAACTAAACAAATATTATTATGAAAAAATCTACTTTTAAATTTCTTGCCATTGCTATGTTCTTTTTTATGGGAACAGCTGTTATGGCGCAAACACAGTACAGTACAACTTTTAATGTTGATATGACTGATGTTGAAGGTTTTGATACTGCAACTGACGAACTTTTTATGTCAGGTAGCTTTGCAGGTTGGGCACAACCAGGTACCGACGCTGCTTATTTAATGTCACCAACAGCAGAAGGGTCAATGTTTTATACTCTTACTGCTACTATTGATTCGGGTGAAGTTATGTACAAATATTTTATTGTAACTGATGGTACCGCAAGTTGGGACGGTGGTGAATGGACTGGTGATCCAAATCGTAAAGTTTACCTAACAGGTGAAACTACTTTTGACAATGTTTGGGCTAATAAGCCTCATGATATAACTTTTGTTGTTGATATGACTGCCGCTGATCCTTTTGATGCTACTACTGATGCAGTATATATTACAGGTACTTTAGCTAATGGTTGGTCACAACCTGGTACAATTAGTGCATATATGATGGCTCCAACTGAAGAAGGATCGATGTTGTATACAATTGACCTACTACTTAATAAAGGAGAGTACGCATATAAGTATTTCAGAGTTATAAATAACGAAGCAAGCTGGGATAATGGTGAGCCTGTTGCCAATGACCGTGCGGTTGCAGTTGATACAGTAGCTGCAACTATTGACAATGTTTGGGGTGATATTTCGGGCATCTTTAATGAGCCTAACGTTTTTACTTATAGCATGTATCCAAATCCTGTTGTAACAGTACTAAATATCGACAATACTTCTGATGTAACTAGCATTGATGTATTTGATATTACTGGTAAATTGGTAAGAACAACTGATGTTGTTTTTGCTCAGAATGTAACTATTGATGTTGCTGAATTACAAGCTGGTGTTTATGTTGTAAACGTAACAAATAACAAAGGAACTCAAACTTCAAAGTTCATTAAGAACTAGAGTTTTTATAAATTTTTTAAAGCCGGCGGATTCATCTGTCGGCTTTTTTTATGTGAGGCAAACCGGGCTTTACGTTTGTAGTTGTTTCTTGGCTA
>Ga0307987_1000527_pt1 | contig 22770 bp, 15 predicted proteins | sample EllFjometagen181_FD_203157 | JGI IMG/M metagenome (GOLD analysis project Ga0307987, IMG submission 203157) | Marine microbial communities from Ellis Fjord, Antarctic Ocean - #181 | ecosystem: Environmental > Aquatic > Marine > Unclassified | place: Southern Ocean | collected 2014-10-08 | reverse complement strand
GGGCACCGATAAGAATGAGCCCAGTTCGCCGACAGTTCGACAAGCCGAGATGGCTCATCATCGGGGCTGCGGACGCAGCCTCGCGCCGCTCATCAAGCGGCGAAGATGGGGGGGAGAGGCGGTGTCCGCCTCGGATAGGGGGGGAAGAATCTGTCTTCCCCCCAAAGAAAGCGGTGCCGTCATTTCCGCCGACACTGTCGGTGGAAATGGTCGGTGCCAGCAAGCGTGGGAGCTCGAGGATCATCACGTCGAGATCCCGTACCTCACCCAGGGCCCGGGCCAGCCAGGCCAGCTCGGCCTGTAGCGTTTTGTTTTCGGCCTTCGGGATCGCCCCTCTGCACAGGCGCAGGGCAGCCCGCATACGGCGGGTGGAGGTGCGCATCTTGTGGAGGTATTCGGGGTCGTCCCCCGCCCGGGTGCCCTCGAACATGGCCTCGATGCGCCGGTGGTGACGGCTCACGAACCGCGCTAGCAGCTGGGACGCGGTGATGCCTTCACCCCTCGGGGGGGCGGGGACGGTCACGTGACCCGCTTGGGCTTGCAGAGATTCTTCTTCTTCTTGGCGCCCACGCCGCAGCTCTTGCACGCGAAGCCGCCGCTCTTGGGCTTGTTGTTCTTCTTCTTCGAGCAGGACATCAGGCTCGCTCCAGGCGCTCTTCGATGGCGGCGATGACGGTCTCGATGCCCTTGACCCGGGCATGGAGCTTGCAGTTGGACTCGATGACATGCCACGGCGCCTTGGGGGTACTGGTGCGCAGCAGAAGTTCGTCCACCGCCACGCGGTAGTCGTCCCACTTATCGCGGTTGCGCCAGTCTTCCTCGGTGATCTTCCAGGACTTGTGGGGGTTGGCCTGGCGGTCCTCGAAGCGCTGGAGCTGGGTTTCTTGATCGATGTGGATCCAGAACTTCAGCAGGACGGTGCCGAAGTTGGTCAGATTGCGCTCCATCTCGTTGATCTCGCGGTAGGCCCGACGCCACTCGGCCTGGGAGCAGAAGCCCTCGATGCGTTCGACCATCACGCGGCCGTACCAGGAGCGATCGAAGATGGCGAAGTGGCCCGCCTTGGGGACGTTGGTCCAGAAGCGCCACAGGTAGTGGTGGGCTTTTTCGAGATCGTTGGGGGCGGCGATGGGGATCACCTCATAGCCTCGGGGGTCCAGGCTCTGGGTGAGCCGACGGATGTTGCCCCCTTTGCCCGCTGCGTCCCAGCCTTCGTAGACCAGCACCACCGGGATGCGCCGGGTGTAGATCTCGTGATGGAGCTGCTGGATTCGATCCTGGGCAGCGTGGAGGCGCTTCTTGTAGACCTCGCGCTCGAGGGTGAGGGAGAGGTCCACCTTGTCGAGCATGGAGGTGGTGATACTGCCCGGTAGGGACTGAACGGGCACCACCAGGCGCTCCCGCTCGGCCTGGTGTTCCTTGGCCGCGATGTGTCGCGTAAGGGCGTTGACCACCGAAGTGAGGATCTTGATGGTGGCGAAGCGGCGGTCGTGGGCCTCGACCACCACCCAGGGGGCGTAGTCCGAGTCAGAGCGCGCGAGCATCTCGTCCACGGCGTGCACGGTGTCTCCGTACAGGTCGTGGGCGGCCAGGTCGCTGTCGGTGACCCGCCAGGCGCTGGCGGGGTTGCTGGCCAGTTCGTCGAAGCGGCGGGACTGTTCTTTCTTGGAGATGTGCAGGAAGAACTTGAGGATCAAGGTGCCGTCGGCGGCCAGCAGGCGCTCGAACGAGGCGATCTCGTCGTAGGCCTGCTCCACCTCGAGGCGGGCGGCCTGGCCCGAGACCCGATCATCGAGCACCCGCCGGTACCAGCTGCGATCGAAGATGCCCACGCGCCCACGCTGAGGGAGCCGGGTCCAGTAGCGCCACAAGAACGGCCGCAGCTGCTCTTCCGGGGTGGGCTCACGCATGGCATGCACCGTGAAGCCCCGAGGGTCCATGGGCAGAATGAGCTTGTTGATGAGGGTGCCCTTGCCCGCGGCGTTCCACCCTTCGAAGACGATCAGGACCGGGACGCCAAGCTCGCGGGCGCGCCGCTCGAGACGGGTGAGCTCCAGCTCGAGCTGGTCCTTTTCGGCCTTGTAGCCGGCCTTGGCGAGCTTCCTGGACAGGTCGATATCTTTCAACATGGCGTCTCCTCGGGTCATGCCCGCGTTCTATCACGGACCTGTCCCGCTCCTCGGCCGCTTCCACTACCGTTTCTTGATAAGCGTGACCTATGCCTCAGGCCTTCGCAGTACCCCCGTCCGTGGCCTACCAGGGTGACCGTCCCACCCAGGCTGCGCTGCAGCAGAAGCGTGAGCAACTCCGAGACAGCAACATGCGGTCTCTGGAGCGTGTGGACGAGCTCCTGCGCTCCCAGCAGAGCCTCAGCCGCGAGCTCGGCGAGGATCTGGGCGCCTTGCAGACCCAAGGGGAACAGCTCCAGGTTCTCGAGCAGCGCGACCGAGAGACAGGTCTGTTGGCGTCTCTGGTGCGCAGCATCAACCGGCGCCAGCGCTTGCTCGAGCGCCGCTCCGCCACCGAAGGACTGCTCGAGCGCTACCAAGCCGTCACCCGGCAGCTCGGTCGTGCCGCTGCGTTCACCGACGAGCTCCAGCTCTGCGCCCTCGAGCTGCAGAGCGCCGTCGAGGCCATGCACGCCGAGATCGCCCACGCCGAGCGCAATCAACGCCGAGGCGCCGAGCGCTTGATGGCCATCGAGCGCACCCTGCGTGAGCTCGAACAGGCCTTCGAGCCTGTGCCCGGCCGCGCGGCCCTGGACGACAAGCTGCGCTTCGAGCTGCGCCACGAGACCCTCCTGGTCGAACTATACGAAGCCCAAGCGCGCCTGCTTCGCGCCGAGCTACAGCCCGCCAAGGCCCTGCGGGACACCATGCTCGACCTGTACCAGGAAATGGCGGCCTTCGTGCAAGCCGCCCGCTCCAACGCAGACACGGCGGGGCGCCGTATTCAGGCGCTGGGCCTGGCCGCCGACGCCCCCATCGTGGTCGCCGAGCTGCAGGCCTCACTGAACGAGCTGGGTACGGCCATGCAGGCGACCGAGGCCTATGTCGCCCAGACTCAGCACCTACTGGTGACGGTGCTCCCGGAGCTGTCGGCCCGGCTCGAGGCTCAGGCAGGCGCCAGCGGCGAAATCCTGACCGACGAGCTCGAGGACGTCAGCCGCGAGCGCGCCCGTGCGTCGGCGGACCGAGCACTGCGCGAGGCAGCCCTGGCCGAGGTGGACGACTGGCTCGAAGAGGACGCCTGATGTTGCTCCCCGACGCCCGTGTCGGGCCCTACCTACGGGCCTTCCGGGCCGGGGTCGAGGCGCTGGCGCCCCACGGCGACTACATCCCCCTCGACGAACAGCTCACCCTGCTCGAGGCGCTGGACCCGGCCTGCTCCGGTGCGCTGCTCACGCCCGCGGAGCTCGACCAGCACTCCGGCCTCCCGGCGCTGCCCTGGCTCGAGCGCGCTCGGGCAGAGCAAAGCCAGGCACGGCGGGACGACGACGCCAGCGAACCTGGCGATGACGAGATCGAGCGAGCCTATGCCTTGGACCACGCCCTTGGGGCGCGGCTCGAGGCCCGACGGCGCCTGCATCGCCTGCTCCGCCACCGCACGCTGCTGCCTAGCTCGCGGCTCGAGGCGGTGTTGAAGCGCATGGACTCGGAGCCCTGGGTCGAGCTCTGCTTCGATCATCTGGCGCCCGGGAGCGCATGGGAGCGCTTGCGCGTCGAGGTGGAGTCCCCTGATGGATGGCGCGATGGCGGTGCACTCGGGGTCTCGGATCGCCATCACGCCGTCAAGGTTCACCCGGGCCTGCGGCACCTGCTGGCGCGACATGCGCCGACCCCGTTGGTGGCGCTGCACGCCCAGCTCCAGGATGCCCTCGGTGGTCGCGTCACCCGCTTGTCCCGGTCGCGGGTCGGTCCCTTCTGGTTCCCCGGCATCCCGCTGCCCCCCGAAGCACCGGCTGAGCTGGGTCGCGGTCTGGTCCTGCACCTGTCCAGTGAGCTCGTGGGCCAACAGGTGCGCGCCAACCACCACCTCGACCCCTGGATCCCGCCGCCCCCTGGAGAACTCGTGCCGCGGGGTTGTCGCATCTACCGAGAGCGACGCTTCTGCGCGTCCCCTGCCCTGCTGCCCACCCTCGAGCGCTGGGGCCGCGATGTGGGCGTGGCCGTGCTCGCCAAGCCGCTGCAGCCACGGCCCACCGTATGGCGCCGCAGCCTGTAGGGGGAATCAGCCGTCCAGGCTGGCGGCGAGCAGAGCGCGATGGATGGACGCCAGGTCGGCGGTGTGCCCATGCTGGCGGGCCCAGCGCACGAAGCGCCACGCCATGTCCAGCAGCAGCAGGTCGCGGGCGCGCTTGGCTTGCTGATGCATCGGTTGTTGGATGTGTTGCCCGTCGAAGCCGAAGCCGTAAGCACCAGCATCCACCACCTTGGTGATCATCGCGTTGTGCAGGTTCAGCATGATGACGGGTCCGGTGCTGGGGCCACGAGCCACCAGGCGCACCCGCTCGCCTTTGTCCTCGAGGTACTGCAGCTCGAGGGAGACTTCGAAGTCGTAGCTGAATCCCAGCGCCCGACGGAAGCGGTCGAAGAGGTCCTGCTGCCCCACCTTCACCGCCTGAGCATCCACCGGACCCGCTTTGTACAGCTTGGCGAGGGAGGGGTGCAGCGCCGTGGGAACGGGGCCTGGCTCGTCCAGCTCGAGCCAGTGCAGCAGGCTGCTGAAGGGAGGACAGGGAACGGCCCCGGCGAGCTCTTTGGCGCCGGCGTGCAGCAAGCGTCCCCGCCGCCAGGCGTCGATGGCGTAGGCCGAAGCGTAGTGCCACGCCGCCTCGAGTCGCGCCTCTTCGAGCCCGCCATTGCTCAACAGGCTGGCCAGCCGCTGGTAGATCAGCAGACGCTCGAGCAGTAGCAGCTCTTGCTGATCCTCGCTGGGCTGGGTGTCGCCGGGAGGGAGTCGGATCATCCCGTGTACAGGCAGGCTCTGCTCGCCACCGTGCAGCGCGTGCAGGCTCCGGGACGAGTGAACCAGCACGCCGGAGGTGGGGTCGAAGGGCACCCGAAGGCCCAGCCAACCCGACAGCCCCGAGCCCGCGATGCGGGTTCGGATCACCCAGTCATCATCGGTGGCTTGTTCGCCATAGCTGGCCGGGGCATCGTCCAGGTGCAGCCGCAGGCGCTCGTGCTGCAACACGCCGTGGATGGCGCACAGCTCGTCGAAGCTCATCTCGAGGAACTCGAGCTCGTCGGTCTGGGCGCCGCCGCGGGGGATCACCACGGGCCGGTCGGAGATGTACTGGCGCTGCGCGAAGCCAGGGACGGCTTCGACAGTGGGCCACACGGACGCGAGCTGCCCCTCGGGGATGCTGCCCAACACAGACAAGGCCATGTGGCCCATCAGCGCTCGCCGGGGATCGGGGGTGTCGTCCCCCGCCAGATCGTTCCAGCTGTTGATGCGGGCCAGGCGTCGAAGCTCCTGCTGGAGCAGCTCGAGTCCTCGAGCCCAGTCCACCCCATCGCCGGCGTTGGGCGACGAGACCGCACCGATGACGTGCTGGGTGGACACCTGTCGTTCCCAGTCCGCCAGGGTGGGGGGCGTGCGGAAGCAGGAGGGCACGTACAGCACGTGTCCCAGACCCTTGGAGAGCAGATCCCTGCGGCCAGCCACCCGCCAGCCACCCGCGAAGCACGCCACCGCGCACACCGGGATGGCGTCTTCTTGGCCGACCACCAGGTGGCCGAAGCCCAGCCTGGCCTCGAGGGGTATCAGCCGCTGGCGCTGCTCGGGGCCCGCGAGCTGGAGTACCTGCGCTGTGCCCTGGACGGCGACGAGCCGCCGTAGGGTGAGCGGCCCGTCCGCGAGTTCGGCCAGGGGCTGATCCATGACCACGTCGTGTTGGGCGCTGTCCAAGCCCAGCAGGACGGGTTCGAGGGTGACGCCGTGGCTGTGCTCCACGAACATCGGGCGCAGGGACTCCCGCAGCAGCGCACAGCGCAGATCGCGGATCCCATCGCCGTCGTCGCCCACCTGCGCGGTTCCGGGCAGCAACCAGCGCCAAGCCTGGGTGACCACCGTCTCTGCCAGTAGCTCGAGCTGGTGATGCTCCGGGCGCTCACCACCAGCGACGAGATGCACGCTGACACCTGGGAGCTCCATCTCCAGGGACCCACACCAGAGACTGCGATCCCGGGTTCCCATGGACAGGGGGATCTCTCCGGTGGCTGCGCGGATGGGGTCGGTGCAGCCACCCAGGTCGAGGCGCAGGCGCACGCCGAGGCGTTGCCCGTGGTGCACGATCTCGGTCTCGAGCTGGTGGAGATCCTGCCGCCGCTCGAGGGCGTTGTGGACGAACTCCACATCGGCGGGGCTGGACAGGGGCGCCAGCGCCAGGGCGTTGCAGCGATCTTCCAGGGTGCGGGCCTGTCCCGGGCTGCAGAGGATCACGGGGAACGGGAAGCGACAGGGGTCGGCTACGGCCTCGAGGGCGCTGGCGTCTTCGCTGCGGCACCAGAACACCCGGGTCTCTTGGGGCAAGCGCTCGAGAGACGGGATCGACACGGCTGATCGAATCCCGAGCTGCTCGAGCTTGGGAGGCAAGGCTTCGGGGACAGGTCCGGCTGCCTGCTGCTGCCCCTGGGGGGCGTCCCGAGGCAAGGGGGGCAGCGCTGGGGGCATCCAGCGTGGGCCTGCGCTGCGGCGGATCATGGTGGTGGAATGGGGCTGGACCGCGTGCAGCATCCGCACGAAGGCGCTGTCCTGAACGATGTCGCTCTGGTCGGCGGTCTTGCGCAGGTTGTCGTCGCAAAGCACGCCCACCAGGGGGATGTCGCCGGGGGCACGGCCGAGCACCGGGAGGTCCAGGGTGGTGACCCAGACGCCGCCTACGACCACGCGGAAGCCCAGGTTGGTTTTGTGTCGCGCGGAACGCTCTTGGAGGCCGGGGATCGCCACCACGCCTCGCCGATGTTCGTCGGTGAAGCCCTGTTCGTCGTCGGTGCCGAACACGGGCAGCTTGGTGGAGGGTCGGTAGCCGAAGGGGGCCTGCCCGTTGAGCAGGATGGGGACGGGAGAGTAGACGCAGCGGCTCTCCACCAGGGCCTGCTCAGCGTGGAAGTCCTCACCGACGAAGCGGTCCAGCCAGCCCGCCCGCAGCTTCACCAGCAGGTAAGTACCTGCCAGGGCCTGCTGGGGGCGGCCCAGGGTGCCCGTGCCCCCGCGATCCAGGTCCACCCGAACGGTGCCGGCGGCGGAACCATCGCCACTCTCGATGCGCACCAGCTTGGGGTTGCGCTGCAGCAAGGCGTTGAGGCCGATGGCCAGCTGGCTGAGGTGGCGCGTGCCCGGGTCGGTGCGGGCCAGGAACAGGTGGTCGAAGATGTTCTCGAGCTGGTCTGCGGTGCAGGACTTCCCGCCCACCCACGCCACCAAGATGTCGGTATCGCTGACATCGATGGCGATGTAGGAGGCCCCCGCGAAGACCGCGGCCTGGACGAGCTCGAGCACGTAGCCGGCGGGGTGACGCAGGGAGAACTCCCTCAGCTTCTCGACCGCCTTGTCCTTGGACAGGGTGAACTCCCGCCGCTCGACGAAGGTGCCAGGGGAGCGGCTGCGGGCGAGCAGATCGTTGATTCCGCTCATGAGCCCTGCTCCAGGCTGTGGTCCCATGCCTGCTGGACCACCTGCTCCCAGGGGCCGCTGCGACGGATGTCTGCAGCGTCCATGATGAGGTGGGTCAGGCTGGCCGCAGCGACGTAGGGGTCGTCCTGGGCGGCCAGCAGCAGCGCGTGAAAGGTGGGGTGGCTGTGGTCGAGCAACACACAGCGTCGGCGCAAGAACGAGGGCAAACGCACCGCGCTGGGCTCGAACCGCTGGAACAGACCACCCTCGAGGGGCCCCTCGAGGGCCAGCGGGCCTTCCCCCGCCTGGGCGTCGCTGTGGAAGTTCCCTACCACCACGCGAATCCCACGGCCCACGACTTGGCGGAGCAGGTTTTCGCAGAGCTCGAGCAAGCGCTGCTCGCCACCGTCGAGCTCGTCGTGGGGAACGGGGTCGGCCAGGCAAAACAGCTCGGGCAGGGTGGCCAGCGTGCGATGTTTGCGTCCGAACGGCAGGGCGGAGGGCTCGAAGGTCGCTCGCAGCAGCGCCCTCTGTTCGGGCCCGTCGGGCACCACGCGGTGACCCGCTTCGACCACGGCGCGCTGCAGGTCGGCGTCGCCGCCCTGCATGGGGATGACCCCCAGCTCGGACTCCTGGGCCTCGAGGGTAGCGAGGCTCACCGGCTCACCGCTGATGTCATAGAACCGACAGCGGTGGGCGAAGTCCGAGCGTTGCTCGTGCAGCTGCGCGTGGGTGCACTCGAGGCTCAACAACGCGAGCCAGCGTTCGATGGGCTGGCCAGCGTCGATGGCCTGCGCCAGGCGATCCAACAGGAGCAGCCGGAGACGTACCGCGGCGGCTTGCACCACCTGCATGGCGTGCACCCAGGCTTCATCGTGCAGCACGTTGTCGCGGGTCAGGGTGTGCTCGAGGGCGTTGGACTTCACCTCGAACGACACGTGGGCCAGCCGATCCGTGAAGGTGCCGAGCACGTCGGGATTGCCCGTCTCGATGAGGGTCAGGCCGCCGTTGAAGTAGCCGTAGTTCGGCACCTCGGTGTAGCCGGCCACGACGTGGACATCGCCCACTCGGTGCTCGAGGGACAGGGGGCTGTTCAGGCCCAGGGGTTCGTTGATGGACTCGGGGCCCCCCGTGTCGGCGGCTGGTTCCGGGGCCTGGTCGAAGGCAGCGAAGGGATCGGCGCTCTCGGCGGTGGTCGCTTCACCTTCTCCGGTGCGGTCCCAGAAGGTGATGGGCGTGTCGGAGTGGCGACACCAGTAGCGCAGCACCCAACGAGCCTGGGCCACGAATGCGGGCACCCGCTCTGGCGGGATCTGCTCGTAGACCGTGATGCTGGTGCCGGAGACCGGGTGGTCCAGGCGGGTCTTGTCGAAGCTGCGGTCCGCGTGGAAAAGCAGCTCCCAGGCTTCACCGTGGCGCCCGGTGTGGATGAGCACCGCCTCGGGCCCGATGGCGAAGACGGAGGTGAAGCCGATGCCGAACTTGCCGATCTTGGTGAGGTCGCCTTCCTTGGTGGATGAGAACATCCGGGTGAGCTGCTCGTCGACGATGGCCTCGTCCATGCCCTCGCCAAAGTCGTCGATGTGCACCTCGAGCACCCCGTGCTCGGCCTGGTAGCGCAGCCAGATCTCCACCCTCGGCGAACCGGCGTCGATGCTGTTCTGCGCCAACTCGCGCAGAAAGTCCATAGGACGCGCGAACTGATGGACCAGGTTGTCAAGCGCTTCCCGCGCGAGGTTGGGTGCGTTTTCGCGGCCCACAACCTACTCCGGGTCGCAGGGACCGTCGCAGTAGTGGTCGATGGTGCCGTCTTCGAAGAAGCGCTCGACCTGTTCCTGGCCGGCGAACTCCCGTCGCGGCTTCTCGTGGCTGTCGGTCTCGTCGGGGCTGGGTTCGGCCAGGACGGGTTCTTCGACGCCGTAGTCGAACTCCACGATGGCGGAGCCCTCGAAGGGCGGGGTGAGGGTCTCGAGGCCCCAGACATCCCGCACCGGCGGGTCCACCAGGGACGCGCCCCAGGCGCGGGCCTGAATGTGGGCGCCGAGGGTGGGCACTTGGGCGTCTCCAATGCCTACCTGGATGAGCACCTGCTTGGGGTCGGTCAGATCATCCAGCGGCCGCTGGTTCATGTACCAGGCCCAGCCGGAGCCCTCGCCTGGGGACCACAGCATCTGCATCAGGGCGATCATCAGCGAGATGTCCATGTCGCTGTCGTACTGTGCCCGCAGCAGCATGAAGTACAGCTCGAAGTCGTAGGAGCGGGTGAGCAGCAGCGAGTAGGGCATACCGCCCACGCCGAAGACGCCCCGCTCGATGCGCTGGGACAGCGGCACGTAGGCGCCGCCGAGGATCGAGCCCTGGGAGTTGCCGTAGTAGAACAGCTCGGCCGGGTCGTACAGCAGCACCCCATCTTCCTGCAGCAGCGGGTCGGACGCCCCGCTGGTGGTCATGGCTTCGGCGGTGACCACGAACTCGAGGACGCCCTGGTGCAGGCGGTCGGGCACGGTGGCGAAGTTGGACATGCCGGTGGCGATCTCGTCGAGGATGATGGCCACATCATCGAACTTCATACCGGTCCAGTCGGTGGCGAACAGCACCCAGCCGTAACGATTGGCGGCTTCCGAGATCCAGCCCGTGTAGACCTCGCTCTGGTCGCCCAGCAGGCCGTGGCCGTACTGGACCAGCCGCCCGGCCTGGGGGTCGGTGATGAGGGAACAGGGGATACGCACAGTGAAGGTGACGTCCTGTTCGCCGTTGTAGTAGGGCATCCCGTCGGCGTCGCGGGTGAGGTTGGAGCCCGGGTCCCAGCTGTCGAGGTACAGGGGGGTGCTGACCGTCCCCCGCAGGGTGCGGCCGATGTTGGGTGGGTCTTCGGCCGAGCAGTCATCCTCGCTGATGAGCTCGTAGCTCACGCTCGGGCCGCCATCGGACAGGCGGTCCAGGGCGTCGTCGCGCATGGCCACCATACGACCCAGGCTGTTTTCGGAAGAGACGGTGACGAAGTCCCAGGCCAGCTGCAGGTCCCCACGGGGAAAGCCGTCGGCCTCGAGGGCCGGGAAGATGTCCTGGTCGTAGTGATCTCGCTGACGCTCGAGATCGCCGTCGTTGGTCTCGGCGGCGTCGCGCAGGTCCACGAAGCCAGGCATGGGTTCGAGGGTGGCGCCGCTGTTGTCCACCAGCCCCCGGATGCCTACGACATAGCGACGACCGTGCTCGAGGGGGACCACGGGGCGCATGATGAAGAGGGAGTCGTCCGTGTCGCGCACCCGCACCTCGAGCTCACCGAAGTGGGGCACCCGTTCGCCGGTCTCGGCGTCGAGGATCACGGTCTTGGCGTCGGAGGCCGAGTAGGCGCCCAGGTCTTCGTGACCGATCACACCTTCGACGGACATGTCGGGGAAGTGCGTGTACATGGCCCCCAGGGTTGGGAAGCCGTCCTTCTCGTTCCAGTAGGTGGGGTCGGTCTGCAGGTCGTTTTCGTTCATGGGCAGGGAGCTGGGCCCGAACGAGACGCGGTAGCCGGTGACTGTGGCGTCATCCGGGGACAGGAAGAAGCTCGACGGGAAGGGCAGGATGCAGTTCTCGCCGCCCCCCACGGGGTTGCAGTCGCCCCGTTCGCCCAGAGCCGCGGTGTCGTCTTCGGCCGGGGGGCAACCCAGCAGGAGCAATGCCATGGAAAGTGTGATGGTGGCGGTGCGCATGATGCCTCCCGGTGTACGTCCGGGCTCCAGGGGATGGGGAGCCGGTGATGGGGCACGTATCACGGCGGGAGCATGGCTTGACATGGCCTCTTGCAACCTCTAGAAAGCGGCAGACGCACATGCTGGAGGTTCCATGCACCGCACCCTCGCTATCGCCCTCGCTATCTCCCTCTCCATCGCTTGCGGCAAGGATGAAGACGACACCTCATCCACCGACGACACGGGGCCCGACACCAGCGATCCCATGGACGCCTTCATCGACCTGACCGACGAACTGGTGGGCGATGCGTCCTGTTTCGAGCCCGGCTCGGACTGGCTCGCACAGACGGTGGACGACACCAAGATGGCCACCCGCACCCTCGAGGGTCTGATCGAAGACTTCGAAGACGAGATCGGCGTCAACGAGGTGGACCTGGAGATCTGGTTCTCCGACAGCTTCTCCGGCACCCCCGACGCTAGCGCCCAGAGCAACTCCGCCGGTGACGTCAGCGTCGAGGTCCCCACCTGCGCCGCCATGGCCTACAAGACCAGCACCCCCGCGGCCGAAGAGCGCACCGTAGACACCTACGAAGCCCACCAGATCTACGAATACGTCGATGAGGGCCAGGTGCTGGACGACGCGCTGAACTCCGTGTCGTCGGCCACCTACGTGCTCATCCCCAGCCTGCTCGGCGTGAGCATGGACGAAGACAAGAGCGTGGTCGCCGGGACCGCCTACGGCTGCGACGGCGAGCCCCTCGAGAACGCTCAGGTGGTGGTCGTGGACGCCAACGGCGACATCCCCGAGACCCTGGTGGTCAACTACTTCCAGGACTCATGGCCGGTGCGCGACCAGCCCCACACCAGCGATGACGGCCTGTGGGTCACCATGAACGTGCCGGAAGGCGACTGGACCATCCAGCTGTGGGGCCTCATCGACGGCGCCGAGGTGCTGCTGGGCGCTACGCAGCTCACCACCTACGCCGACAGCATCAACATCTCGAACATCTACACGGGCTACGGCGACGGCGTGTACTACCCCGCGTCCTGCCTGGCCGAGTGACCCATGACCCCCAGCTCCGTACTCGTCCTCTCTGCGCTGTTCCTCAACCTCCCCACAGCGCTCGCACAGGACGATGCAGAGCCGGTGGGTGACGAAGCTGCGACCGGCGTCGACGCCCCCGCGGCCGAGGACGAAGCGACCGAGGCTGCGCCGACCGACAAGCTGGACGACGCCCCGAGACCCGAAGCCGAAGCCGTCGCACCGCCGCCCATGCCCGCGCCGCCGCCCAGGCCTGCTCCGGCTCCCGTAGCCGCCGCCGAGACCCTGGCGGTGCCCGCGGATGTGGTGAAGGCCGCTGCTCCTTTGGCCAAAGCGGATGCGGGCTCCGATGCCAGCACGCCCATCACCGAAGAGCTCAGCTTCGCCCTCGAGGGCTACTACCGAGTGCGCGGTCACGCGTTCCCCCTCTTCTTCGAGGACCACGAGGGCTGGCCTTCCTACATGCAACACCGGCTGCGCCTGCGCCCGGTGGTGAGCTACGGCGACGACACCACGTTCTCCTTCGAGCTCAACGCTCTGGACGACGTGGTGATGGGCGATAACGCCAGCCTAGCGGCCACCTCCCTGTTCGCAGGCGGTCCGTCGGGCACCGGCATCGACGGCCACGAGACCACCCCGGTGAGCGTCAGCCGCGCGTGGATGGAGTTCCCCATCCCCATCGGCATCATGCGTGTGGGCCGCCAGCCCTCCAACTGGGGCCTGGGCCTGTTGGCCAACGACGGCAACGGCTTCGACGACAACTTCGGCGAGAACCACTACGGCGCCACCTACGATCGCATCCTGTTCGCCACCCGCCCCGTGGCGGTGGCCCAGGGCATCATGGGGCGCGAGGACTCGGGCCTGCCCCTGTTCCTGGTGGTGGGCATGGACCGCCTGGTGGAAGACCCACTGCACCAGTACTACGGCCACAGCTGTGAGTCCGGACTCGGCGAGGCCGACGAAGACTACGACGCGGCCTGCGACTCCGACGGTGACGGTGTGACCGACCTGGATCACGGCATCTCCGACGACGATCGCACGGCCGGCGAGCGCCAGGACGACTGGTGGGCCGAGCAGGTGGACGACGTCTACGAGATGGTCTACGCGATGATCTTCAAGGGCGACGACATGGTCATCGCCGGCGCGCCCGGTCAGCTGATCACCGGCGCCTATGTGGTGCACCGCAAGCAGCAGGAGACCGACTCCAACGTTGTCATCCTGGACTACTACCTCAACGCCAAGGTCCACGGTGTGCTGGCCCAGTTCGAAGGCCTGACCATCCAGGGCAAGACCAGCGCCATCACCCTGCCGGGGGCCTACGACCCCTACGGCGACCTGGACAACCCCTTGTACAAGGATGCCGACATCTGGGGCTACGTTGGGCGCCTGGGCTGGGAGAACGATCTCGTCACCGCCTTGGTGGAGACCGGCTACGCCTCCGGTGATGACTACGTGGCCGATGAAGCCTTCACGGGTCGTCCGCTACACGCCGACTTCAACGCCGGCCTGCTCATCTACGAAGAGATCCTCGCCCGGGTCAGCGCATCCACGTGGACCGCCGGCGCCGAAGGCCTGTGGTCCAACGGTGGGGTCTACAACTCCCGCTACATCTTCCCACAGGTCACGGTGCGCCCCATGGAGAACACCGAGATCATCGCTGGCTGGTTGATGGCTTGGCCAGACTCCCCCGATGGCTCGCGCATTCTCTGCGCCAAGGGCGATGATGTGGACTGCGCCGAGTACAAGGCCACCGCGTCGAGCATCGGCTGGGAGGCCGATCTGGCCATCAAGCATGCCTGGCGCCAGCACATGCTGTTCAGCATCGAGGCCGCCTACGCCCAGACCACCGATCGCATCCCTGTGGAGAAAGCCGACCTGAACCCCGATGGTCGTTTCTTCACCGTGCAGTCCAGGGTCGCCTACCAGTTCTAGGCGGCGTGATAGAGCTGTGGGGTGCGCCCCCGTCCCCTCCCCGCCCCTGGCCCCTTCGCGCGTGTCGATGAACGCGACACCATCTTCTCCCGCGCGCGGTTGAGGATCGGGTCTGCGCTGCACCGGAGCTACTACGGCCGCCGCCCCGATCTGCAGCACGCCGACGATCGCACACGTCAGCTGCGGCAGCTGGCCACCCCTGGGGGCCAGCGCTTTCGTCCCCTGGACGCGGCCCTGATCCAGGCTTGCTTCGAGGCCTCGGATCTGGTGGCAGAGGCGGTGGGTCGGGATGAGGATCCCTCCGGTGCCGATGGCTTGGGTCCCGGTGTGGACCACCCCGCGGACTGGCCCACCCTGGATGCCGATGGCGATCCCGGCGTGCTGGCGGCGTCCCTGAAGGTAGCGGCGCGCTTCCTGGGAGCAGCCGATGTCGGCATCGCGGATCTCGAGCCCGGCTTCGTCTACTCCCACCGAGGGCGCCCCCTCGAGCGCCACGGTGAGTCCATCGATATGGGCCACCGCAGCGCCATCGTGCTGGTGTTCCCCATGCGGGAACCCTGGGTGGGCACCAGCCCCGAGCTGCCCGCTACCGCCGAGACCGCCCGTGTGTATCAGCAGACCGGGGCGGCGTGTTTCGCCTTGGCGCGCACCCTGCAGAGGCTGGGGGTTGGGGCGCGGGCCCACGTGGACTCCAACTACTTGGTGATGTGCCCTCCCCTCGCGGTAGATGCCGGGCTGGGAGAGCTGGGGCGCAACGGCCTGCTGGTGCATCGCACCCTGGGCCCGGGCGTGCGGCTGGGGGTGGTGACCACCGACGCCGTCATCCAGCCCGACTCCGCCGAGTGCCACGGTGTGGCCGACTTCTGCCGCATCTGCGCCAAGTGCGCCGAACACTGCCCTGCGGGAGCCATCCCCACCGGAGCGCCCAGCAGGATGCGGGGCGCGGACAAGTGGCCGCTACAGGCCGAGCGCTGCTACCACTACTGGCGCTCTCAAGGCAGCGACTGCGGCGTCTGTGTGCGCACCTGCCCCTTCGCCAAGCCCGACACACCCATGCATCGCTGCGTGCGGGAGACGATCCGCCGAACCACCATCCTCAACCGGCTGATCCTCCTGATGGATGATGTCGTCTACGGTCACCGCACCCGCGGTGACGGCTTCCCCGCGCCTCCCATCGCCGGCGAGGCTGGCAGCACCCCGTGAGCCCCAGGGCCTGCTGCGAGGCCTGTGGGCGCCCCACCACAGTGTGCCTCTGCCATGCCTTACGCCCGGAAACGTCCGCCGTAGTCGTGGGCGTCCTCCAGCATCCCAGGGAAGCCGCCGTGGCCAAGAGCACCGGCAGCCTGCTGACCCTGGCGCTTTGCAACGCGTTCCTGCTGCGAGGCATCGACATGGACAGGGACGCGGACCTGAAGGGCCGGCTCGTGGCATGGGAGCCCGCTGCGGTGGGACTGCTTTTCCCCGAGGGGGCCCTGCCCATCGAGCGAGCTCCGCCGGGCTTGGCCTGCCTGCTGGTGCCCGACGGTTCCTGGTCCCAGGCGCGGGCCATCCTCGCGGCCACCGACAGCCTGCAGGGGCTCGCCCGCTACCACCTTCCCCCTGGCTTGCGCAGCGACTACCCCATTCGAAAGCCCCAAGGGCCCGGCCGCCTGTCCACCCTCGAAGCCGTGGTGGCCGCCCTGCGTGGGCTGACCCGCGATCCCTCAGCACACCAGGCCTGCCTCGAGCTGCAGCGGGCGATGGTCGAGCAGTGGATCGCGCGTATGCGGGACGGCGGTGCATGCCACCCCGCCCTGGGGACGGGACGCTGGAAGGGGCGCGGCAGCCCCTGAGAGGGGGTATAGAGACCACAACGGAGGAAATCCATGCACGCTCTCACGACCCTGGCTCCCGCGGCCCTGCTCCTGTTGGCTGTGGGCTGCGAGACGGCCACCGACACCGGCCCCGAGCTCCAGCCCGGCCCCCTGATGGCTGGCTTCTCCCAGACCCGCATCCCCGCCCCCGTGGGCATCGGCACCGCGGGCTACGGCCCCTCCGGCGTGGACTCCGAGTCGCCCTACTCGGAGATCTACCCAGCCACCACTACCATCCATGGCCACCCCTCCATGAAGGTCACCGTGATCTCCCGCGGCGAAGGCTTCGAGCAGATCTACATCAGCTGGGACGCCGTGGGCGTATTCCAGCAGCTGCGCATCGCCCTGGTGGACGAGCTCGAAGAGCGCCTGGGCCGGCCCATGGATGACGTCGTGGTCTGGGGAGCGACCCACACCCACGCCGGCCCTGGTCGGGTGGTCGATGCTGGCGGTCCCTTCGACCTCATCGCCGACAAGTTCTTTCCCGCGTTCTACGACCGCATGATGGACACCCTGGCCGACCAGGTCGAAGCCGCCTACGCCGATCTGCAGCCCGCCCGCTTGGGGCACGCCATCGCCTACGCCCCCGAAGGCCACAACGATCGACGCTGCGAAGACGGCGGCGAGGACTACACCAACTCCGCCATCCCGGTCATCGCGGTGGAGCGCTCCGGGCAGGTCCAGGGCCTCATTATGGCCTACGCCATCCACGGCACCGTGCTGAACGCCGACGCGCTGACCCTCAGCGGCGACGTGGCCGGGGCCATCGAAGACGCCGTCGAAGACGGCTTCGACCACCCGGTGCAGGTCAGCATGTTCGACAGCTGGGGCGCGGACATGTCCCCCGCCAGCCCCGACCTCGAGATCTCCGAAGGTGCCGAGCTCCCCGACGGCTACGATAGGCTCGAGCAGGTGGGCATGGAGGTCTCGGCACGGGTCCACGAAGCCTTGGGCGAGGTCGAGTACCTGGACGAGCCCACCCTGCGGTCCCAGACCTACCGGGTACCCATCGATCGCGAGCACATCGGCTACGACGACGACACCTTCGACTACGACTACGGCGGTGTCTACTGCGGCATGTCCGGCGACCACGACTGCGACGCGGCCACCATCGAAGAGACCCTCGACGACATCTGCGTGCCCTTCAACGAAGACTTCCCCGCCCCCAACCAAACCCTCTTCACCGTGGGCCAGGTGGGTGAGCTGTACTTCACCACCTTCACCGGCGAGCCCGGCACCGAGCTGGCCGAGAAGGTCATGGACGGCATGGTCGCCCACGAGGGCGTCACCGACACCATGTTCTTGGGCTACACCCAAGACTACCTGGGCTACTCCATCCTCGAGGATGACTGGTGGCAGGGGGGCTATGAAGCCTCCGGCGCCCTGTGGGGCCCCCGACAGGGCGAGTACCTGAGCAACCTCGCCATCCTGGCCTTCGACAACTTCATGAGCGGCAGCGCGTTCCTCATCGAACCCGGCCCCGTGCAGCCCTTCGACACCACCGACGCCGAGCCCGTGGTCATCACCACGGCCGTCGAGCCAGGCGTGGTGCTGCAGCAGGTCGAGTCCAGCTACACCTCCACCGACATCGTGCAGTTCACCGTGGCGGGGGAAGATCCCTGGCTGGGGGCCCCCACCGCGTTCCTCGAGACCGCCAACGGCGCCGCGATCGAGCGCCCGGGCGGCAGCCCCGCAGACTCCAACAGCTACCTGTTCTGGGTCCAACTGGCCGTGGATCCCAGCTGGGAGAACGACGACTCAACCACCGAGCGCAGCTTCGCCTGGACCTTCTCCATGCCGGTGGCCCACCACTACCCCATCTCGGATCTGGGACTGGGCGGCGACTACCGCCTGCGGGTGGAGATCCCCCGTGCCGACGGTACCATCGACGAGATCGTGTCGGATGGCTTCAGCGTGGACTAGCCCTAGGCGGGCAGCTTGCCGTCCCGCAGCCAGCCCTTGGCGAAGGCCTCGCGTTTCCTGGCTCCCTCGATGATCTTCGGCTCGGCCTTCTTCTCGAGCACCTTTCCGACGATGGGAACCTTGACGTTCAGCTCCCACTCCATGTGGTAGCGTGTGCCGCCGCCGGGGGCGGAGAACAGCTGGTGTCGGCCCTTGATGTCGATGCCCTTTTCGTGGGGCGAGACCCGCCACCAGCGGCAGCCCGGTTGGGACAGGTCCCACTCGTAGTGCAGTTCGTTGGGGACTTCCTTGGGCTTCGCACCGGGGATGCGGTTGGGGCCCACCTGATCCAGGCGCAGGTGGAGCTTGGCGTCGTCCCGGGAGACCTCCACCGGAGTACAGCGGAGCTGGCCCTGGTGCACGGCCTCCTGGGCCAGGAAGGGACCGTGGGTGAACAGACGCAGCACCTGGTCCAGGGGCTCGGCGAAGTGAAGGTCGATTGAGAAGCGGCGTGCCATGATGCCTCCAGGGAGGGGCACCGTATTCCCCAGCTGGGATCCATTCCAGCCCGGCACATAGACTTCATCTCAGGGCTCCGTCGCTGAGGGGCGCGCAGACGAGAAAAGACCCAGCAGCCGACCCGCGGGTCGGTTAACTCGCCCCTGCCCCTCATCCCTTTGGGTGCCCATGACGAGAGCTGCCCTGGCGACCGACAGCCGCGAGCTGGCCCTGGAGATCCTCGAGCTCCTGCGCGAGCTCGACCCCTCCCGCTTTTCCGACGAGCTGAGTGACAGCTTCCGCGCGCGGGTCGACGAGCTCTCCCTGCGTATCGACGACCTGCTCGAGTTGGCGTCCACCACCGACATCTTCCATCGCGCTCAGCTCGATGCCGAGCTCGGGGTGTCCCAGCTGCGCGAGTCCTGGGCCCGGGTGGCCGAGATCATCGAACAGCGCGTCCCGGCCAACAGCCTCTCGTCCGCGGATCTCGAGGCCGAGTGGATGGCCTTCCGCGCCCAACTCCAGGGGGCCTACGAAGGCCTGGCCAACGATCTGCGCGACTACGCCATCCACCTCCCCCACCTGCGTCCCACCAACTACGCGCGCAACGTGCTGCACGTGGGCGGCGCGGTGATCTCCATCGGCATCGTGCTGTGGCTCTTTCCGCGTCACCCCTCCGCGGTGCTCTGGGTGGCTGCAGGTGCTGCGGCCCTCGGCTGGACCATGGAAACCAGCCGCCGCTACTTCCGGTTCATGGACACCTTCACTTGGTGGCTGATGGGCAAGTGCGCGCATCCCCACGAGCGCCATCGCATCAACTCCGCCACCTGGTTCTCCACCTCTCTGCTGATCCTGGCCCTCATCGGCTCGCCCCTGCTCGCAGCGGTGGCGCTGGGTGTGCTGGGCTTCGCCGACCCCTCCGCGGCACTCATCGGCCGTCGCTGGGGCCGCACCAAGCTGCTGCACGGTCGCTCCCTCGAGGGCAGCCTCACGTTCCTGGCGGTGGGTTTCACCATCTCCATGGCGCTGCTGCTGGGATTCTTCCCCGCCATCGGTCTGGCCAGCTCAGCCGCCATCGCGCTGGGCGCATCGGGCCTGGGCGCCCTGGCCGAAGCCGTGGCCAAGCGTGTGGACGACAACCTCATGGTCCCCCTGGCTGCCGCCGCGGGCGCCGCCGCCATCGCCACCCTGCTGGGCATCGTCATCTGAACGGATCCTGATCGTTTGCGAAGCTGAGGGGCGGTTTAGTTCCAGCACGCGAGCCTGGCCCGGTCCGGCTCGCTGGCTGATGCCGCGCCCATTCGTGGCGCAGAATGGACGACAATGGGCCGCGACGCAGGATAAACCGACCGTTGTACGGGCTGTCGAGCCACCGGGCCGGTCCCCCACAAAACATGCGCGCAACCCCTAGCCCTTAACGGGGTTGCACTGGAACACGCACGGATTTCGCAGGACAGTTTGTGTCCTGCGAATCATGGATCGCCTCCAGGGGGCGGCATATGCTGCGCGCCACCGAAACCCCCCAGGAGCGCACCATGGCAAAGCGCGTATCCCTGGCTCCCTCGCGGACCTTGGCGGAGTTTCGACTGCTGCCCGGGCTCACCACACGAGCCCACGCGATGGACGCCATCCGTCTGACCACCCGTCTGGCTGAGCGCCCCGGAACCAGCGAGCACCTCGAGCTCAACATTCCCCTGGTCTCCGCGGCGATGCAGTCGGTCTCCGGTCAACGCATGGGCATCGCCCTCGCTCGCGAGGGTGGTGCTGCGTTCGTCTTCTGCTCGCAGTCGATCCAGTCCCAGGCCGTGATGGTGCACCAGGTCAAGACCTACAAGGCCGGCTTCGTGGCCCCCCGCACGGTGGGACCCGACGCCACCATCGGCGAGCTTCACCAGCTGGCGCGTTCCACGGGCTACTCCACCTTCCCGGTGGTCGACGTCGACGGCACCCTGCTGGGGCTCATCACCCGCAACGACTACTCGGCCGCGCGCCATGTGGATCTGCGGGTCAACGAGCGCATGGTGCCTCGGGCCAGCCTGGACGTCGGGATCGAGGTCACCAGCCTCACCGAAGCCAACGAGCTGCTGATGGACAGCCACCACAGCGCGCTGCCCATCGTCGATGCCGATGACCACCTGCAGTCCATGGTCTTCGAGAAGGACATCCGCGACGAGCGCCACCACCCCCTGCAGGTGGTGGACAGCGACAAGCGCCTGCTGTCCGTGGCCGGCATCAACACCCACGACTTCGCCGAGCGGGTTCCCGCCCTGGTGGACGCTGGGGTCGACGCCGTGGCCATTGACTCATCCGACGGTCACTCCGTGTTCCAGCACGACACCATCCGATGGATTGTGGCTAACTACCCCCAGCTTCCCATCATCGGCGGCAACATCATCACCGCCGCGGGCTTCCGCTACCTCGCCGAAGCCGGCGCCAACGCGGTCAAGGTGGGCATGGGCGGCGGCTCCATCTGCATCACCCAGGAACAGAAGGGCACCGGCCGCGGGCTGGCCACCTCCATCCTCGACGTGGTGGCCGAGCGGGATCGTTTCGAAGCCGAGACCGGTCGGTACATCCCCGTCATCGCCGACGGCGGCATCGTCACGTCCAAGGACATGGTCATCGCCATGGCCATGGGTGCCGACGTGGTGATGGCCGGTCGCTGGTTCGCGCGCATGGAAGAGTCACCCACCGAGAAGGTGAACATCGGCGGACGGGTCATGAAGCCCTACTGGGGCGAAGGCTCCGCCAAGGCTCAAGAATGGCGCTCCCAGCGCTACCACCAGGGCAAGTTCGTCGAAGGCGTCGAAGGCTTCGTCGACTACGCCGGCACCCTGGGCGACAACCTGGCGCCCAACCTGGCCAAGATCCGGGCCTCCATGTCTTCCTGCGGCGCCGCTACCGTGCGGGAGCTGCACGCCGTGGCAGAGCTCGAGCTGGTCTCGGCCCTGTCCATCCGCGAAGGCAAGGTCCACGACATCCAGACATCCCCAAGGGATCACGACATCCACTCCGACGCCTGAGGTCTACATGTCCACCTGCATCGTGATGGGCTCCCAGTGGGGCGACGAAGGCAAGGGCAAGGTCGTCGACCTGCTCGCCCGCGGCGCCCAGGTCGTGGTCCGCTTCCAGGGTGGCGCCAACGCTGGCCACACCATCTGGCACGGCGACCGCAAGGTGGTGCTGCATCAGCTCCCCTCGGGCGTGCTCACCCCGGGTTGCCTCAACCTGGTGGGCAACGGCTCGGTGGTCGACCCCGAGCTGCTGCTCGAAGAAATGGCGGATGTGGCCCAGGCGGGGGTGCGTCCCACCCCCGACAACCTGGCCATCTCATCCCTCGCCCACTTGGTCACCCCCATCCAGAAGATGGTGGACGGCATCGCCGGTGGTCACGTCGGCACCACCGGCCGGGGCATCGGCTTCGCCTACGCCGACAAGGCCCGTCGTGTGGGCATTCGTGCCGGGGCATTGCTCGATGGCAGCCTCGAGGACGCCTACCACCAGCAGCTCGAGCAGCACATCGACTGGCTGAGCGCCCAAGACGAACAAGCCGGTGCAGAGCTCCTGAGGCGCCTCGAGCTCTTCTCCCGGGCCTGCGACCAGCTGCGACCCTTCGTGCGAGATATCCGCCCGGAGCTTCACAGCGCGCTCGGGGCTGGCCAGAACGTGCTGTACGAGGGCGCCCAGGGCGCCCTTCTCGATCTCGATCACGGCACCTACCCCTTCGTCACCTCTTCGAGCACCACCATCGGTGGGGCGCTCACGGGCACCGGGGTCTACACCCACTTCGATCACCGCTTCGCCGTGGTCAAGGCCTACACCACCCGGGTGGGCAACGGTCCCTTCCCCACCGAACAGCACGGCCCCATCGGCGATGACCTCCGCGCCCGCGGCCACGAATACGGCGCCACCACCGGGCGCCCCCGGCGCTGCGGCTGGCTGGACCTCCACCTGCTGCGTCAGGCCACCCGGGCGAGCGGCTACACCGGCATCGCGCTGACCAAGCTCGACTGCTTGAGCGGCCTGCCCGAGCTGAAAGTGGCCACGGGCCGGGACGACCACGGTCAGCCCGTCTACGCCACCCTCCCCGGCTGGACCGAGGACATCCTCGGAGCCCCCAGCGTCGCGTCTCTTCCCGCCAATGCGCGGGCCTACATCGACTTCATCACCGAGCAGCTCGGTGTACCCATCTCCATCCTCTCCACGGGTCCGGATCGTGACCAGACCCTCGTGCTGGAGGCAC
>Ga0307987_1000524_pt1 | contig 22831 bp, 13 predicted proteins | sample EllFjometagen181_FD_203157 | JGI IMG/M metagenome (GOLD analysis project Ga0307987, IMG submission 203157) | Marine microbial communities from Ellis Fjord, Antarctic Ocean - #181 | ecosystem: Environmental > Aquatic > Marine > Unclassified | place: Southern Ocean | collected 2014-10-08 | reverse complement strand
TTTCCAATGCCCATCCCTTGAAAATATTTATGACTATTTTTCAATGACTCCGGACAACTTTTGGGGATACCCCATTGAAGAACTCGAAGCTATCCAGGCAGAATTGGGCTTTAACCCTTTTGATCTGAAGGAATTGCGCAATAATGGATTTGATGTGCGACGTCCCTTTGGCGTTGCCGCCTCCAATTTTAAAATGGGTGATGGAGAGGATGAGCCCCATCTCAATTTGCTTCTGTTTCTGCCGGCCAAAGATGAAAAAAAGGCCATGGCTTGGATCAAGCAATCCATTGAAAAAAAGAGTGATGCTGTTCAATTTCAAAAAGTAGGGGAGACTTGGAAATGGCATTTTAATAATGCCTTGCAAGTTAATGGTGCGGATTCTCTGGATGAAAACGCCAAGATGGATAAGACTACTGATAGCACAGGTGAGACGGTTACTGCCTCTTACCCGAATTATATGGCTGCCGGTAACGGTTATATTCTTATGGGAACCAACCCTTCTGAAGATGCCGGAATTTTCTTTGAGAAAATGGTGCAGCGCCTTAATGGAAATAGCATCCCCAATACCCCAACACTAGCCGATAATCCAAAGTTCATAAAGGTGGTCAAAAAACTCAATACCTCCAAAGACGTACTGTTTTACGTAAATATTGAAAGAATTATCAAAGAGAGTCCTGAATCCACGGATTTATTTTCGCTCTTCTTGCCTGGTAAGGCTGGAATGGATGCCCAAGGCTATGGCCCCGCAGCAGCCGCCTCCCTTGAATTATTGAAGGATTACAAAGCACTTGGATTTTCAACAGATCTGAAAAAATCTGATTTTATTGTGGATTGTTATATAGATATCGTTGAAGACTCAAAACTCTTCAATCTGTTTAAAGGGATTGATGTCAAAAGAGAGATTGCACTTGGACTGAAAGACAATCCGGTCATGCTCTGGGGATCTACACAGGATTTGCAGAAGTACTGGGAAATGCTTCGAGAGACACTGGACAAAGAGGCATTGGCGGAAATAACCGAGCAGTTCAACCAAATAAAAACCGATTATGGCGTTGATGTGGAAACGGATCTTATCAACAACCTCGGCAACAATTTCAATATGGGTATCTATGATGGCATGAGCATCAATATGGGCAATATCAACTCTTTGCTCTCCCTTGAATTTAAATATCCTTCCAAGATAATTGCCGTAATTGAAACGCTGATCAAGAAGATGCCCGAAGAAGAGCAAGTGATGGTGAACAGACTCCAGATTGGTGACCATCAGGTCTATATGGTTCCTGCCGGCCCCTTTCAGATCTATGCCGGTTTTAAAGGAAAAAAACTACTTATAACATTGGGTAAGCCCATGTTTGAGAAGGCATTGGCTGCAGATCCTGCAACGGGTTTTATGACCGCCGTTAAAAGTAAATCATTAAAAAACACCCTCAGCCATGACCATTCCATTGTTTACCTGGATATCATGGAGCTTTACTATGTCTTGAAAAACGTTATGCCCATGTTTATGGGCAATGATCCCGATTTCGCCATTGCCATGACCCCCGAGTTTCAGAAATTGGTGGATCTGTTTGACTATATCGCTCTGACCTTCACTGCCCAAGCTGATGGGTTTATGGGAGAGTTTGTCATTAAAACCCAGTTTGACAAACCCTTTTTTAAAGGAGCCAAAGAGGTGTCGGACCAAATCAGTGCGATGACAGCCAAAGAGTAGGCGGATAAACAACCTATAGATCTATGCAGATGAATCAACACTGTCTTTTACTTGTAACATTTTGAAAATATTGATATTATTTTCACAAAAGAGAATCAAATTATCTGCACACATCTATAATCATCAAGTAATTTGGACCGGTTATAGTGCCGGTCAATTGAATTGATATCATTCTTGAGTCATAAGGCTCTGATTTTAATAAACTTAAAGTCCCATATTAGTATCAATCCATGCGACCGGAGCTATAGAGGGGCACTGCCCGGTTTTTTCGCTTCTGAAGCCGCTTATTTAATGCCTGTTTGGAAATTCCCAGCAGGCCAGCCGCTTTACTCTGATTGTAATTGGCGGTTTCAAGGGCACCGTCAATGGCATATTCGGTTAATTCGGCCAGGCTTGGGAAATGTCCAAAAAACGAGGCCAACGTAAATCCATCCCGGCTGGCGGGAGAGGACGTTGTGACCTCCCCCCCTCTTTCACTTGAAAGCCGTTCTTTCACCGCATCTTCGGTCAATTGCCCAGTGTAACACTGGGCAACGGCATCATACACATAAGTTTTCAGCTCCCTTACATTTCCGGGGAAGGGATGATTTTCAAGCAGGGTCAGCAACTCTTTTTCTACGGTTAAAATCTCTTTTCCCATACTTTCTGCTGCTTGGTTTTTCAAATGATCCGCCAGTAATGGGATATCCCCCTTGCGCTCTCTTAACGGCGGGATGCGTATCAGATGTGTACTCAATCGATAATAAAGGTCCATGCGAAATTCATCATTTTTAACCGCAAATTGATTCAATTCTCTGTTGGCGGCAGTGATGATGCGGGCCTGACATTTCCGGGGAGTATCACATCCCAGGGGATAGTAAATCCCCTCTTGGAGCAATCTCAACAGTTTTATCTGGGACACCCGGCTTAGATCACCGATCTCGTCCAGGAAAATGGTGCCATGGGCCGCCCGTTCAATCAATCCAGAGCGATGGGTTTCAGCGCCGGTAAATGCACCTTTGTCATGGCCAAACAGGGTATCAGAAAACAGGGTATCGTCAAGGCCTGCGACATCCACCGCCACAAATTCACCTGACACCTGGCTGACGTCGTGTATGGCCTTTGCAATGAGTTCCTTTCCCGAACCGGTCTCCCCCAGTACCAGCACCGGCTGCCCGCTTCCGGCGATGGCTTCAATGTAGTGAAAAATGCCGTGCATCACCGCATCACAGGTGATGATGGAAGAAAAACAATGGGAAAATTTCAGTTGGGCTGCGGTGGGAATTCCCTTGAGCGTCATGATCTCATTTCTCAGGGAGCCAATTTCAAGGGCATTTCTGAGGGCAGAGCCAAAGCTGTTCATATTGATGGGTTTGACCAGGTAATCGTGGGCCCCCAGCTTCAGGCATTTCACAGCCATGGAAATGTCTGAATTTGCGGTGCAGATAATCACCGGTACATGGGGATAGACTTCCTTTATTTCAGCCAGCACTTCTTCTCCGGATTTATGGGGCATGTTCAGATCCAGGAACACAACGGCATGGGAGCTTACGGCCATGACATCCATGAGGACTCTGCTGTCATTCACCGTTTTGATATGTTTGACCCCCATGGCCTGTAGCAGAAAGCTGTAAGCGTCCAGCTCCGATTGTTCGTCATCCACGATGATGATGTCTGCTTCTGACTGACTGAAATTAATCATGTGTTTTCCTTTGAGGTATGACGAGTCCTTATGTAAATTGCGGTGTTTCAGAAGATGGCAGTATAATTACAAATTGCGCCCCCTTTGAATGATTGCTAACGGTGATGCTGCCCTGCATCTCTTTTTCCACAATCATTTTGGCCATATAAAGCCCAATGCCGGTGCCGGTGGCCGTTCCCTTGGTGGTGAAATAGGGGGTAAACACCTTTTCCAGCAAATGTCCGGGTACCCCGGTTCCTGAATCCATGATGGTCAGGTTCACCCTGGCATCATCCTTTTTGATGGTGATATCAATGCAGCCGGGCTCCTCTGTACCAAGGGTTTTCCGCTTCTCATCAATGGCGTGCCGGGCATTAGAGATGATATTTACCAGCACATGGACAAATTCATTTTTATATCCAAGCACTGGAATCCTTTTGTCTGCATCCTTTTTGTGGATATTAAGTTGCACCGAGCTCTGATTTAACTGAGACTTCATGAGCTTAACAGCTCTGTCAACGGCATCATTCACGTCAAAGGGCCGCTTTGTTTTGGAGGGTTTAAAGTATTCCTTAAAATCATTAATGGTGGAGGACATGAACTGAATCTGGGCATCGGCCTCTCCCACCAGTTTTTCCACAAAGGGCTGAGTGATCATTCCATTACAGAATGCGGGCAACAGACTTGCCACATAGGTAGAAAGCGCATTCAGGGGCTGGCGCCACTGGTGGGCAATGGAGCTCATCATCTCCCCCATGGCCGCCAATTTCTGGGCCTGGCGGAGCTGATGTTCTGCATTTTCCCGCTTGGAAATATCCCAAATACTGAAAAGGGTCATGACGTCGTCACCCAGTTGGAGCAATTTAACACTCACCTCCGCCGGAAACTGGGTGCCATCGGCCCGGATAAAGAACCATTTAAAACTCTGCTGGCTGTCTGAAATGAGTTTGTGATTAATCAGCTGTAGAACAAAGCGACTCTCTTTGCCGTCCTGCTGTCTTTCTGGTGAAAAGTCAAGCAAGCGCTTTCCCACAATTCTACGACGTCCCCTACCCAGAAGTTCAGCGGCTTTTTGATTGCATTCCATGAAAACATTTCCCCGGCTCAACAAAATGCCGTTGGTGGCCATATTAAAAATGGTATGGTACCGGGTTTCCATCTCTTTACGAAGCGTGATTTCACCTTTTAGATCTGCATCCTTACCGGACAGAAGGCGTTTGTGCGTATTGACAATGATATTAAACTGCCGTTTGGCAATAAAAAAAGCCAGGGCACTGCCAAAGGTAACCAGGAGCGTCAACAGGGCCAATACTCCCAGAATTTTAAATACCACCCCCATGGCAAACAGCATGGCGGTGTTCTTGGCCAGGGTATAGGCCTCTTTTTTTTCCACCGTTGTGCACAAATACCACTGGGATCCGGCCAGATGCCGATGGGAAAGAATCATCTCTTTTCCATCCATGTAGTAGTGATAGGAGCCGGTGATGTTTTTTTTAAAATGTTCCAGAACCTCATAAAGAGAGGCGTTCAACTCCTGGAATTTGGTTGTCATTTCCAATGCAGCATCGGGATGAACCAGAATGGTTCCCTGACCACCAATGATGAATGAATAGCCCGAGGTGCCAATCTTTGCATTGAGCACATTTTTTTTCAGGGTATCAAGGATAATGTCGGAACTGAGCACACCAGCAAATTCATTTTCAATCCAAAGGGGTTTGGCAATGGCAATGACCATCTTCATGGTGGTCAAATCCTGGTAGGGGCTGGTGAAGGCCGTGCGGTTTTCTGTCACGGCCTTGCGAAACCAGGGGCGTATCCGAGGATCATACTCCTTGGGGGGAACCCAATCAGTACCCAGAATAATGGCCCCGGTGGGCTGTCCAATGTAAACATCGGCAAAATCGCCAGCCCTTGCGGCCATCTGTAGAATCCGTTTGGTTTCGGGAGTCCCACCAATGGAGATCTCCTGCAATGCGATGGCCGTGGCATCAATGATGTTCATGTGCTGTTTCAGCCACAGCTCAACGGTTTTGGCAAGTTCCGTAGCAATGCTCTGCTGATGGCTTTCAACGGTGCGTTCCGTGATGATCCGGGTGGTGTTCCAGGTAATGACCGCCAGAATTATAATAATCAGCAACAAAATGCCCATGAGCAGATAATTTTTCTTAAAATTCATGACCCGCCTCTTTTCTGACATTTTTAAGTCTCGTACCCCAAGGGCGCATTCCCATTTTCCCGACACTGTCTATAACTTATTAATTTTATTAGCTCAGGCGTAAATTGGCTCAGGGATTATATCTTATATAAATCAAAGGTTTAAAATTCCGACCGGGAAAATGGGAATGCGCCCTACCCCAATGACTATCCGGGCCTGGTTTTAACGTCGGGCAGACAGATCAATTCTGGGCCATGGAGATCAATACTCCTCCTCGTCTTTACTACTCCCCTCATTAAAAACCAGCAGGGTTTTCCGGTTACGCTCAGCGATCTGTTGTGCCGCGTTGGCCGGAACAAGCTCAAATTTACCCTCCAGCTTTACAATGGCCAATTGCCCGGAAGTGAGTTGTTTTATGATTTTCTCAGACAAAAATAACTTTCTAATCCGCTTGCCCACCACAAAGTTGTATGGCTCATCATCGTCACGTTCTTCCAGGGTTAAGCGGTTGGTCAAAATAAGCTGTCGTACCTGGGCTATATTTTCACGCCTCTTTTTTTCCTCATTGCGTTTTCGGTTGAGTTCCCGATTGAGCTCTTCATAGGCCAGGCGCTCTTCCCGGGCAATGCTGCTCTCCTTGGTTTCAGGGGAAGGTTTTTTCCCCTTTGTCTTTTGCTTGGTGACCCGTTCGTCGTGTTTGACCTTTTTTACCTGTTTCTTGCTGACCAGTCCGGCCTTGAGAAGCTGTTCCTTAAGCGAGTTGCCCATACAAATTCCTCATATAAATCGTCATGGCAACGCCACAACACGGTTTTAAACTCCATGCGTTACAACGCTTTAAACGGAGTTCTATGTCAAATAATATTATCGTTGGATATTCTATATCTGCCAACGACCTGAAAATCTTTTGATACTTCCGTTGAACTGTTTTCCCTATTGCCTGTTTTGACAATTCCAACGCCACCCCTTCTTACACTATTTTGTTAGTTTTGTGAACTTGTAAGTCTTCACCGTTTTACCCAAACTAATTAGACAAGTGTATCCCACCCCCCAATACCAGCCCCCCCTGCCACCTGGCAAATTACATTATTTTTTTTGGTCATTTGACCATTATTTTCCTTGACACACCCCTATACCCCGCCTATATTATAAACAAATGCTCATTTAAAATTTATAAAGGAAAGCTTATGCCGCGACCCAAACATCCAAGAACCATCCACGCGCACCCCTCAGTTGAGGGGTTCAGACCCAGAGGAACGGGACAAAAGAAAGAGATTATTCTTTCCGTGGAAGAATTTGAAGCCATCCGACTCGTTGACTTTGAAGGTCTGGACCAAACCAGGGCCGCCGATTTAATGGGGATATCCCGCCAGACCTTTGGGCGTGTACTCAAATCGGGACGTTTCACCCTTTCCAAGGCCCTTGTTGAAGGGCTTCATCTCAAAGTAGAGGGGGGATGTTATAGAGTTCGAGGCAACAGACATGGTCATGGGCAAGGCAATGGACTTGGCAATCAACGACGCAGACAAGGGGTAATTGATCCCTTGGAACCGCAACAAATATCATCAGGAGATAATATCATGGTTGAAAATAATGAAAGAAATGGACAAGACACGAACAACACTCCCCCCCAGGGAGGCGGTGCTGGACAGGGAAAAGGAACGGGGAAGGGCAGCGGTACGGGGCAAGGACAGGGTCGCGGCAGAGGGCTTGGCGGCGGTAAAGGCGATGGCAGTTGCCGCAAAAAAGACGGTGGAATGGGCAGAGGTCTTGGCGGTGGCAAGCGGGATGGAGGCCGTGGCAACCAGTAAACTACGCATATCATAAGTACCCACACATATATTTTTCAGTATTCTGTGAATGTATAGTCTTGATATCTCAGGGTTTTATCTTGAAGAATATCTGATCGGGTACTTACCAGACATGGCAGACAGGATAACGCTCAAGACTCCCCTTAAACCGGGATCATCGAGCAAAAGACTCCCGGTTACCATATAATAAGGACCTGGTTCCAACTTGGACCCCTTGGAATTGATCGGGGGTAAAAATGAGAACCAGGCCCATCTAAGGAAAGGAGGCACATTATGCCTGGATTTAATCAAAGAGGACCCATGAATGAAGGACCCATGACCGGACGTGGCATGGGACAATGCGGTGGAACGTACACCCAGGAGACGGGCGCACCCGCAAACATGGCATGGAATGCACCGGGTTACGGCCAGGGGCGTGGTATGGGAATGGGAAGACGAGGAGGCCAAAATGCCCGGCAGGGTATGGGCAGGGGCATGGGTAGGGGTGCCCAGATGCAGATGCCACCCCAAGCACCCCCACCGACTAAAGCATCCCTGGCTGCCAGGGCCCAGCAACTGGAAGTAGAACTGGAATCCATCAAGAATGAATTGAAACAGATGGGCTCTGAATAAAAATAGCAAAAATAGGGGCAAAAATAGGGCAAAAATAGGGGACAGACCACGGTTTTGAAGGTCTGTCCCCTATTTTCCATTTTGGGGCTTGATCATAACGCCAGCCACCTTGTGGTGAGATTTTAGCATTGAAAAGTAAATACTGTAATTGCAGTCATTTGCGATGTGTCGACTTCAATCTCCCGTAGAGTGATCCACCTTATGATCAACCCCATTTTTCAAGACTTGCTGTTCTATGTTTTTTCACAAGGTATGGATCTGAATAGCACCCTGCCCCTCAATTTTTCTGGCCTCTTCCACAATGCGTTTATGGTGGGTGAAAAGAATCACCTGATTCTTCAGTGACAACGCCTCCAAAACCGACAAGGTGGCCCGGGAGCGATCATCATCAAAATTTATCAGGATATCATCCACAATAAAGGGCATGGGTTCAGCCGTTTCAAGGCGACACTCCAAGGTGGCAAGGCGCAGGGCAAGATAGAGCTGATCCCGGGTGCCGGAACTCATTTTTTCCACGGTGAGACGAAGGTCATCGGGCCGTACCCCCACAAGTACCGGCTCTCCGTTGTCATCCACATCGGTGCGCAAACCAGCAAAGGACCCCAAGGTCAACTCATTAAAGTAATTTGAAGCAATTTTTAACACCGGGTCCTGGTGTTCCTCCCGGTAGCGTTCAATTTCCCTTTGCAAAATTCTGGAGGCGATGCGCAGTTTGGCGTACTGCTCTGACAGACGACGTATCCTGGCAAGCTCCTGTTCCATTTTCCCGGCAAGATCAGCGGCTGTATCACTGCCATCCATAGCATCAAGCTTTGTTTTTTCTTCGCCGATGACCTGGGAAATGGCATTGATCTGTGGATGTATTCTCTGTTCAATATCCCTTTTCAAGGCGCTGATCTGCCCGGGCAGCTCGTCCGCATTCACCTCGGCTGCCTGTTTTATAAAGGCATCCACAGAGGTCCCGGCCCCAATTTTGGCCAGAATGGCTTCGGTGTCAGAAATCTTCTCCCGCAGCCGCTGGAATTCCGTAAACCGGGTAATGACCGCTGGCAATTCTTCTGTTTTTTCACATTTGGCAATAGCAAGGAGTGCGTCCATCTGCCCGGTGGCCCTTTGAAGAATCTCCTGGGCACTGGCAACCTCTTTTTGTAAAGAGTCCAGCTCTTCAGAGAGTTTTTCATGCAACGTGGCGTCTTTTTGGGCCTGGTTGAGCATGGTGCGTAATTCTAAAATAGCCCGATCCAGGGGTAAGTGCAGCATCTCCGGTGCGATCTTCCCTAAAAAACCATTGAGCTCTGCTTCAAGCTCACCCGCATCCCGATCAATGCCCACAATGCGTTTCTTTAGATCATCGGCCTCTTTTAACTTGTCAAAGCAGCTCTTTAAGGTCTCAATGAGATCAACGGCCTCCAGGGGGGACACTTCCTCCTGGAGCCCCAGGCCCAAAAGCGCCTTTTGCCACTGCCCCTGCCATCTGTCCTGGTCCAACTGGGCCGCATTGAGATCCTCCTGGCTACGGGAAAATGTCTTTTCTGCATTTCTTTGGCGCTCTTTTAATTTTTCAAGGGCCGTCTTTTGGTCGACAATGCGCTCTAAAACCGTCTCTGCCAGAATCAGAACTGGGGCAAGGGCTTCCCCCATGGAAATTTCTTTTTCTCCCATGGTGACAAGCACCTTTTCCACGCTTTGTTTCAGAGCCTGTTTTTGTTTTACGACCTGGGAAATCTCCTGCTCTTTTTGTAAAAGGTCCTCCAGTTTAAATCGCAACTTATCCATTTTGGTCAGCCAGGCTCCCATCTCTTTGGGAGATAAGGGGCTAATGCCAAGGGGCTTCCAGATGCGTTGCCAGTCCTTATCAAGATCCTGTAATTCCTTTTTCAAGATCTGTTTTTCTCTTTTTTTGTCCGTCAATGCCCCCTGCAATATTTCCACTTGGGAACGGTAAGCTGCAGCCTGGGCCACCCGGTCCGCCTCCCGGCGCAGGCGATCGGCAACAAGATCTGCCTGTTCCACATATACCTCGTAGGCATCGGGAAGGGGCTGGGTGTCATCATAGCGTTCAGTCTCCTGGGTGACATCCATCTGATCCACCCATTGTTTTCGTAAAAGTTGCCACCCTTTTTCTCGTTTTCCACGGGTCTGTAGCAACAATTGCTCGGAAGGGACTTCCCCGGCATCGGCTGATTTTTTCATTTCCGCCTGGGCCTTTTTCAGCTCTTTCTCGTCTTTTTTACGATCCTTTTCAAGTCCACGCAGGTCCTGTATATTCTTACTGTAAAGGCTCTCAAACTCCTGCACGGTTTCAAAAAGGGGGAAAGAAAGTTCCATTAATTCTGCCAGACCGCCGGACCATAACCCCATGCGTTTAAGGGATGAAAGGCAGGATTTCTGATGCTTTTCAACTTCATTGGTGTTTTTTTCCAGCAAGACGTCAACATCTCCCACCCTCTGGGCCGGTTTCACTACCTGGAGAAGCGCCAGGGGATCTTTGATATCAGGCATTGCCACCAAGGCATCGGCCACGGATTCAAGCTCTTGCTTTGCTGCCCGTTGTTGCTTTTGCAAACTTTTAATCTGCTGGTGTGTGGCCTCATATTCCGTGCTTAATGTCTGCACCCTTTTTTTCCTGGAAAGCACAGGCCGCAATGTTTCCACCGCATCCAGGTTTAAATCTGGGCGAACCTGTTGCAACAGCAATGCCCCATCCCGTCGAAGACTGATGCGCATGCCATTTCTTTCTGGTTTGTCCTTTTGTCCCTTGCGATACTCCCCCAGACGCTGGTGAAAATCATCCACCTGCTCAGCTTGATTCAAGAGCGCATCCTTTAAAGAAATTTCCCTGCGTTTTTTTTCAAGAGCCTTTAACCGTTGGGCATCACGGTCCAGTTGCTGCCGGGCCCCCTGCATTTCTTGGCTCACCTGCCAGTGTTTCTGGGTAAAATCAGGAGGCAGAGGAACCACCTCCCCCAGCTCCTTAAGCTGATCCTGCCAGGATTTCAAAGTGGCCAACTCAGGAATGGCCTGTTTCAACCGTTCAAGCCCATTTAATTGTATGTGTTTTTCATCCCGTTCTTTTTCCAGGAGGGTGCGTTGTGCCTGGGCATTTTCCAGGGCTTTTTGATGGACGTTCCACTCTTTAAAAGAGAGACTGGCCTCCCTGGCTTCTTTTTTCAGGATTTTAAATTTTTTAATTGCCTTATTAATGTCAGGCAATTGCCCTGCGGGTTTGAAGAGTTCCAGGGCCTCTCGTTCAAATTGCTCAATGACCTGTCCCAAGGATGAAATCCCCGCCCCCGCAGCAAAAAGAGCCTGCCCTACCTCCCCCTTCCGGGCCAGGATTTCTTCTCCCCCCCGTACCAGGGTGTCATGATCAATGCCATAAAGAGACTCAAAAATTTCCGGTTCAAGTCCCTTTAAAAAAGGGGTTAACACCCCAGTATCCAAAGGATTTCCCTCTTCATCAATGACATCAGCCTTACGTTTTTTACGACGTTGAAAACAAATCTCATCCCCGGCGCTGTTTTCAAGACAGCCCCCCACCAGTAACTGATCATAATTGTGAAGAAAATTATCCGGGGTTTGCTGGGGAAATCCATACAACAACGCCTTGAGTGCCCGAAGAGAACTACTTTTTCCTGCCTCGTTGGGACCAAAAATAATGTGGAGACCGGGAACGTCAGAATTAAAGGTCAATGTCTGGTCTGTGAAAGGGCCAAAGGCCTTTAGATGCAATTGTTTGAGCTTCATTTTCCTTCTCCGTTCTGAAGCAGTTTCGCCATCAAAAGCGCCTGTACTTCCCTGCGCAAATCTGCAATTTTATCCGGGGAGGCATCAAAAAAAGAGCCCTCCCCGCTGTGGATCTCCGCCGGTAATTTAGTTTTCAGAACAGACAACTCCGGCACCAGTTCAAACAGGGTATCACCATCCAGCTCCATATTCTGGATGGAATCAAGCAGTCCGGCAATGGGGGAGTCCTTGGCCAAAAGGTCTCCGGTCCCCCCACTGGGATGTGTATTAAATTTCACTTTTTCCAGCCATACATCACCCAATCCAACCGCAATGCCCCGGAAGGCCTGGGTCCACGGCGCGGTTTCCTCAAGCAATTGAGCATGCACCGGACAGGTGCCCACCAACACCAGGCGCAGGGCCAGGGGTTTACCTTCAGCGTTTTCGAGTTCCTGTTCAAAGCCCTGGCGAACGGCATCATAAACGCTGTCCGGGGTCTGACATCCGGATAGATCCACCTGGCACTGTGTCCAGCGCAGCACATCCAGCTCATGGGCATCCACCGCGATAATCTGCCCCTCCTCCACGGTCACCAGGGTGGCCCCCTTGGCCCCGGTTTCTCTGATATGACGGCCCTGGATATTACCAGGGAACACAATAAAGGGATATTCTGCGACGATCTCCCGGCAATGGACATGGCCCAGAGCCCAATAATCATAGCCCTTTGACCTGAGATCATCCACCGTACAGGGGGCATAATCTTCATGGCCCTCCCGCCCGGTCAAGGAGGTGTGAAGCATTCCGATGTTAAAATAATCCACATCACAGGGGGGGAACCGGGAGGCAAGATTGTCTGTCACGGCCCTTGCGGCATAGCTTTGTCCATGGATGATGACTCCAAGGTCAGTTAATTTCACTGACTGGGGTTTCCGGGGGGAAAAAATCGTTACGTTGTCAGGCAGGGGCATGGACTTAGTAATCTGACTGGAAGCATCGTGATTACCAGAAACCATAAAAACCTTGATCCCGGCCCGGGACAACTGGCCCATGCGGCTGACAAAAAAAAGACCGGTGTTGTAATCCTTCCAGTCGCCATCGTAAAGATCACCGGCAATGAGAATAAAATCAACGGCCTCTTCCAGGGCCAGACGAATGAGACGATCAAAGGCCCTTCTGGTGGCTCCACGAATGTCATCAACGGGCACATCGTCGTGGACCTCAATTCCCCTTAAAGGGCTATCCAGATGTATGTCTGCGGTGTGAATAAATTTAATCATGGATGAAATGTAATCCTTAATCCTCTTTTTTTGATATAAAAGTCCCGGCAAACGAAGGTGCAATACAACGAAGGTGCAATACAACGATTAAAAACGTAGGGGCAGAATCTATTTCTACCCCATGTTGTGGGCAAACCAAGAGGGACTTTTAATCTTCGTTGTGGGCGAAGCCAAAATAGGGTCCGCCCGTGGCGGTTATAACAAAATGCAGAGAACAGAGCCCCCGACGACATATCACCATTATTTTAAACAAGTTCTGAAACATCTATAACACTACGGACAATTTCAGCAAGGCGTTTCTGATCCAGGGGTTTCATGATAAAACCGGTGGCCCCCATATCAAGGGCTGATTGTTCATCAAGCTTTTTGCTGTATCCTGTGCACAAAAGGGTTTTTATATCCGGCCTGATTTCAATCAATGTCTGGATGAGCTGTGCCCCTGTCATGCGGGGCATGGCCATATCCGTAATCACCAGATCAAATTGTCCAGAATTGGCTTTGAATATCTCCAATGCCGCCTCGGGAGACGTGGCCCCTTCCACCCGGTATCCCAGGCGCTCCAGCCGTTGTTGATTCATTTGTACCAAGACGGGTTCGTCATCCACAATTAAAATGCGTTCATTGCCCCTGGGCAGGATGTCATTCCCCTCAACCGTTTCATCCACAAGGGCATTGGTAACGGGGAAATAACTGACAAAAGTGGTACCCTTTCCCAGCTCAGTTTCAACCTTGATAAATCCACCATGGCCAAGGACAATGCCGTGGACCACAGCCAACCCCATGCCAGTGCCTTTGTTCACATCTTTTGTGGTGAAAAAGGGATCAAACAGATGCTCCATCACGTGGTCGGGAATACCATGTCCGGTATCGGACACCGACAGTTCCACATATTCACCCGGTTCCAGCACCTGGTCTAAAAAAACCTGGCCATGGGTCACCGTTATATTTTGCAGCCCTATTTCCAACACGCCACCGCCCTCTTCTTCCATTGCATGGGCCGCATTATTGCACAAATTAATCACCATCTGCTGCATCTGGGTCTGATCCGCCAGAATGGTATGACAATCGGGTGCCAAATTTTCCTCAAATTGAACCTGGGTGGGGATGGATGCCCGTAATAATTTAACGGCATCTTGCACGCAAGCACCCATATCAAGGGGACGTTTTTTGTGAGAGGTTTTGCGACTAAAACTCAACAATTGTCGAACCACATCCCGCCCCCTCAGAGTTGCCTTACGTACCTCGGACAAAAAATCATGGGTGGGATTCCAGTCCGGGAGATCATCCATGGCCAGTTCAATATTTCCCAAGATAATGCCCAGAATATTATTAAACTCATGGGCAATGCCACCGGAAAGAGTTCCCACCGCCTCCATTTTATGTGACTGACGAAGCTGGTGTTCCAGCTTGATTTTTTCAGTAATATCAGTTGAAATGTGGATCACCCTGTCAAGCTCGCCGTTTTCATCAAGCACTGGAGTGCATGACACCAGATAATGGCCATCCAGGGTCTCCATGTGCATCTCCACCGTCTCAAAGGAGCCATTGTTCAACAATGATTCCTGGGGACACCCTCTGGGGGGAGCACTGGTTCCATGGAAAAGAGAATGGCACTTTTTCCCCTTGATCTGGCTCCGGGTCAATCCCGTCAGTTTTAATGTGGCCAGGTTGGCATTCTCTATGCGATGATTCTTGTCAAGAATCATGGCGGGGTGACCAATGGCATTGAAGATGTTCTCCCATTTTTTCCGGGACGATATAAGTTCAGTTTCATATCTTTTCTGGTCGCCGATGTCGTGCATGATGGCCAGCACAAAGGTCTCGTTACCATGGGACTTTAAAATGGACGTAGAAATACTGAGGGGCTTTTTCCTACCGCCTTTGGTCACGATTTCCCATTCCTCATTGTTCATAGCCTTCCCTTTCCTCATGGCATCCATGCGGAAAAGTGCCCTTTCTTGAGCCTGTTCATCGGGAGAGAGGGTCTGAAACCACCCCAGGCAATTAATCTCCGCCAGGGTATACCCAGTCAATGTTTCCATTTTTTTATTCCACTGGGAAAATCGAACAAAGGGAAATTCATCAATACGGGAACAAACACAGATGCCTTCGGCAGCGGTTTCAAAGATTGATGAAAGCATGTCATTGTGTTCTCTTAATTTATCCTGGCTACGGATAAACGCTTTTTCTGCACGATCTCGTTTTTTGACTTCCCTGCCCAATCGTCTATTCCAGAACAAAATCATCCCAATGAAGACAACCGCAATGAGTAAAAGCCCCAAAAACCATTTAACCACCATGGGTTTGGAAAAACCCACATCACTTTTCACAGCCAGCCATCGTCTTTGAATCTCCATGTGCTGCTGGGATGACATTGAGCCCATGACTTTATTAAGAATGGAAACCAGTTGGGGCCAGTCTTTACGAACGCCCATATACAAATGATAATTTTCCGAAGACATGGGGGCGGCAATTCTCAAATTGCTCAGGCCATTTTTTTGGATCAGATAGGTTGCCGCGGCCAAATTTTCAATGTATGCATAGGCCCGCCCAAAAGAAACCGCCTGCAATGCCCCAAGGGGTGTTTTTACAAAATGGGGAATCAGAGGAACATCTTCCAGGGAGACCCATTCAAAGGCAGCAGCCCCCTTCACAAAGGCCATTTTTTTCCCACTCAAACCCTGAAACCCACCCATGAAGGGGGCATCAGTTCTGGCAATGATCACCAGCGGAAAAGAAAGATAGGGGGTTGTAAAGGCCAGATACTTCTCGCGATCAATGGTTTTTGCGGTGCAGGAGATTAAATCAATTTGTCGGTCCTGGGCACCTTTGAGTACCTCGGGCCAGGGAATGTTACTTTGAACCTCCACCTGTAAGTCAAGTTGGTCAAAAACAAATGAGATATAATCCCCAGCCATGCCCTTTAATGTGCCATCTGCTTCATAATAGTTAAAGGGAGGAAAGGCCCTGGGACCTGCCACGCGAATGGTGGGGTGCTGTGAAAGCCAGTCTTTTTCCTGGGGGGTCAATAATTTCTGGATATCAGGAGGGGCAGTCTTATCAGAGACGACATCCCCGGCAAAAACAGGTAACGGGGAGAAAAGCATCAAAAGGCAGATGGCACCGGCAACCACGGGGCAACACGAGGTAATTTTAGAAAATGTCTTTTTGAACATATTTATCACCATTTTGATTACATACAAACCAACAGCGCCTGGACTCAGGCCATTTGTGTCAAAGGACAAATAGGGCTGAGCTATTAAACCTTTAGATGCACCTTGTAGATGAACCACCAAATTTTATAAATTTGTCTGCGCTATTTCTGTCCAACGTATTTCATCTGCGGTTCTAAAATTTGTATTTTTTAGAAAGTATCACCAAATTGGTTAAAAATACACCCTGAATATCACCTCCTCGGTCATAAGGGATCTGTCTGCTTTGTACTGATATTGTGGAAACAACTGAAAATTTTGGCATCCTTCAAAAGTACTTTACACTTTTTTAAGGCGTTTTCCATTTGCAGGGGCATTTTTTCAAAAGACTGTAAAAGACTTTTGGGGTCATATAAAGGATGCCGAAATCTTCCTAAAATCTATATTCAAGTTCAAAAAAAAGCCGGTCATTATCCCCAATTTCCTGAAAGGCCAGAACGTCTCCTGACTGATAGAAGACAAGGCCGCCCTTTACCATGATATTATCCCTTAGATCATATTCCACCTGGTATCTTTGAAAGGCCCCATCCTCCCCCAACACCCCATAGGAAGAAAGAAGCAGCATCAAATGCAAGGTATCGTGCATAAAGTCCCGGTTCACCCGCAGGGCAGACTGAACAAGATTTCTCATTTGACCATCGGGCAACTCCTCCAGACGGGAATCAAAATCAAACAGATGGCGGTTGGCCAGCTCAATGGAAATAGACGTCTCTGTAAACCCGCTGTACTCAAGCCCAAGGAGAAAATCCAGCCGGGAAAAATCCTTTTCAGGCACATTGAAAAAATTCAGCCCATCCAGGAAAGCCGCCTCGGTTTTAAACAGCCAGTTGCCAAGGGCCAGATCTGCACTGATCCCGCCCATTTTGATCCGGCTGTATTGGCGCACCAGCCCTGAAGTATCTGTAACCTCCACATGGGGCTGATTGTCAAAGACAAAGGCCGTGTAAAGGGAGAGATCCCAGCCGCTGAACACCCCGTTAAGTGCTGCGGCAAACTGTTGATTGTCCATGCTGGCCGAGGGCTCATCCGTGTGTGGGGCCGCTGAATTCCCCGGATAAAACTCACCATTATATACCGGTACTTTATTAAATCTGGGTTCATGGATCACCATGGTACTGAGGTTCCAGTTACCCGTGTAATAATCCAGCTTGGACATGGCCATGGGAAGGCGTAAATCACGGATGTCCAGCATGCCCGGTTGGCGCACGTCCAATGGATTGAGAATATCTGTGATGCGCAGGTTGTCTGATTTACCCCACACCACAATCTGCCTCCCTGTCTTAAAATCAAGGGAATCCCCCAGGGCCGTCTGTATCCAGGCCTCGGTGATTTCCAGCTCCTGTTCATATTCATCCAACAATTTATCTGTGTAATCGGATCGGTGCCCCAGGGAATAGGCTGCATCGTAAAATCCCCGGGTGGCCACCCTTGCCTGCCATGTGGAAAGGGTGATATCCCCGATGAGTTCCCCCCGGGTTCTAAGCATGGACAGCCCCCGGTAATCCGGGGTATCTTTTTCAGGAGTGTCATGGGCAAAACCCGCTGCCAACTGGAGCGTCATGCTGCCCTGGATTTCAAGCCAGGGGGGAAGCAATGGGGTATCTCTGACATTGACTTCCTGTTGCCCCGGGGTATCGTCAAAACCCCCAAGGAGCTCATCCAGTTCTCCGGCATCCTCTCCAACCACAACGGTGGATTCATCGCCAAATCCAGTGAGCAGATCCTCCAACTCATCGGCTTGGCAAAAAAAGGTGCCAAGACTGATCACCCAAATCGAAATCAGTATACTTATTATTCGCATGGTTACCTTGAAAACCCTTTTTCCAATTGGCGAATTGAGAAATAAGATTCCTCAAGGGGGGTGTTGAATTTAACATTGCCCCAGTTGAGAACGGTCCGGTGGGTGGTACGTTTATTGACGGTGGTTTTCATCCACCGTTCCGTGGCTACCCAGATGCCGTCAATGTGCTCTATTTTTTTTGATTCCATATATTTGATTTTTTTACCCTCATTCAACAGATGAATGGCCCGGGCCACCAGGAAAATATCCTGACGTACAAAAAGAATGGATTTTTTATAGCCATACCGATCTTTCACGGCCTTTGAGGCGGGAAGGGACTGGATGAGCCATACCTTATCTCCATTAATCTTATCCTCTTTTAAAAGTTTATAGGTCCACTCATCAAGTACCCGGTCTGTCATGTCAGCATAGGAAAAATCCGACCCCATAAATGCCGAAGATTTATCCGAGGTGGCAATACGTTTGGTTTTATGCAAATCCGGCAGGTAAAGCCACTGGTCATCATCCTTTTCTCCGGCATAGTAATCAACCGTTAAAAACCCGGTGTCCTTGACATCAGCGGGGGCCAAAAAAAACTGAATTTTAAGGGTGTCTACCCCCTTATCTTTGGTGAATATTTTCATTTCCCGACGGCGCTCATGGTTATTTTTATCAATGAGGATCATCTCCACATCGGCGGTCATGTTGTCCCCATCATCCCGGGCATCCACCTTTTCCATGATGCTTCTGGCCGTATCCCCGGCCATGGCCGAGGGGGGTACCACGGTAATAATGGACACGATTAATGCCAGTGCCATGGTGTATTGCATTACAGAAACAAAATGATCCGACAGAAGTTGTCTGAATCTTAGAGGACAAATTGATACTTTTGATAATGTAAAAACTAATTTCATGGTCATGGAGCCTCCTCAATATGTAGTTGTTATACCATTCTATTTTATAAGAAAATACGGCATCCTTCAAAAGTACTTTACAGTTTCTTGGAGCATTTCACATTTGTAGGGACTTTTTCCCAAAAGACTGTAAAATAATTTTGGGCTCATATGAAAGATGCCGAAAATACAGCATTAAAACACCGACAGCAGAGCCCCCGGCGACTGGCCTGACCGGAACATTGGGAACCAAAGGGGGCGGATTTTTGCCCTTCCAGGCGTTAAGAAGCACAGACTCTGTTTGAGGACACACTTGCCCGCAGTTTCTGTGGTTTAGCCTGGAAGGGCAAAAATACCCCCCGACGTTCCCGTTCCGGTCAGGCCAGCCGCCGGGGGCGGCATGATACCATGTCCTACAGTGCAATAAAATAAAAGGCCCCCATTACCTTACAAGGGCAATGGGGGCCTTTTTTATAAATGCGTCAGGGCCGATCTAAATAGTCACAGGCTTGCTGAAGCGGTAAAGTTTAGATTTTTCCTGCCTTTGCATCCCTGAGCATAAAGTACACTGAAAAAATAAAGGCAATGCCCACAAAGAAGAAGGGGGCACCCACCACAATGGCCAGGCTCTTAATGGCCTTGAATCCACCGGTGAGCTGGAAAATAATACCTGTAAGACCGATAATAACACCCCAAAGAAGACGCATGGAGATTTTGGGATCACGATCCCCTTTGGACATCTGCATGGCCACAAAAAAGGAGGCAGAATCCGAGGTGGTAACGGCAAAGATAATAATGTTAAACAGAACGATGAGGCTTAACCACCAGCCACCATTCATGCTTCCAAGGAGCATGTATACACCCATTTCAGGGTTGCTCTGAACAGTGTCCCATAGGGGAACGATACCGTTAATATCCACATAGGCAGCAGACCCCCCCCAGATGCTGAACCAGAGAATGGCCAGGAGAAAGGGAACGATGATAACACCGAACATGAATTCGCGCAGGGTACGTCCCTTGGAGATACGGGCGATAAATCCACCACAAAAGGGAATATAAGAGATCCACCACAGAAAGTAAAAAACAGTCCACCAGCCAAGCCAATCTCTTTGTTCAAAGTTGCCCGCATCTGTCCAGAAGCTGAATTTAACCAGGCCACTAAAATAATCGCCAGTCATCTGAACCATCATGTTGAACAGGTACTGGGTGGGGGCATGACCAAAAAACAAGATAATTACAAGCAGAAGTCCTGCCAGAATCATGTTGGTCTGACTCAGAATTTTGATCCCTCTTTCAACACCCGTTGCAGCGCTGATCACATAGGCCACAATAAGAACCATCATGACCATTACTTTTCCAAAGTTGTCCAGATGGAGGCCAAATAATTTTTCAATACCAAAGCTGATGGAAGCCACACCCAGACCGATCATCGCGGCATTACCACCAATGGTTCCAAGGGCGCCCAGACCATCGGCCACACGGCCCCACATACTGGTGTTGCAGCGGTCCCCGAGGATACCGTATAGTCCAGTTGCCACGGTCATGGGTTTGCCCAGGCGATAGGAAGGAAAGGCAATGGCCCAGCCAGCCACAGCAAAAAGCGCCCAGCCATGGACCCCCCAGTCAATCAGGGTCATTTGAACGGCCATGGGAACACCGGCAGCTTTGCCCACAGCCCCCATGTCAATGACGTGGGAAGATTGATAAAGGTGATACAGGGGTTCTGTGACACTGTAAAATACAAAACCGATGCCAAGACCGCAGGAAAAAAGCATGGAAATCCAGGCGGAATAAGAAAAATCCGGGACATCGTCGTCTTTGCCCAGCTTTAAATCCGCATAGGGGCTGAACATGAGATAAATACAGAAGAACAGGGTAAGACCCACCCCCAGAAGAAAGGCCCAACTGAAATTAAAAATCAAAAAATTGCGGATGGTGACAAGGGTACTGGCCGTGCCCTCGGGGAAAATGAGTGCGCAGATGAGGATGGCGACAAAGGACAAAAGTACCGGCCAGAAAAGGCTGGGATCGTATTGGCCAAAGAGTCGTTCAATGATTCCGGTGGAGGAGTCCTGGTTTTTTTCTGCTGCCAGGGAGGGTTCCATGATTTCTCCTAAACTAAGATTGATATTGATAATGAATGCCCCTGCTGCTCAACTAATCAAACAGCAGGGGCAATATTAATTCTATTGCTGTGGGAGCCTTGGCCTGGGAATTACGGAACCTTCCGATGTCCCGGGCAAATCGTCCTTTGCAATTATTTTTTTGCGTCTCTCTCTTTTTCTTCCTGAATATCGGCTTCCACGTTTTCAACAATGGTTCGCATATTGGAGCGAATTTCGTCTGAAAGCGGGGTGGGCTTATGATTCTTCAGAATATCCCTGGCTTTTTCCTGGGCACGTTCATGCATGGTAAGGCCGCCTGCGGCTTTCCATTTATCCCGAACCCTACGGTCAATAAGCTTAGGCTGTGACATGGCTCTCATGTGTTGAAAGGTGTGCTTTTCAGTAATGAACTGATTAAAGGGCCCTACCTTTGAAATCAGATCCACTGCAAGGGTTTCCTCGTTAACGGGGATACCATTCACCACATGCTTGATCATCTCAGCAAATTCATTGTCCATGACCAGTTGGCCATAGTCAAAAGTGACCCCTGATTCCAACATGCCCAGGCCGTAAATCAGATTGGCACCTGCCAACGCTGTAAGGAGACCTGTTAATGTTTTCTCATGGGCTGCTTGTCCATCGGGTACTTTAGAGTCAGCCTAACCACCGGCTACCCACGAGGGCAACATATAGTAGGTGGAAAGCGCTGCCACACCGGCATTGATCATGGCGCACTCGGGGGAACCCACCGATGCTGTGGCCATTCTCAAATCCAGGGGACAGGTGGAACTACCGAACATCATGGGAGTTCCTTTGCGTACTGCCTGACCCAGTATAATACCGGAGAGCACCTCGGCATTGTGAACCACAAGGGTACCAGCCAGGGTCACCGGGGCAGAGCCACCGGCCATGGCTTGGGTAAGCACATTGACCAACACCCCTGCCTTTGCACCGGCAATAATGATTTCGGTGCAGTCACGGACCAACTTCAAGGGGCTGATGGGACAGGTATTAAAGGAGATGATGGGACGTTCCCGGAGCTTGTCATGACCGCCCTGAATGGTGGCAGCCAGATCAAGGGCTCCCTGCATGAGCTTTCCATTACCCGCACCGTGGAAGCAATGCTTGGTGGTGTTGGCCAGAAAGGCTTCGGCATTGTGAAGGGGTTGGGCATCCTGATTTACATCATGGGCACCCACAGCGCGTTCGTATACGTCAATGTTGTCCAGGTAATCCACCAGAATCGCGCTCTCTTCAACGTCTTTCTTAACGGTATCCCGGAGTTCTCCTGTGTGAATGTCAACAATGGTAATACCCTCTCCAAAGTTGGTGAATCCCACCCGGTTATTGCCCAGCAGGTAATCTTTTTCGGGATCTCTTCCACAAAGATTCACAGTGCCAGGGGCTGAACTGATGGCATCTTCCACCATATATGGCGGGAATTTCACTATATTGGTCTTGGTGTCTATGATGGCACCGGCACCGGCAAGAATTTCTCTCGCCTCTTCGTCTTCAAAGTAGATGCCGGTGTGCCGGAGCACATCCAATGTGGCCAGATGAATTTCATAGAGCTCATCCTGGCTGAACATGTTCAGGCTCAAACCTCCGGTCTGGAGATAGCCTGCATGCTGATTTCGTCTCAAAATCAAACCTCCTTGATTTTAGTTATAAGTTTCAACAAAAAATATTCTAAATTGGTGTAACTGAGTTCTAACTTCTTTTGTTTGGAACTGGGTTCAGACTCACTTTGCGCTTAGGGGACAGATTTATAAATCTGTCCCCGCCCGATAAATATGTCCCCGCCTCCGAAATGGAAAAGTTATTTCGGGCTCATTCCTAACCCTTTTGGTCTTCTATATAACGTCCAAGCTCTTGATCAATATCATCGG
>Ga0307987_1000523_pt1 | contig 22927 bp, 13 predicted proteins | sample EllFjometagen181_FD_203157 | JGI IMG/M metagenome (GOLD analysis project Ga0307987, IMG submission 203157) | Marine microbial communities from Ellis Fjord, Antarctic Ocean - #181 | ecosystem: Environmental > Aquatic > Marine > Unclassified | place: Southern Ocean | collected 2014-10-08 | reverse complement strand
AAAAGTTCAAAAATAATTTGATGGCTGATTTTTCAGCCCATAATTTACCAACACATTCTCAAATAATCAGTTTTTGCATTCCATAATTATAATTGCTGACTAACCAGATAATCCTCAGGATATTTGCCGTCAAAAGAGATATCCGCATCGTCCGCAGGAATCAACCATTCAGAAAGATCTTTATTCATATATTCTGCATTATATGTTTTATAAATATGAACATTATTTACTATTCCATAGGCGTCATGAACAGCAATGTCAAATGCCGAACACGCAACTAAGGCTGCAAGCCATGGCATTTTTTCATGTTCTCCCCGTTCTTCATTAAACGCCTCAAGCTGCAATGGCAAAACATTATCAATAAAATCAACACCAAGCTCCATGGCATGCCCGACAACAGCATGTTGCTTCCATCCACTCACAAGCCTCTCACAAAACTCTTTCAAAGCAACATGACGTTCTTCATATCCAAGGTCAGATGGCCATACCCATTGGACACTTAAAGGTGTTTCACCCCAGCCTGCCGCCCGCTTCCCTTCTCTATTTTCAACTTCAACCTTCACCCTCGCACAAGTGACATATGTTAATGTCTCCGGGCCAAATTTAAGTGGAACTCGAGTCTCTACAGGTAAAAAATATAACTCAACATTTTTAATTTTTATATCACTATTTTTCATATTTTCCTTTCACCGGGTTTCACCCGGGGCTATTCAAATTCGACTACTTCGTAGTCTGTCCTTGTGCAAAACCACGAAGTGGTTTAACTTTAATAGCCCCGCATGAAATGCGGGGTTGCTTTTAAAACCAAATTCTCCACGACTACAACGTAGTCGAACTAACAATATTCTTGTTCGACCCCGCCAGGGTCGGTGTTGTTGTTTTGTCTTTTCTCTCCACGGGTTTCACCCATGGCTATTCAAATTCGACTACTTCGTAGTCTGTCCTTGTGCAAAACCACGGAGTGGTTTAACTTTAATAGCCCCGCATGAAATGCGGGGTTGCTTTTAAAACCAAATTCTCCACGACTACAACGTAGTCGAACTAACAATATTCTTGTTCGACCCTGCCAGGGTCGGTGTTGTTGTTTTGTCTTTTCTCTCCACGGGTTTCACCCATGGCTATTCAAATTCGACTACTTCGTAGTCTGTCCTTGTGCAAAACCACGAAGTGGTTTAACTTTAATAGCCCCGCATGAAATGCGGGGTTAACGTTCCCCTATTCATAGCTCCGCCGCCACTTTCTGCGGTAGCAGAAAGTGGCGGTGGGGACGAACTTTTCAAAGCTTATTAAACGACTTCTTCAATGAAGTATTAACATCTTTACGAACCTTCTTTTTGTCAAATCCATCCGAATTACCAACCAGTTTATTAAAATACTTCTCAAACTCTTTTGAATCCAGAGGAAATTCAACAGTCTGATTGGTTAATGATGAATATAAAAATGCATTAGCAAGTTCAACAGCCTTTATTCCCTCCTCACCTGGAGCAATTAATGGCTTTTCATCTAAAATTGAATCTGTGAAATTTTGTAGAATGATTTTATGCTGATCATTATTTTCTTCGCAAGGAACAACAATATCCCAGCAGTCAGGCTCTTCGAATGCATTATTAGTTGTTTTGGAAAATTTACTTGTCTCAACTTCATTGCGATAAAACTTCAATTCAGAATTTTCAAAAATAAGTTTGCCACGGTCTCCCGTAATCTCTAATCTGTTTGTTCCAGGTGCTTCACCAGTTGTAGTAATAAAGACTCCAGTAACTCCATCATCATATTCCATAAATGCGGTTACTTCGTCCTCAACCTCAATATCGTGATACTTACCAAAATAACAATTTGCTCTCACATTTTTGGGCATTCCAAAAAACCATGCCCACAAATCCAACTGATGCGTACACTGATTAACCAAAACTCCACCACCCTCACCCTTCCAGGTTGCACGCCAACGAACTGCAGAATAATACGCTTCACTACGAAACCACTTGGTCGTAATCCAGTTAATCCTTGTTATTTTGCCCAATTCTCCATTCTCTAACATAGAATGAATCTTCATATAATGTGGTTCTGCTCTTAAATTAAACATACCACAAAATATCTGATTATCATTCTGACGTGCAGCAATAAGCTTTTCTGCTTCTGCCTTATGCACAGATATTGGTTTTTCAACAAGTACATGCAGCCCTGCCTGCAAAGCCTCTATACCTATTACACTATGAAAAAAATGTGGTGTTGCAATCAAAACAGCATCAATAATGCCTGATTTTATCATCTCTGATGAATCAGTAAACAAACCAACATCTTTATGCTCTTTATAAGATTCCAAAACCTTCTCGTTCAAATCACATAATGCTGTAATTTTAAGTCGAGGCACAAGCCCGGACAGAATTCTTTGGGCATGCACTCCCCCCATACCGTTTAATCCAACAATTCCAAGTTTAACAACTTTTTCACTCATATATTTCTCCCCCATCCAATTGATCACTATATTTACCCCACGATACCTTCAACGCATCCAGTATCTGATCATCAAAATTAACTTTAGCATTGTTTGAAAGAAAATACAAATCAGGAGCACCGAGTTCACCGCATCTATTAATATAATCTAAAGTTTCTCTATAATTTGACCGAACTGTATCTGTGTCAATCAAAACTCCAGGCATTGCTGCCTGATAGAGACGATAACGATAGCTCATCACTGTCCAAGCACTTCGTTGTGTGCCTGCATAATCATGAAGTCTGCACTGATCAGTAACCTCCGCAAAATATGGATGAGAACAGCTATTATTAATCAAACAATCTGGTTTAATTGATTTTGCCGTATTATATATAAGTTTCATCAACTCTTTCAACAACTCAATACCATAAACATTCCCATAGCTCTTTAAATTCTTTCCGTGAGGCATGACATTTGCAAAATCAATCTTAAATCCATCACAGTTATAACAACCATCTTCCGATGACAGTAGTTTATATAAAGTGTCTTCAACTCGCTTGATGTACAAAGGAGACGTAGGATCCGCCCCTTGTGGCAGACTGTACCAACGAACACACTCGTCTGCATCAAGCCCTTCATGATTCCAACTCTTAAACCAAAGTACAATCTTGCGACCTTTTTCATGTTCTCGATCTGTGAACCCCCGCAAATCTGGCCACTTCTCAGGATCAGGCAAGGACTCGCCGTAAGAGGTCTGCCATTTATCATCAATTATAATTGCAGTAGGTTTAAGACCAAACTCATCTAATCGTCGACTCATATCTTCATAATTTTTCTGATTTGCAGCATCAAACTGATTCTCAGGATTCATTGCAGCCTGTTCAGACCAACCACAAAAGAGTGGTCCATACCACCAGCGAGGACTATCAGACCAGCTTTTCCTCTTGTAACCACAAAATTCATACAAGCCATCTGCATAGCTTGCTAATGCATCATACTCATCTGATCCAAATCCACCCATAATCCCGGGAAGCTCAAATTCACCATTTACTTTTGTATAACCCATAAAATCTGTGGATAAAGCAAAGCATCCGCTTCTTGCATATTCGTAATCAAACTTCTCAAAATTATAATTACCGGGCTGCGGTGCAATCCCCATACTCAACCAGCCATTCTCAAATTCAAAAGAAAAACCCAATAATGGAGGTGTACTATACTGCATCGCAACAGTTCCGTCCTGCTCTGGACTATGATACTGCGGAAGAGTCAATGCCCCACCTAATGGATTAGGTATAAAATAACGAGAAAACTCGTATGAACTTCTGCTGAAATAATCTACTTTGCCAAGAGTGCCTTCACCATATATCTTTACTCTAAAAAGAAAATTATCTTTATAAATTTCAAGAATATACTCTTTCTTCTCCCAAATATTACTGCGACCTGTCCAAGTAAAGACTTCTTTATCGCCAAGTTTTTCTTGGCTTAACAGATAACCTTCCTCATCCACATCATCACATACAACAGAATTTACTGCACAGCCAATATTCAATTCAAAACACTCATAATCTTTGTGATAAATCTTAAATGATTTTTCACCAATTTTATACGTCAACTTTTTAGTAATACTAGTCACAAAGCATTCCCTTCCAGAAACCAAGCGACCAAGCAGTTGTCAGCGGTCCGCGATCCCAAGCGTGATCAAAAAGCACACGCTCTCCACTTGGCGCCTCTGAACCAAAAATTGGAAAATGCTCTGGATGCAAAATGCCTTTATAACCAATTTTTTTTAGAGCAGCAACACTACCCTTCAAATCAATACTTCCAGTGCCAAACTGTTTTTCAGAGTTTCCTTTAGACCAATCACCTTCTACATCACGCAGATGAACAATAAATAAACGATCTTTCCAATGCATTAACATCTCAGGAACATCTAGCCCCACTAATGCAACGCAACCAAAACAAAAGAGGATTCCAAAATTATCACAATCAACTCGCTCAAAATAGCTGTCAATTGCTTCAACGGTATCAAAACGACTCTGCCAGCTCATATTAAAATGCATGCATATACGCAGACCGTATTCATCTGCCAGCGCACAAACTTTCTGATATCCATCAATCTGTTCTGCATCCCACTTATCTAGATCTTCTATTTCATCTTTCTTAGGATTTTTAGGAAATGCACCGATATCCTTAATTCCTAGCTCACTACAGGTCGAAAAGACTTTTTTCAACCACTCAGCTCCCTGTTCACCAGAGTGAACAACATCAACAATATTTGTTCTGAAATCAGGATATAGAACCTCAACACTCATACCCACTGACCTAATCTCTATGATATGTGCTACAAGTGCGGCAAGCATCATGTCAAGCTGTTCTCCAGGCACTGCGGGTGCTAGCTCCATTTTATCTCCATAATTCATAAAGTATAAAGGTATACTCTCTACGCCACAATCCTTTAAAAATAATAAATGTTCTGTAAAATTTATTCTGTTTAATTCTGTTGGAAATGCTAATTTCATTTTTTCTCCTTTGTTTTTCTTCGAAAAAGTGTATAGTACATAGTGTACAGTGCACTGAAACAGTTGTTAGTGTTTAGTTGTTAGTTAAGACTCTCCCGTCTTCGCTCTAAGAGCTACGCCCGACACTGCCGTGGGCAGGTACGAGCGTTGCTCGTGTTATCTCCCCCAGGGTTAAGCTCCCGTTGGTCGCTCACCCTAGGCTATTACGATCTACTCCGTTGGAGTATTTAAAATGATTGATTTCTTTATGACTCAATGACCAAATGACTCTAGACTAAAATTTTAGAACAGTGGTCTAACTAACTAACCATCTAACTATCTAACGACTTACACCACACTCGGAGCATCGTCCTCTTCCATCCACTTATCCGGAGTAATTGATTTCTTCAGTCTTGCTGATTTCAACATCAAATCTGCTGCATAAATTGCATTTCGTGCACCAATTGGATCAAGAGGTCTTGGAGCATCCTCGCGCATCCAAGCATACAAATGACGATACATCTGTGCCTGATCTGGCCAATCTTCACCCGTTGGCACAACATCAAATTTTCGACCATCCTTAATAGACGCATTACCAACAAGATAAAAACGAGCAAATTTCTGAATATCTAAGGTTGCAGGACTTGTAGGCATAAACTGAATTCTCACAGCTGGTGGACGCTCAAAAATGAAGTCAACACTTGCGGCTCTTCCTTCTGGATCTTCAGAATTTGGGCTCCATCCATAAACCTGCAAAAGCTTTCCATTACCAAATCGTAACGCCTGATCAATCACATGAACGCCCCAATCCAAAGAAAATGGACCAAAACCAACTTGAACAAAATCTATAACTCCCAATTTTCCTGAGTCATATATGGCTTTTGCTTTCTGATAGTTGGCATCCCAACGACGATTCTGATGAACAAAAAGATTCACTCCATTCTTTTTTGCCAAAGCAAGTAATTCATCACACTCTTCCGCTGTCTGAGCAAATGGTTTTTCTATCCAGCAATCCTTGCCGGCAGCAAGCACCTGCTTGGCAACAATATAATGTGTTGTCGGTGGCTTTGTCCATACTGCAACAACTTCAATATCATCACGGGCAAGCATACTTTCTAGACTATCCTCGGAAACAGCATTTCCACCAAACTCCTTTGCCTCTGATTCCGCCAACTCTTTGTTCAAATCACACAGCGCTCTTACATCAAATTTGTCAGTCATATTTGCTAACCAGGGACGATGCAAGTCTTTGCATGCATGTGAACAACCAACAATACCCATTCTTACTGGATCCGTCATAATATCTTCTCCATTCAGTCCTCTACACGAGGATATATTTATATTTGTGGCTCCGTCACGGTTTACGTAGGTGGAACCTAAATTCTTTAAATTCGACTGCTTTGCAGTCGTTACACTAATAATGCTTAATTGATTTATACCGCCAGAGGCATTCATAACCTCGCTAAACAACTTAAAATGTAACACGTATAACTTAACATGATTCTACGAAGGCGGATCCCCAATTTACGCATTTTTGCACTTGTTTATTATGCCTTAATTATGCCTTTGCGTCAAAAACTTTTTTCCGTTTTTTTAAAAAAAAAATTTCAGAGTATTTCTCTGAAAACTTCATTTTTATGGTTTTGTCACGGTTTCCATGGGTGGAACCTAAATTCTTTAAAATTCGACTGCGCTGCAGTCGTTCATTAATAATGATTAAGTAACCATGCATTTTATGCATGGCTATTAACATTGAACAGCTTTGCTGTTCTAAGACTACGGAGTAGTCAAACTTTAGTAGCCCCGTATGCAATGCGGGGGTAGTTATAACACAAGCATACGACTCTGGAGGAGTCGAACAAAAACGTCTCACCCACGGAAACCGTGACAGAGCCATTTTTATCAAATTAAGGACTGTTTTCGAATTTGGCTTTATAATCCAAGGTCTGTAAATCAACATCAATCCACATTGACGAGTCGTGATCGCCGCCAGGAATTTCGACATAAGTAAAGTTCCGCCTATCTTTCATTAGTTCGGCAATCTTACGCGTTTCTTCAACTGGCACTGAAGTATCTTTTTCACCTATTGCCAAAACAACCGGCATGGTTAATTTATCACTATGCTTCAACACCGAACGCTCCGCATAAAGTTCAGGTACTTCCTCCAATGCACCACCGTAACTTTCAAAAACAACATTGGCTAATTTATTTAAAACAGTGATATCACTTTTCCTTGCAAAATCCAGCCTGGCAAAAATATCACACATCCCCATAGCAATTACTCCGTACAATTTTTCAGAATGCATTACAGCGTAAGACATCGCACTGGATGCTCCCCCCGAACCACCAAGCAGAACATAATTTTTGCAGTTGAGGTATGTTGAACAGTAATCTAAAAGAGCAGTCAAGTCCTCTGATGTTGCCGGACTCATGTAGGTAGTATCTCTTAAATTCACAGATAGAAGAGGATGATTCCCTTCAATAATTCTTGTAAGCCAAAATTGTCTAACATCGTCTCTAGTATAGATCTGATCTGCATGGGAAAAGGATCCATGCATATAAACTACAGTATTCCTGTTCAAACTTCCAGGGGTAAAAAGAGCCCAATCTGTTTTCCCGTCAACTGCACTAATGAACTCAATTTTTACCGTACCTTCCGGATAGACCTTTTTATCAGACATAGGCGTAGTAGATAAAACTTCAAAAAATAATTTCTTTTCACCTCTAACAAAACTTTCACCCATAACTATCTATTCCTCTATTTACTATAGTTCTATCAATACTTTTCAACTGTTTTTTTTACTGAACCCCCTATCAGAGAGTATGTGCAGTCCTTCTTATCACATCATTTTGAATTTCTGGACTCATTCTGACAAAATAATCTGAAAACCCACTGACTCTGACTATCAGATTCTGATACTTCTCTGGATCCTGTCTGGCAGCTTCCAAAATTTCATTGCCGGTAAAATTGAACTGTAGCTCAGGTATTTGCTGATCCACCATAACTTTACTGACAGTAACCAACCTATTCAAGCCTTCTTCCCCCTTAAAATCACCAGGTTGAAACTTCATATTTATTACATTGCCCGCAATATTATACTCGTAGTCAGGAACTGCAACCGAACCTAAAAACGCCGTAGGTCCATGCATATCCTTACCAAAAGAAGGAGATGCAGCATCAGAGAGAGGCTCCCATGCATGCCTGCCGTCCGGTGTTGCCATCGTCTGTGCTCCAAGTTGAATATTACTTACATTGGCCGCCATTAAAATGAAAAATCTTCCGCCAGCTTTCATTCTCAAATCACAACACTCTTTGGAAACTAAGTTTACCACCATAGCAGCAATTTTATCGACATAACACATACTGTTACCATATTTAGGAGCATTTTTTTCGAGCATCAAACGTAGATTCTCATTGTTTTCAAAATTAGCATCCAAAACATTCCTAAGTTTATTAAAACTTAACTTACCTGTATCATAAACAAAGTGTTTGATGGCAGCCAGAGAGTCAGCAACTGTTGCCAGTCCCACAGCACCAATCCCGTGAAACCTTGGAAATTCTGAACCACCAGCATTGACATCCATGCCTTTCTCAATACACCCCCTAACAAGTGCAGATAAAAACACGTCAGGATAATCTTCTGCTGGCATAGATGCAAATTTATCACTTATATAGTCAGCATGTTTTTTTAAATCAGCCGATATTTCAAACTTAAACATGTCAACAAAATCATCAAATGTTTCTGGGATTTTTTCAGATGTTTTTGCAACTGCTCTAACCAGAGAACTTGCAATATTTAAGCGACTATCAGACCAGGCTGGCTGACGCCCAGGAATCACAGTTTCAATACAACCGACCATGCAGTAATCCCTTGCTGCTTCCAATGGAACACCTACGAACTTAACCAAACCGTTTATAGTGATGTCTTCACTAAACAGAGCTGGAAAACCTATCCCCGTACGAATAACGTCCCAACAGGCTTTGTGAAATTTTTCTGGAGTATTGCTATTCAATCGCGCCGAGATATTAGGATGAATAGATTTCAACTCTTTGGTTGCCTCAAGACACATATAACTTAACTCATTAACACCGCAACTACCAGTAGGAGTAATTCCTCCCAAACAGATATTTACTATATCGCCTGACTCATGAATCTTTTCCCAAAGTGCATAAATAATTTTATATGCATCATCCCTATTTATAACACCATTCTCGATATCGCTCTTATAAAACGGGTACAAATATTGATCAAGACGCCCCAATGCCATATGATGGCGCCCCTCAGAATTGAAAGCCAATTGAATCAACCATACCAACTGAACTGCCTGAAAAAAGCTCCCTGCAGGATTTACAGAAATATTCTGCAGGTCATCCGCTAACTTTGAGAACTCTTTATTTCGAGCATCATCTGCAAACCTAACAATAAACCCAGAAAATGCCTGCAACGTAATCATCAATGCATCCAAGTAGTTATTTCGCGCAATATGATTTTTTGTCTTTGACTCTTCCACTCTTTTTATAAACCCACCTATTCCCTGATCAAGAATAACAGGTAAATCCGCAAGAGTATGGTCCCAACCTGTACCAAAGGAACGCTGACCAATAGCACTGTGTATTTCTATTGCCCGTTCATAATCCTCGTCTTTTATACCAGTAGGAAGTATATCAGACATGTAACTAGTGATAGAACCGCAAAGACAATTTTCACCACAAACGTCCGGTTCAATATTTTCAAGTACTTCTGAAAACACACAAGCTCGAAACTTTGCAGGTGAATATTCCCCATACTTTTGAAAAGCAGATGCTCTCCAATAAAAAGTCATGTTATATCGACGTTCAAAAACCGGTTTCTGTATATCAACTCTACACTCTGTCATTGCCAATATCCTTTGTTTGCTAATTAGGGCTTACTGTTTAATTACGAGATTGCGTAAGATCTTGCTTTAAAGCATTTTCGCCTTTAGCAGGCTAAAGGTAATATGCTGCAAAATAAGAGGTTGCGTGATATCGCATTACAAATTCATGAAATTTATATTAAAGTTTATCTGCAAGCTTTTTGGTCTAAATGTGCTAAAAACCTTGCACTTTATTCAAAATGAAGTATTAATAGTTACCAATACGTTAGCTATGAATTAAACAGGATGCCCTAATTAATCTGTTAATCATTCCCGACAAATACGGATTTAATGGAAAGACCTGATTTGGAGCTATCCATTGCTTCATTAACGTTTTCAATCTTGTATTTATTTAAACATGATGCAAAAATATCACACAAATCCTGATTATCTTCCACAAACTCTAAATAAGTTTTTATATCCTGCAAAGTATATTGACCACTGCCTATAATCTGAAGAGCCTTAAAAGTAATCAATTCAGGATTGATTTCAACAGAACCACTTGCAGAATACTGCCCCGGAACAAGATAGCATCCTCGAGTACGAAGTAAATTAAGTCCCTCTGGAACCGCTTTGCGGGAACCACTGGTTTCAATAACTACATCAGCACCATTTCCTCGTCCTAAACTCTCAGCTAATTTTGTAATGATTTCCAGACGTTCTTCTTCTGTGCTTTTTCGATAATCAAGAACAAGCTCTGCACCAAGTTCTTCTGCAATAGTTTGCCTAGACAAGTTTGAACTTGAACCAATCACAACCACATGACATCCTTTCTTAACAGCCCAAGCAACTGCAAAAAGGCCCATTGCACCGGCTCCCTGAATAACAACAAGCTCTCCGGCTTCCAGCTGACGACCATATTCAAAAGTGCGAATTATAGTTGGACCAGCACATGGAAATGCAGCAATACTGTCAAGTTTTAAACCTTCAGGAATCTTTACTAGATTCAAAGCAGGACTATATAAATATTCCGCAAATCCACCAAAAAAGTGAGGTTCTACGCCTACATCTTCGACATATGTAACGCCAAAATTTAGACAACTTGCAGTTTCGCCACGTAGGCAGTTAAAACAGTTATTGCACGGAATAGCAACACACGCAATACAATTATCGCCAACTTCTAAAGGCTGACCTAGTCCATCATACTCAGCTCCTTCACCAAGTTCTTCAATCTTTCCTATAAACTCATGCCCAATTATCATATCATTTTCAGGCATAGCTAGACGTCCATTATGAATATGTACATCTGTTCCGCATATTCCACTTAACTTCAAACTTAATAAAACCTGTTTCTCTCTTGGCGATACAACAGGAAATTTCCTGATTTCAAAACATTTATCCGCCCCTTTAAAAATTGCAGCTGCACCTTCTTTAGACATAATATTTTCTCCATTCATTCCTCAATATGAGGATATATTTAGTGTTTAGTAAATTTATTTAATGCATTAATTATGCATTAATTACGCCGTCTTATCAAAACATTTTTTTTGATTTATCTGAAAAACATCACTTTTTCGGCAAATGCCCTTTTCGGTGGGTCAAAACTTAAGACTCTTTCTCATTTTCCACCTCTCATTTCTTTTCATTCTTTATTCGGTTAAATATTTTTTGATTATACGGGAGAACTAGTTATTAGATCTTAGTTTTTAGTTATTGGCTAAGACACTGTTTTCAAGTTTGGGAGCGACACTCGAGCACGCAAGAGGGACTTCGGGCGAGAATTCTTTTGGTTGTGGGGCCACCCTATGCCTTCGGTGGTCAAAGTTCTTTCCCCAATACTTAATTAAATTAAACCGCCGGAGGCTTTCCTCACCCGACCAACGGGAGAAAGGCTTTAGTCTGCCTATCTTTGTATTCTTTTGTCTGTAAATATATCTGTCTCGTCTGTGCTTGTCGTGGAAAACTCTGAAACCAATGCACCATCTTTACCTGCCTGAAACCAATGTTTGGTATTTGGGTACAATGTATATTGCTCCCCAGCCCTCAGCTCTATCTCATGAAAAACTGATACTTCATCTGTCCTTTTCCAAAACCTTCTGGCTTTTATATTCTCTGTAGGCTCACCTTCCAAATATAAATACACTATGCCGTATCTACACCTAAAGGTCTCTTCCTTACCCTCGGATTCAGCGCTGTCTATATGCCTATGTTCAGGACAGGTCTGATAGGGAAAAAGTACAAGTTCTTTTGCACATACCTTCTCCGTATTTATATATGTTAAAATCTGCAAACCTATATTATACAGATTAGAAAGACCAAAATCCGCAATTTCTATTCTTTCCTTTTCCGACTCTGTCACCGATATGTTGAGTTTGTCAAAATACTCCAGTGTCTTGGCTTTTGCTTCCTTATATTGCTTTTGGCTTATCATATTATCTTTATCCCATTCTCATATCCATATTTTTTACACAACTCAATTGCTCTTCGGTAGTCTACCATTCCGCTTATACTATCATCTTGTGATAGGCTACAAGATGCCGAACATACCGCAAGCATTAGACTTTTCTGCAAACTAAACCCTTTATATGCCGAATACAGTATTCCTGCACAAAAAGCATCTCCTGCACCCACGTTTCCTCTTATATAATCATCAGGCAGCTTTATAGAAGGTATCTGCCTATACTCATTATCTTTCATAGCCACACAGCCCTCTGGAAAAATGCCTATCATCTTGATCCTGTCCAATAACATAGTACCAGCAATTGCTATACCTTTGTTCATAAATTGTTTCCCTTTAATTTTATAGATTCTGTCAAAATTTTTATTAATCTGAGAGGCGAGATGTAAGATGTCTTCTACGCCTTTCGACCTGTACGGGCAGATTCAATATCTGCCCCATTTTCGCAATTGTTCCACAACCGTTCCGCCATTGTTCTCTTCCGCTACAGCGTAACCCGATAAACGACCAACGACTTTCGACAAACTATTATGTCCTAATTATGCGACTTCGTCAAAAAACTTTTTGAGTTTTGGCAAAAAAAAAGAAGCTTTCAGAGATTTTCTGAAAACTTCTTCTTCACCAAATCAAAAATTGTCATTATCTAACAATAAAAAGTGATCCATTAAGTTTGCGAGTCAACGTCAAAACATTTCCTTCAATAGAAACAACGTAGCTATTTTCTCCAACACTTTCAACTGTCCAGCCTGACAAATCAGTTTCACCGGAAAGACTACTTGCTGTAATAAGATCAACAACATCAGGAAGATTATCCATTGATACCGCATCAATTTCAATTGATGCAACTGCTGGAAGTTCAACATCTCCTGTAACAGTAACCTGATCACCAAGGCCTACACCAAAGTCACAATGAATTATTGAATTTTCTGCAAAAACAATATCAGCAGTCAAAGCCACAGAATCATCAACAGCATCAACACCTCCCGCTGCAAAAGTTGCAAGATTTGTAATAATTAGTCCATCAGCAATACTGTTGGCATCACCCAACAATCCAAAAACAGCAGCATCTGTCCCATTACCTACAGTCAAATCTGTTCCCAAAGTCAAATCTACACCAGCAACATTCAGTTCACCTGAGTTGAAAGTTATTGTTGACCAAGCTGCATTAGTTGCAATCAGACCATTTGAAATATTAACTTCACCACCATTGATTGAAAACTCACCAGTACTTAAAATATTATTACCAATTCTTACTGCATTAGCCTCCAGATATCCAGCTGCTTTTACATCTAATACACCATTATTATAATTGCCTATATATATAGTTGCATTATCAGCAACATTAGTAGCATAAAAGAAACCATCTTCCAAATTTAAAGTACCTGTAGCACCTGAAAGATAATAACTTAAAAATGCTGAACCGCAGTACACATCAGTAAGCGTACGAATTGTTGAGCCACCGTATAGGTTAACTTCCGCACTAGGTCTTTGAGATATATAAATATCTCCATATAACTCCATAACAGAACCATCGTAAATATTTAGTATACTTGGAGCATTTCCTCCAGCAGCCTTCCCTAATAATAACCCATCAATTTCTGTATTAAAATAGTTGGAACTCACTGAACCGCTATCCAAAGGAACAATCGATGTATTATAGATGCCAGCAGTCTTCCCCCCGCCAAGCTGTATACCAAGAGTTCGATACCTTCCTCCATAATTTACACCATATTGCACAAAAGAATTTGTCATATGCATTACTTCTCCAGCACCAAAACAGATAACATTTGAAGCATTATATACATACAGAGGTGCATTAATAGTACTTACATCAACACTTGCTGTTGGATATATATTCATCCTATCTGTACTCGGATCATAATCTGCAATTTCCTGTGCATTAGCAGACAAAACATTCATCTCGCCATACACATCCAAAACACCATGAAATTTAAAGCGCCTTCTTGTTGTCTGACAGTAACCAATTTCGCCACCTTCTCTAATAATAATATTGTTTAGACCTGCCCCAGCAAGTACCTGTGCATTCACATAAAGATAACCACCATCTGCAATTTCCAAAGTTGTATTGCCTTCCAATTTCAGGCCATAGTCACCATCTGATGTTGAATTGTTGAGCAAGGAAAGCTCTCCTTTAATAATTACATTCAGTTCATTACCATCTGAAACCCCTGCCAGTAGACGAAAAGCATCGTTTGTATCAACAGCAGCAACCTCAACTCCATAAAAAGTGCCTGATGGATCATTTGTAATGAGTGCATTATCAAGATATGTCGGCACTCCTCCAACCCAATTAGCTGGAGTATTCCAGTCGTTTGTTCCACTCAAAGAACTCCAGTTTATATCAGCAGCATTCAAAGATATTACGCTTACCAAAAGTAGCATAAATCTTATAGTAGTTTTCTTATTGAACATTTTACATCCTCCGTTATTATTATTCTAAAAATATATAAAAGAATAGTGCCATAATTAAGCCATTATGTCAAATATTTTTTTATACCACAAAAAAACATTAATTTTAAATCTTTAATTATTAATTGATTCCTGCCTGCGGAGCTTTTCCCCACTTCATCATTCAGCATTCATAATTCTGTCATGCCTCCTGCGATATTTAGGCAACGCACACTTCCAGGTAGGCCATTAGCTACGCTCATTGCTCTGTTGACACACAACCGAAGGGAAGTGAGGCTGGAGCTCGCGACAGCAACGAAGTGGCCTACCTCCAGCCTCACTTCCGCTGGTCGTTTGCAAGTGCTTGGGAGCGACGATGTCCTCATCGTCATAACTGTAGCCGAGTCGCCTCGGCTCGGACAAAACAAATAACATTCGCAAAGCGAATACCTGCCCACGGCAGTGCCCTATTTACCATCAACCATTAACCATCGCCAGCCTGTACGGGCAGATTCAATATCTGCCCCATTTCCACCATTCTTAATTAATACCGCTGATGGCACTCATCAATTACTTCGCCTCATAAATCTTTAAATTGTCAATTTTAACATCTGTATCAAGCCAAAAAGAAAAATCGTCTAGATTTTCAATCCAATCCGAATCTTCATAATCAACCTTTAATACTCCATTAAAATAAAATTGAATTCGAGGAGGAACAATCTGAACAACAACATGGTTCCAAACCCCTGCTTTGACTCCAGGATAGACTCCTCCTCTTCTAACAACCATTGCCTCATTACGAGATAATGTTCTGTTTCCAATACCTGTTCCATTAAAAGAGTATCCTTCCCAAGGAGTAATCTTCTGCGAATTTTTCAAATCCACTCCCCACCCAGATCGCTCCGTACCCATCCATACATCAAACTCTATACGTACCGGTGCAGAAATTGGTTGATTTAAAAATACTTTTGCTGTACCTCCTCTACATCCAAGCTGTCCATCTTCAACTGTTAAATCTGCAGAACGATAACTTGGTATATTAAACTTACCAATAAGATGTTGACCTACTCGAATTCTATTAAAATTGTCATCAACAATCAATTCCCAATCACGACCTAAGGAATTTGTGAGCTTCCCCTTTTCATCATCCTTATTCAAAAGTGGCAAAGCCTGCAACTCTTTAACTGAAAGAACTTTTAAGTCTGAAGGTTCAACAGAATCTACAACTGTCAACTTCAACTTAAAAGGCCATCTTCCTGATGCATGACTGCTAATCATCTGGAACAAGTTATCACCTTTCTCAAGATAAACATTTGCAGGTCCAGGACGCCTTGCACTGGAACCAATTCGCTTACCATTCACAATAAGAAGAGTATTAAAATGTCTTCCATAATTCACGGTTACTAAAATAGGCTTTGATGCTCGAACAACAGCAATGGCACATGCTGTTGACATATCACTATTCTTAAAAGTGTTTTTTAGGTCAATATTTCCCTTAGTATCTGCTGTAACTGCCCGCCAAGACTTTTTACCATCCAATGTTTCATATGAATGGGTAACATTCAAATTCATCTCTGGTGGATGTACTTCCGTATCCAAAGATTTCCCACTGCTATTCTTAAATGGTCCCGCAACTAGAAAATTGGTTACCCGTAGTTGATCATTACCATACTCTTCTTTAAAATTGAAACTCCAGTTGTTACCTGACACTTTAAATCCGATTGGAAATTTAAAGGCTGACAAATCCCCAACTGGACGTTTAATATTTAATTGATAAGATGCCAGATTGCCTGGAATCAATTTTAAATTCTTTTGAGTACCAATTGTCCAATTCTTGAAACCAGCTGTCTCTCCAGAAACAACAGCTTCCAATCCAGATTCAGGATATTTCTTGCCACCAACTCGAACAATAGTATCTTTTTCAGGAATCAATCTTCCGAACTGCGAAACTGAATTCTGAGAAACATCAAGTCCAAGAAGCATCTTGATGACGGTTGCATCAATTACTTTGTCTCCAACATGCTTTGAAAGTGCAACTGCTGCCTGTTCTCGCAAATCACCAATTGCTTTATTTAAATTATTAATTGAAATATTTTTTTTAGACAGAACTTGAGCTTTTTGTACAAATCTACTCCAATTTTTAGGAACATCTGACTTCATCACAACGTCAATTGCCTGCAAATTGGCGGCAAATTTCTCTGCCGGTGAGAAAATTGCTATCTGCACAACATCATATGGATTTAAGACTTCTTCAAAACTATTACCTCTAACAACAAGACCTTTTGATTTGGCAACAACTCCTCTGTCTGCATTCTTTATAACATTGTTCTCAACAAGCATATTGTCGACTCTCCATCCTGAATATATATAAGCATTATTATGAAGAATATTGCGACGCATAACTCCAACCCTGGATAGTGGATATACAACATTTAAACTATGCATGCCTCTATCAAAAAACGCAAGATATGCATCAGCTGCTGGAACCATAAATGACCAAGGTCCTCGAACTGCATTGCCTTCTAAAATTTCATTATCCAAAAACTGAATGAACCAACTAGGTTCTGGAGACCCACCCTTCGTCATACCATATGCATGAAGAGCTCCATTCCTCTCAATCTTGTTGCCAGCAATAACAACATCTGTAGCACTACCATAAAGCTGAAATGGATTTCCATCACCACAATGATTGTCAATAAAAAGTAGTTTGTGTCTAGCTTTCCCAATTACAAAAAAGGACTCATCATCCGGCATAATTGCCCATGGTTTATCAAGCTCCACTTTACGTCCGTCAATTTTTGAAACAAAACGATGTTGACCAGCTCCTTGGCCACCAATAATGCAAACTGATTTGCCAATCCAGGCATCTTCCGAATCACGCCATGCACCAGCTTTCAACTCCATACCATTTTGGGTAACAGCAACCACCGTGTCATTATATGTTGTTCTGCCCCCATCAAATGTAAACGTCTCTCTATCGCCATCGCCATAAACAGCTCCAAGTTTGTTGTTTTTCAAAATCAACTGCATGTTTCCATTACCCATGCTGCAACTTGTTCCCTCAAAATCATTGTCTTCAATCACTGATTTATGACCACCAATATACAATGATTGATTCTTCCCAGACCCTAACATTCGATTGCCCTTAACAAACAAATAATCACCATGTATATTTACAACACCTTTTGTGTTAACAATATCACAGCCTATAATTCGGATAAAACTCCCTCGAACCGTAAATGCAGAAGAATTCTGAGACAAGCGACGTGTAGATTCTTCTTTCGACACTGTATCAGTATGCAACAGACGCATTCTTACATTACGAATAATTATATCTTCATTCTTCCAGTCATCATCCTTAGTTGGAGAATCCACATAGATTCCCTTGTCAAAATTGCCTGAAATAATAAAGATATCTTCAACACCAAAATTATACTTACCACTAATCAACGCTCCAACAGGATTATCTTCATCTGGCCAGTAAATTTGACTTAACTCCATCCCTGCTCCCCGAATTGCTGAATTTGGTGGCAGCTCAATTGAACCATTTATTCCAAATCGACCTCTAGGAAAATAAAGAACTCCACCACTAGCTGCTTTCAAATCTGCCAGTGCTGCAAAAATCGCACGACTGTCATCAATCCTGTCATTGGCAATGGCACCATAATCTTCCACATTATATACCTTCTTGCCAAACCAAGGTTCTTTATAATTCACAACAGATAAATCTCCTGCAAAAACTGCCTTCTTACCTAAACCATTATTGATAAAAACCTGATAATCACCAGTGGCTAAACTTGCTGGAACATGAAGTTTCATGGAGTACAAATCAAAATCAACTGCTAAAACTTTAACATTTTGACCTTCTCTCTTAAACTCAACATACGCCTTATCATTGTATCCAATACATCTACCAAAAATTCTCAACCAGCCACCGGGGGAAACTGCCCTTCCTGCATCTCCTTGCATCCACCATACATCTGCTGAATTAATTGTTGTGCTAACACTTCCTCCATTATCAACAATCTTTGCTGTAAGCTCTGACAATTTCCAGCCATCTGGATAGACAAAAGTCAAACAATTGGCTGTAACACTAATTGGCTGAACAATCTCTTTCTTTGCACCAAACAGCTCAACTACTGCATTACTGCTCCATGGACCACCATAAACCATCACAGCCTCTCCTGGATTCACAGGAATAGATTGCCAAATAACCGCTGGATTTTCTGCTGCAAAAATACCAGACGACAACAAACACAATATTAAAATCTTTTTAATCATCTCATTTCTCCTTTGTGTACGGGCGACACGCATGTCGCCCCTACGAATGCTATTTCGCTTCATAAATTCTAACATTATCAAACGTACTACCACTAATTTGAAACAGTCCAATACGATTAAGACCCTTCAGGAAATCTGGATCTTTATACTCCATGTACAACTTTCCATCAATATAAACCTGACACATTGGTGGCACAAACTGAGCTGTCATATGATATTTTTTTCTCTCTTCAAGCTGTGCAGTTTTCTCATCAAGCAAAACCGTCTCTCCATCACGCATAATTCGATTATTTACGGCATCATGCCAACCAACCGATATGCAGTAACCACGAGCATCAGGCATACGCCCACCCCAGAACGAACGCATAGAGAGCCCCTCTGGACAAAGAATTACACCTGCCATATGTTTCTCATAAACCATATCACATTCTATTCTTACAGGTGTATTTATATCTCTGTCATATGTTAAGAATCCCCATCCAGCTGCAGATGCAATTGTGCCATCAACCATTGCTATTGCTTGTGATTTGTAGCTAATAGCTTTACACAACCACATATCACCCAATCTTGTGCGATCAAAATCATCACTGTATATTAATTCCCAATCCTCTCCCAATGAGTTAGGCAATTCTTTACCATCGGCTCCTGTAATATCTTTTATCGTTAATAGTGGTTCATCCTTCAACTGCTCTGAAGAAACAATTTGCAAATCCTCAGGTTCAACAGAATCAATAACAGTCAAAAGCAATTCAAGTGGCCATCTCCCTGAACCATGACTACTGATTATCTGAAAAAGATTATCACCCTCTTTAAGCTCCACAGTTGCAGGACCTGGACGCCTAGAACTGGAACCAATTTTCTGACCATTGACAAAGCAAAGTGTACTAGAATTAGATCCATATCTCACCGTCACTAAAGTAGGTTTTGATACACGAACCACAGCCACCGCATGAGCTGTAGCAATCTCTGATGATTTAAATTGTTTCTCCAGGCCAATACGTCCCTTGGCATCTGCTTTTAAGGCAACCCAAGGTTGCAGTCCATCAACTGTATCATAAGATTCCCTCACATCTAACTTAATCTCAGGTGGATGCACACCTTCATCAATACTTTTGCCACTGACATTTTGAAATGGTCCCACAACCAGAAAATCAGTTACCCGTAGTTGATCATTACCATACTCTTCCTCAAATTTAAAACTCCAGTTATCTCCTGACACCTTAAATTCTATTGGCAACTTAAAAGCTGGCAAAGCCCCAACAGGACGCTTAATATTTAATTGATAAGACGCCGTGCTGCCTGGAACCAATTTCAAATTCTTTTGAGTACTAATTGTCCAATTTTTGAAGCCAGCTGTCTCTCCAGAAACAACAGCTTCCAATCCTGATGCAGGATATTTCTTGCCACCAACTCGAACAATAGTATCTTTTTCAGGAGTCAATCTGTTAAATTGCCAAATTGAAGTCTGAGAGACATCAAGTCCAAGCAACATTTTTGCAACACTTGCATCAATTACCTTGTCTCCAATATGCTTAGATAGTGCAACAGTTGCCTGTTCTCGCACACTAGCAATTGCCTCATTCATTTCAACATCTGAAAGTTTTTCTTTACACAACGACTCTGCCTTATTAACAAGCTCATCCCAGACTTTAGGAACATCTGACTTCATAACAACTTTAATTGCCTGCAAATTACCGGCAAATTCTTCTGCTGGCGAAAAAATCGCTCTCTGAACTACATCATATGGATTTAACACTTCTTCAAAACGATTACCTCTAACAATGAGTCCTTTTGATTGGGCTACCACTCCTCTGTCTGCATTCTTGACAACATTGTTTTCAATAAGCATGTTATCAACTCTCCTGCCCGCATACAAAAATGAATTATTATGAAGAATATTACGACGCATAATTCCAACACGTGACTCTGGAATATTCTGAGGCAAAGGTCTCTTTATTCCCCTATCAAAGAATCCAATATAACCATCTGCTGCAGGAACCATATATGACCAAGGTCCTCGAACGGAATTACCCTCTAAAATTTCATTATCCATAAATTGAACAAACCAACTTGGCTCAGGCGATCCACCCTTAGTCATCCCGTATGCATGAAGACCACTATTACGTTCAACCTTGTTTCCAGAAATCACAACATCCGTAGAACTGCCATACAGCTGAAATGGATTTCCATCACCACAATGATTGTCAAGAAAGAGTAATTTATGTCTTTCTTTGCCAATTACAAAAAACGAGTTTGTATCCGGTAGTATATCCCATGGCTCTTCAAACTCCACTTTTCGCCCATCAATTTTTGAAATGTAGCGATGCTGACCTGCTCCTTTTCCACCCATAATGATGACTGATTCATCAATCCAAGCATCTGTACCATCTCTCCAGGCACCAGACTTCAGCTCCATACCATTCTGAGTAACTTTGGACACAGTGCCATTATAAGTTGTTCTTCCGCCATCAAAGGTAAATGTTTCCCTATCACCATCAGCATAAACATATCCAACATCGTTGCCCTTAAAATAAAAGCACTTACTATCAGGCCCAAAACTTATTCCTCCACCCTCTGTATTGTTATTCTCAACAATCGCATATCTGCCTCCTAGATGATTACACTTTCTCGTACCAATAATATTGCCTTTATACTCCAGATATTTACCACCAAAAGAAACGCCTCCCAAAGTTGAATATATATCACAATTTATCATTCTAATAAAATCACCTACAATGCAAACTGCAATACTAGGTTGAATATTACGACGCATCACCTCTTCCTTAGATATTGTATCTGTATGCAGTAGACGCATCCTTACATTACGAATAATAATATCTTCATTCTTCCAATCGTCATCCTCGATGGGCTCAACAACTGCTATTCCTAAATTAAAATTTCCTGAGGCAATAAAAACATCTTCAACACCAAAATTATACTTACCACTTATCAAAGCCCCAACAGGATTATCTTCATCTGGCCAGTAAATTTGACTCAACTCCATTCCGGCTCCCTTAATCAGTGCATTTGGTGGCAGTTCAATTGAACCATTTATTCCAAATCGACCTCTAGGAAAATAAAGAACTCCACCACCAGCTGCTTTCAAATCTGCCAATGCTGCAAAAATCGCACGACTGTCATCAATCCTGTCATTGGCAATAGCACCATAATCAACTACATTATATAACTTCTTACCAAACCAAGGTGCTTTATAGTCAACAACAGATAAATCTCCAGCAAAAATTGCCTTTTTACCGAAACCATTATTAATGAAGATCTGATAGATTCCTTCTTGTAGACTTGCTGGAACATTAAGTTTCATAGAGTACAAATCAAAATCAACTGCAAAAACTTTAACAGTCTGATCTCCCCTCTTAAACTCAACATACACCTTATCATTATATCCAATACATCTACCAAAGATTCTCAACCAGCCAGCAGGCGAAGCTGTCTCTCCGGCATCTCCTTGCATCCACCATACATCTGCTGAATTAATTGTTGTGCTAACACTTCCTCCATTATCAACGATCTTTGCTGTAAGCTCTGATAATTTCCAACCATCTGGATAGACAAAAGTCAAACAATTGTCTGTAACGCTAATTGGATGAACAATCTCTTTTTTTGTACCAGACAGCTCAACTACTGCATTACTGCTCCATGGACCACCATAAACCATCACAGCCTCTCCTGGATTCACAGGAACAGATTGCCAAATAACCGCTGGATTTCCTGCAAAAATATCCAGCGAAACCATATACACCAAAGCCAAAACAAAAATCTTTAACGTCATTCTCATAGCAATATTTTCTCCATTTTTTTTATTTGTTTAATATTATGCCTAAATTATGCCAATTTGTCAAAACTTTTTTTACTTTATCCAAAATTCTTAATTTTATGGGTGGTGACTGTTTATTTTTCGGTTGTCGAGTAGACATAATATGGTTCTCTTCCCTTAGATTTGGTTTGTTTTCTCCGTTTCTCCACCCTTTCGGTATGTGGAGTGCCACAATATTT
>Ga0307987_1000522_pt1 | contig 22936 bp, 15 predicted proteins | sample EllFjometagen181_FD_203157 | JGI IMG/M metagenome (GOLD analysis project Ga0307987, IMG submission 203157) | Marine microbial communities from Ellis Fjord, Antarctic Ocean - #181 | ecosystem: Environmental > Aquatic > Marine > Unclassified | place: Southern Ocean | collected 2014-10-08 | reverse complement strand
TGCATAATTATTCATAATTTTTTATAAGTACTTCGGTTATTTCTCCTCTGTTGGAGCTTTTAGAGTTTATCATTCTTTTTGCTTTTACAAGTGATATATTATAATTTTTATATAAACTAGTTATAAAATTAGTTGATGAGTTGGATAAAAGAAACTTAATGCCTTTTGAGTTTAATTTGTCGCAGTTTGCTTTTAAGCGCTCTTGTTCACATTTGTCAAAACCACTTTTTGTATATCCTGTAAAGCTCGAACTATCAGAAACAGGATCGTATGGCGGATCTATATATACAAATGATCCTTTTTTTAAATTAGATATGATCTGTTCGTAATCTTTGTTTTCAATTATAATGTTGCTTTTATTTAAGTAGTTGCTTACAGCTTTAATTGTAATGTCATTTATAATGTTTGGGTTTTTGTATCTACCAAAAGGAGTGTTGAATTCGCCTGCTCTATTTACTCTGAACAAACCATTGTAGCATGTTTTATTTAAAAAAATTATTCTAGAGGCTTTTTCAATATTACTTAATGAATAATATATATTTTCATTTCTATCTAGTTCTCTAATTTCATAAAAATATTCTTTCTCATTTCTATGTTTTTTTAGATCCTCTATGAGTTCATTTGGGTTATTTTTTATTATTTGATAAAGATTAACTAACTCTTTATTGAAATCATTAATTATAGCATTTTTAGGTTGAATGTGAAATAAAACAGCACCTCCGCCAACAAATGGTTCGCAATACTTTGAGAAAACTTTTGGAATATGTTGTTCTATATCTTGGAGTAACTGTCTTTTTCCTCCAACCCATTTTACAAATGGAGTAACTAATTTGTTTGTTCTTTTTGCCATAATGTTTTTTTTATTTCGCTTCTATAATGCTATAGTTAAGACACTAGATAACTATACTTTATTTTCTAAAATATATCAATTTAATTATACATTAGTTAGTTATAATTTCAGAAAGACAAGATTGAGAACTGATATCAAAGAATCTTTGAAAATTTAATATATTAAAATACTGTTGGTCTTCTATTATTCGTTTGAAAATAATATATTACGCATCACTTACTACGTATTTTAAGCAACGACACTGTTCGCCATTGTTTTCCAATAGCTCCGGATGCTCCTTTTTGCACTTATCAAACACTTCAGAGCATCTGTTGTGGAAACGGCAGTAGTTTCCATAATTTACTGGTGCCGGAACTTGTCCTGGGATTGTTTGTAATTCATTAACGCGATTATATAAATCTGGAATTGATCTTAAAAGAGCTTTTGTGTAGGGATGTTTTGGGGCGTTGAAAAGTTTTTCTTTTTCTGCAACCTCAACAATTTCAGATGCATACATCACAATTACTCGGTCACACATCTCGTTAATAACACCCATATCATGAGTAATTAATATTATTGATGTATTTTCGTTTTTCAAATCCTTTATTAAGTCAAAGATCTGAGCCTGAATAGTAACATCAAGAGCGGTTGTTGGTTCATCAGCAATAATGATGTCTGGTTCAAGAATTAGTGCCATGGCAATCATTACCCTTTGTCTCTGGCCGCCTGACAGTTCATAAGGATATGAGTTGATTTTTGTTTCTGGCGAGGGAATTCCTACTTTTTTCAACCATTTCATTGATTCGGCTTGAGCATTCTTTTTTGAAATTTTGTTGTGAGTTCTCAAAATATCAGAAAGCTGTACACCAATTTTTTTCAAGGGAGACAGAGCGGTCATTGGTTCCTGAAAAATCATTGAAATTTTTTGTCCTCGAACCTCCCTAAGCTCTTTTAATGATATTTTTAGAAGATCTTGATTCTCAAAAAGTATTTCACCAGCTGTTATTTTGCCAATTGGTTCTGGTATTAGCCTTAAGATACTCTGGCATGAAACAGATTTTCCGGAGCCGGATTCTCCAACAATTCCCAGGATTTCTCCTCGATATAAATCAAAGGAAACATCTGTAACCGCTGAAATGGTTGCATCATCTGTCTGAAATTCAACAGACAGATTATTTATTTGTAATATTTTTTCTCTCATTTTTTTATATAGTGTATAGTGCACAGTTTGTAGTACATAGTTTTGTTAAGACACTGCCGTGAGCAGGTATGAACTTTGTTTGTTTTATTAACCTAGGGCGTTGCCTAATATTATATTAAGGGCTTTCAGCCCTTTTATGTTAACGAGGACATTATCGACCTGTCGAGCCGTAGGCTCCGCGAAGGCTGATCCCGTTCTTGCAATACAATACTGATTTGCAGATTTTAAGGTAGCACAACCTTCAAGGTTGTTGGCGTTTTTCACCTGCAACGAAGATCGTTGCGTTACCCTAAATAATTGCTACATCTCTTCTTTGTGCTACAACCCTTCATTTTCTTGTTTTTTATGGGCGATTATTTTTAAGGTTATTTGTAATGATTTTATATTCAATATGTTACAAATCAAAATATTAATTGCCAACTTTTTCTTTTTTGTCTTCATTGCATTACGACATCCACTGCCGTGAGCAGGAAAAAATGTTATTTTTATTATGTATCCTAGGGCGTTGCCCTAGGCTGAGTTGTTTCGGGCTTTCAGCCCTATCATGGTTTCCACGGGGGCAAGCCCCGAGGTGAACAACTTTTTTCTCTGCGTTCTCTGCGCCTTTGTGCGAAAATATATTCTTTTTTCCGTGCTTTCGGTGTTTTCCGTGGTTAATATTCTTTCTTTTTTCTTCTTTGTGTCCTTTGTGTTCCTTGTGGCTAAAATTCTTTTTTTTATTTTATTTTGCTGAATGATTTTGGATCAAAAGCATCCCTTAGTCCTTCTCCAATAAATACGCTTAATAATATAACTGTGAATAGAGCCAGTGACGGATATAAAATCAACCACCACGCCCAACGATATTGTTGAGCCTGCTGAAGTAGTTCGCCCCAACTTGGTGTTGGAGGTGGCAACCCAAATCCAAGATAGTCCAGTGCCGCAAGTGAACTTATAGCTCCAACTAGTGAAAAAGGGAAAAATGTAATAATAGGGGTTAATGCATTGGGTAAAATATGTCTGAAGATTATAATCCTTGATGGTAGTCCTAAACATTTTGCGGATTCGACAAATGCTGTCTGTCTTAATCTAAGATATTCCGCTCTCATATAATAAGATATTCCTATCCAGTTGAACAGACCGTAGCATAAAAGAAACAGACCAAATCCGCGTCCAAGAACTGAGCCAAGAAGAATCATGATATATAAAAAGGGCAAAGCACTCCATACCTCTGTAAACCTCTGAAATGATATGTCAACCACACCTCCATAGTATCCTTGGATGGATCCTGCAAGGATGCCTAAAATCATAGAGATAGACACAAGAGTTAATCCAAACATAAGAGATGTTCTTAGTGCATATAGAATGCGGGCAAACACATCTCTGCCCGCGGCATCAATACCCATAATATGTCCTTTACAGGGTGCATATGGCCAGTTAACACTCTTTGATTGTAATATAACATTATATCTGTCTTGTTTCATGTTAAATGAATGTTTTTCAGGTATATCTCCTTGTAGCTTCTTAACTCTTGACGATATTGCAGCCTGTTCGTCTTTGGGAATATTGTTCCAGTTTCCTATACATACTCCATTGGTATTAAAAAGCATTGTGAAATTATTACTATCCTCATCCTTTTCTCGTATTGTTACTTTACTGTATTTTATTGGATTGCTGCGTTTTGCAAAAGTTGATAGAGTAAACTCTGCATTTTCATTGTCTTTGTTTCTGGCAATTGTTTTAATCATTGGTGAATCAAGATTTTTAAATCGGTTTGATATACCAATCCAGAACTCAGAATCTAAACTCCAATACTCATTTAGATTCTTGCCTTTAAGGTTTTTGTCATCTACTCCAAAAAAGAAATCACTATTACGTGCTCTGGTGATTATTCCATCTTGATTAATGTTTATTGAGGCAATATTTAGGATTTTACTTACTTTTACCTCGACCTGCTTTGGAACGTCTAGTTCGCTTGGAGACAGAGTCTCGTATGGACTGAACGGAACAGGAGGGAAAAGCATATAGTTTGATTTATCGGCAGTGAAAGTAGATAATTGATTAATAGCTTTGTAATCGGGGCGTGTTTTGTTATCTGTATCTGTAAACGTACTTTCAGGATAATATTTGAATACAGGAAAGTATATTTTACCATTATATTTTACCAATAGAGGTTTGTCATTGGCAATTATATTTGAAAAAAGGCTGAGAATAAACAAAGAAATTAGTATGTAAAACGATGCTATTGCACGCTTTTTCTTCTTAAATTTGTTTATTCGCTTTTTCGTTATTGGGGATATCGTCAAAATTGCACCTTAAAAATTATTTATTTGTATGTTATAATAATCAACGTCAAAAGCAAAGGACTATTTTTTTCTTAATTTTACGGTTAATGGCTATTTTTTCTTTTCGGTTCACAGCCCAGCTACTAAAAACAACATGAGCATGTTAAGACTTATATATTATTTACAACTTTAGTGGCCGGGCGACTCTACATTCTTTTCAATCAGTATTTGGTTGCAAGTAATGTAGTGTCCGCTCTATGAGCGGATTTCATTTCAGTCATCGATGACGATGACCCTTTCATGTATCTCGCTTAACCGTTATCTTTTTGCCTGGGAGCGACGATGTCCTCATCGTCATCTTTAAAAGTTAAAAAGTCTTTTTGTCAGGGAGGAGGAACCCCTCCGTCCTCATTCTTCGGACACCTCCGAAATCGTGTTAAGTGGTAAGTGCTACGTGTTAAGTTTCACTCCGTGGGTTGGAAACGAGCAAGCTCATAATTTGATGGAAAACAGGGCAGGAGCTAATACGTCCTCGGCGTCCGCTAAAACTAATTTTTTAATTCTTGCTCTTTGAATTTGATAATGTTAAATTTTGCACTTCAATGTTGAATCCAAGAAAGAGATTAGCTGTAACTTGATTTGAATAAAGATGCTAGCTGTTTTTTATATAAATGTAAATTTACGCTTTGCGAATTTCACCTTGGGAAGCCATTCTGGTTTTTATGTAATAAAAAACCAAAACTGCACTTTAAGGCAACGCAGTTGCATAAGAAATGTGCCTCTCGGCATCCGAGATTTTGCTTTGAAAGCAGTGATCTTAGTATAAGCATACAAGTCATTCTGCTTGAAAAGTAAAAGATTGGTGCAAATTGAAGTGTGTTGTTTTGGTAATAATGGCTTCTCAAAATTAACCGAAAAAAATGAGGGAAAATAGCCGTTTGAAAAAGTTGAATTCAAAAAAACTATTAAAGTTCATACTGTGTGTAATAGCTATTACAATCTTAGCAGATTTAAGTTATTCCATATACATCAGAGTTCGGTTGAAAATTTTTGAAAATCATGTTCAACGGGATGCTGCTGGATATCTTGTTGGATCTGAGCCATTTGAAGCAGGAGATGGTGAAAATGCAATTCTGTTTGTACACGGTTTTAATGACTCTCCTGCTCTATGGAAAAAGTGGGTTCCTTTTTTTGTCGAAAATGGTTTTTACTGCAAGGCTATTAGATTATCTGGTAGTGCATATAACCTTGAGGTAAAAAGGAATGTAACAATTGAAGCTCGTATGGAACAAATCAAAAAGGAGTTTGATAAGACAAAGCAAACTCACGACAAAGTTATTTTGTGTAGTCATTCAATGGGTGGGGCGTATGCAACAGTAATGATAGCCTCAAACCAGATAAATCCTGATGTTCTTGTTCTAGTGGCTCCCATGTTTGGTGTATCTCCAAAGAAATCTCCGCTATTACCTCCTAGAAGCTGGTTGAAAATTGGTTCACGAATAACCCTTTTTACTGATACAGTTGAAAATATTATGCCTATGGATATTGCGGACAAATCTGTTATACCCGATTATCCAATTCATCCATTTATTCCTCTGTCTTTGTATGATACTCTGTTTGAGCTTGTTGATATTTGTTCGACCAACATTACATCAATTAATATTCCTACAATTATGATGGTTGGAGAAAATGATACTGTTATTGATAAAGAAATTGCTGTTGATTATTACAATAATATGTCTTCAACACAAAAGGTGATCATTGTGGATGAAAACTTGGGGCATGTGATACCTCGCGACTTTGGTAATCAAGTTCAGGCCGAACTATTGCTTGAAAATATTAAGAAATTTTTGAAAACAAACAAATAATTCGTAATATATTGCGAAATAATGTTTGACTTCTAGTTCTATTCGTAATATATTGCGATATATTTAAGTTTGGAGAATTGTAAGTTATGAAGATAGATAAAGAAACAACACCAGAAACTGCAGTAAAAGAGATTGGGCTACGGATAGCTCAAAAAAGACTTGAGCAAGGTATTACTCAGGTGGATGTAGCCAAGCAAGCAGGAGTTGGAAAACGCACTATTGAACGAATTGAGGCTGGTTTTGATATTAAGCTAACAACATTAGTTCGCATTCTCCGAGTGCTAAATTTATCTAACAACCTAAATGAACTAATCCCGGAACGCATTATATCTCCTATTGATGTACTTAAGAATCAAAAAAAACAGCCTAAAAGAGCAACTAAACGACAAAGCTTAAGTAGTCCTAAAAGAACGTGGAAATGGGGAGATGAACAATGAGTATAGTTGCAGAAGTTAAACTTTGGGGGACAACTATTGGAGCTGTTATGCTGGAAGATGGTAAAAAAATAGCGACATTTCAGTATGAGGACAATTTTATCACTAGTGGTATGGAAATTGCACCTTTAATGATGCCATTATCAAAACAAATATATTCATTTCCAAATCTTTCTTTGGAAAGTTTTCACGGTTTGCCTGGGTTGTTGTCAGATTCATTGCCTGATAAATTCGGGAATGCTCTAATAAACAGTTGGTTGGCGAGTCAAGGTCGTTCTGTTGAGTCATTCAACGCTATAGAACGACTTTGTTATACAGGCTCAAGAGGGATGGGAGCACTAGAGTTTGTTCCCGCTAGAGGACCTACTTTCACTCAAGGGTCTTCTATTTCTGTTGATGAATTAGTTAAGCTTGCTGGAAAAGTACTTTCTAAACAAAGTAACTTGGAGACGAGTCTCGACGAAGAACCATCAAAAGCAATGGCTGATATTCTGCGAGTTGGAACATCAGCAGGTGGTGCGAGGGCAAAAGCGGTTATTGCTTGGAATAAAAAAACAAATGAAATACGTAGTGGACAGCTTAAGGCTTCTGATGGCTTTGAATATTGGTTGATTAAATTTGATGGAGTTAAAAACAATAAAGACAAAGAACTAGAAAATCCAGAGGGGTATGGAGCTATAGAATATGCTTATTACAAAATGGCTAAAAGTTGTGGTATAAATATGAGTGAGTGTCGACTCTTTGAAGAAAATGGAAGACGACATTTTATGACTCGTAGATTTGATAGACTTTTTGGAGATAAGCTTCATATGCAGTCTCTTGCTGCGATAGCACATTTTGATTTCAATAGAGCTGGAGTATATAGTTATGAGCAAGCCTTTGACACCATGCGCAGGCTAAACTTATCGGCAACATCAACCGAAGAGCTCTTTCGTAGAATGATTTTTAATGTAGTTGCTCGAAATCAAGATGACCATGTGAAAAATATTGCATTTCTTATGGACAGAAAAGGTATATGGTCTCTTTCTCCGGCATATGATATGACTTATAGTTATCAACCTTTAGGTTCGTGGACAAGTAAACATCAGATGACAATAAATGGAAAGCAAGATGATTTTTCAATAGTTGACTTTGAAGAGTGTGGTAAAAAAGCCTTGTTGAAACAATGGCAAGCAAAGAATATTGTGAAAACAGTTCTAGATGTTGTTGGCAATTGGCAAGACTATGCCGATGACTCTAAAGTGAGCTCTCAACATAGAGATCAAATTCAAAAAGTGTTGCGTCTTAATGAGTATTAATGTTGTATCAATAATATTTTACCTGTCCACGTCGTGTTTTTATTAGATCTTAGCAACACAATAATTTTTAAAAAAGTGACTCAATGACTATGGACTAAAACACTCAAATACTTATCCGCCTAAAACTAATTAAACGGCGAAGCCATTAAACGCAACGAAGTTGCATCCAACACGATGACACCCGACCAACGGGAGATAGGCTTTAGCCTGCCTAAAGCAACGAGTGCAGCGGAGTGACTATCGTATATCGTATTCAACTATTCCACCCATTGTTTCCAATTATTCTATTAGTATAATAGTTCCTGCTGGTGGTAGAGGGTTATATTCGTAGGCACCCATATCAACTATTTTAGGCCCGGTTTCCCCAAATACTCCATGAGCAAGTCTAGGGTTATTTGCCAGATCTATAGTTGTTGTCATCCAGCTTTGCGTTATGCCAACGTCAATGCATGTAGAAGAACTTTGTAGGCTATAGTCTTGATTTGAACTATCTACGAACAGAGGAGCATCAGTAATATTATCTAAACCTGTAACTGCTGGTGTGGTACAGCTTGCATGCCACTGCGTGTCACGTTTCCAATTGTTGGTATTGGAATATACAATACAGTTGGTTTTGTAAATGGCATCGTCGGCCCAGTCATATACACCGTAATATGAATTATCAGCTATGGTGCAGTTTTCAAGAATTAGTGAGTTGGCGTTAATAGCAATCACTCCTCCTGCATAATTTCCTGCGTCATTTTTTGCGATGAGACAGTTTCGTATAATTGCACTGTTTCCGCCTCTGGACATTGCACCACCACCACCGCCGGTTCCGCTTGTGTTATTTGTCATTGTGCAGTTTGCTACTAAACCTTTGTCGAGTCTCATGGCTCCACCCTCGGATGTGCCTGTGTTTCCTGTAAATGTGCAGTTTGATACTGTACCATTTGCAGTCATGTTAAGGCCTCCACCCTGTGTGCCTTGATTATTATAAAATTCACAATTTCGCACGATACTGCCGTCTGAAAAAACGGCAAGACCACCGCCTGCTGCTGATGAGGTGTTGTTTTTGAAGATACAGCCATCAATTAGGGCACCGCCATTAATGATGCCGGCACCGCCGCCTCGTTCTGCAGAGCATTCATTGTTGTCTATTATGCAGTCAATAAGTTTTGCACCTGCATTTAGAAGTCCAACACCTCCAAATAAACCACCTGTTGATTCGTTTAGTGTTATTATGCAGTTTGTTACAGTTGCGTTACCGTTGATTATAACTCCTGCAGAACTTTTAGCTGTACAATCTATTATCGTGGAATTTTGAAGAGTACCAATACTAATATAGACGCCTCCAGCAGAGGATGTACTGTTCAGACCGTTTGATATAACAAGTCCACTAACTATGGCTCCACTATTATGAATGTAGAAACATCTAACTGTTCCATTTCCATCAATCACGGGTTTTGAGCCATTTCCAAAATTGCTTATGGTTACGGCTTTATTTACATCAATTTGTGCGCTAAGAACATAACTGGTATTATTAGTAATCCAGATGGTTTCTCCTGCAGATGCTGCATCAATAGCTGTTTGTATACTGTTGGCTGCAGAACTCCAATTATCATATGGAGTAGTATTGCTACCAGCCTGTGAAACATAACGGTCGGCCATTGTGGTTAAAGTTATAATTAAACTTATGCATAGCATGAATATTTTCTTCATATTGTCTCCTTTATATATTATTAGTTCTGTTAAAATAGTGTGCGTATACAGTAAAAAAATGTAAACAGTAATTCACCATTGTTACTCTCTTTCTTTATACAGTCATTGGTTCTGGTACTAGAGTTTGAAAAGAGTTTGTTTTTAGCTCTTGTTGCCTATTTAGTTCATGTTCAAAAAGTGCTGGTATCAGTATAGGTTCTATTTTTTCCCCGTTGCGTTTTTTGTCTACTGCGGATAGAGTGGAGAATAGAACCTGCTGAATGTCATACCCCAACCATGTTATTAAGCCCGTGCTGTCCATACTTCTTGGAAAATTGCAGTGTGCAACAACTTTGAGCTCTGTCTTTAAATTAATACCAGCTGCATAAATACCATTTAATGCAGGTTCGACTAGATTGTCATCTGTGATGATAAGTCCATCCGGTCGTTCTGATTGCTTGTTATTCATCATGAGTTCAATTAAATTTGTTGCACAGTATGGCGTATGTAGATCAACCTGCTGGTTCCAGTAGCGTTGTGTTTTTACTCCTACTTTTTCTAATTCCATACTAATAGCGTTGACCGTATCTTTTTGATAGGCGTTGGTTAGTAAGGCTACTGTTCTACATCCTTGCTGACTTAGATATTCAACTGAACGCTGTGCGAAACCTTGATTGTCTAGTGAAACACCTGATGGGGAAGGGATTACTATAGATGGTACGCCAGCCCTTTTTGCGGCGTCACGGTGAACGTCTGTACCAATATTTCCTGCAAAAATAACTCCAGCAAATCGCTGATTATCAATGCCTGATAGTAAATCGTTATATGATTTGCTATCTTTTTCTTTGTCATCAATTCCATAAAAAATTTGTATTGTTTTTTTACTTGTTGAACTTATGATATTTGATTGGCTGTCTAACAGTTGTAAGAAACGTGACCAAAGAATATGTTGTTCAGATGGTCTTTGTTTAAAGACTAAAGCATATTTGAATATATGCGGAGGAAGTGATTCAACATAAGTTGCTCTACGTCCAGCCATGCGAATAAAACCATCCTCTTGTAGCAAATTCATAGCTCTTTGAATAGTAACACGACTTACTCCAAAAAATTCTTCTATTTCCATTCTTGTGGGAAGAGTACTTTCTGCCGGATAACGACCTTGGATGATCCAACCTCTGACAGTTTTTGCTACTTCTCGATAGCCTATTTTTTTTTCATTTCTAGGTGTCAATTTTTATCCTCATTTTTAGTCTTCTATCTTTTGGTAACAAATTTTGTCATAATTATACTTGTAAGTCAACAACAAATATGATTAAATCTAAGCTTGAAATACAGAATTTTGTTTTTTTGTATTGAAACCACTTGTTTAATAGGCGTTAAATGTATTTTAAAGTTTGTTAATTGAGAGGTAAACCCTAATAAAGATTGAGGACTATGATGAGGATGTTGTTGTTGAAATGTTATGTTTGTGGATTAAGTATATTAATATGTTTGTTTTTTTGTTCGGGGATAGTGAGTGCAGATAATAAAATTTCAGAGGCTAATTCACAAGAACTTGTCATAAACGGAGGGTTTGATATTGATAAAAACTCAGATGGTGTTCCGGATGGATGGGAAAATAGACAGGGTATTTCAATGGGAGGGGACAAGTCCAATAGTTGGTTGGTCTTAACCGGACGAGGCGCGGCTAGTTCTCAAAATATAAAACTTGAACCAAGCTGGAACGAGTTGACGCTGTCAATGCGCATGAGAAGTACTGATGTTGTGGCAGGCAAGTCTAACTGGGAAGATGCAAGACTTGCCATGACTTTTGAAAATTCAGCAGGTAAGCGTGTTGGGGATTGGCCTGTTGTGTTTAATGTTTCAGGCACAACGGATTGGGTGGATTGCAAGCGCGTATATAAAGTTCCTGGTGGTGCTGTGAACCTTCGTCTGTATCCTGCCGTTTTCGCGGCATCTGGCAAATTTGAAATAGATGATTTATCTATAGAGGTCACCGATGTTTTAGAGTTGAAGGATGTTGAGCTTCCTGACGAGGCTGATAGTCCATGGGGTTTATCTAAGGCATGGCGTCAATCTTCATCAACCAGAGAGCAAGTTTGTATAAATGGATTATGGCGTTTTATTCCTGCTTTAGGTAGTCAAACGCCGCCTGTAAAAGGATCTGGCTGGGGATGGTTTAAGGTTCCTGGCATTTGGCCAGTTAGTGATTGGAGCATTGGTGATTCGTCTCAGGATATAATTTTGTCATCAGGTATGAAAAAACGTTTAGATATGAAAAATCTTGATCAGGCCTGGTATCAGAGAGATATAACGATTCCTGTAAATTGGAAAGATAGACGTATTGTTTTGGATTTTGGTATGGTTCAAAGTCATGCACGAATATTGGTTGATGGCAAAGATGCTGGAGAGGTTTGGTTTCCTGGAGGAGAGTTGGATATTACAGATTTAGTTGTCTCCGGGAATACATATTTATTGTCGATTTTGGTCACGGCACGACCTCTTGAGTCTGAGTCTCGTGTCTTTATGGCTCCAAATAGAATTATGGCAAGCAAGGCTAAGGTAAAGTTCAAAGGGTTAACTGGAGATGTGTTTCTTGTTGGAGAACCCATAGGAACAAGAATTACGGATGTTCATGTTATTACATCTGTAAGAAAAAAACTGATAACTTTTGATGTTGGAGTTGCTGATATCGGGGATGAGCCACTTTTATTGGAAGTTTCGATTAGTGAAAATGGCAAGCTTGTTAAAAGTTTATCACCAAAAGATTTAAAAGTTACACGGAAAAATGGCCGTTTACAGGCTAGTGCTTCGTGGAAAAATCCTAAACTCTGGGATATTGATACCCCAGAAAATATGTATGAAGCCAATGTAGTGTTGAGCACGGCTGATGGTGTGGTTGATCAAACATTGCCTATTAAATTTGGTTTTCGTGAATTTTGGATTGATGGACGAGATTTTAAACTCAATGGTTCTACTATTCATTTACGTGCACTGCACAATATGAATATTAATAATCATGCAGACAAGGCTTGCATGGAAGGATGTCTTAATACATGTGAGCGCATGAAGGAGTATGGTTTTAATTTTCTGATAACAGCTAACTATGGTTTTTCGCCTGGTCAGGTGGGCTATATGGATGCTTTGTTTGATGCAACAGATGAAACTGGTGTGCTTGCCTCTTTTTCATTGCCTCACGGTAAAGACTTTAAATGGCAACTTGATAATCCTAAGCAGTTACAACGCTATAAAGATATAACAACTTGGCTAATCAGACGAGTCCAGAATCATCCGTCTATTGTTACATATGCAATGAATCATAATGCAACTGGTTATAAAGGAGACCAGAACCCTCTGAAAATTGATGGCATATATGATCCAGATACGCTGCGTTCTGAGAATGAGCGTTCGGTCATGTTAAGAGAACAGTCTATGATTGCAGCAGAAACAACGAGATTGATTGATCCTACAAGAGCTATATATCATCACCAGTCTGGCAACCTAGGCGATATGCATACGGTAAATATTTATTTGAACTGGTCGCCGCGTCAAGAGCGTAGTAACTGGCTTGAGCATTGGGCTGAAAAAGGGGTTAAACCTGTTTTCTTTGTTGAGTGGGGGCTGCCACATATAGCTTCATGGTCAAGTTATCGAGGTCCTGAATTTATTTGGGGTTGCAATGCATATCAGTCAGTATGGGATTCTGAATTTGTTGCACCACTTATTGGAGATGACGCTTATCTTATGACTCCACGTAAGGTTGCTGCATTAAGGCATGAAGAAAACCTTTGGTCAAGAACACCATTTACATGGGGCTCTTTAGTTTATAGTCTACCGCGGGAAAAACAGAATTTCCTTGATATACAGAGTTGGTTTGTTGAAGACAACTGGCCTGCGCTTAGAACATGGGGTGCTTCAGCACTATTGCCGTGGGATCAGGGCGGAATCTGGACTCGAGTTGGTGATTCTCCATCAGTTATTGAAGTAAATGCTTTGCGAGACCTTCAACGTCCTGGTATACGGCCTGACCGTCTTGAGAAGGGTAGTCAATATATTTATGATAGAGGTGCTGCAAAGAATTTTGAGCCATCATCACTAGGTAATAGTTTTTTACGTTGGAATCGACCTCTTGTTGCATATATTGGGGGAGAAAAGGGGCGTTTTACGGAAAAAGGACACAGTTTTGAGGGTGGTCAAACAATAAGCAAACAAATTGTTGTTTTAAATGATAGTCGCCGAGAAAGAACTTGTAGTTATGTTTGTCAGCTTAAGCCATCAGCCCTTTCGGTTAGTGGAAAGCTTAAGATTGCTCCCGGTTCTAAGGCGCTCGACTCAATACAAATTAAGTTGCCAGAAGAGATGAAAGCTGGTTCATACAATTTGGTTGCAGAGTTTGTGTTTGATAATGGAGAGAAGCAAAATCATGAGTTCCCAATTGATATTGTAAAACCAAGTGTGGCAAAAGCTAAATCAGTAAAAATTGGTTTATGGGATCCAAAGAATTTTACAGCACCATTATTACGTAGGTTAGGTGTGAATTTTCAGTTAATTTCTAATGGAGCCAAGACAAGTGAATTTGATGTTTTGATAATTGGTAGAGAAGCTCTGTCTGATAAAAAAGCGACCATTGATGTAGAATCTGTTGAAGAGGGACAGCGAGTAATTGTTTTTGAACAAACAGCAGAGACTTTGTCTGGACGATTTGGTTTTCGTATTGCAGAACATGGCATGCGTTCTGTGTTTCCTCGGGTAAAACATGATGTTTTGTCTGATGTTGATGCATCGCATTTGCGAGATTGGCAGGGCGCAGGAACGCTTGTGGAGCCATATTTGACATTGCCTGAATTGGAAAAGACTAATCCTATATGGAGTTGGTGTGGTTTTCCAAATACTCGGGTTTGGCGTTGTGGTAACGATGGTGTAGTTGCATCGGTTGTTATTGAAAAACCACCACGGGGAAATTGGCTACCAATAATTGATTGTGGATTTGATCTTCAATATTCTCCTTTACTTGAGTGTGTGATAGGAAAAGGTCAAATAATTTTTTGTCAGCTTGACGTTTCTGCTCGTACAAAAAATGATCCTACAGCAGATCATATTGTTAACAATTTAATTACATATATGGCACAGGTTAAGCCTTTAGATGAAAAGAGCGTTATCTATTCAGGTAATGAACAAGGGCGAAATCTTCTGGCTGATTTAGGAGTAGAGGTTCTTGATTCTGTTATGGCCGCTAATAAATTGGGTATTGTAGCTCCTGTTTATATTGTTGGGCCAGGTGGAGTATCAGAAGATGTTCTGAAAAATCAGACAAATGCAAGTGCTGTGTTGGCTTTAGGACTCAATGGCGAGGAAATTTCTAAGCTTTGCGGTGAAATAGTGCAGACTAAAGAACAGGCTGGGGCGTGTATGGCTGTAGAAGCAAATGTTGATGAGGCATTTAAAGGTATCTCAAATTCAGACGTATATAGACGAACTCTAAAAATTGACTTTGCTAATCTTCAAGGTGGTACGACAGGGAATAATATGCTAGGAGTTGTTGATGAGGCATCAGTCAAAACAGTGCTTTGTCAAATTGCTCCATGGATGCTGGACGACACAAAATATCCATATCTTCGCAGTAGCAAGCGTCGCTCAATATTTTTGATATCTAGGCTGCTTGGCAATTTGGGAGTAGCTTCAGACATACAGTTACTTGATAAATTTTCAAATCCTCAATTTGAACATGAAGCATTTCTTCCAAATCAATGGATTGGAAAAGTTGATCGCGACAATCAAGGTCGACAAGAAAAATGGTGGTTGTCGAAACTTGATGAAACAGATTGGAAATCAATTGATGTCCCAGGTATGTTTGATGAACAACTGGAAGAGTTGAAGGAATACGATGGACTCTTCTGGTATCGATTGAAATTTAATGCACCAAAAAATATGAAGTCAGATGAATTACGTTTGGATCTTGGTGCAGTCGATGATGAATCGTGGATTTGGCTTAATGGAGAACTGTTGGGATCTGTTACAAAAGAATCACATCCAAAAAACTATTGGTCGTTTCCACGTACCTATATGTTGAAAAAAGATCAACTTAAAGAAACCGATAATGTATTGGTGATACTTGTTAATGATATTTTTCAGTTAGGAGGAATTCGTGGAGTACCAAGAATTTTATCAGAATATCCTTGGTTAGATAGTTTTTATCTACAGATTCCTAAAGCAAATGATGATCCATATCGTTACTATCGTTGGTAGTTGAATGTTCGATGTTGGACGTTCATTTATGTAACCATTCGCCGTTAACAACTAGCAAGCTCATCAAGTAGGGCTGTGGTCGATAGTGGATTTGCATCATTAATCATGATGGAGAAGAAAAGTTCTTTTTCAAGAGAAATTCCTGAAAATGTTTTTACTCCAGCCATTGTACCTGTTTTGGCTCTAATCCCTGTTTGTCCATAGTCATGCAGTGTTGTTAAAAAACGGGTTTTTAGTTTTGAATTACAAACAGCTTGTAGAAAATCTACCATAAAGGATGGAGATATTCGATTTTTTGGTGATAATCCACAAAAGTCATCAAATACTGCATTTGAATTTTCTAGATTAATGTTACTAAAGCATTTTTGGAAAAAAGTAGATTTTTTCAGAAGCAGGTTGTTTTCTTCTTTAATTGTTGCTCTAGCCAGGTTTTCAGCATAAAGATTAATACTATGTTGGTTCATTACTTTAAGGAGCGTGTCAATTGGGGCAGAGTTATGAATATGTATTAATTCTGAATATTCTTCAATAAGTCCGGTTGTATTAATCTCTTTTCGCTTCTTTATGGGCGGCACAATTATTTTTTTTGTTTTGAGATACCTATAAAATAGTTTTGTCATTACCTGGCTTGGTCTGAAGAGAGCCCCTTTTACAGGAAAGTTGTTTGAGTATGCAGGAATTGTACCGCCAACTCTGTATTTCATTGATCTTAATCTATTCTTGAACCACGCGTTATCTATGCTGTCAGGTTCTCCCGCATGAACCTTGTTGTCAATTTTCACAGGAATTCTAGGATAAATTTTATTGAGTTTTGTAAAGCTTCCCTGATGTTTTGACGTAAAATATGCAGTAAAACTATTTTCATGAAAAGAAAGCTCAGAAGTTCCGGCTGCATAATAGTTTGGAATGTCATCCTTCGACCAGTTTTTGTTTATAAATGTTTTTGAGTTTTGCCCACGGTCACAAATCACATTACCATCAATTTTCTGAATTCCAAAATTATATATGGCTTGCAAAAATTCATCAAATAGATTTGTAATACCATCTTCATCGAATCTTGTTGATCCCAACGAAGGATCCCAACCCCCACGTATAATTAAATCACCATGTAAAACACCATCTTTATCCACTTCTCCTGTACATCTTAATTCTGTGTCAAAAGTGTGATTCTCATCAAAGAAATCAAGTAGACAGGCTGTAGTAAAAAGTTTCATCCCTGAAGCAGGAGAGTAAAGCTTGCTTGCATTGTGTTCAAAAATTTCCTGACCATATTTGTCTCGTACAAATATCCCGGCATTTGGAAATTGTTTAATTATATTTTCTAAATTCATAATATTTCGTGTTACGTTTTTTTAAATGGGACGCATGGGACTAATGGGACCTATGTGTTTTGCACTAAAATAATTCACTATTTTATACTAAAGATTTGTCATAAAATCAAGGATTTTCAACATGATATGATTTTTTCCCTATTTTTCTGGTTGAGACCAGTTTTATTCGGCGATGAACCATCGCCGCTACAGTTTAGCTTCAGTATTACGAACACTGTACTGTAGCGGCGACCGCTGGTCGTCGGAAAAAGTATTTTTCATGTTTATCATCCCTTGGATGTTAACCATAAAAAATACTTTTTTATAATTCGGCCCAGCTATTACCTTTTGTTAGATTTTGTATCAAACAAAGATTTGCAGAAATGTTAGTAGCTGGGCGGACGCTACATTGCTTGCAAACAATGGCAGGTGTTATTTGGAGTGGGGCGTTGTAGCGTCGGCTTTATAAGCCGAAAAAACAAGTCAGCCAGAAAAACAAGGATTTTCAACCTTAGTTTTACGGTTGTGTGGGCAAACATGCATTTAGGTCAACAAAAACAGTGTTTGAAATACTAATTCAGCAGTTTTTTGGTGATAAATTATAAAATTAGTTTTAGCGGACGCCGACCCAGCCATCAAACATGCAGGGATTCGGTGATAATTCACGAGTGGCTTGTTTTTTTGGTGGCTGGGCTCCCGTGTGAACCTTGCAAATTAATGTTAGATTGCAAGTCGGGAGGGTTAGCGTCCTCGCTGACCGAGAAGTACGTTTAACCAGAAAATTAAGGATAAAAAAAAAATTATTATTTTTTTATTGTAATTTTTGGAAAATAGTAATATTATCGAAATTATTAGGTTTTTAAAAACAAATTCTGACAAAAATTGTATGAAAGACAAGAAAACTGAAAATTTTCTAATACGGACGCCAGAGACGTATTAGCTCCTGCCCTATTTTAGGGGAGGTGTCCGAAGAATGAGGACGGAGGGGTTCCACCTCCCGCGTGAACCTTGCATGTCAACGTTAGATTGCAATTTTAACGGGGAGGGTCATCGTCTCTGATGACTGAAATGAAATAGAAACTGCTGGGATAAGACAAGATCGTCTGTATCCTGTTATGTTAAAACAAAATATGGCTGTTAAGAAGGTGAAACTTTTGACAGTACCAATGTGTAAGATAAGGAAAAATGTATGAAAAAGATAATAGGATTATTGGTTGCATTGTCCTCATTCGTTGTAATGGTGCATGCAGAAGATATTGTGGTGTCATGGAGTTCTAATGGAGTTGTCATGGCGGAGGGAATTGAGCCTGGGTCGATTTGTTCGTTTGAATGGGCATCGACGCTGGATTCAACATTTACAAATGCGGCGATTGTCTTTGATGATATGATAGCCGATGCTAATGGTGAAATTCAACTTGGAGTTCCTATGTATTTCCGAGTGAGTGCGACGCCTCCTGACCCAACTCCAGAAGGAATGGTCAGTATTCCCGGAGGAACGAACAGCGGAACAAACCCTTTAGGTGATGGAGAATCTTATGATTCATATTATCCTCAGACTTATTCATTAACGGTTGATTCATTTGATATGGATGCTACAGAAGTGACAAATGATGAAATGGTTCGAGTTATGCAATGGGCTTATGATAATGGCAAACTTTTAGCTTCTAGTAATAGTGTAAAGAACGCACAGGGTGATCAGCAGGAGCTGTTAGATTTAGACTCTAGTGATTGTCGTATTACTTGGAGTGGAGGAACATTTGGAATTAAGAGTACCAAAGGTAGCGGTTATCCATGTGTTGAGGTAACTTGGTATGGAGCGGTTGCTTATTGCAATTATCGCAGCGAGATGGATTTACGAACGCCTTGTTACAATTTAAGTGACTGGAGTTGCAACTTTAGTGCGAATGGATATCGTTTGCCTACAAGTGATGAGTGGGAATATGCTGCAAGAGGTGGATTAAGCAGTAAGCGTTTTCCATGGGGAGATACCATTACTCACAATCAGGCAAATTATGATAGTTCTTTATCATATAGTTACGATGTTAGTTCTACAAGAGGATTTCATCCTGATTATGATGATGGTGGATATCCTTATACAAGTCCAGTTGGGAGTTTCTCGTCAAATGGTTATGGACTTTATGATATGTCAGGGAATTTATGGGAATGGTGCAATACCTCATTTGGTTCGAACCGGGGCATTCGGGGTGCCGGTTGGGACAGCGACGCTAACGGCTTGCGTTGTGGCCACGAGGTCTGGTTCAGCCCGAACGACCCGAACGCCCGCGTCGGTTTCCGTTCCGTGTGCCGTTAAGTTATCCACCTGTCTGCGTGAGGCACGCGCAGGCATCTTCTCCCTTATCAGCAACAGCAGGGGTCGTAAAACAAGAATGATTTAAGCTGTGGGTGAGGGACGAACCCCGAGTGGAACGAGAGGCGGAAATCAGTCGTAGTTTTACGAAAAAGATAATTTGAAGGAAGAAAATTTTGAAGCGAACAGGTGCATTGTTTGATAAAATTATTGAACCAGAGAATTTGAGGCTGGCTTTTTGGAAAGCGAGCAAGGGCAAACGTCACAGAAATGACCAACGAGCATTTGCAGAAAATCTGGACTATGAACTTGGTCGAATGAGAAGAAGATTAATTGACGGAAGTTTGAAGTTAGAAACGGACGAAAAGTTAGAAATGTATTATGACTATGCTGTGAGCAACGCAAAGAAATAATTTTTGAATAATTGACAAATTCACGGAATTGCACTATAGTATTAGTATCTTTAAAAGAAAAATACCTTAACTTTTTAAGGATTTTGATTTTAAAAGACGTTTGGAGATTAAAGATGAAAATTGAACAGATTACATGTGAAGCATTGAAACTTGGTGTTGCTGAACGGGCTGTTTTGGCAGAAACAATTTGGGAAAGTATTGAAAGTCCATGTACGTTTTCTACAGAAATTAGCGATGAAGAAGCTTTTATATTAGCTAAACAACGAGATGTTGAAATTGAGAGTGGAAAGGTGATTCCTTTGTCGCATGCAGAACTTATGCACCAGTTGGCAAGATGAGAATAGAGTATCATCCTGCTGTTGAGCAAGAATTACGCCAGATCATGGAATATTATGAAGAATGTTCCAGTGGCTTAGGGCACGAGTTTGTTGTAGATTTTGAGCGGCAGGTCTTGAAAATTGCGGCAAACTCTAAATTGTGGACTGTTTTAGAGGGAGATATCCGAAGATCACTGATGCAACGTTTTCCTTTTTGCATTTATTATCGACTTATTGGTAAGGATGTCTTGCGAATTACTATTGTCAAACATCAAAGAAGGCACCCTAGTTATGGTAGAAACAGAATATGAGTTCTCAAAATATGACGAAGAACCAAGCTTCATCCACAATAATCTACCAATAATCATAAATTTTTAAAAAATCATTCTGCAAACAATCTTTTCTTTTTCTTCTTTGTGCTCTTGACGCCTTCGTGTGAGAAATATCTTTCTTATAAAGCTTTAACTTGTTTTAGAATTTAGGACTGTTGCAACTTGTTAGCATAGCTAAAACAGTGTACAACAATCAAAATAACGCAATAAAAATTAGTGAGGAACCGACCAACGGGAGATAGGCTGGAGTTCACGACAGCAATGAGTGCAACGAATGGCCAATTAGCGAAATTCGGTGACCAAAACTCTTGTATTCTTATTTTTTGTGGTTTTTGTGCCTTATTGCCACTTCGCTAAGCTTCGTTGCTTTAGGCAAGCTAAAGCCTCACACCCGTTGGTCGTGTGTGGCTAATATTCTTCTCTGCGTTCTCTGCGCCTTCTTGTCACGCCGTAGTCCTGTATGGCGAAGGAGGATGCGCGAAAATATTCTTTCTTATTATCTGCGTTAATCTGCGTAATCTGCGGATAAAATTGTTTATTTATAAAACTCAATAATTGTGTCTGCAACATATTTAATCATATCGTCAGATAGTTCAGGATATATAGGTATTGCAATAACTTCATTTGCAGCCTTTTCTGCTACCGGAAAGTCGCCAGCTTTATGTCCTAAGTATTCAAAACATTCCTGCAGATGCATAGGTATTGGGTAGTATATATCACAACCAATATCTTTGCTTTGTAGATGTTTAAGCAGTTCGTCTCTGTTTGGAACACGCAAAACATACTGATTCACTATTGAAATATTGCCTTCTGAAATTATTGGAGTTTGAACCTCAGGTATGTCTTTTAGTAAGTCATTATATTTCTGAGCATTTTTTCGACGGCCTTCTGACCAATCATCAAGGTGATTTGTTTTTACAAGCAGTGCCGCAGCCTGAATTGCATCAAGTCTAAAGTTGCCACCAACATATTTGTGATAATATTTTGGATTCATTCCATGGTTTCTCATTATCATTAGGCGATCGTATAAATCTTTATTATTTGTAACAACCATTCCTCCATCACCAACACCACCAAGGTTTTTACTTGGGAAGAAGCTGAAACAACCAGTGTCACCAAAGTTGCCAACCTTCTGTCCTTTGTATTCTGCAGTAATAGCTTGTGCACCATCTTCAATTACAAAAAGATTATGTTTTTTTGCAATTGCCATAATTGCATCCATATCTGCTGATTGCCCGTAAAGGTGAACCGGAATGATAGCTTTTGTTTTATCAGTAATCTTTGCTTCAATTAGTTTTGGATCAATATTGAAACTTACTGGATCAATATCTACAAAAACTGGTTTTGCACCAACTCTATGAATACATCCTGCTGTTGCAAAGAATGTGAATGTTGTTGTGATTACTTCATCACCATAGCCAATGTCAAGTGACATTAAGGAGTTCAATATGGCATCTGTTCCGCTTGATACGCCTATCGCATATTTACTGTTACACATTTTGGCAATTTTTTCTTCTAAAGCTACAACTTTTTCGCCGCCAATACAGTATTGTGAGTCTAGAACATCGTTAATATGTGATAAAACATCTTCTTTAATCGTGGCATACTGCGCCTTTAAATCTAATAATGGTACTTTCATTTTATTCCTTAGCTATTGTTTGGGCTTCCTGTTCAATTCATAAACTGTACACTGACAGTCTGTTATATTATGACTAATACGTTAAAAGTGCAAGGTTTTTAACTGGTTTTCCCAAAAAACTTTGCAGATGAACTTTAATATAAATTTTATGAATTTGCTTTGCGATATTACGCATCTTTTTGCACTGCAATGAGTTACCTTTAGCGAGCTAAAGGCGAAATCATCTTAGTTCAAAAATATACGTAATTTCACATTAAACAGATTGCCCTATTAAAAAATTTTGCTTGCAAAATACCATACTAACCAATTTTGTGCAAGTCATTTGCATGACGGCATGTTGTTTTAAATATGGGGGTTATTTGGTTTAAAAAAAGCATGCAGATGGAACGTTAAAATTAAGCTATACATTGTTTATGGTGTTTAATGTAATATTATGTATGTTTTGCTCTGCAATGTGATATAAGAAAATTCCAACTTCGAGGTTAAGTTTATTTCTTGATTGTTTTGAAAGAAGTTGCATTTTCAATAAGAACGCTTTATACTACGAATGACTTAAGAGTAAAATATAAACAATTGTTTGTGCTTTATGTAAAGCTCCGACCACTCCCTCGCAGATGTTTATGTATTTGCAATTACAAAAATTTAACTAAAGACAATACAATTCAAAAATGAACGAGCAACAAAAAATATCAATACGTTTTTTTGACGATCGCGAAGTGCGAGCGTTATGGGATGAACAAGACGCCAAGTGGTGGTTTTCGGTGTTGGATATAATAGCCGTTCTTACAGATCAAAACGAC